>Ga0079221_10000156_pt1 | contig 15694 bp, 8 predicted proteins | sample GAAS200_FD_75069 | JGI IMG/M metagenome (GOLD analysis project Ga0079221, IMG submission 75069) | Agricultural soil microbial communities from Georgia to study Nitrogen management - GA AS200 | ecosystem: Environmental > Terrestrial > Soil > Agricultural land | place: USA: Georgia | collected... | reverse complement strand
TCGGAGAGAGTTGGGGCCGGCCTCTTCGGCCTTCTTCTGATCGGCCTGCTCTTTAGCCACGGTGGTCTTGAGCACCTCGTTGCTGGCCTTCAGGTCGCTGACCGTGGTGTTGAGCGTCGCCGCGGTGGTTTTGACTTCCGCGGAGGAGTTGACCGCTTCGACCGCTTTGGTGCTGGCTTCGGCTGCACGAGCGTTGGCAGAGGCAGCGGCTTCGCGCGCTTCGTCGATCTGGCGGTCGCGCTTGGCCAGCTCTTCCTTCAGCAATTGAAGCTGTTCTTGCTGGGACTGGATGGCTTGCCGGAGTTCTTCGATTTCGGCAGCAATGGCCGAATTGGCTTTCTCCGCCTTCTTGGCCGCCTTGGGTTTAGCTGGTGCGGCCTTGGGAGGCTGCGGATCGGAATCCTTAGGAGTATCAGCGAGAGCCATTCCCGTGGTGAGGAATAGCGACAATGTGAGTGCGGCTAATTTTTTCATTTCCTCTCTCTTTGGAACAAAAATTCGAGTTGCTACCGAAAAAAGTGATTTGCCACCCAGCGGCACAAGGTAAAGAGGCCTTTTTACAATTGCGTCAACTCATTGTGAATATCCTGTAACAACAGGAACAATTCACAGCAAGCTGTTGACACACAAGGAGTTGCGAAATGTTAGAGGATTCAAAAACAACACGCGAGGCCAAAACAAGCGGAAGCAAATGCGGTCCGGGAAAAGTTTCGGCCATGCGTCAGTTGTAAGAAGAACCGAGCCATGCGCAACTCCCAAAGACGACTTTTTCTTTGTTCCGCGGGGTGTATGCCTTATTTCGGTGAGGCCATCGTAAGGTGAACGGATAGTTGCGTCAAGCCACACATTTGAATGCAAGCGATTTGTTTTTCGCGGATGTTGCCGATTTACATTTTTCGAAGAGGGCAGGCCATTCCGCTCGCGCCAAAGCTATTTCGGTGCAGCAGTGGCAAAGGCAAGGGCTATTTGGGCGAGGCGGTATTGGTAGGTGGCGTCGGTGTCGGCGATGTCCGCCTCGGTTTTTTGCAGCTCAGCCTGTGTGAATTCCACGATGGAGCCGAGACCCAGGTTATAGCGGGCCTGGGCGAGATCCAGAGCGAGGCTGGCCTGCTGGCGAAGTTGCTGCGTGACAGAAAGCCGTTCGTAGGCACTGTTGGTGTCTTGCCAGGAGATGCGGACGTCGCGGGAGATGTTGTTGCGAAGATCGGTGAGCCTCTGGCGATTGACTTCGGTCTGCAGGTCGGCGGCTTTGGCGCGGGCGTTGAAGAGGAAGCCGTTAAAGACGGGAATGTTGACGTTGACGCCGACGGCGCCGTACCAGCTGGGAATGTGGTTGTCGCGCACGGGAGCTTCACCAACGACGCCGAGCGCGTTGACCGTCGGCCGCCAGAGGTCGTGCTCGGCGCTGCCGAATTTCTGGGCGGACTCGACGTCGAATTGCAGGGCCTTGATTTCCGGGCGCTGCTGCATGGCTTGTTGAATGAGCGGCTGCAGGTCCGGTGCTGGAGGCGTAAGGGTGGTGGTTTCTTCGACGAGTTGAAGATTCTGCTCGGTGGAATAGCCGAGAATCGCTGAAAGTGAGGCGAGAGAGGCTTGAAAATTGTTTCGTGATTGGAGCAAGAGGAGTTTGGCACGGGCCAGCTCGACGTTCGCGAAGCTGAGATCCAAATCTGATTTCAACTTCGCCTGCGCCAGGGCCTGGACTTTATCCACGAGGGTTTGACGAGCTTGCACGGTTTCTTGCGCGACGCGGACCAGAGCCTGCGTTTCCAGCGAATTGTAGAAAGCCTGGTCGACGGCCAGAAGAATGTCCGCACACGTGGCGGCGGCATTTTGATCTTCGGCCTTGGCGCTGAATTCAGAGCTGGAAAGCAGATTGGTAGTTCGGCCGAAATCAGTGACGAGCTGATTGACGGAAGCGCCCTCAGCCGCGCGAGGGAAGAGGATGGGATTGTTCAGAAAACCGGCGGCGAGGCGGCTTCCCGGATTGGCGTCCACGGCAGTGAGACTCAAATTCACATTTGGCATGAAGGTGGAGCGGGATTCGCGAACGTGTTGCTGGGCAACGAGCGCGCGTAATCTCCCCACACTGATCTGCGGGTTGTTCTTGATGGCGATAGCTTCAGCTTGCGGCAGAGTAAGAGGAGTCGCTGCTGAGGAAGACTGGACAGCGGGTTGAGCATTCGCGGAACTGCTGGGGCTCTGCGCCTTCGTTGAACCGTGCGGGAAGGCAAGAAGGACCAGTAACGAAATGGCCGCGCACTTCAAGACTGCACCTCTTGGACCTGCGCATGGCGTCTTTCGTGAACGAGCAGGTAGGCGGCTGGAACGAGATAGACGGTCACAACCACAGAAACCAGCAATCCGCCAATGATCGCGCGGGCGAGCGGGGCGTACGCTTCGGAACCGGTGCCGAGCTTCATTGCCATCGGAATCAGCCCCAATAGGGTTGCAAGGGAAGTCATCAATACGGGGCGAAGCCGCAAACGTGAGGCAACAGAAACTGCTTCTCGAAGGGGTTTTCCGTCTCGGTGGAGATGGCGCGCGAACTCCACGATCAGAATGCTGTTGGAAACCACGATGCCAACCATCATGACGACCCCCATGAGCGACATAACATTCAGAGTGGTTCCGGTCGCCAAAAGAAACAAGAGAACCCCGGCGAGACCGGGCGGAATGGCAAGCAAGATGATGAAGGGATCCTCCCACGACGCAAATTGGGCGACTAGGACCAAATAGACCAGAGCAACGGAGAGAATCAGGCCCAGCCCGAAACTCTTGAACGAGGTGCGCATACCCTGGACCGACCCGCGAAGATCCACACGCACACCTTCGGGTAGAGGCGTGGCGCTCACGACCTTCTCGATCTGCCCAGTAACCGTTCCAAGATCCTCACCGGCCGTGGAAATATAGAGATCAAATACTCGCCGAAGCTGGTAGTGATCGACCTCGGTAGGAGCCACGATGGGTTTGATGCTCACGACCGAATCAAGCGGAGTTGGATGAGCGCTGTTAGTGGCACGCAAGGGAATCTGTTTCAGGTCGTTGAGTGAATTCACGGCGTTTTCCGGGTATTGCACGGTGAGCAGGTAATCGTTGCCGCTGCGCGGGTCCACCCAGTAACTAGGGGCAATCATGCCGTTAGAGACAAGCGCGGTGATTACGTTGTCGACCACCTCCTTTTGCCGGAGGCCGACCAGGCTGGCGCGCTGCCGGTCGACGTCCAGGCGCAAAGCGGGATAGTCCATATCCTGGGGAATCAGCAAGTCGCTTACCCCGGGGACCTGCCGAAGTTTGGCGGCCAGATCGATTGCGGCCTGGCTGGTTTTTTCCAGATTCATGCCGCTTACCTGAACATCGATAGGCGCCGGCAGACCGAGATTCAGCACGGCGTCCACCAACCCGCCGGATTGAAAGTAGGCGCTGAGTTCGGGCAGATCCTTTCTCAGACTCGCGCGGACACGGTCGATATACTCATAGCTTCCCACTTTGTGCCCATCCTTGAGTCCCACCTGGATGAACGCCGTATGCTGTCCGGAATTGCTGGTGTAGATGGAAGAAAAACCGGGAGTCACGCCGATATTGGAGACGATGATCTTCAGTTCCTCCGGCGGCACAATCTTGCGGATTTCGTCTTCCACCCGGGCCACATATTGATTGGTAATTTCTAGGCGAGTTCCCGGAGGAGCCTTCAGATTGATGACGAACTGCCCTGGGTCCGTTCGTGGGAAGAATGAAACACCCAGAGCGGGGTAAAGAGACAACGATAAGAGCGAGACACCTGCCAGTCCGACGACCGTAGCCACTGGACGCAGCAATGACCGTTGCAAGGACCGGTCGTACAGCAACAACATTGCATGAAAATATTCATTGAACCTCTTCACGACGCGCCCCAGCCAGGAAGCTGTTTCGCCATGGATTTCTTCGTCGGCTTCATGCTTCTTGATCAACTTCGCGCAGAAAAGCGGCACCACGGTCATGGCCACAAAGTACGAAGCGAAAAGAGAAAGGACGACCGCCGAGGCGAGCGCCACGAACAGGAAACGACTGACTCCATACAGAAAAACGACGGGAAAGAAAACAATTGCGGTTGTCAGGGTGGCGGCGAGAACCGCCAGGGCTACCTCCTTGCCGCCATTCTCCGCGGCGACTTCAGGAGCTTCACCCATTTCCAGGTGCCGGAAAATGTTTTCGAGAACGATGACCGAATTGTCGATGAGCCGGGAGAACGCCAAGGCCAGTCCGCCCAGAACCATGGCATTGACCGTGCCACCTCCTCCGCCGATGGCGAGAAAAGCCGCCAACGCGGAAAGAGGGATAGACAAAAACACCGCGGCCGTTGCCCTCACACTCCCGAGAAAGAGCAAAACCATTGCCGCGGTTAGCAAAAGTCCGATGGCTCCTTCGTGGAGGAGAGTTTCGATGGCCGCCTTCACAAACATGGATTGGTCAAAAACCACCTTGGCCGACAATTGCTTTGGAACGTCAGTGAGCCTGGAAATTGCCTCCTTGACTCCGTCCACCACGGAGATCGTGTTGGTATCTCCACCTTGTTTCATCACGGGCAGGTATACGGATTTCTGTCCGTCCACACGGACCATGTTTACTTGAATCTGTTGGGCATCCTGGGCGCGGCCGACGTCGGCCACGAGCACGGAAGCCCCATTAACGGTTTTGAGAGGCAACGCATTGATCTCACCAACGGTGGAGAGCTGGCTGTTGGTGTACAGGTTGTAGTCTGTAGTCCCGATGCGCACGTCGCCTGCGGGAAGAATCAGGTTGCTGTCATTGACGGTACGCACCACGTCCATGACGCTAAGTTGATTGGCTTCGAGCTTTAGCGGGTCTACGTACACCATGATTTGGCGGTAGCGTCCGCCAAAGGGCTGGGGAACGCTGGCGCCGGGCACGTTAGCGACCTGATTTCGCACGTCGTATTGACCAAGATCGCGGAGTTGCGTCTCGTTCAAGCCTTGGCCCTTCAACGAAATTAAGCAAACGGGAAGGCTGGAAGCATCGAACTTCAAAACGACGGGAGGCAGAGTGCCGGGCGGAAGACGCCGGAGATCTGCCATGGCCAGATTGGAGACGGTGCTGACCGCAGCGTCCGCGTCCATGCCCGGTTGGAAGTAGATCTTGATGAGACTGACCCCCGGAAGGGAGCGCGATTCAATGTGGTCAATGCCGCTCGCCAGCGTGAAAAATCTTTCAAAGCGGCCGGTGATGTCCGTCTCAATCTGTTCCGGGGCCATACCGGAATAGAAGGTAGCGACGACGACAACGGGAATGTGGATCGGAGGGAATAGATCCACGGGCATCCGCACGAGAGTAACTGTGCCGACAATGGCGACGATCAAGCAGACCACAATGATGAAAAAGGGATTTCTTATCGAGAACCCGGACATCAGTTTTCCCCCGCGGCATGGCCGGCTTGTGTGCCGATGAGCTTTGGCTGGACCTTCTGGCCGGCTCTGAACTGGCTGCGGTTTCCGATGACCACGCGGTCCCCTTCTGACAGACCTGAGAGAACTTCCACGCGCGAGTTGTCCTCAAGGCCCAGCTTCACGTGGCGCTCGTCCAGAGTGTTTTGAGAATTGACGGCGAGGACGGTGGCATCGTCGCCGTTACGAACGACGGCTTCGAGAGGAAGCGTTAGCGTGTTGGGTTTCTGGTGCAGGGAGATTTCCGACTCCGTGTACATCCCCGCCATCAGTCGGCCATCGCGATTTTCACAATCGATTTCGGTTTCCATGGTGCGGGTTTGCAGATCGAGGGAATCCGCGAAGCGAGAGACACGGCCCTGGATGTCCTGATTCAAAGCCTGTACGTGAACTTTGACAGGGTCGTTCAGATGGATTTGCCCGGCGACGGACTCCGGAACCGGAAGCACCAGGCGAAGAGTGGAAATCTGTGCCAGGCGAACCACGGGCATGGCCTGAGTGCTGGAAGAAGTTCCGGCGGCGACGAGCGCCCCTGTGTCGGTGTAGCGATTGGTGACCACCCCGGCGAAAGGAGCGGTGATTCGCGTATAGTCCGAGAGCGCAGACACTTGCTTCTGATTGGCTTGCGCGACTTCAAGTTCTTGTTGAGCTGCGGCGAGCGATGCCTTCGCGCTGGCGACTTGTGCTTCGGCTTCGAGGTCTTTGGCTTGCGCATCGTCGAGTTCCTGCTGTGCCACCAGGCCTTCGCGAGTCTTGGCGGCGTCGCTGAGGCGCTTAAACCCCAGGTGCGTGGCAGCGTGCGAAGACTTTGCACGCTCCAGATCACCCTGTGCGCGCCCGATTTCCTCATTTGCGCGGCGGACCGCAGCGTCCGCGCCCGCAAGCTGTGCGGCTAATTCCGGGACTTCCAGGATGGCCAGGGTCTGCCCCTGCTTCACATGAGTGCCCACGTCCACGTAGATGGCCTTGATATAGCCCGCGACCTTGGCGTGAACATCCACGTCCTGAAACGGCTTGAACTCTCCTGAAATCTTCAGAGTATTGCCAATGGTGCGACGCTCGACCCGGATCACGGCGGCTGGGGGATCGCCGGATGTGTAGGTAGGATCGTGATCATCCGCTTTGGTGGGGGTGCGACTAATCCATCGCCATGCAAGCAGGGCGCCTACAACGAGAATGACAATAATAATCCAAGGCTTTTTTTCATTCATATCCATATCCGCGTCGGGAATCCGAGCCAGAAGACAAAGGCATTCCGGTTACTGACACCCGCAGAATTTTCCAAGGGCCTACTGACGTGTGTGGCCAGCTTTTACCACCGACAAAAAAACTCCAATCAGGGTAAAAAAAAGGTCAGCGAACGGGTGGCGGCCGGAACCACAGGCCAGGACCGAAAAACTGCTGGGGAAAACGCGCGACGGGGTTCAAGACGACGAAGAACCGGGCGGAGAACTCAGGTAAAGGCAAAGGTACTGCTATGAAAGCTGTGACATCCGCTGCGGGGAGAGAACCCCAGCCATCCATTGGAGAGAAGCCCTGCAACTCAGAAGCGCCAACCGTCGCACGGTGACTTGGCGGATGCAAAACTTGCAAGCCCTTTCCTGAGCGGGGTGCTGTAAGGAAAGGGTTGAAGAGCAGAAGAGCTGCGAGGACAAAACAGGCCCAGCGGTATCGCTTCAAAGCGACAATTATAGCTAAGAAATGGAAAGACCTGTTCATCCTGAACTCTTTAGAACAATAGTAGGACTGTTGCGCAGGGTCAAGAGGTTGCCACGATGCGGTTTCTCCCATGTTGAGGGGAGGAGCAGGGACCGGAGCCAGGGGTGCAACCGGTCCCCGAGGTAGGACATTACGTGAAGATGACTTGGTCAGTGTTGCCGCCGGGAGTCACATCGGAATGACTCGTCTGTGAATTCTTCGTGATGTTCGACTCCCGGGGTCCGCCAATGCCACGCCCGTGACGGACATCGAGGCCGCGGACCCAGAAAATAATGTCTTCGGCAATGTTCGTGGCGTGATCGGCGATGCGTTCCAGGTGACGCGTAGCGAGGACGAACTGCAGGCCCGGGCTGACCGAGCCCGGTTCGCCGGTCATACGCAGAAGCTGGGCTTCAAAGATGCGATCGCGGTATTGATCCACAACGTCGTCGCTCTCGAGCACTGTGGTGGCCATTTCCACATTGCGGAAAATCAGCGCCCCGAGGCTCTGGCTGACCATGCCGCGCACCGCAGAAACCATCGGGGCAAGGTCTTCCGGAATTTCCACGCTGGGCATTTCGCGAAGGGAGACCACCCGCTCCGCCAGGTTTACCGCGAGATCGCCAATGCGCTCCAGGTCGTTGTTCAGCTTCAGCACGGCCACAATCAGGCGCAATTCGTCTTCGGGAAACCCGCCTTGGCGAAGCAGCCGGATAGCGAGCTCGTCAATGACAATTTCCATTTCGTTGATGCGCGGCTCGAGAAGAAACACTTCACCCGGGAGAGCGGCAGTGCGGGGATTGTCCAGGCTCACGATGGCATCAAGCGCACGGTTCATGGCGCTCTCCACGGTGCGCGCCATGGAAACGAGATAGTTCATCAGCGTGTCGAGCAAGACGGATTCGGTGGGTCGAGGAGTTGAGGCCATCGCTTTCCCTTTGGAGGGGAGCTTCCAACCTACACTCCCGCTCTCCGCGCCATTTTGAAGGGGGAATGGTTACAATTTGTTGACACACTTATGAAAAGTGGATGAAGGCGACGCAAAGGGCCGCGGGCTTTTTTTTGCGCTCTTGATGACTCAGCGGGCGGGCCCTGACGCGGCGGGCTGAGCCTGAAATACGGGAACCGTGAAATGGAATTGCGAACCCTGCCCTACTTCGCTTTCCACCCAGATGCGGCCGCCATGAGCTTCGATAAGATGTTTGGCGATGGAAAGGCCGAGGCCGGTGCCGCCAACTTCGCGGGAGCGCGCTGCATCCACACGATAAAACCTCTCAAAGATGCGAGGCTGGTCCACCTTGGGAATGCCGATTCCAGTGTCAGAAACGGTGAACTCGACTTCATCTCCTTCGGATGAGGCGGAAACGGTAATTCTGCCGCCCGAAGGCGTGTACTGGACGGCATTGTCCAGCAAGTTTTGCAGGACTTCGGCGAGGCGCCGGCGATCGGCGGCGATGTCCGGAAGAGACGTTTTCAGATTCACGGAAACGCGCAGATTTTTCTCGGTTGCCGACCGCTGCGTCGTTTCGATACAGCTTTGCACGAATTGCGAAACGCTGAGGCGGTCCACTTCCAGGTCGACGCGGTCGGCATCCATTTTGGAAAGTTCGAGCAGGTCATCGGTCAGCCGCGCGAGCCGGCGCGAATGATCGAGAATAATTTGCAGGAAACGGATGCGGTTCTGCGGATCGTCCATCGCGCCCGCGAGCAGAGTTTCCGCAAAACCCTGAATCGCGGTGAGCGGAGTCTTGAATTCGTGCGACACGTTGGCGACGAAGTCGCGACGGACGCGTTCGAGCTTGCGCAGATCCGTAATGTCGTGCAGCACGATGACGGCGCCGGAATTCTCCGCCGCTTTGACGGAAGCTACCGTTGCCGCGAAGAAATGCTGGCGCAGCGTTCCGGTAACAATTTCCGCTTCCACGCGAGGCGCTCCGTTCAAGACCGAACGTACGGCTTCGATTAGCTCCGTTTGGCGCACCGTTTCCACGAGAGAACTGCCGGATTGCGGCGGCGCGCCCAGCTCCAGAATTTCTGCGAAACCTTCATTCGCAAAGAGCAGGCGCTCGCTGGAATTAACCACGGCGACGCCTTCCACCATGCTGCCGAGGATTGCGGAGGAGAGGTTGCGCTCTTCAGTCAGCGTGCGAATCGCGCGGTCGAGCCGGCCTGCAGTATCGTTCAACGAAGCGGCTAGCCCTTCCAGGGCATCGCCTGAACGATCCGCATCAATGGGACGAAAATCACCTTCCGCGACGCGGCGGGAAAAGAACTGCAGGCGTTCCACTCGCTGCGAGAAAGAGCGGGAGATCAACAGTGACGCCATTCCGGTAACGACGAGCATGACGAGAGAGGAAAGCCAGAGCCTGCGGCGGAACACCCAAACTTCTTCATTCACAGTCCCCAGCGGGGTTGCGAAGCGCAAAATTACGGGAGGCCCGCCGGGTGCCGAGTAGCGCGCGGCGTAATACAGCAGGTCGCGGTTGATGGTCACGCTGTGACGGACGGACTCGCCCTCGCCTTTCGCGAGCGCAGCTCGAATCTCCGGCCGACCGGCATGATTCTCCATCGTTTGCGGATCGGACTGGGAATCCGCCAGGACCAGGCCATCGGAGGTAATCACCGTGACGCGGACATTGCTGGCAGCCATTTTCTCAACCCACTCGCGAAAAGCCGGAGAAGGCGATCGCGAAGTTGTGGAGAGAGCTGAAGCGGGAGGCGGGCTGGCAAGCGCGATGCGCGCAATGGCGGAGAGTTGATCGAAGCCCGCGCGCTCATAGTCGCGCCGCAAGTTGCGCTCTGCGTAGTAATCCACGGGCAGCAGGACTGCTATCTGCAGCGCGAAGAAAGCAAAGCCGAGTTTCCAGAAAAGGTTAAGCCGCACGTGTCTCGAAAAGATACCCGGCGCCGCGCACCGTTTTCAAGAGGATCGGGTTTTCGGGATCGGACTCGATTTTTTCGCGAAGCCGGCGCACGTAGACGTCCACGCTGCGTGGTGTGACAAAGCGATCCGTGCCCCAGACGGCATCGAGCAACTGATCGCGGGTGAAAACGCGGTTCGGGCGCGAGGCTAAGTAATAGAGAAGGCGAAACTCCAGCGTGCTGAGCACGACCGGCTTACCGGAATGGCACACGCGGTAGGAAGCCGGGTCAATGGTGAGCTTGCCAATTTCAACGGGATGGGGGACGTCCGTAGGAATTTCCGAGCGGCGCAGAAGCGCTTTTACGCGCGCAATCAGTTCGCGCGGGCTGAAGGGTTTGGTTACGTAATCGTCGGCGCCCATTTCCAGGCCCACGACGCGGTCGGCTTCCTCACCACGTGCCGTGAGCATTAGGATGGGCAGGCGATTGAGCGACTCGTCGCGGCGAACTTCGCGGCAAATCTCCAGGCCAGAAAGCTTGGGAAGCATAAGGTCGAGGAGGAGAATATCCGGCGGGCTTTTTTTCAAGGTAGCGAGGCCGGTCGCGCCATCGTGGGCGGCGCTAACCTGAAAGCCTTCATTAGCAAGGTTGTAGCGGACCAATTCGACGATGTCGCGGTCGTCTTCGATAATGAATACGCGTTTCATACCGGTGGAACGCCTGATGCGCCTGCCTGAAGAAAGTGTATCGTAGCCCGGCGCATGGCGATAGGAAGTGGAATAGTTCGGCTCACTCAAGGTTTTCTGCTGCACGCCTGATTCTGGCAGAAGCCTCGTTGCGCTTGATAACGCGGCGTTTACATTTATGTGAATGGAATGTTAAAGCAGGAAACGTCAATTACTGCCCGCCGGATTGCTCCCTGACGTAGTGAAGGCCAGAGACAGCAGCGTTTTCTGCTCCAGTTCATGGGCTTTAGAGGAGCCCGTCGCGGGGCTGGCGCTGGGGGAACGCTTGACGGAGCGCAATCCAAGGCCTGCCGCATTGGCAATGCGTTCGAGACGGGGAAGCACAAAGCCGGCAGCTCCCATGTTTCCTGGCTCCTCCTGTACCCAAACGATTTCGCGGGCATGGGGATGCTCCGCGATGGCGGCTGCAATTTCCGTGCGGGGCATGGGATAGATCTGGTCAAGAAAAAAGATGGCGGTACTCGTGTCCTTGCGGCGGCGGCGCTCAGCACGTAGTTCGTGGCCCACTTTTCCGCTGGCAATCAGGATGCGCGAGGCGTCCTGCACTTCGCGGTCAGGAACCAGAGGCAGAAAGCGCGGATTCGTGAATTCCTCAATGCTGGAACTGGCGTCCGGATGCCGCAGCATGCTTTTTGGCGTGAAAACAATCAGTGCCTTCCGCCACGGGCGGCGTGCCTGCCGGCGCAGCATGTGGAAATACTGCGCCGCGGTCGAAGGCTGGCAGATTTGCATGTTGTCTTCTGCGGCGAGCTGCAGGAAGCGTTCGAGGCGCGCGCTTGAATGCTCCGGCCCCTGGCCTTCGTAACCGTGCGGCAGAAGCATCACGATCCCTGCCGGGAGATTCCATTTGTCCTCGCCCGCACTGATGAATTGGTCGATGATCACCTGCGCGCCATTGGCAAAATCGCCGAACTGCGCCTCCCAAAGAACAAGCGCTTCGGGATAATCGCGGCTGAAACCATATTCGAAGCCTAGGCAGCCCGCTTCGGAAAGAGAGGAATTGTAAATCTCGCAGAAGGCCTGATTGGGCGAGAGATGACAGAGCGGGAGATAGTCTTTCTCTGTCTCCGTATCAATTAACACGGCGTGGCGTTGATTGAATGTGCCGCGCTGCGAGTCCTGGCCGGTGAGCCGGACGGGCGTGCCTTCAAGAAGCAATGAACCAAAGGCCAACGCTTCGGCGAAACCATAATCGACAGCGCGCTTCCCGTGCCCCATTTCGGCGCGCTGCTCGAGCAATTTCACGATTTTCGGATGAACGTGAAAGCCCTCAGGCACCCGAACGAGGCCGTCGGTAATTTCCGCAAGCTTTTCGCGAGTCAAGCCCGTGTCAACTTCATATTCCGATTTGTAGCGGCCATGGGAGTACGGCGCCCAGTACTCGGGCAGTTGACGGAGGCGCGGAGTCTTTTTCAGGGCGCGCGCTTTGGTCTGCTCCTCTTCGTACTCTTTGCGAACCGTCTCGGCAATTCCTGCCGGGTCGATGCCGGTGCTCTCCGCATAAATCTTCCAAAGCTGTGCATGGCCCTTTATGCGTTCGTAGAGCTTGGGCTGTGTGATTGTTGGGTCGTCCACTTCGCTGTGGCCGTGGCGGCGGTAGCCGATGATGTCCACCACCACGTCGCTGCCGAAAGTGGCGCGGTATTCCGTGGCAATCCTGCCAATTCGAACGACGGCGTCAGGATCTTCGCCATTCACATGAAAAATGGGCACCGACTGGCGCTTGGCAATATCCGAAGCGAAGCGCGCGGAATGTTCCTGGCGCGGCGGCGTAGTGAAACCGATCAGATTGTTCACGATGATGTGAATCGTGCCACCGACCGTGTAGGCGCGGAGGTCGGCGAAGTTGAGCGTTTCCGCCCAAATGCCCTGCCCTGCAAAGGCGGCGTCGCCATGCATGACGATGGGAATAACTTTGTTCAGCGTTTCGCGGGACCGGTCCACGTAAGCGCCGCGAAGGCCGTAACGCGTCTGCTTGGCGCGGGAACGGCCGACAGCAACGGGATCGACGGCTTCCAAGTGGCTTGGATTCGATACCAGATGGATGCCGATTTCTTTGCCGGAAGAAGTTGTGTAGGTGCCGGTGGCGCCGACGTGATACTTCACGTCGCCGGCGCCAAGGACGCTGCGCGGATCTACGTCTTCGAAACCCGCCACAACTTCATGCGGACTCTTGCATGCCGCATGCACCATTACGTTCAAACGGCCGCGGTGGCTCATGGCCATAATGGAAGACTCCGCGCCGTGTTGGGCGGCGGCCTCCAGAACTGAATCGAGCAAGGGAATCAATGCCGTGACGCCTTCCAGGGAGAATCGCTTTGAGCCGAGATAGCGCGCTTGCAGAATCTGTTCGAAGAGGTCGGCGCGAATCAGGCGCTCGAGGATTTTGTGCTGGTCGACTTGTTGGGCAGGCGCTTCGAGACGCTCAATAATCCAGCGGCGCCGCTCCGGCTCCGGCAAATACATGAAATCTGCACCGACAGTGCCGCAGTAAGTGCGGCGCGCTTCTTCGGCATTTTCGCCGTGCAGTCCTTCGAGATCCGGGTGCTTCAGCGGCTGGAACAGGCCCAGAGGATCCAGATTGGCTTCGAGGTATCCCCAGCGGCGAAATGCGTCGAAAACCAGTTTGCGATCTTCATCCGCCGTAACGGATTTCCTGGCCGCACTTGCTGGCCGCGCAGCGCGTATTTCTTCCAATGTTGGGCGATTCGCCATCTCTTTTGTTTGTTCGTATTCTATTTTGCCATAGAACTAGAGACGAAGCTGCCCGCACGCCCTTCCACCGTTTTGATGCGGCACCTGTGAGGAGAGGCACAAACGCTAGGGGTTAAAGGACTTGATCCTGGCAACGGTGGCCGCGTCGAGACTCAGAATAACCGCGACCATCAGATCGACTGTTCGATCAAAGTCCGCGCGATCAATGATGCCGTTGTGCGCGTGGGTGGAGCGGGCCGGAACAAGCAAAGTGATGACCGGCACCCCCGTGCCGTTCAACTTGATGGCTCCGGCGTCATCACCGAACCCTTGGACAAAATCAAACTGGAGCGGGACGTGCTCATCGGCGGCGACGCGCTTTACGTGTGCAACAAGCTTGCGATTCGGAAGCTCGCTAAACGTGTAAAGCATCATTCCCGGACCGCCCCCGAGAACCTCCTGGGCCGCCTCGGGACTTGGCCCGGGGACATCATTGGGAATGCCAACTTCGAGGCTGAAGCCGATGTCCGGGTTGATGAGGCGCGCAGAGGTTGCGGCTCCTCTCATTTCGATGCTGCCCTCTTCCTGAACAGTGCCAACAAAGAAAACTTGATTGGGATGTGGCGACTTTGCAAGGCGGCGCATCACTTCAAGCATAACGGCGCAGCCTACGCGATCATCCCAGGCTTTTGCCAGATACCGATTGTTGGCTAAAACCTCGAACTCTGAGACGGGTGCGACGGGATCACCAGGGGAAATGCCGAGGGCCGCAACATCAGCGGCACTCCGCGCTCCAGTGTCGAGAAAAAGGTCCTGATGCGCAGGATGCCCAGCATCCCCATGCGGGGCAATGTGCGCGTCCCAGATATCGGTGACAGCGGGGATTGGCCCCTTGGAGCCAACGATCACCCAACGTTGGTCTGGCAAAGCCGCCTCAAGCCAGTAGCCCAGCATCTGCATAGAGATAAAACCATCCGGCCGGATGTGACGCACCATGCCGCCAAGCTCGTCCATGTGTGCGTCCAGCATGATGCGTGGGCCAGCCTCTCCTTGCTGCGCGATGACGGATCCCAAACCGTCGAAACTAATCTTGTCTGTGAACGCGCGCATGCGCTCTGTCATTATTTTGCGAACTGGCTCCTCATAACCAGGGGGACCGGGAGCCTCGGTGAGCTCCTTCAGAAGCTCCACGACGCGGTCGGACGGTGGTGCGGAGGACGGCGGTTTCTGAGCGCAAAGTTGAGCGGGCAAACACAGGAACAGCACGGGGAAAAGCATTCGTCTCATAGTGGAATATTTTCCTGGTGAAAGATGATAGACGAACCAGCGATTTGGTGGAACCACGAATCTGCACGAGCCTGCTAAGATCGGAACGCTACAGAGAGCTGAGGATCGATTCCAGGCGGCGGGCGATTTCGTCGGGCGGAGTGCCGGGAGCGAAGGTCACCGGCTTGCCGATTCGAACGGTAATCTCGCCGATGTGAGCGAGGCGGCGGCGCTCGCGCTTCATTTGCCACACGCCGTCGAGGCGCATAGGCACAATGGGGACACCGAGATTTTCCGCGAGCAAGCCAATGCCGGATTGAAACGGTGCCATGCGGCCATCCTCGGAATTGTTCACCTCGCCTTCGGGAAAAATCAATACGCTATAGCCGCGGTCTACGGACTCACCGGAGAAGCGAAAGCTTTCGCGAAAACCGGAGAACTGTGGGAGCGGGAAAACGTTAAAGAGCGTGGTAACGAGCCAGTATCCCAACCAGTACGCCCAGCGTCTTGCAAAGAACCAATCGCGTGGCGGGCGATGCATCCTCTGCAGGCTTTCGCCGCCCATCGCGGTGGCAAGGCGATGACGGAATCGCAGTGGGAGCGCAGCGAGGATCAATCCGATGTCCGCGCGACGGGTAATGTGATTGGAGACGACGAGCACGGGCCCTTGGAGTTTGCGGAGATGTTCGCGCCCTATGATTTTGGGATGCCCCAGAATCTGCGTGGCCGGCCAAGCCAGCGCGTAATAAACCGCCAGCCGGAACCATCGAACAAGCTCCCACTGGGACCAGCGCGGATAAACATAACTAGCTTTGTTATATCCGTCGGGGGGTTGCCGCAAAAGGCGCTCGACGTCGCCAACCGTCTTGGCTTCCGCAAAGGAAGTCTCATTGAGTTCCACTCGGAACTTTTCCTCGAGGGCGCTCATCAACTCGACGCGATCGAGCGAGCTGAGGTTCAATTCTTGTTCGAGGTGAGTAGAGTCTT
>Ga0079221_10000154_pt1 | contig 15719 bp, 13 predicted proteins | sample GAAS200_FD_75069 | JGI IMG/M metagenome (GOLD analysis project Ga0079221, IMG submission 75069) | Agricultural soil microbial communities from Georgia to study Nitrogen management - GA AS200 | ecosystem: Environmental > Terrestrial > Soil > Agricultural land | place: USA: Georgia | collected... | reverse complement strand
CGCTCCCTCGCCTTTGCTGTCGGGGCTTATTTGTCTCTGGGAACCACCGCAACGATGTTTGCGGGCGGGCTTGTTCGCGTGGCCGTCGAAGCCACCACAAAGAAAAAGGATGAAAGCGAGGCCAGCCCGGGAGCGCTCTACTCCAGCGGGTTGATTGCGGCCGGCGGCGTTTTTGGCTTGCTGGGAATTGTGATCAATCTGCTGCAGGATCCCGAGATTTCAGCCCACGTGCCCCAGTGGGTTACGACCGTGCTTCGCCTCCCCTGGCGCGCGGACCTTTTCGCTTTCGGGCCTAAGATGTTCGGCCCGCTCGCAACCAGCAATCTTTTTGGCCTGATCATGTTCTTGCTTCTCGCGGCCTCGCTTTTCTACTTCGCTCGCAAGAAGCTGGATTGAAAGACACCGTCGAAGAGTCCCAGAGTTCAGAACTCTCTCAAGTCTTCATCCAGTCTCTTTGACGAAGAGCGCTTCTGCGCCTTAAACTCAGAAGATGCGAACGACGTTCAGTGGGCGGCGATACAACTTTGATTGGCGGAGCTTCATCACTCCCGGCGTAAAGCTCCTTGTTCTCATTTGCACTGGCGTCTTCCTTGTGCAAACGCTCGCCGCTCTTCTAAGTCCCCAGACCTACAACTGGATCCTGAAATGGTTTGGTCTGATCCCGGCCGCGATTACGCACCTGCTTCCGCCCCGCATCTGGCAACCCTTAACCTACATTTTTTTGCACGGCGGCCTCTGGCATCTGCTGATCAACATGCTGTTTCTCTGGATGTTTGGCCGCGACCTCGAGTTGGTTTGGGGAAAACGCCGCTTCCTAAACTACTTTTTTTTCTGCGGTGTGGGCGCGGCGCTGATCGAAGTCATTGTCAAAACCATTCCAGTCTTTTTCGGAGCGCGCCCATCGCTAACGCCAACCATCGGTGCCTCCGGAGCGATTTTTGGCATCCTTATGGCCAATGCAGTTTTGTTTCCCGACCGCCGCATCTGGCTGATCCCTTTGCCCGTCAGCATCCCAATGCGTCCTTACGTGGCGGTGATGGGGGCGATTGAATTTTTCTCCACGCTCGGCGCGGGAGGCGACAATGTCGCTCATATTTGTCATCTCGGCGGAATGCTGGTCGGCTACCTTTATTTACGCCGCGGAACCTTTCTCTACAGTTTGCGTAACAGCGTTTCCGATTGGCAACAGAAGCGGAATCGCCGGCGCTTCGAAGTCTATATGGGCAAGCACCGCAAGGAACCGCCGCCGCGGACGGATAACTGGGTCAATTAAGAAGATTCAGTTTTAAGGTTTAAATTTTAAGTCCTCGGTTCTTAGTTCAAATTAGAAAGCAAAAGAAGGCTGCCCTCTTTGCTGTTTCCAAAAAACTGATAATCGAGGCTGCAGATTGGTATTTTGCGGCCCCCGTGAAATTCAGTCGATTTTGAATTTTAGCCCTGCTTCGGGACCAACTACCAAGAACCAAGGAGTACAGACTTCCTTACGCTGGCCCCGCCAATCACGTGAAATTTCATGAAGTTCGTCGTGCCGCGAATGCCCATCGGCGTTCCCGCCACGATGCCAATCACGTCGCCCTTGCGCACCAATCGCTCTTCGAGCAGCCGCTTCTCCGCGACCGCTGCCAATCCATCAATCTTCCGCAAATCCTGAATGTTTCTCGGATACACGCCCCAAATCATGGCCAGCCGCCGCCGCGTTTCCTGCTCTGGGGAAAACGCAACAATCGGCACCAGCGGGCGATACCGCGAAATCAATCGCGCAGTGAATCCGCTATGCGTGAACACGGCGATCACTTTCATGTGCAATTCCCGCGAAGCATGGCACACCAGCTCGGCCACGGTTCCAGGAACTCTCAATTGTTCCTGCTGCGCGGGCCGCGGAAATTCCCGGACGCTGCCTTCGGCTTCCTCCACGATGCGCGCCATCATGCTCACGGCCTCCACGGGGTATTTTCCCGTGGCCGTTTCCGCGGAAAGCATCACCGCGTCCGAACCGTCGAAAATGGCGTTGGCTACGTCAGAAGCCTCCGCGCGCGTAGGGCGCGGATTTTCCGTCATGGACTCCAGCATTTGCGTCGCGGTGATGACCGGCCGCCGCAGCTCTCTGGCGCGGGCAATAATCATTTTCTGCACAACGGGCACGCGTTCCGGGCTCATTTCCACGCCCAGGTCGCCGCGCGCCACCATTACGGCATCCGCTGCGCGCAGAATCGCGTCCAGATTTTCAATGGCTTGCGGTTTCTCCAGCTTGGCAATGACCGGGGTATCTTTTCCCGCGCGGCGGATCAATTGTTTTGCGAGCAGCACGTCTTCCGGCCGCCGCACAAAGCTCACCGCAATGTAATTTGCGCCGTGTTTCAGAGCGAACGCCAAGTCCAAGCGATCTTTTGGCGTCAGCGCGGGAACGCGCAGCTTCAATCCGGGCAAGTTGATGCCTTTATGCTGGCCGAGCGCTCCGCCGTTCACCACTTCGCAAATCACTTGCCGGTCGCGCACTTGCACTACCCGCAGCTCGATGAGGCCATCCGAGAGCAAAATGCGGTCGCCACGGTGCACCTCGCGAGGCAACGGCGTGAATGTGGTGCTTACCCGAGTGGAGTCGCCCAGCACCTTGGCGGTGGTAATGATGAACTGCTGCCCCGCTCGCAGCATCACCGGCCCGCCTCCTGCCAGCGCTCCGGTGCGAATTTTGGGTCCCTGCAGGTCTGCCAGAATCGCCACTGGCTTTTCGTGTTTGCCGGAGGCGCCGCGGATCATCGCGAAATTCTCCGCATGCTCTTCATGCGTGCCATGCGAAAAATTCAATCGCGCCACGTCCATCCCCGCCGCGAACAGCTTGTCAATCATCCGCGGCGAACGGGTGGCGGGTCCGATGGTGCATACAATCTTCGAGTGACGGAAATTCATGCTCTCTTCCGAGGACTGGCCGAAGCTACTGCCTTCTATTATTCAACGTGGGCTTTTGTTCCTGCGATTTTCTTTTTGGATTATCGCCGGCGGCTTTTGCTTTAGTAACGTGTGACCGCAAACTCCGTCACAATTTTCGTGAGCAGGTCCACACCCTTATCGAAAGACGCCAGCGGAATCCGCTCGTCGTCGCCGTGCATGCGCTTTAGGTCTTCGTCGCTAAGCGGAAACGGCACGAGTCCGTAAGCCTGCACGTTGTGAAGCCGCAACTGAGCGGAATCGGTCAGCCACGTCGACTGAAACGGCAATGCCAGAGCGCCCCCAAATTCCCGCGAGGCCACCCGGCAAATTAAATTATAAAAATCCGATTCCAGCGAGGACGGCGGCGCCGCCAACCCTGCATTGGGTTGTATCTCAAGTCTCACCGCCGGATCGTTCACCAGCTTGTTCAGGTCATTCATCAGTGTGGTGATGGAATCTCCTGGCAGAAGCCGAATGTTCAGATTCGCGCGCGCCTCCGCCGGTATCACGTTGTTGGCCACGCCCGCGGAGAGCACGGTCGGCGCAATGGTGTCGCGCATCATCGCATTCCAGAGCGGGCTCGCGTCCGACACCACCCGCTGCGCGTGTTCGCCGCGGTCTGGCGTATCCATCGAGCGGATCCACTTCGCGATTTCATCGTCTTCCAGCGGCGCAATGCCTTCAAAATACCGCCGCACAATCGCGGTGAAGTGCACGGGTGCGGAATAGGTTCCGATTTTCGCGATGGCCGCTGCCAAATGCACGACGGGATTGTCCTTCGTGGGTTGCGAAGCGTGGCCTGATGCTCCTCGCGCAATCACGGCCACGTTTACGGCCACTTTTTCGCTGGCCTGCACGCCGATGTATTGCACCTTGCCGTTCTTCATGAAGACGTTGCCGCCTTCGTTGATGGCAAATCCCGCCGCAAACTTGTCCCAGTATTTTGCGATCAGCGTCCGGATACTGGCGTCGCCGCTCCCCTCCTCGTCGGCCGTCGCCAGGAAAATCACGTCGCGGTTCAGATGTGCATTGGTTCGCTTCAGATGAATGAACACCGCCAGGTTCGCGGCCAGCATCCCTTTGTCATCAATGGCTCCCCGGCCATACATGTAGCCATCCCTGACTACTCCGCTGAATGGATCGACCGTCCACCGCGCTTTGTCCACCGGAACCACGTCCAAATGGGCCACCAGCAGCAGCGCTTTTGATGGGTCCGGCACCACCGAGCTGCGCAGACGAGCCACAACGGCGCTGCGTCCCGGCCCCAAATCCAAAAGCTCTGCCTTGATCCCTTCTTTTTGCAACAATCCGGACACATACATGGCCGCAAGCTGTTCATTTCCTGGTGGATTGGACGTATTGATCTTGATCAAGTCCACCAGCCAGCCGCTGGCTTCTCTTGTAATCGATGCAGGTTCAGGAGAAGCACTGACTGCGCTTGCCGGCGTCGGCTGCGGGATTCCTTGTGACGCCGCCGGAAAGCTTCCAGCCATGAGCAAAACCGCCGCCCCCGCAATGACCTGCACCACCCCATTCCAATTCACGAATCCACCCTCCTCACGAAATGGCGTCCGGCCGGCCTGAACCACGCCAGCTAACGTTTTGCGTCCAGAGTGCTTCATACTAACATGCAGGTATCGGGACCTGGCCCGGTCATTGCCGGTGCAGTGCCTAAACTCCACTGTTGGTCTGGAGCCGAGTTGCATGAAAGCGAAATTATTGGCAGGTTGCTTGTTCGGCCATCAATGAGGGGTGAACGATGAAGTCTATTTTTTCGGTTTTGCTGCTTTTGGCTTTGGGTGCATTTATTGTGATGCCGATCGGGGAGCAACCTGCCTTTGCGCAAGCGCCCACGGGCCCGCAGGGCGGCCCTCCTCCGTCTCAGCAGCAACAGAAGCCCGCGCCGCCGCAAACTCCAGGGCAGCAGCCTCCGGAGGCTGGCGTCAGCATCAGCGTGGACGTGCCGGTCGTCACCCTTGATGTCGTGGCCACCACGCAGCACGGCGACCTGATTCCCGGCCTCAAAAAGGAAAATTTCCGCGTTCTCGATGAAGGCGTTCCCCAAGCCATCACCAATTTCGCGCCCACCGAAGCGCCGATCACTACGGTCCTACTTCTAGAGTTCAGTAGCCGCGGTTATTATGAGTTGTTTGCCTACATCGGAAAGTATTGGGCCAGCGCGCTTTTCCCCCAGCTCCAGCAAAAAGACTGGGTCGCCCTGGAAACTTTTGATATGAGGACCCGCATCGAGGTCGACTTCACGCAAGACAAAGAAGAAGTATTACAAGGGCTCTCGCGTCTCTATTTCCCCGGCTTTAGCGAATCCAACGTGTTTGACGCTCTTTTGGAGACCACCGAGCGCTTGAAGGATGTCAAAGGGAAGAAGTCGATCATCCTGGTTGCAAGCGGCCAGGATACGTTCTCTAAACACACCCTGGATCAAACGATGAAAGCTCTTCGCGGTAGCGATGTGCCGATCTTTTGCATCGGGCTTGGCCAGGTCTATGCGAACTATGTCCACGGGGGAATGCAGAGCATGAATCTTCTGCAGGCGCAGAATCAGCTCAAGACCTTCTCCAATGAAACCGGAGGATTCGCCTGGTTCCCGCAATTTGATGGTGAAATCCCCGACATCTTCCGCAGCGTCGCCGCTTTCTTGCGGCACCAGTACAGTCTTTCGTTCTCACCCACCAGTGGCGGAAAGGATGGCAAATTTCACAAAGTAAAAGTGGAACTGGTCGCTCCCGACGGCAGCCCGCTGAGCATCGTCGACCAGAAGGGCAAGAAGCAGAAATACCAGATTTACGCGCGTGAAGGGTATCAAGCCACCAAAGCCGGCGTCGGCGACTGAAGAAAGTCTTTGGTTCTAAGTCGTAAGTTATAAGTTTGAACACGCAAGCCTCGCCATCATTCGGTTTGGTAAATGTCCTTTTGCGGGCTCCGTTTTTTCTGACTTAAGACTTGGAACTCACAACTAAGGACTTTTTTTAGTATCCACGTGTCAAGTCGACCTGATTGAGCATCTCTTTACCGTCGAACCACCTCTCCAGCAATTCGACGAGCAGCGCTGCTTGCCGAACCCACAAGCGGTCGCTCAAAGCGCTGGTATGCGGCGTGATAAAAAGGTTCGGCGCTTTCCACAGTGGGCTGTCCGTCGGCAACGGCTCCGTTTCCGCGACGTCGATTGCTGCTCCGCTCAACGCGCCGTTCTTCAACGCACAAATTAACGCCGCTTCATCCAGAAGCGATCCGCGCCCCACATTAATCAACCGTGCTCCGCGCTTCATCTTTGCTAACTCCGCTGCCCCAATTAGGTGCTTCGTTGCCGCCGTTTCCGGCGCGGAAATCACCACGTAATCTGCCTCCGGCAGCGCCTCATGCAATTTTGCCGCTGGAAGAATCCTCTCCGCATGCGCCCCATCGCCCTCGCCCGACCGTGTCACTCCCCACACACGCATGTCGAATGCTTTCGCGCGTTTTGCCAGTTCCCGCCCGATCGAGCCGTAGCCCACGATCAGCAGCACTTGCCCATTCACTTCGGACAGATGTTGTGGCTTGTCCCACAATTCCTGTTGCGACCAAATTGCTTTGTCTTGCTGGCGCACCGAGTCCGGAAAATTCCGCGCCAGCGCCAGCAGCAGTCCCATGGTGTGCTCCGCCATCGGCACGGAAAATACGCCGCTCGGATTCGTCACCAGGATTCCCGCCTCGCGCAGCTCCGGATACATTAGTTGCGCCACTCCCGCGGCCGTCGAATGAATCCATTTCAGCTTTCTCGCGTCCTTCAGTTGCTTCGCGCGGAGCGAATAGCCAACAAAAATATCGGTGTCGGGAAGCTCTTCGGGGAGCCTGTCGTAATCGGGCAAGTGGACAACCTTCATCTCGGGCCAGCGCTTTCGAAGAGTCTCCGCGACGACCGGTTGCGGCCGCCACCACGTGAACGGATGCCACACGCAAATCAACAACTTTGTTTCTGCAGGTCTTGTGCGCTTCATGGAAGGTTACGAAACGATCCGCAAATCGTTGCCGGTCATGTCCGCAGGCCTCGGTTGGCCCAACATACTCAGCATGGTCGGCGCAATATCCCGCAGCGACCCACCCGGTTTTAATTTCACTTTGTCGTCTTCGCTTACCACAATGAGCGGCACTGGGTTCGTCGTGTGATAGGTGTGCGGCCCACCAGTCGTCGGATCGATCATCGTCTCGGCGTTCCCGTGGTCCGCGGTGATAATCCACGCGCCCCCGCGCGGCTTCATTGCTTGATAAATTTGCGCTAGCCCCGCGTCTACCGCTTCCACCGCCTTGATCGCGGCCTCTAGTTTTCCGGAATGCCCCACCATGTCCGCGTTCGCGTAATTCATAATGATGGCATCGAACTCGCCCTTCTCGATCGCTTTCACCACCGTGTCGGTGATGCCTGCGGCGGACATTTCCGGCTTCAAGTCATACGTCGCCACTTTCGGCGACGGCACCAGGATCCGCTCCTCTCCGCCGAACGGTTTTTCCACGCCGCCATTGAAAAAATACGTCACGTGCGCGTACTTCTCTGTCTCCGCCGTGCGCAAATTCTTGTACTGCAGTTCCGCGAACACTTGCGCCAGGATGTGCTCCAGTTTTTCCGGCGCAAGCACATACTTCAGCCAGGGCCACGCTTTTTCATACTGTGTCATCGCCACATAAAAAAGGTTCTGCGGCCGCTTTTCATCCACAAACTTGTCGAAGCCCGGCTCCGCCAGCGCCTTGGTCATTTGCCGTGCGCGATCCGCGCGGAAATTGTAGAGAATCACCGCGTCGTCGCTTCGAATGGGTCCCACGGGCTCGGCCGCTGCTCCGTCACCTCTCATCACCACAATCGGCTTCACAAATTCATCCGTAACGCCCTGCTCATAACTCCGCTGTAGTGCCGCGAAGGGATCGTTCGTCTTTGTATCCGCTTGTCCGTGCACCAGCGCACGGTACGCCATTTCCACGCGCTCCCAGCGGTTGTCCCGGTCCATGGCGTAATACCTTCCCACCAGCGTCGCGATTTCGCCCACGCCCAGCTCGCGCATCTTCTGCTGCAACTGCCGCACGTAGTCCCGGCCGCTGTTCGGCGGAGTATCTCGCCCGTCCATGAAGCAATGCACGAAGACTCTTTCCACTTTTTGCTGCTTGGCCATCTCCAGCAGCGCAAACAAATGCTGGATGTGAGAATGCACGCCGCCATCGCTGAGCAATCCCAGAAAATGCAGCTGCCTCTGCCGCCCGCGCTCCATGGCCTGCTGAAACAGCGGCACGTTCTGCAATTGCTTGTTGGCAATCATCAAATCAATTCGCGTGATGTCCATGTGCACGATGCGACCTGCGCCCATGTTCATGTGTCCCACTTCGCTGTTGCCCATTTGTCCTTCAGGCAAGCCCACGAAAGGCCCGGAAGTCTGAATCAGAGTATTCGGAAATTTGCGAAGTAAATCGTCATACGCCGGTTTCCGTGCCAACGCGATCGCGTTTCCCTTCGTCTCCGCGCGGTATCCCCATCCATCCAGCACCGTCAATACAATCGGTTTGGGTCGTTTTGCCATGATCCTCATTCAAGGTGAAATTCGTTTCTTCGGAATAGGCACGATAAGCCCTAACGCGATGTAAATTCGCTCAGCGCGTTCAGGAGGCGGTCGACTTCCTCGGCCGTGTTGTAATGCACCAAGCCGATGCGCAGCACGCCGCCTTTGGGCTCCACGCCAAGCCTTTCAGAAAGATTCATGGCGTAGAAATTTCCGTCCCAAGTGAAGATCCCCCGGTCGCCAAGAAATTTGGCGATCTCCGTTGGGTGATGATCGCCCATCCGCAACGAAATTGTGGAGCAGCGATCTCCAAACCGTTTCGGATCCGTGATGCCGTAGACCTTCACCCCGCGAATCGTTTGCAAGCCGTCCAGCAGTCTTGTCAGCAAATTCCGTTCATAGGGCACGGTCGCCCGATACGCCGCCCCCAGCGCTTCGCGCCGCGTCTTCACGTTCGAAGAGCAATGCTTTCCCACTCCTGCTATGTAATCCACCGCCGCGCCAATCCCCCCAATCAATTCCTGCACTTGCGTCCCGGTTTCCCAGCAGTCAGGAATGGCATCGGTCGCCGGCCGCACCTTATATGGTTTGAAGCGCTGCAAATGCTCCTTCTTCCCATACAGGGTTCCCATGTGCGGCCCAAAAAACTTGTACGGTGAGCACGCCAGAAAATCGCAGTCCAGCGTCTTCACTTCAATCAGCCCGTGCGGAGCGATGTGCACGGCATCCACAAACATCAGCGCGCCCGCCGCGTGTGCCAACTTCGTGATCTCCGCAACGGGATTGATGGTGCCCACCATGTTCGACGCATAGCCCACCGCGACTACTCTCGTCCTCTGCGTGATTTTCCGCTTCAAGTCCTCCAAATCCAACGTGCAATCCTCTTCGCGAATGTCCACCTGGCGAATGACAACGCCCTTTTCTTCCAACGCGCGCCACGGTGCCACGTTCGCATCGTGGTCCAGCGTAGTCACCACGATTTCATCGCCCGGCTTCAACTCTCGCCCGATGGCCCGCGCCAGCGCAAACGTAATCGTGGTCATGTTCTGTCCGAACACAACTTCGCTAGCTTCGCAGTTGAAGAAGTCCGCCATCGCCCTGCGCGTCGCGGCTATCATCGCGTCGTTGCGCCGGCTCGTCTCGAATGCGCCGCAGGTATTTGCGTTGGCGCCCACAAAGTAATTATCAACCGCTTCCATCACCTGCTTCGGCACCTGGGTTCCAGCGGGCCCGTCGAGAAACGCTGCCGCGTGCCCGTTCACTTGCAACTTCAGCGACGGAAACTGCTCCCGCGCCCAGCCAACATCAAATGTTTTGCTTTCAGTTCCCTGAACTGCCGGTGTGCTCATGGTGTGCTTCCCATCGCGAATTCGGTTCCTCTCGAATCAGCTAGTTTCTCATAGGCGCTGTGCGCGGCGTAACAGCGATTCGCCTCGCCACTCAACTCAAGTCCGCTGTTCCCCTTCTGCCAATTTGGCAATGGTTTTCTCTTCGGCTGAATCCCAGACTCGCCAGTTTGCGTGCTCTCGCGTGATAGCATCATTTCATTGGCATTTACTCATGCCGCTGCGGCGCCGGCTATAAATCAAACGGGCCATCGCGAAACAGCGAGCCCTGCGCTCGAGTCTTTCAATGAGGTGCGTCGTGCCTGAAACCATTCCACCGTCGGACCGCACGCGCGTGGTACGCGAGCCGGACCGTGGCGTCTACGACCGCGAAGCCATTTACAAAATTCTCGACGAAGCCTTTGTGTGCCACGTCGGATTCTCCATGGATGGACAGCCCTACGTCATCCCCACACTTTTCGCTCGTGTGGGCGATGCTCTCTATTTCCACGGCTCGGCGGCTAGCCGTATGCTTCGCAATGTCAGCGAGGGAATCCCCGTTTGCGTCACCGTCACGCTCACCGACGGCTTTGTCCTCGCGCGTTCCGTCTTCAATCACTCCATGAACTACCGCTCGGTCGTTGCGCTCGGAAAAGCAACGCTGGTGAGTGAGCCGCAAGAAAAATTCGAAGCCTTTCACGCGTTCACGGAAAAAATTCTCCCCGGCCGCTGGAACGAAGCGCGTCAACCCAGCGAAAAAGAGCAAAAGGCCACCAGCATTCTTCGCCTCCCGCTCATCGAAGTTTCTGCCAAAGTCCGCACGGGCCCGCCCATCGACGACGGCCCTGACTACGCCCTGCCACTCTGGGCCGGCGTGATTCCCGTGCATCTCGCTTTCGATGCGCCGATTCGCGACGAAAAATGCGATCCCTCGATTCCTGTGCCAGCCTACGTCGCGCACTACAGGCGGTGAACCGTGGCCGACTTCGCCCCTGTACCAATCAAGCCCACCGTCGGAATCGCCGCTCTCGAAGCGCTGGACATTCGCGTGGGCACCATCGAACGCGTCGAAGAAATTCCGCGCTCCGACAAACTGATGAAGCTCACAGTGAATTTCGGCGACCACTCCCGCACGATTCTCGCGGGCATCAAGAAAGAGCGCTCCAATCCGCGCGAAATCGAGGGCCGGCAGGCATTGTTCGTCGTGAATCTGGAGCCGCGCAAAATGGCGGGCGAAATCTCCGAGGGCATGCTCTTCGACATCGGCTACGCTGACGGTGTGGCCCCAGCGCTAGCTCTGCCCGAGCGTCCCGTTCCCAACGGCACTCGCGCCGGTTAGAAGATCTATTTCGCTGCCGCCAGCTTCTGCGCCGCCGAACTAATCAGCGCCGCTTCATTCTCAAGCACCCGCGCAACCACCACGATCGCCTCATCTGCCTGCTTCCACTGCTTCAGCTCAATCGCTTCACGCACCGCCGGAACCGTCTTCACCGCGTAACCCGTGTAAAATCCCGGCGCATACAATTGATGTTTGAACCACGGCCGATTCGGCAGGCCTTCCGCGTTCGTCAGCCTGCGCTCGCTTTCGATCAACAGCTTGTTCACTTCCACCAACGAACTCGCCGCCAGCGCGGCGCCGTCCTTGGCATTGACCTGTTCCATCGCCTTGCGATATTCCGCCGCACTGCGATTCAGCGTGTCCACGGCATTTTCCAGCGGAGCAAAATCCAAATGCGGCGGCACCGCTTCCACCCATGGCGGCACGAGAGGCCGCCGCGGATCATTCGTCGCCTGGAACACGCCCTCCTCGATTTCGCGGTTCCGCTCGCGGATCTCATCCTGCGATTTTTGCGCCAGAGCTTTTAGCTCCTTCAGGTACATCTGCACGGTGTCCGCAAAATCGCCAAACTCAAACGGCAGCAAATCCGCGTCCGCCAGTCGCATGACGGCCGTGCTCCCGGCCTGCGCCAGCGCACGTCCATAAACAAAGTCCGTATCGCTGAAGTGCGTAAACCAGTAAAAATCGTCGTAAATCGAGTGGTAGATGCCTCCGCCGTCCTCACCACCGAAACCGAAATTCAGCGACGCCACGCCGTCGTGCTGCAGAAACGCCGTGTAATCCGAACCCGAACCCAGCGCCGGAATCCGCAAGTCCGCGCGCTTGCGGATTTCCTCGCGTTGCTCGGCGGTCTTTGCTTCCTCAATTTTGTGAAGCTGGTCACGCTTCCAAACACTGAGCTTTGTTTCGGGGTCGGTGATAGCCCGCGCCACGTCGTTGCTGAATTTTTCCAGCGTGTGCGATCCTTCCACATTGAAATAACCGCGCCCGTTGGTATCCGAATTGATGTACGCCACCGCGTGCGCGCGCAATTCGTCGTAGTGCTGCTCCGCCCATTCCGTCGAGCCCAGCAGCCCCGGCTCTTCCCCATCCCACGCGCAATAAATAATCGTCCGCTTCGGCTTCCAGCCGGCTTTTACCAGTTCGCCGAGCGCCCGCGCTTCCTCCAAAATGGCGATCTGCCCCGCTGTGGGATCTTCCGCCCCGTTCACCCAGGCGTCGTGATGGTTTCCTCGAATCACCCACTCATCCGGATACGTCGAGCCGGGAATTTTCGCGATTACGTCATACAGTGTCTTGAGCGGCTCCCAGTTGGACTTCACCACCAAGTGCACTTTCGCCGGCCCCGGCCCTACGTGATAGGTAATCCCCAAATTGCCGCGCCAATCCGCGGGCACAACGCGGCCACTTAGCGCCGCCAACAGGGGCTGCGCATCACCGTACGAAATCGGCAGCACGGGAATCTTCGTAATCGTCGGCGCTTCCTCAACCTTCAACCTCTTCGCATCTTTGGTCGCGCCAACTCCCGGCGTCAGCGGATCGCCTGGATAAAGCGGCATGTCCGCGACGCTCCCGCGCTGCACGCCATCCGGTGGGCGATAAGCTCCGGTAGGAAACGTTTCGCCCTGGTAAAAGCCATCCTCATGCGGGTCCGAAAAAATCAGGCATCCCACCGCCCCATGTTCCGCCGCCACTTTTGGCTTGATTCCGCGCCACGAATGGTAATAACGCGCAATTACAATCTTGCCCTTCACCGAAACGCCCATGCGCTCCAGTTGCTCGTAATCTTCCGGAACACCGTAATTTACATAGACGAGCTCCGCCTTCACGTCCCCATCAATCGAGTACGCGTTATACGTCGGAAGTTGCTCGGACTGTTGGCCGGAAGTTGGATCTTGCGGCACCGCGGGCTCTTGCAGCTTGGCAACAAATTTTGAGCCGCCTTCCACCAGTTCCACGCGGCGCTCTTTCGGCGTCGGGAAGAGCACCTCAAACTGCTCGATATGCGCGTCCAGCCCGAATTCCTTAAATTTGCCGAGGATCCACTCCGCGTTCTGCTTGTCGTAAGGCGACCCGACATGGTGCGGATGCGCCGAGAGCAGCTTCATATAAGCGCGCATATTCTCCGGACTCGGAATTGCGCGCAGCTTTTCTTCCCACTGCCGCTCACTTTGCGACGATTGCGCGGAAAAACCATATAGAGGCTGTTCCTCCGCGATCACATGATGGTCAAGCGGCGCGAACGAAAGACAGGCAAATAAACTCGAAGCTAAAAAAATGCGACGAAACACGATTCCCCCTTAAACGAGCGCCAGTATTCTGCATCAACGCATCCCTATTGAAAAGCACTCGCACATCTGCACACTGCTACTCGCGATCCAATCTGGACGGCCGCAAAGGACCCCATGCGGCGCGTGGAGCGCCACAACCTGCTTTCGCTTTCTTTCGTACGCGCATCGCTGTCGGCTGTTGGCTATCTCTTCGCTCACGAATCGCGGAGCTGTTTCGACATCAGAACGTAGTGGCACGGCACTTTCACGGGCACGTCCGCGGCAAACGGAGCCGTTCCTGTCTGCGCATAACCCATACGCTCATAAAATGCGGGAAGCGGCGTCCGCGGACTGATGATGCGCAAATCAATCCCACGGCATCCCGCCGCTCGAAAATAATCCTCCGCTGCTTCCATTAACTTGCGGCCCAAACCCGTTCCCTGCCGCGCCGGAACAACTCCCAGCAACCCCAGGTGTCCGCGTTCGCCGCGCAGTTCCACGTAGACGCACCCCGCAAGCCCTGCCGCGTCTTCCGCAACAAGAAATTTTCCTCTTTCCATGTACGCGCGAACCCCGGCAGGATCGATGCGCTCTCCTTCGATGAATGGCTGTTCCACCACAAACGCCGCATTAATCAACTGCGCTAGCGGTTCAACGTCCGCTGCCACTGCTATTCGAGTGCGCGGAGCATTTTCCAATTCGTGCGATTTGCCCGCCTGGCTCATGGAAAATCCTGAAATCTTATACAGGCCCGCATGCCGTCACAATATTGCAAAAAGTTGAGTAGAATTCGACCATGCGCAACTCGCCTGGCCAAATGTGTGATCGAATCTGGCGCCACGCCGTTTTCACGACTCTCGCGGGCACTCTTCTCTTTGTCGCTGCTTTCTCCATAGCACAAACGCAACCGTCCAGCCAAACTGCGCGCCAGGAACTCCTGAAAAAGCTGGTCGCCGCCGCTGAAGAAAGAACCCATCACACCGTGCGTTACGACCCGGCTTACGTTCGCATTCCTTATCCCGGCGGCGATGTTCCCCAAGACACCGGCGTGTGTACCGATGAGGTCATCCGTTCTTACCGCGTGGTTGGAGTCGACCTGCAAAAAGAAGTCCACGAGGATATGGAAAGAAATTTCTCGGCTTATCCGCAGCAAAGACGATGGCTCCTTTCCCATACCGACACCAATATCGATCATCGCCGCGTGCCGAATCTGATGGTCTTCTTCAGCCGTAAGGGAGAGACGCTGGCAATCACGGAAGACCCGGCAGATTATTTGCCCGGCGACATTGTCACTTGGGATCTTGGCGGCGGCGTGCCGCACATTGGTATCGTCGTTCACGAGAAATCAGCGGAAGGCGGGCGCCATCTGATCGTGCACAACATCGGCCAGGGACCGAGGCGCGAGGACGTCTTGTTCGCTTGGAAGATTACCGGCCACTACCGCTACTACGGACCACGGCTCTAGCTCTTCCAAGGGGAGCTCGAAATGGCAGCACAAAAAAGGGGAAAAGAGGTTTCAGCACGCGGACAGCTTAATAGAGGCTTGCACAAGAACTAACCGCGATCCCGGGGCGCAAGCCATTGAGAAGGAGCTGGCGCTCATGAGCGAACGAAGTCGCAAAGCAATGCAAGCTTCACGCGCCGGCACCACGCGCGCGCACGCGCACTTCCTCCTGAATCGCCTTACGTACCATCTCCAGAATCTCGTCCGAGAGGTTCACCATTTTGTGCGAGGTCGCGATATGATCCACGGCTTCTGCCAGAACTTCTTCTTCCGACTCGCCGCGAGCTTCGAACTTGCATCCAGGAACGAGATCGTTGCAGTACAAAACTTTCGTCATTCCAAGGCCCCCCCCCCCCAAGCGAAACAAAACAAAGAAGATAGAGACTGAGCTATCTTTCAAGCTAAATAGCAGGTGGGGCTATGTCAATAGTACTTGGCCGATTCTGAGGCCGCGTTTCAGCCCAGCGCGGCCTTCCCGTTAAATCGCGCCGCCGAACCCAACTCTTCCTCGATGCGCAGTAGCTGGTTGTATTTCGCAACGCGGTCCGTGCGGCTCGCCGAGCCGGTCTTGATCTGCCCGGCTCCAGTAGCGACGGCAAGGTCTGCGATGAACGTGTCCTCCGTCTCCCCCGAACGGTGCGAAATGATCGAGTGATACCCAGACTTGCGCCCGAGCTCGATGGCGTCAATCGTCTCTGTCACGCTGCCGATTTGATTCAGCTTGATGAGAATCGCGTTGGCAATTCCTTCTTTGATCCCACGCGCCAGCCGCTCCGTGTTCGTCACAAAAAGATCATCCCCCACCAGCTGGAT
>Ga0079221_10000151_pt1 | contig 15754 bp, 12 predicted proteins | sample GAAS200_FD_75069 | JGI IMG/M metagenome (GOLD analysis project Ga0079221, IMG submission 75069) | Agricultural soil microbial communities from Georgia to study Nitrogen management - GA AS200 | ecosystem: Environmental > Terrestrial > Soil > Agricultural land | place: USA: Georgia | collected... | reverse complement strand
CTTTTGGGACATATGGGATTTTCAGATTCAAAAATCTACAAAGTTTATAACTTATTGATAATGAAAGCGTTAGTAGAATTATCAGTTCCCAAAATTGTGGTGAAAAATCAAATTGTGCTCAATTCCCGAACAGCGCGTAAATTTTACAAATTCGGCTCGCAAGCTGCCGGGAGGCTGGTTCTTCCCGCGGCGTTTCGAGCTCCGCCCTTAGTCAAATTGCAAAGGTCGATGGACAGCTCTGGCGAAGAGTCCTTTTAACCGACACATCTGTTCCCTCTGCCGAAGCCTGATCAGTTCTTCCGGCATGGTGCGCTCAACTCGTCTGAGCAAGTCCCAGAGGTAAGCGGCCAGCATCAATGCCCCGCCCACGAGGAACGGTTTGCGCCGCATCTGGTAAACACATCGAAAGACTTCCCAGACGGGATGGCAGCCGAGCAAATAATCCTTATGGCCCAACTCGAGCCGCCCCTGGTACGCGGTGTACTGGACCGGCCCCTTGTGCGGATTCCAGTAACTTCGACTGATTCCGTGATGGACGCAGACCTTCTCCATAAAGGTTCTCGTCTCCCAACCTTTCGCCCGGGCGCTCAGGACCGCAATCAAGTCGATCCCTCCAGCCTTGACAGGCAGGTAACCGCCGATGGCTTGGAAACATTCACGACGGAACATCTGGCACGCGCCCGGTACATCTTCGGCGCTGCTGTATCGAAAATCGTAAATCATTCTCCCCTGCCAGTAGGGGGTGCCAGCCAGACCCAGCTTCGGATTTTCCACAAACTTGTCCAGCAAATAAGCGAAGTAGCCTTCGTCGAAAGAAATGTCAGCGTCCATGCTGGCGATAGCTGCGTAGTCCAAGTGTTCCACGCGCGACCGACCGGCGTTGAAAGCATGGACCTTCCCGGCAAAATGGCGTTCGCTGCGCTCGGGCATCCTGACCAGCTCAATCCAGGGGTATTGCGCGGTGTACCTGCTGACGATTTCGTCGGTACCGTCGGTTGATCCGTCACTCACAATCACCCATTTCAACGGCTTGACAGACTGCGCCACCATTGATTCCAGCGTGAGTTCGATGAACTGCGCTTCATTCCGGGCCGGAGTGATTACAACGTAGACGGGAAGATCTGCCATTGCTTGACCTCGACGGGAGCCGCCTGAAAGCGTTCCAGGGCCTACTGAACTAACCAAGGCCGGCGGCAGCGTCGCCATCGCTACCGGGGTTCATGCTCTGGGATCACGCGATGCAGGAGATGCGGTTTGTGCAGTAACAGGAGGATCCGGAATACAATGGCCCTTGCCGTCCCACCTGTGGCGTACTGCTCGCTGAGATACCGAGTCTGCCAGGTCCAAACAACTATGCCGCAACCTTTTGGCTGAGCCTTCCCGTTTCAACGATTGCGACGAGGTTGTCAACAATCATTCTTAGTGTGCGGGTTTGGCCAGTGGCGGGAGTTCGACTTCTTCCATTCTTCGACAGAACGATCTTTTCGCGGACCTCGGAGGCTTTTTCCAGGAGAACCAGACGCCCATGTTGCGCAAGGTACCGGTCGACGGCTCCAATTTTGCCACGGAACGCGCTGTAAACAGGCACGCCGAGGGCCGCAGCCTCGCGGTTCATCGTTCCGCCGCCGCTGATGGCAAGGTCGGAACTCCAAAGCAGGCTCAGACCGTCAACGGCATGTTCGGGAATAATCATCTTGCCGTCGGCAAAAAGCCCGGGCCAGCGAGCTCTTGCGGCTGCACCCTGCCTCTCATTTCGCGGCAGAAGAACGATCCTCGCGCGGTCCTGTTCAGCCACAAACTCGATCGCGGCACGAAAGAGCTCGTCACTTTCCGGATTGTAGTAATGGGCCTCATCGGCTGGCGGGCGGGCGGTTATGACAAAGTCATCTTCCTTCAAGCAAAGTCGGCTCCGCAATTCGGGGTCGGGCTGGAATCCCGGAACGTAGACATCCTCCTTGATTCCCTCATACTTGAAGACTCTGCTGGCATCCGCGCGAATCGCAGAATCCGGGATGACGGCGGGAACCATCACCCAGTCTGCCCGCAGGCTTCCGAGCCCTCTGGTAAACTCGTAATCCCAAAGAGACAATGACGGAATTCCCAGGAGAGTCGCTGCGAGCGTCTGCGCACGAGACCCGTGAGCCACTGCCAGACGCACCTTTTCACCCCGAACGAGTGAAGCGAGCTGTAGACCGCGAATGCAGGTCCCCGCGATTTTGGCAAGTTTGTGCCTTCCGTAGTGGTGTCCCACAAATTTGCAGTGCAGCTTAAAAAGACCAACTAAATCGCGGACCTGAAAGCAATCCCGCGCGGTCAACACAACCTGATACCCAAGTCCTTCCAGTTCCTTAATAATGGGCACGAAAAATGGTACGTGTGGGGAGTTGTCGAGGTCGATCCAGATTTTTTCCCGTTGACCGGTTCGGCTTGTCGACTTCGCCGCCGGTCGTTCTTCGTCTTCCTGCATTTGATGTTCCTCCAATGACGATAGGGTCTGTTTCCGAGCGCGACAAGTTCCAATCTCAACCGGGGATTTGGAGTCCCTGAAGAAAATCATCCAGAGAGAACGTCCAGCGAATTATGGCCGGATGCTTTTCCATGGCCGGGGCTGCCTAGGCGGCAGCTTCCCTGTCCTCGTCGCCGGACAATCTGCTGATGAATTCTCTCAGCTCGGCGGCAACCAGCTTCTGCTGCTCGACGGTTATTCCCGGGAACAGGGGCAGCGAAAGGATCTCCGCGGCTGCGTTCTCCGCCTCCGGGAAATCGCCGGCCTTGTAACCGAGACGGCTGTAGGCCTTTTGAACGTGCAGGGGAATGGGATAATGGATTCCGGCGCCAATACCCGCCTGGGAAAGGAAGTCGATCGCGTCATCGCGTTCCGGGATTCGCACCACGAAGAGGTGGTAAACCGCGTTCACCCCCTCCGCCTCATAAGGCATGACGACCGCTTCACTGGTGTCGCCAAGCAGCTCGCGATAGCGGCTGGCGGCTTCGCGGCGTTTCTCGTTCCAGCCGGAGAGCAGCCTGAGTTTAATGCGGAGGATGCCCGCCTGGATGGAATGCAGCCTGCCATTATAGCCTTCCATATCGTGATAATATTTCCGAGGCTGGCCGTGGTCGCGCAACATGCGGACTTTGCGAGCCACTTCAGGGTCATTCGTGACCACGGCTCCGCCCTCACCGCAGGCGCCCAGGTTCTTGCCCGGGTAAAAGCTGAATGCGGCGGCACAGCCCATCGATCCGACCCTTTTCCACTGCTTCGCCTTTCTTGAGAAGTACCGCGCGCCATGGGCCTGGCACGCATCTTCGATCACGGTGAGCCGATAATTTTCTGCGAGCTCAGTGATGGGGTCCATATCTGCGGGCTGGCCGTAGAGATGCACCGGGATGATGGCTTTCACTACATTACCAGTTGCAAGGTCAAACAGCCGTCCGCTCGCGCGGTCGATAAAGCATTTATTTGCCAGGTAATCTTGGAGCCGGCGAACATCCATGTTGTAAGTCATTGGGTCAATGTCGACAAACCTTGGAACAGCTCCTGCCTGTGAGATCGCCTCCGCGGTGGCAATAAAGGTGTTGGGCACAGTGACCACTGCATCGCCATGCCCGACGCCCGTTGCGATCAGGACAAACCTTAACGCGTCCGTACCGCTATTGACGCCTACGCAATGACCCACACCGCAAAAATGAGCAAATTCCTTTTCAAACTGTTCTACTTCAGGACCACCCACAAACCCTGAAGTCTTCAGTGCCCGCCTGAAAACCGCCACAAGGTCTTCTTCAATTTCTGCGTGCAAACTATTCAAATCAAGAAATGGAACCTTGACGGCTGTGCCCATTACGTCCTCCCATTGCTATTGATCTCAAAAACCGCGCAGGACTGCCCACTACGATCGTATTGGCGGGAACGTCCTTAGTAACTACGGCTCCGGCGCCAACAATGGCGTTTTCGCCGACCGTCACATTCGCGAGAATCGTTGAGCCTGAGCCGATTGACGCTCCCCGCTTAATCAGCGTTCGCTCAACTTTCCAGTCGTTTTCCATCTGCAGCGTTCCATCCGGATTCGTCGCCCGCGGATAACTATCGTTGATGAAAGTCACTCCGTGCCCGACAAATACCCCGTCTTCGATGGTTACACCCTCACAGATGAAGGTGTGGCTCGAAATCTTGCAGCGTCTCCCGATCCGGGCGTTCTTCTGGACTTCGACAAAGGCTCCGACTTTGGTTTCGTCGCCGATCTCGCAGCCGTAAAGATTCACAAATTTGGAGAGTTTGACGCCCGATCCGAGCTTGACGTCAGGGGAAATGCAGACGAACTCGTTCATAGATAAACGGCCTTTCCTTTGCTTTTGAGCGATGTCTCTGCCGCCTCGAGCATCCTGACGACCCTCAGGCCGGATTCCCCATCGTTGAATGGGGTTTCACCGCTCTCAATGCTGCTGATGAAATAGGACAGCTCCGAGCGAAGGGCCTCGCACTGCTCAAGCTTGGGCGCCCACATGTCGCCCGACCTGTAGCTCACCAGCAGGTTGTAGACGCCCTCACGGTTGCCCATTTCCACTCCCTTGTCGTAAACCTTGATCTTTTCGTCCGCTTCCAGATCGTTCCATACCAGCATTCTCTTCTCGCCGCCGATCAGGGTGGTCCGGACCTTAACGGGCGAAAGCCAGTTCACGTTCACATGCGCGATGATGTTTCCCGGGAAATAGATCGTAATGAAAGCTACATCCTCAAGGCCGTTGAGGTGCTGCTCACCCGTAGCGATGATGGCCTCAGGATTCTTCCTGATCAGGTGATCCAAAATAGAGAGGTCATGCGGAGCGAGGTCCCAGACAACGTTGACATCATGCTGGAACAGCCCCAGGTTGACCCTCATTGAGTCGTAATAGTAAAGAGTACCGAGTGTGCCCTGGTCGATCAACTCACGGATTTTTCGTACGGCGCCGGTAAACAGGAACGTATGGTCCACCATGATCTTCAGGTTTTTCTTCTGGGCGATCTCGATAAGTTCCTCGGCCTCAGCTACCGTGCGGGTGAAGGGTTTTTCCACGAAAACATGCTTGCCATTCTCCAGGGCTGCCTTGGTCAGCGCATAATGCGTCCAAACCGGCGAAATTACCGCAACCGCGTCGATGTCGGGTGAACTGACAAGTTCCTGCGGGTCCGTCAGCAGCCGCGTCCCGTGGTTGATGGACGCCGCGCGCCGCAGCGCGGCAGGACTCTTGTCGCAGATCCCAACCACCTTGGCTCCGGCGAGAGTCAGTAAATTCCTGACAATGTTGGGTCCCCAATAGCCGTAACCAATTACTCCAATGCCAACCATGTTGCACCCCCGTTCTGTCCGACGCGAAACCGAGGGAAAACTCAAGGGAGTCTTCCGTCAATTTCGCGCTTAGTCAGCCTTCCTGCCAGCAAACAGTGCCGTGTGACTGTCTGCGTCAAGCCCCGGATCAGAAATGCGTCCATTGAAACCTGTGGGTTTGTCCAGCCGACTGGGAAGGGCTATCTTCAATAGGCCCCGTCGCCAGAGATCATGGCGAGCGGCGTTTCAACCAAGATTTTGAGGTCGAGCCATACCGACCACTGTTTTGCATACTGCAAATCGAGCCGGACCATCTCATTAAATGTTGTGCGGCTGCGCCCCTTGACCTGCCACAAACCCGTCAAGCCGGGTTTGACCTCGAGAACCCGCCGCCGGTGCCAGATGTCGTAATATTCGACTTCGTACGGAATCGGAGGCCGCGGCCCCACCAGTGACATTTGCCCGGTCAGCACATTCCAGAACTGCGGCAATTCATCCAGGCTGGTCTTCCTCAGAAATTTTCCAACCCGGGTGATTCGGGGATCGTCTGTGATCTTGTAAACGGGCGCCTGACTCACTGAATTCATTTCTCCGGAGATAAATCTCTGAATGAATTCCTTGTGCACGGTCCCGTCATTGCTATGACGCATGGTCCGAAACTTCAGAAAAGTAAACGGAACACCGCGATAACCCACCCGCGATTGCCGGAATAGAATGGGCCCTTTGGACGTCAACTTGATAAGCAGGGCGATGAGCGCCATCGGGAGGGCAAGGGCCAGAAGAGCTGTCGCGCCTCCGACAATATCCAAACCCCTCTTGATGATGCGGTGCAATTTCTTGTCTGAATCCTTTTCACGCAAGTCACGGTAGAGCCCGGACCAATCTTCCCAGTTGGAGGCGCTGTCCGGCTGCAGATACATTCGGATGTCGATGCGCTCAATGTCGCGGATTTCGAGGCGGCTGGAAAGGGCTGCGGCAACTTTTGCGTGAATAACGTCGCTGACAGGCACGGGTCCGTCGGCCTTAACTTCAATGAATATGACACCGAGAACAGCATTCTGCAAATACCATCCTCGGATGTCGGACTCGCGCGAGGCGGAACAAACGGACGCCCAGACATTCTCGACTACTTTTCCGCTGCCGCCGTTCATCAGGACCTTTCGCAGATCTAGAAGCATCAGCAGGAAGGGCTTTCGCGACCTTTCCGCCCGTCGCCGTTCGAGGCAAAGAAGTTCTCCGAATCGCGTTTCGCTGAGGACAGGCCCGTCGCCGATCGCCGGGAGAATCTCCGGCAACGATGGAGTCGCGCTTCCTGGGTTCCATTGATTGCGCATAGCACGAAGTGGCATAAGTCTCACCTGGGTATAGGAGCTTGGATCAACTCAACGCGGCAGGAAGCACAATTGGCGGTTCCCGGCCTGTACGGGCACTGGCAGTCAAAGACCAACTTCATCTCTGATGTATAGCTCCGCCCTCTGAACCACACGGTGTTGTGGCCCATAAGCTATATTGGAATCTCGCCTTTTCGCCCGCGAGAGCCCTGCTGAAACCCCTTACACTCGGCAACAGGTGTGTATTCCCGCTCGACTAAGCCAGTTATCCGGCCACGCGCTTCTCGTACGAAGTGCGGTCCGAGCTTTCATCGCCTTCTGTGTTGGCGGTGACATATCCGTAGGAGTCATACCCGTAGTAGTCCTCCATGGCCCGCACATCCATACTGTTCAGAACCACGCCGATAATGTTGCTCAGTTGCTTGCGCGCTCTGATGACATAATCCCGAGGCGCCATTCCGCTTCGAACCACCATCAGGGCGGCGTCAACCATCCCGGCCAGAATGCGCGCATCCATCAGGTTAGGCATCAGCGCTGGAGAATCGATGACCAGGTAGTCGTATTCCTCAAGCAGCTCACTGATCAGGATCCGCATTCGCGTCGAAGAAAGCAGCGCAACCGGATTTTTGGCGGAGTGCCCGGCAGGCAAAGTATCAAGTCCGGGCGAGAGCCCCGGCAAGACGCACGGAGCCCACTCGCTCATGCCGCCGAGGTAACTCGAGAGCCCGCGAATGTTCCTGAACCCGAGAGCCCGATGGACGGCAGGGCGACGCAGGTCAGCATCGACGAGAATGACGCGGCTTCCCTGCTGGGCGAGCGCGATTGCAAGATTCACCGAAACCGTGGTTTTCCCCTCGCCTGGCTGAGAGCTCGTGACAACGATGCTTCGGAGCACCCTCTTTCGTCCAGCGGCTTCCAACATCACGGAACTACCGAGGGTCCGGAATGCTTCCACCAATGGCGAGTATTTCTGCTGAATCTGTTTGTCAATCCGGTACCAGGGAGTCTCCGCCTTCGACATCTGCGTCGTATCGAGGATGCCGGGGAGCAGAAGCCCGTGGCCGTTATCGTGGCTCCCGCCCACGACCAGTTCGGAGAGAGACTCCACTGCCGGAATCATCGCCAAAGCCGGCAGGCCCAGGAAGCGGTCGACTTCCTCCACAGTTTTCAAGGTGGTGTCAAAATGCGTTCGCAAGAAAGCAATTCCCAGACCCAGCCCAAGCCCCAGGATCAGGCCAAGCGCCAGGTTGAACAAAATCTTTGGCTTTACGGGCAGGAATTGCGGCACACCGTGATCCACGACATTTACATTGTTCGATTTGACCCGGGCAACCAGGCTGGCTTCTTTGACTTTTTCCAGAATGTTCTCGTAGAGCGTATTGTCTGAATCCGCGTTGCGCTTCAGTATGTTGTATTGAGTAGATCGATCGGCCACCGAAATGGCCGCGTCCTTTTGTTCCTGGTATGCCTGGGCGAGAAGCGCCTCACGCCGAACGGCTGCCAGGTAATCATTCGTGATGGTTCCGGCGGCGCGCAGGCGCTCACGCGCCAGAGTCTGCTCCGCCACCTCCAGTTGGCTCTTCAGCTCCTTGACCTTGGGATAGCTGTCCGTGAACGTTGACGATAGTTGGGCATATTGAGTCTTCAGGTCTGCCACTTTCTCCGTAAGGCTCTCCAGAAGTTTGTCGTCGAAGAAGGCCCCCGGAAGCGCTCCATAGTTTCCCTTCTGCACAAGGTTGTAGAGCGACTGCTTCTGGTAACGGTCGGACTGTGCCTGGGTCAACTGGTCTTGGATCTGTTGGAGGCGCGCACTTACAACATTTTGCGTGCTTCCCGTGTTGGTCTCCAGATAGAGCAGATCGTGCTGACGCGCGTATTGCGTCATCTTTTGTTCTGACTGCTCCAATTCAGTCTTCGCTTCCTGGACTTGCTCAGCCAGCATTTTGGTTAATTTGTCGGTGGAGCGTTCGTGCAACTGCATGTAATCGGCGACCAGGGCATTCACGACTCTGGCCGTGAGGAGGGGGTCGCTGCCATCATAGGTGATCGTGACCAGCCGGCTGCTTCCAATGCGTGAAACCTTGAGCGAGTTTTCAAAATTGTCCACGACGCGCTGGTAGGCTTTCGGATCCATTCCGGACGGGGGCGAGGCATCCGATGAATCGGCATCTGCAGCCTCCGGCTTAGAGGCAGCGGTGGGGCCTTGGCCGGATGTGGCATCGGCATTAGACCCCGCATACCAGTGGACGATGCCATTCCAAAGGCTGGCGAATATACCAGAAGCCTTATTCTGGTCCTCCGGCAGCAGGACCTGATTGACCACCTTCCGGGCGAGAGTGTCGCTCTGGAGAATCCCGATCTCCGTCTCAACCTCTGTCACCACGACGTTATTCGGAACAGCATTGTGGTCTTGCAACTGGTCCAAACTCTCGATGTCTGGTGTCGCCTCCTTGACCTCAATGGTGGCTTGAGAGCGATAGACCGGCTTCATTAAAAGCGAGAGCAGCAGAGCCAACAGCATTACTGAGATCCCGCAAGCGAAGACCGTGCGGTAATGGTCGCGAAGCACACGCAGGAGGTAGTTCAGGTCGATGTCCCCGTCGGGGCTTGGCGAGCTCGAATTCACGACCATCGCCGAAAGCCTGCGGACCTTTGACAAGACTCCGCCTCTGTAGAGTTGAATCTTATTCTCTTCAGTCATATCAAGTTCTCCCAATGCTGCCTGGATATCTCCTCTCGCTCATGGAACTGCCCGCCAAACGAGCCATTGTGAAATCGTTTTGAGCGCAGCTTTGCCGGCCGACGATGCTCCGTTCTTGGGGATAAACAATACGTCCTTGGGCTGGAGAGTGGGGTCGGTCGCTTTTCCGGAAAGGATCTCATTCAGCCGGATGGGCAGTTCGATCTGGTTCCCATTTTCTGCGACCCGAATGATCTTGGTGTTCTTTTTGTCAGCATCGGGACCGATCCCCTCGCCGAGGGCAATCGCCTGCAATACTGTCATGTGTCCGTTGGACTGTATCGGGAAACCACCCGGACGAGTGACGTCGCCAACGACGTACACGATTCCTGCGGCTTTGACCTTGACGATGTCTCCGGGATAAATTGCGACGTTGTACTTGGTGTCTCCCGAATCAAGCAGGCGATTCAGGCTGATCTCAATTGTGTTTCCCGTTTCCGCCTTTGTGGAATCTGCCGAGGCTGCGGAGTCCGAAGTTGCGCCGGCGGATCCGGCTTTTCTACCAGAATTCTCAGCCGGCGGTGCCCCGTCCAATCCCGCACCTCGCATCACCAGCACTGCGTCTCCAGCGTCAGGCGAAAGTCCTTGGGCCATGGATAGCATTTCGAGCAGCGTCTTTGTCCCGCGAATCTGGAACACTCCGGGCGTTTTTACAGCCCCCAACACAGAAACACTGTGGCTTTGCATCTCGGTGACGGTGACGGTCACTTGGGGATCCTTCATGTAAGTGCGGCGCAGCAGAGCCTGCAGGACGAGTTCGAGTTCGCGCGGCGTCAGTCCAGCGGCTTTGATGGTCCCCAGCAGCGGCAACGAAATATCACCATCTGCTGCTACACGGACGGGCTGGCTGAGATCGGGTGCGCCAAACACCGTAACTTGCAGCTGGTCGTCGGGTCCGATCCGATAATCCCCCGGCGACGGGCTGTTCTGTGCATTGGAGAGCGCCGAATGGACAAGGCTGTCGAGGCGGCGGTTCCAGTCGTCCGTGGTTTCCATTCTGGTGCTGTTGATGCCGGACGTCAGTACCGCCTGGCTGGCAGGCCCGGCAGACTGGGCCGAAGCGTTCAGGGTCCCCGCAGCCAGGAGAGCCGCGAAGCACACCCATATTCTTGACATTTCCTGCCTCCCTTCGCGCATCGAAAATCCGTTGAAAATTGAGATCATGTATGGCGACCTGCAGACCGCTATGACGAGCCCGTGTGTGCTGGCTCCAGACAGGCGTTTCCGAATCGCCAACTTCCGGCCAACCGTTCCGGCGTAAACTGGGCCGTTGCTCCGGGCCGCGGCACTGCGACTCCTTCAACGGCGCTTGCGTCGACTTCCGCTGCGACCGACCTCTCCAGCAACGTCACCGAAATTATCAGCCGAGTCTGCCCTTTTTTCCGTACCAGGAAACCCTCCAGGCCGCGCAGCGCTCCGTACTTCACCCGGACGCGGTCACCGCATTTGAGAAACGGGTGCGGCTCCACCTTCACCCGGTTCTCGATCACGCTCCGCACGGCCTGAATTTCCTCTTCAGGAATCCCGGCCAGCTTGCCCGCCGTGGCCAGCATCCCGTGAACTCCGGGCGTGGTGAGGATGGCGAGCCGGCGATCGAGATCGCCGCGGAGAAACACGTAGCAGGAGAAGAGCGGCAATTCCACCATCTTCGTTCGATCCCGCCATCGCCGGAGATCCGAGTAAAGCGGGAGAAATATCTCAAATCCTTTATTGGCCAGGGTACGCGCGACCAGTTTTTCGTGCTGGTGGCGAGTGTGCACCGCGTACCACACGGCGCTCCTGGCCCAGACTGCGCCGCTGTCAAAAGGAGTGTTGCAAAGAGCCATGTCCCGATCCCCTGTCACGCTGCGTTGTCACTCCTCTTAAGAAATTCCGCGCCGTGCGCGCCAGCTTTCGATGCTTCGGGCAACAGCCCAGCCGCCTTGATTTTGTAAAGCAGCGCGCGATAGCTAATGTTCAGCGCCCGCGCCGTGCGCCGGCGATTCCATTGAGTCTCCTGAAGGGTCCTCAGAATAATTTTCCGTTCCAGAGCCTGGGCCGCCTCGCGGCTCACCTGCTTTAATGAAACGGAGTGGCCGCTGGAAGGCGCGAAGGCAAACGCCCTCTGGGATTGCTCTGCGGGCCCGGTCCCCTTGATTCCGTCGACCCCCAGAACCACATAGCGCTTCATCACGTTTTCCAGTTCGCGAACATTTCCTGGCCACTTGTGCTGCTGAAGGCGCTCGACCACGTGAGGGTCCGGAGGCGCCGACTGGCGGCCAAACCTCTCGCTGTAAATTCGCCAGAAGAACGCGGCGAGCTGTGGGATATCCTCTCTGCGCTCCCGCAACGGAGGCAGGCGCAGCGTCACCGCACTAAGAGCGGAAAAAACGTCGGCACGGAACTTCCCGGCCGCCACTTCCTGCTCCAAATCGCGAGCGCTTGTGGCAATGACTTGCAATGACACCGGAACGCTTTTGGCGTCGCTCGAAATGAATGGCCGGTGCCCCTCAATCAACTGCAAGAGTTCCGATTGGCGCTCAGGCTCCAACTCGGAGACTTCGTCGATAAAAAGGGTGCAAAGCCGCCGGCAGGTTTTCCCATTCCCGCCCATCTCTTCCTGGTCACCAATCCCATCGGGTGCCGGGCGAAACGCAGTCTCCTCGCTAATGCGCCCTTCCGGAACCGGTAAACTCCATTTAAGGAACGGCGCGCTGGAACCGGGGCTGCAGCTGTGGATGAATCGCGCAAAGACCTCTTTCCCGGTCCCTTTTTCTCCCACGATCAGGATTGGCACGCTGGCGCCAGCCACCTTCTCCGCAATCTGCCATAAACGCCGCATTCCTTCGCTGTGGCCGAAAATCATCCCTGTGGACGGAAGTGGCTGACTGACAGTCAAACAGCTATCTAACGTTTTCAACATAGTTCCCATGCGATGCCTCTTCGTTTCCAGATCGCAAAGCCGGCGTCGGTTTTTCCGAATCTAGTCAGGTGATTCCGCCTTAACATTCCTGAAGGGACCCGAGCCCCTATGGGAACTCTTCGGAACGGGAGATCCAAAACTTCGCTCCCACCTTGATCGCCGCTAAGAAGTACTCAATTGTCTACTCGCACATCACTTGCCAAACCCTGGTCAGCTTACGAGAATCAGCGGGCTTGAGAGCGTAAGGCGTCCCACGCTTCTATCCCGCTCTGTTGCGGCAACTTAGGCACCAATTTTGGCCGACAAATGGTTTGGCATCCCACCGGTCGAAGCCGGAAGTGAACGAGCCATCATGCAAACTAATTCATGCTTGAGAATTGCCTTGCAGTCTATTTCGCGCGTGATGCCGGATTGCCGTTTCCTGTAACTTCATGGCACCTAATACTCTGCTTGTGATTGAGGAATGGAATCTCAAACTAGAATGAGTGAAAAAGTTTGCACTTGGATGCACATCTTCGACCGCGATTGATGGCGCGCTCACGCTGTTCGACGATTGATCATCAAGCCGTGAGCGGATTGTAAGGTAATCAACCGATACGCGCTCAGGCAAAGCAAGGGGATCTCAAAACTGACTCCTGGCAACGTCCGGCGATTTTGTGAACCAGGCGCCCTCAAGCTTTGCCCGCAAGCACCTGTTCTACCCAAGGCGATGGACCCCGAACGTGGAATATCCTTATGGGCTCATCCTCAAGAGCGGCGACCTCGTCCGCGAGACAGACCTGCAACAGCTCGTCTGACAGAACCAGGGTGGCCTGGCTGTCATTCGCGCGCACCAGGACACCGTCAATCCCCTCTTGCGGACCCACGGACACCGGTGATTGCTTAGCCTTCATCAAATAAGAAACGGGATTGACTCGCTTAACTGAAGAGGCTGCGGTGGCGTGTGATCTTGCGGCCACGGCATAGGAGTCGGCATCCTTGAAAGCGTCCTCTACTGCACGCCTTTTTAGTTCCGAGGCATCAAGTTGGCCCAGGTCCCTTTTCGTGCATTTCGGCTCAGTAAGATTCTTCAATTTTCTTCTCCCGCTTCATCACGATTCTTTTGGGCGGCACTCCGGCCTCCTTGATCTTGTAAAGCAGAGTTCGGTAGCTGACATTTAACGTTCGCGCCGCCTGCTTCCGGTTCCACTGAGTTTCGCGGAGCGTTCTGAAAATGATCTTCCGTTCAAGCTCCCGTGCTTCCTGCTTCGCCAACTTCTTGAGGGAAATGCCTCGCAGCGAGGGGGCTTTACACCCCGCCGGCAGAGATATCTTTGCAGCCAGATCCTCTGCAATTTTGTCCACCGAACCCAGAAGGGCGTAACCCCTCATGACGCTTTCGAGTTCGCGGATATTTTCCGGCCAGTCGTACTCTTGAAGGATCTGAACCAGACGGGTTGAAGGCGCGGGAGCATTTACGCCCAACTCCTGCCGATAAATCTCCCAGAAATACCACGCCAATCCGGGAATATCGTCCCGCCGCGCCCGCAAGGGGGGAAGCGGCAGGCTGACGATGCTGATGGAATAGAAAAGATCCTCGCGGAAGTTCCCCAGACTCATTTCTCGTTCGAGATCATGCCGGGTACTGCAAACCACACGGAACAACTCGGGAGGAGGATCGGAAGCGCCCATGCCAAGTGGCCGATCATCGTATAGCAACTGCGTCAGGTGGCGCTGGGAAGCGGCATTCAGCTCCGCCACATCATCAAAAAACAACGTGCCGATGCATCCCTGCCTTCCAGGTTTATCCTGGACATTTCCGTTCGCGCCGTTGTTCTGTTCCTCGGAGAACATAAAACTGGCGCTCGTACGCCATCCAGTACGTCCGGCGGGGCTTACCATGTGGAAGGGGGTAAATTCACCGGGAGACTTCTTATGAAGCAGCCTGGCCAGAACCTCTTTTCCGCTGCCAGTTTCTCCCCTGATAAGGACGGGAACGTCGGTATACGCTATCTTTTCGAGCTTATCCCGGATCTCTTTCATCGCGCTGGACACGCCGAGTATCACCGACTCTGGGGGAAGTAGTCCGTAACGGGTTGTCAAAGCCGCAATCTCTTCGGCCACCTTCGCTCCCTGTGCGTGCCAACTTCGAGCGGCTTCGAGAGCACATCGCGTTCCAAAAGCCGGTCAATTGAACTTGAGATCGAGATCGGAAGGGCAATGCTCGTATAAGCTACAGTAATTGTGCAGCTTGCAAGGCTGGAAAACCAAGTCTTGCACGATCTCAGGCCTTGTACTTGAGGGGCCGATCGCATGCAAACTCGTTCAGCTTGCGGAAACGTTTTGCAGAGGCGGAACAGCGCCCTCCCGGCTGATCCAGCCCGTCTCAACGCCAGCTTAGCGAAAAAAGCAGGCACCTTATCCTTCCCTTCTCAATCGGCTGCGGCATCGTTACAATTATTGTGCCCTTGGCGAGAACCATGGCTGATAATTTCAACCCGAAAGGATTTGACACGTTGCCTCGAAAAAGCAAAACTCTTAAAGCAGCGGCAGCGGATGTGGTCTCTCAATGGCATCCTCAGTTCGCCAGGATGTGGCAAACAGGCCGTCAGGGCTGCTACCCGCCTGCCAGGGTCGAGATTGTGCGGGGGGGCGTGAGTCCTTGCAAGTTGTCCTAAAGCTTTTCGCACTCGGAACCGCACCACGGCGCATACGGCAGTCGCTTGAGCGTGTGGCGAGCCGGGATAAGAACGAGGCGAAACCAAGGAGGAATAGCACCCATGCAGGCGTCCAGGAAAAGGAAATTACGCCCGCGGTCCCAAAGCGGTTCCTCTGGCGTTTTCACTGAGCTCGTTGAGCATCTACGCAAAAACAGATCCGGGCTGCGGGCAGAATGGGCGCGGCGCGTTACGGAAGCGCAGCTTCTGACGGCGATGAGCGAGGATGAAATATTGACTGAGACGACCTCCATCTACGATAACTACATCGATGTTCTGGCGACCGGCGCTGTTGAAGCACTGGAGGCCTATGCTCGCAACCTCTCCGAAAAGATTATTCCGCGAGGCGTCGAAACTCACGAAGTTATTGGAATCGTTCTTCTTCTCCGCGATGTCCTGCTGCGGTCGCTCCTGGCAGCGTATCAATCCCGTGCGGATTTGCTCACGCGTATGCTGGACGCCTTTGAGCCCGCTGCCCGTCGCATCATAGTGACTGTGGCAGCAGGATTCGTTCACGAACGCGAGAGAATCATTCACGAGCAGCAGGCTGCCATCCGGGAGCTCTCAACCCCGGTGTTGCCGGTCCGGGAGGCATTGCTCATCCTGCCCATCGTCGGCGTAATTGATCCGCAGCGAGCGCACCAGTTGACAGGCCAACTCCTGCGCGGCGTCCGCGCCAATCGTGCCAAGGTAGTGGTGATCGATGTTACGGGCGTTCCCTCGATCGACTCAACCGTGGCCAACCATCTTGTACTCACGGTCGAAGCCGCACGCCTGCTGGG
>Ga0079221_10000150_pt1 | contig 15767 bp, 9 predicted proteins | sample GAAS200_FD_75069 | JGI IMG/M metagenome (GOLD analysis project Ga0079221, IMG submission 75069) | Agricultural soil microbial communities from Georgia to study Nitrogen management - GA AS200 | ecosystem: Environmental > Terrestrial > Soil > Agricultural land | place: USA: Georgia | collected... | reverse complement strand
GAGCTTCGCGCCTCCGTAGCGCAAGCCCACGGAGCAATCGTAAACATCGCCGTGGACGGCGAGCACAGCCCGTACGCGGCGGATCCTGCCGAGCGGCAAAAAGCAGTCACCTTCAGCAAGCAATGGATTGACGCTGCCGCAATCGTTGGCTCGCCGAGTGTGCGAACCAATATCCCTCCCGCGAAAGACTCCAAACCGGATGTTGGGCGAACCGCAACAAGCCTGAAGCTCGTCACAGAGCACGCCGCAGCCAAAAACATCGTCGTGAACCTAGAAAACGACAATCCCGCGAGCGAAGACCCGTTCTTCCTGGTCAAAGTGATCGAGAACGTGAACAGCCCGTGGCTGCACGCGCTGCCCGACTTTGCAAATACGCTGGCCGCCTTCGAGGAAGAGTACGCCTACAACGGAATCGACGCCATGTTTGGCAAGGCCTACAACATCTCTCACGTGAAGGAAACCGAGGTGGGCGACGGAAAAGACAAAATCGCGCACGTGGATTTGCCAAGGACCTTTGCTATCGCCCGGAAGCACGCATACAAAGGATACTTCTCAATGGAATGGGACAGTCCCGGCGACCCTTACGCGGGAACTGCAGGGCTCATTGAGAAAACGCTGAAGAACTTGTCCTAGAGCTATTCAGTTCAGGAAAGTTTCAACCTTCATTCGGCGTTAACCCTAATGGCGTTATTCGTTATTGCCACCATCTTCGGCGTTGGAAGGAAGCGCAGCCTCTAGACGAAGTTCCGCCAGCCCCGCCGATTTAAGCTGTCGATTAAGAGCCGGGACGTCCGTGGCCTGGAACTCCTGCCAAAGTTTCAGGACCGCAGAAGAATCCTTTTCCGTCGCTTCGATGGCCACAAGCTGCGCTGCCGTGGGAGCCGCGTCAGACCGGTCGAGTTCGCCGTACAGCGCTGCAATCGCTCCGGCGCTCCGCCCCAGCGTTGGCGAAACCGAAGCGGCCGCTCCGAAACCTCCTGGGCCACCGCCGCCACCGAGAATGGTCCCCAGCTTTTTGTCGAATGCAGAAACGGCATCGGCCAGCGGGCCTGAGATTTTTTCGGCCGAGGAACCAGCGGCTGACGCTGCGGATGCGGTAGGAGCTTTTCCGGTCAGCTTTTGGATCTGCTCACGGAGACCCCGGGCCTGCGTGAGCGCCTCCGTGTTTTGCGTCATCATTTTCGCCAAAAGCTGCTGCTTTTGAAATTCCAGCGCCAGCCCTTCCTGGGAAGTTTTCACGCGAGGGTCCATCTTCACCGTGAGGGGTTCGGTAAGCGTCAGCCCGCGAACCGTCAGGCGGATCGTGTATTGTCCGGGAAGCGCCATCGGACCTTGTGGCGACCGCGGCGTATCGCCGGGAACCGCCGAGATGGGGTAGTCCGAGCGGGCCGCTCGCGGCGATGGATAATGCAAGTCCCAAACCCACCGATGCATCCCGGCGCTGCTCGAAAGAATCTTCGGCATGCGAATCCAGTACTTCGGAATCAGTTCCTTGGCGAGCTCCTCGGCAGAAGGCTCGGGCTTCTCCCCATCCGAAAATTCCCGCACGAGTTTTCCTTGCCCATCAAGGATTTCCAGTGTCACCGGCGCGGTTGCAGGCTGCGCCAGAAAATAATCGATGATCGCTCCATCCGGAGGATTCTGCGCAGTAGGCTCGTCCGGCGGAATAGGCGTGTCTGTATTGGTGTCGCGCCGCACGCGATAAGCGATGGCGGTCTTGAAAAGATACTCCTCGGATTTGGCGATGGTTTCCGTGACCTGCCGCAGCGGCGAAATGTCATCCAGCACCCAGAACGATCGCCCGTGCGTAGCCACAATTAAATCGTCATCGTGAATCCACAAATCGCGCATCGAGGTGTGCGGCAGATTGAGCTGCAGCGGTTGCCAGTGGTCCCCGTCATCAAACGAGACCCATACGCTCGTTTCAGTTCCCGCGAAGAGCAAGCCTTTGCGCATGGGGTCTTCGCGCACGGCATTGACGGGCGCATTTTCCGGAAGTCCGCTCGTAATCAGCCGCCAGGACTTCCCTCCATCATGCGTGCGGTAAATGTAAGGACGCAAATCATCAATGCGGAAGCGGCTGACCGAGGCGTAAGCCGTCTCGTCATCGAAATGAGAAGCCACCAATTGCGTCACTTTGCTCCAGGGCGTCATCTCGGCGGGAGTGATGTTTTTCCAGTTAGCCCCGCCATCGCGAGTGAGCCAAAGTAAGCCATCGTCCGTGCCAGCCCAGATGCTGTTTACATTTTTGAAGGAAGGCGCCAGTGAATAAATCACGCCGCGAATTTTGTCCGCGTTGGGATCCTTCGCAGCTTTGTCGCCAAGGCTCGCCGGAACTCCGTTGTGCTCTCGCGCCAGGTCCGGGCTGATGGTTTGCCAGGTTTGTCCCCCATCGGCGGTCTTGTAGAGGAAATTCGTGGTGGCATAGAGAACGTGCGGATCCACCGGCGAAAAAAGGATCGGCTGCGTACGGTCGGCGCGCACTTTGGGATCAGCCGCCGGAACCGGCGTGACGTTCTGGAATTCTCCCGTAGAAATCGAAAACCTGGAAACTTCGCGGCGGCCCTCGCCATAAACGATGTCCGGATTCAGCGGGTCGGGCGCCGCATAACCGTATTCGATGATGCCCACAGGATGCCAGTCGCGAAACGTGATTTCTCCGTCCTTGCCGCGGCTCGACACACATACCGAACCGCTGTCTTGCTGACCGCTGCAAACCAAATAAGGAAACGAACTAGTGGTTGCTCCATGGTAGAGCTGTCCCGTGGGCTGGTTGTACCACGAACTCCACGTTTCGCCGGAGTTGACGCTCACGAGCGCGCCCTGATCGCTCACCAGCAAAATAATGTTGGGGAAGTTCGGATTGATCCACAGATTCTGATAATCATCGCCGCCGGGCGCGCCGCGCAGGCTCGTCCACGTTTTGCCGCCGTCGGTCGAGCGCATCGTCACGATGCTCGCGCTATAGACGACGTCCGGATTTTTGGGATCCACCCGAGGCACGGGCAAATCGCCCCCGCCAATCCGTAATGCTGGCCGAGGATCTGTGGTGATGCGCGTCCAGGTTTCTCCCGCATCATCCGAGCGGTAAATTCCCACGCTCGGCTCGTTGGTCGCCACCGAAGCGTACAGCCGGCTAGGCTGGCTTGACGCAATCGCCACGTCCACTTGGATGATGCCTTTCGGCAAGCCGCTACTAAGCGCGCGCCAGGTTTTCCCGCCGTCGGTAGACTTGAAAAGCCCTCCTCCCGTTCCGCTGTACTGATTGCCGTCCTCCCACGGTCCAAGCCGAACTTCCCACAGCGACGCATAAACGATCTCCGGATTTGACGGATCAATCTCCACATCCGAGCCTCCAACGTTTGCATCTTTCGAAAGAACTTTCTGCCAGTTCTGCCCGCCATCAGTAGAAAGATAAATGCCGCGCTCTTCATTCGCCCCGTAAGGATGCCCGAGCGCCGCCGCAAAAACGCGGTTCGGATTGCGCGGATCAACCGCCAGCGCCGGGATACCCTGCGAGCCTCGCAGGCCGAGATGCGTCCACGTTTTTCCCGCATCCGTGGATTTGTAAATGCCGTCTCCCACCGAAAGATCCGGCCGTGCCAATCCCTCGCCGCTCCCCACGTAAATAATGTTGGGGTCGGAAGGCGCCACGGCGATCGCTCCGATCGATTGCGTGGGCTGTCCGTCAAAGATGGGACTCCACGTGCGCCCGTAGTCGTCGGATTTCCACACTCCGCCGTTCACCGCGCCCATATAAAAAACGTTGGGCTGGCTGGCCACGCCGCAGGCGGCGCGCGTGCGTCCGCCGCGCGTGGGCCCAATCATGCGCCAACGCATTTCCTGATAAGTGGACTCTGGAATCTGCTGCGCCGCGGCGTAATTCCAAACCATCGTGGGAAGCGCAGCGAACACAAACGCGAAACAGCCAAGCAAGCGAGTCACGGCAACCTCCAAAATGAAAAAGTTATAAGCGGCACAGCATAAATCAAATGTCGGCGGAGATGGAGCGAAACTGCAGTGAAGGCGTTTGCCCCCTTGGTACTACGAATCACCCGGCCGCTGCAAACGATTTGCTTGCCGTTCGGCAAATCCGGTGATAGGCTGCAGGCCTGGCGCTGGGAGTGGGGGTAGCCTTTCTTGGCGCCGGGAAGCGGGAAAACCTCGTTTTCTCGTGGGGCAGTTCTTACCAGCAGGGATTGCACCTCACATCTGAACCTTTGATTGCAGAGGAGGAAGAAGTATGAAGAAGCTGCTAGGTGCTCTGACGCTCGCAACGTTCCTGTGTGTTTCCGGCGCTGCCTTTGCGCACGCCGCGAAGCAGGACGCGCCGAAGGAAGACACCGCCAAGGACAAGAAGAAGGACACCAAGAAGAAGGAAGCTAAGAAAAAGAAAGAGAAGAAGGAAGAGAAGAAGGCAGACGAAAAGAAGCCCAGCTAACGGGCTTTTTTTGTGTCGTGATTCCAGGCAGCCGTCGCGCCACCAGCGTGCCGGCTGCCACTTGTTTCTAGGAATGATTTTTCGCGATATGGACCCGAGACAGTTCCATCGCCCGTTCCTTCAGGACGCAAGTTCATGTCTTGTTGAGACAACTTGCTGAGAGTATGCTTTCGAGCGCAACGCATGAAACGGAACTCGAGGAGGAGAGAAAATGATTCGAAAGCAATGCGGACTAATTTTTTTGATGACCATCGCTGCGGTCTCGTTGGCGGCAAGCGCACAGGCGCAAACGAAAGCTCCTGACCCGCAGGAAGCCGCGAAGCTCGCGCCGGTGACGAATCCCGTAAGCGCCGCCGTGAAAGCTCAACTCCCGCGCTTCTCAAAGAACATGGTCGCCGCCGCCGAAGCCATGCCCGCGGAGAAGTTCAATTTCAAGCCCACGCCGGAGATGAACTCCTTCGCCCACCTGGTGATGCACATCGCCCAATCCAACAACGGCCTGTGCTCGAAAATCTCCGACACGCCTGCGCCGGAAGCGAAACTCGCGGACACCGATCCCAAGGACAAGCTCGTTGCGGGGTTGAAAGCTTCCTTCGATTACTGCGCGTCAGCTCTCGAGAAAGTGGATGACTCCAAACTCGGCGATCAGATGATGCTCTTCGGCAACCGCCCGTTTTCCCGTGGCGCTGTGCTCATCATCTTGAGCGACGATTGGTACGACCACTACGGCGCTCAAGCCACCTATCTGCGGTTAAACGGCATTCTGCCTCCGACCGCGCAGCCGAGAAAAGATTAGCTGTTTCTTCGGGCGAAAGGCATCGACTGAGCCAGCGCACGCGGACCGCTAAACCTTCAGAACGTCTCCTTCACGGGCGACGAAGAGATAAAGCGTAGGACTCATAAAGAATCCCAAGAGCAAGCGGGAGATCAACCCTGCCACGATGACAATGGCGAAGGGCTTTTGCGTGTCGCTTCCCACGCCAGTGGAAAGCGCCGCAGGCAGCAAGCCGAGGCAAGCAACGAGAGCGGTCATCATGATGGGACGAAGCCGGAGCAGCGCGGCGGCATGTGTCGCTTCCCTGATGGATTTGCCTTCGAGACGCAGCTTATTGATGTAACTGATAAGAATCACGGCCGTCTCGACGGAGACGCCCAGAAGCGCTAAGAGTCCGAGTCCGCTGGAAACACTGAAGGGCGTGTGCGTGAGCTTGAGCGCGATAAAAGCCCCCACGGGCTCCGTGAGAACAACTTCCAGCGCAATGGCAAACGGAAACTTGAAATTGTCGTAGAGCGCAAAAAGAATCATGAAGATGAGCAGGATGGCGAGTGGGCCGATAATGTGCAGTTGAGCCTTGGCCGCGAGCAGTTCGTCGTATTCGCCGCCCCATTCGACGTGATAGCCCTCCGGCAGTTGAACCCTTTTTGCTACGGCCGCTTGGCCTGCCTCGACCGTGCCTTCCAGATTGCGCCCTTCAATCGAAAATTGAATGCCAATGTAACGTGAATTGTTTTCGCGATAAATGAACGATGCTCCGGAGCTCTCTTTGATCGTGGCAAGCTCGGCAAGGGGAATCTGCTGTCCGCCCGGAGCAGGAACGAGGAGATCACCAATCTGGCGCGCGCTGGAGCGGAATTGCGGCTCCATGCGGACGACCAAATCGAAAAGCTTCTCTCCTTGGATCACTTGCGTAGCTGCCTGCCCGCCGATGGCCGCCTGCACCACCGCTTCGACGTCCGCGACGTTGATTCCGTATCGCGCGATTTTTGTGCGATCGGCGTCTATGAGCAGACTGGGCTGGCCCAGTTCGCGAACCACCGTGAGTTCGGTGAAGCCTGGCGTCTTGTCGAGAATATTGCGGATTTCGATGGCTTTCTTCTCGAGAACGTCGAGGTCGGGGCCAAAAATCTTTACCGCCAACGCACTCTTGAGGCCCGTGAGCGCCTCATCCACCGCGTCTTCCGCGGGCTGTGTGTAGTTGAAAATAACCCCAGGGTAAGTCTCCAGTTTCTTCTGCACGTCGGCGATCAGTTCCGGTTTGGAATGGATCGCGCCCTGTTTCCAGGCCTTGTCGTCATAGGGTTTGAGACCGACATAAAACTCGCAGTTGAAAAAGCCCGTTGGATCCGTGCCATCATCGGGGCGGCCTAGTTCGGAGCCAACAACCGTAACCATGGGGTACTGATTTAATAGGCTGCGAACCTTGGGTGCGAATTTGTCCGCTTCTTCAAGACCGATTGTGTAGGGGAGTGTGGCGCGGACCCACAGCGCGCCTTCGTCGAGATGCGGGAGGAATTCGCCCCCGATAAAAGGAACCAGAAGAAGCGTGGAGCTGAAAATGAGTATCCCTGCAAGCAAAGTTGTCTTGGGATGGTCGAGACACCAGGCCAGCCGGCCCGAGTACGCGTGGCGGATCCATTCGAAGACGCGGTTGTGTTTCTGTGCAACGCCGCTTTTGAACCAGTAAGAAGCAAGAACCGGCACGAGCGTCAGGGTGAACACCAACGCTCCGGCCAGCGCAAAGCCCATGGTGTCCGCCATAGGATGGAAAAGCTTTCCCGCAGGTCCCGTGAGCGCATAAATGGGCAAGTAGCCGGCGATGATGACCGCTACGGAGTAGAAGATGGGGCGGTCCACGTCGCGCGCCGCCGCCAGAATTACTTCTTTGAGGTCGTATTCCTGTCCCCGGCGAAGGCCTAGCTCGCGATAAATGTTTTCCACCATCACGATGGTGCCGTCAATGATGATCCCGAAGTCGATAGCGCCAATGGACAGCAGATTCGCCGCTTCTCCCGTCAAATGCAGAAAGATAAAGGCGAAGAGAAGCGCCAGAGGAATGGTTAGCGCCGTAATGATGGCGGCACGGAAACTGACTAGGAAGAAAATCAGTACAAGGAGAACCAGAATCATGCCGCGAAGGAGATTGGCCTCGACCGTATCGGTCGTAACGCGCACCAGATCGCTGCGATCGTAATACGGACGAACCTTAACGTCCGGCGGAAGGAAGCGGCGATTGAGCTCTTCCGTTTTTTTCTCGACGCCGGCTAGCACATTTTGCGTTTGCTCGCCGCGCCGCATCAGGATCACTCCTTCAACGGCGTCGTCGTTATTTTTGAACTTGTCCTGGAAGCCGAAGATGCCGAGCCGCGGCGCGTTGCCGATTTCGACGTGGCCAATATCCTTCACTCGAATCGGCACGCCGTTCGAGCTGCCCACCACTACTTCGCCAACATCTTCCGTCGTTTTGACTAGGCCAAGCCCGCGCACGTAGTAAAACTGCCCGCCTTGAGTGTAAAAACCCCCGCCAGTGTTCGCGTTGTTCGCGGTCAGCGCGTTGAGCACCTGCACGACCGGCAAGTGATAATTGTAAAGTCTTACCGGATCGAGCAGCACGTGATACTGCATCGTCGGCCCGCCGAATCCGGAATCGTCCGCCACCCCGGGCACGCTGCGGTACGCGCGTTCGATAATCCAGCTCTCATACGTGTGCAGCTCCATCGGAGTCCGGTCCGGGCTCTCGATAACGTACCGGTAGACGAGTCCGCTGGGACTGAACAGTGGAGCCATGCTAGGAGTCACGCCCGTGGGAAGCTGCGCGTCACTCAATCGTTCGAACACCACCTGGCGCGCAAAGTAGGGATCGACGTCTTCTTCAAAAGTCAGGCGCACATCGGAAAGCCCGTAGAGCGAAATCGAACGCATGACCGCGAGTCGCGGCGTGCCGTTCATGGCAAGTTCGAGCGGCAGTGTCGTTAACCGTTCGACTTCTTCCGCTGCGTGGCCTGGCCACTGCGTAATCAGTTCCACCATCGGAGGCGAGAGGTCGGGATAAGCATCCACAGGCATGCGCTGAAACGAAATGGCGCCCGCAAAAACGATCAGCACGGTGACCATCACCACCAGGAAGCGCTGCTGCAGCGAGAATTGGACAATGCGATGGATCATCGTGGGATCTCTCGGCTCGTCTCCGTCTAGTGCTGCAGGGAATTCTTGAATTGCAGGAACAAGCTGCCGTCTCCCACCACTCGCTCCCCTTCTTTCAGGCCCTCGGTGATTTGCGTACGGCCGTCCTGGCTGTCCGCGACCTTTACCAGGCGCCGCGCAAACTGGTTCGTGCCGGATTGCACGTACACGAACGGGATGTTTTCCGTATCGCGCAGGACGGCAGCGTCAGGAACCGTAAGCGCATTCTGAATCGTCCCTGCCTGCAGTACCGCCGTGACATACATATCCTTCTTCAGGATCTTTTTCGGGTTGCTGGTCACGATGCGCGCTTGCAGCGTGCGCGTGTTGGGGTCGAGTGCCGGCGCCACGTACGAAATTCTTCCGTGGAATACCTGCGGGTAGGTGTCCGTTGTGATGTCCACGGAATCGCCCACATGCACGTACGCCACGTCGCTCTGATAAATATTCACGAGCACCCACACCGTGCCCATGTCCGAGATCGTGAACACTTGTGTCGCGCCGGCCTGGAGCAACTGGCCCGGGCCAACCTGGCGCTCCACCACTTCGCCGCTTACGGGAGCCGGCAACGGGATTTGCAGAGTCGTTTTCGGCGGATTCTTAACCATGGCTTCCGGATCTTTTATCCCCAGCGCGCGAAGCGTGTCCTCGCTCGCTTGTAAGTCCGCCTGCGCCTGGTTTCTGCTGGTTTCCGCCTGCTGCAGATCGGCTTCCGCCAGGGCTCCGTGGGCATACAGGTCCTGCGAACGCGTATAAACCTTGTCGGCTAGGAAGGAAGCGTCGCGCGCCTTGAGATACGCCGAGCGCGCTGCTGAATAGTCCGGACTGTTCACGGTAAGCAGGGGCTGTCCTGCGTGAACGGTTTCGCCGGGCGCCACCAGGATTTCATGCACCGGCCCGCCGATCGGGCTGAAGACCGGCGTCGTCTTGAACGCGTTGTAGGTGACGTTACCCGAGAAACGTAGCTTCCGAGGCAGTTTGTTTTTTTCCACCGCCACCACCTGGATATGCGCCATCTGGTCCTGTGGCACGCTAAAAAGGGAAGCTGTGTCCGCCTTGGCTTCGGACGTGGAATACGAAGTCATTTTCGACTCAGCTTCTCCGGGTCCTGCGCTACAACCTGCGAACGGAAGTGCGGCGGTAAGGCATGCGGCTAGAGAGATCGGTATTTTCTTTTTTTTCATGGCAAATTCCTCGTGCCCGCGGCCTGGCGCATCTGTTCGAGCGCCGTCATATAGGTCGCGAGCGCCTGGCGATAAGCAAGTTGATTGGCCCGGTAGGTGCGTTCCGCATCGAGATAATCGAGCAGGCTCGCCGCGCCGCGTTTGTAGGCATACTCGCTGATGTCGCGCGACTTGATGGCCTGATCCACGTATCCGCCTTGATAGAGCTGAACAATCTGCTCGCTGGTGCGCAGGTTTTGGTAAGCGTTCACAACATCGGTTAGCACTTGCTGCGAAGTTTCGGCGGCGAGTTGCTCATTTTGGGTAATCACGTTCCTCGTGCGCGCGACCTCTCCCTGGTTTCGGTCGAAAAAGGGAAGCTGAAGATTGAAGAAAAATGCGCCGGTATTGGTGGACGCCACGTGCGAGTAATTGAACGTCGTGGTGAGGTCGCGCTTCCGGTTCGTTTCCGCGAGTAATTCGGCGCTGCGCGCGGCCGTAACGTTCTGCTGGGCGGCGCGCAGGTCCGGGCGCGTGCGCAGGGCCAGCGCTTTCAAATCATCCAGACCGGCATGCACCGCCACGTATTCGAGCGTGCCCTCCACGTCGTAGTCATCAGGCACCGATTCGAATCCAAGGAGCTGCCGCAGCCCGGAAAGAGCTTGGATCTTCGCGAGCTTTGCGCTTAGCACGTCATTCTGGAACTGCAGCATTTGCAATCGGATCTTGAGGAGGTCACCCTCGCTGATCGCTCCGGCCTTGTAGCGCGTTTCGCTGATGTCCACGGTTTTCTGGAAGCTGTCAAGATCCTGTTGCGTGAAATCAATCGTGGACTGCGCCAGAACCGCAGCAACAAATTGCTGCCCCACGTTGAAAGAAAGCGTGCGTTCATTGTCGGCGACCGTCGAGCGCGTCGCTTCGGTCACGTCCCGGGCCGCCCGCAGGCGATGCTGGCGCTTGCCTCCGATTTCGAACGTATAGCCGAAACCCAGGTCGAATTGCGCCTGGCTATCGATGTAGTCCGCGCTGAATTTGCTCGGCTCAAAAATGGGAAGAAACTGCGCGTCCCAGGAAAGCGTGGGATTCGGGCGCAGATTTGCCGTAGTCTCGAGCGCCTGATTCTGTAGAATCGTGGAGCGCGCTGCCAGCAGCGCGTGATTATGTTGCAGCGCCAGGCGCAGCGCTTCCTCAATCGTGATGCGCGCCGACGGCGGCGCCCCTGGAGCCGGCCGAGGCGGCATAGCGGGAACCGCGGCCGAACTGTTTTCTTTTGCTGGCGCAGGCGGATTCTGTTGCGCCGGCGGGTTCTGTTGCGCCAGAACCAAAGCTGGCACGGCCAAAACCGCTAGGCCCCATAAAAACGAAATTCTCAAGTGGTACTCCTCGCGCGTCCCGAAAAAAAGCGGACGGGACAACTAGCAACCGGGTAAGGGAATCAACCAGGGATAGAGCGGCTAGCTAGAGCGCGGGAGGCGCGCGCGGCGAAACCGCGCGAGGAAACGCGGAGGAAACTGCAAGCACCACGGAAACCACTTCCAGCCGGTTGGCCGCTGGAATCAGGGCCACGGCCGGTGACCGCGTAACGACCGCCGAGCCTACCGCTGAGCAGACCGGACAGAAGTGCGTAGCCGAAGGCGAAGCAGACAGGTCCGTGCAGAAATGGAATTGCGCCCCGAGGAAGATAATCCCCAGGAGCAACGCCACTACCCGGACACGATAAGCCTTACTACGCATGTGCTTAATAAGACGAAGCTTATGCTGGATTGGTTGCAGGGTCAAGCACGGCCGTGCGCTTCCGGTTCCTCATCTGCAACCAACGCATGCAACCCAATATCGCTCGCTGTCGGCGGTCAAGTTGACGGGATAGCCGGCATACACGGCTTAAACGACCAAATTATCGCCTTGCGCGTTACACGAGTCTAATGTAGGTTATGTGCTAACCCGCAAAGGATACAGTTTTACCTCTCATCCTTTCGCCCCCCATCGACATTCAACGGACGTTGGACTTTGAACCCAAGAACTCTGTCGTGCACCTGCACAACCCTTCCCCGCTCCGGAACTAAACCGGATGGAACAGTCGCAAAGGAAGGTTAGTGGATGAAGGTTCTGATCACCGGAATTTGTGGATTTGTAGGAAGCTCGCTGACCGCATTCCTTCTAGAGAGGCACGAGAACCTGTCGGTTTGTGGCATCGACAACTTGATGCGCCCTGGCTCGGAGGCCAATCGCGAGCGGTTGCGCAAACTGGGGGTTGCATTCGTTCACGGCGATCTCCGTGTTGCTAGCGACTTCGAACTGCTCCCCGCGGCTGATTGGGTCATCGATGCCGCGGCCAATCCCAGCGTCTTGGCGGGGTTGCCTGGAGGCTGCAGCAGCCGTCAGCTTTTCGAACACAATCTCGGGGGGCTGGTAAACGTCCTGGAGTATTGCAAAGCTCATCGGGCGGGATTGGTGCTGCTCAGCAGCAGCCGCGTTTATTCGATTTCCGTGCTTTGCTCCCTGCCGCTTAAAGTCCACGACAAAGCCTTCCGTCTCACGGCCTCGTCACAGTTGCCGCTTGGAGTATCCACTCACGGTATCGGGCCCAATTTCTCCACAAACCCGCCCGTTTCTCTTTACGGCAGCACCAAGCTGGCCTCCGAGATTCTTGCTCTGGAGTACAGCAATGTTTTTGGCTTTCCTGTTTGGGTCAACCGATGCGGCGTGATTGCGGGTCCAGGACAGTTCGGCACGCCCGATCAAGGAATCTTTTCCTATTGGTTAAACGCTCACTTGCGCCGGCGCAGTCTCCGCTACATCGGTTTCGAGGGAACAGGAATGCAGGTGCGAGACGCCTTGCATCCTCGTGACCTTGCCGCGCTTTTGGATGCTCAGATGCGACTCGGGCGCATCGGCGGCCAGCGCGTGTACACCGCAGGAGGCGGGCCAGAGAACGCCATGTCCCTGGCCGAACTCACGGCGTGGTGCGACGCGAGGTTCGGTCCCAACGCGCCTGTTGCGGACACCCGACCCCGCTGCTACGACATCCCCTGGGTGGTCATGGATAACGAAGACGCGCAATGCGACTTCGGCTGGCGGGTAGAAGTATCCATGGAAAATCTTCTCACCCAGATCGCGGCGCATGCCGAAACTCATCCCAATTGGCTGGAAAGGAGCGGTATATGAAGCGGCCCTCATTACCTGTAACTCGCGAGCCCGTTCATCTTCTTTCCGTTGTCATTCCCGCACGGAATGAGGCGGCCTGCATCGCTTCCACCGTCGAGCATCTGTACGTGGAGCTTCGTCTCCACGGCATCGATCATGAGATTGTCGTTGTGGACGACGGAAGCACGGACGAAACCATGTCCGTTCTACGGCAGACCACTGCGCGCGTGCCGACTCTCCGGCCAATTCCAAACCATGGCCCTCTAGGCTTCGGCAATGCCGTCACGCTGGGATTCCATCACATGCAGGGCGATGCGGTGGTGGTCATGATGTCCGACGAGTCCGATGACTGTCGTGAGGTTGTGCGCTATTGGCAAGTCCTGAATGAAGGTTGGGACGCCGTGTTCGGCTCGCGGTTCATTCGTGGCGGCGGCGTAATCGACTATCCCTGGCCGAAGCTCTTCCTCAACCGGCTAGCCAACTATTTCTTGCGCCTGTTTTTCCGCGCGCCGTTGAACGACTTCACCAACGCATTCAAAGCGTACAGGCGGCGTGTCATTGAAGGATGCCGTCCCTTCCTCTCACCTCACTTTAACCTCACGATCGAGCTCCCGCTTAAAACCATTGTGCGCGACTATTCCTGGACAACCATGCCGATTACCTGGAGAAACAGGCGTTCCGGCGTATCCAAACTTAAGATTAAAGAGATGGGAAGCCGCTACCTGTTCATCGCCTTGTACTGCTGGTTTGAAAAATACTTCAGCCGCGGCGACTACAAGGCAAAGCAAGCGCAAGAACCGGCAGGCAATTTTGCCGCAACGCATCATCAAAACGTGTCGCCCTGAGTCCGGCGTCATAAGTGACCTCGACCGCGTGAAGCTCTACGCCGTGGAAGATTCCAATGCAAGCGCCGGCGCCTGATTCAAGTTGCTTGAGAAGAACGAAGCCCGGCTCAGCGTCCCTAAATAGACGATCACGAACAGGAAAATTCCAAGTCCCTCAAGGGTCTCGCGCACTGCGAAGTTCACCGCTTGACCTTGCAGGCCGTGCGTCACGAACCCGCCCAGGCCTGCCAGCAGATAGGGAATCAGGCAGACGAAGGCGGCTCTCGGGCTCCGGCGCCCGAGCAAGAGAATCACTGGGAGAAGCGCGATGTTCTGACGATCCGTGCTGCCATTGATCATCCAGACAACCACAAACGCAAGCAAGACCGTAACGCACACCACCTCGATGCCAATTCGCTTTTGCCAGTACCCCACAAACGCCACACCGAGCGTGGCAAGCAGCAACCCAAGTCGCAGCACCTTCCAGCCCGAAGGAAAATAGATGCTCGGAATCACCCACAAGGAGGCATGCTGAGGTTGCAGCGTGCTGGCGAGCGCCAACCGCGTTCCAACCATCGCGGCGACGCCTCGTCCAAATGGGATGAGCCAAACCCCAGCGGCAGCCGCGCAAACCGCCGTAAAAGCCAGGGACCGTTTCCAAGCGCGCACCGGCTGTACTTGGGCCGTGCCTATGGCGCGGCCGCGCTGGGCCGCCAAGCGGCTCACAAACAAAGGCACAAGAAAAATGCCCAGACCCTTGAACGCAATCGACAAGCCCAAGAATACGGCGCCTCCCCAAAACCATATTCGCTCGCTGCGAGACAGATAGCAGGCCACCGCCGCCAGCATGAGCAGGATTTGAATCCCCTTGTCCTCAGGAATAGCTGCCCCATTCTTGAACAGGATCGGTGAGAAGCAGCCCAGTGCTAGCCCGATCCCCAGTCGTTCGGTAAACAGAGCTGCATTGGACGAAAGGCCTGCCGCTGACAAAGCAAGCCCCGGGTAACCCGGCACGGCCGGCCAGTGACGCAGAACAAACCAGACGATTAGCACGCATAAAAGACTGTCAAAGAATCCGTAAGCGTAGCGGTGAAACAGAGGAGAGTCAGAAATCGCGTTCAGCGCTCCGAAAAACAGCAAGTTCATCGGAAGATTGCTGCTGGCATAGTAGTCCCACCGTGCCTGGCTCAAATTGCGCATGTCAGGGTTCGGAGACTGTTCGCGAAGCAACGTGCGGACCGAAATGTGATCGGAGAAGTCATAAGGATTAATGCCCCGCACGATCAGGGCGCCGCTGGCGCGATAAATCTCTATGTCGTCGTGATGGTCATATTGGGGAAACATTTTGATCGCGGTTATCCGGACGGCGAAGGAGACGGCAAAAACCAGGAAGCAAAGCCAACACCAGGTTTTTCTTCTGAGGGTCACGATTCCTCCGGGTGGAGGAAGGGGATGTTCTCATCCTAGCATATTCAAAAATAAGTATTCATCTTTTACTCAGAACAACGGTTGGAAACCTTTAAGGCGTTGGGCCGCAGTTTGCAGCTGCGCCTGGGAAAAACTGTGTCACTTTTGGGCGCGATAGGTTTTGGCTTCGGCCAATTCCGGGCGATCCGCGGCGGGCGCGCAGACGGAAGTTAGTTGTGCATAGAACGTATGCGCGGCTGTGGCGTCCCCAGAGGCTTGAGCGGAGCGAGCGGCGCCCAGCAAACCATCAAACCGGTTGGGAGACAGCTTCAGAGAGGCTTTGTATTCGGTGAGGGCGTCGGCGGGGCGCTTCACCTCCATCAGCATGTCGGCGAGCATTTCGCGCGCCGGGATGCCGACGGATTCGCCGCCGTTTTTGTCCTGACGATCGGCGGCGGCGCGCAATTCCGCGAGGGCCTCGTCGGATTTTCCCTTGGCGAAGGCCAGCCACGCCTCGGCTTCAGCGAGGTCCGATGGCTTCTCCGCGGATGTGCTATAGCCTTCTTTGCGTGCGTGCTGTTCGCGGTCGGCGACCATGGCGGTAAGGTCCTTCACGGCGGATTCTGCTGCGGGGATGTCGCCGCTGCGCACTGAGCCAATGGCGCGCGCCCAAGCGGTCGTATCGACCCAATCCATGCGGTCCGCTGGGCGCGGAAGCTCGGCCGCTTCTTTCCAGCGATGCAGCTCCAGAGCGGTGCGCGCCGAAAGATAGTCGCGGTCGCGCGCCTTGTTCACGTCGGTCGCTCCTACGACGTGGCTAGTGTGCT
>Ga0079221_10000149_pt1 | contig 15771 bp, 13 predicted proteins | sample GAAS200_FD_75069 | JGI IMG/M metagenome (GOLD analysis project Ga0079221, IMG submission 75069) | Agricultural soil microbial communities from Georgia to study Nitrogen management - GA AS200 | ecosystem: Environmental > Terrestrial > Soil > Agricultural land | place: USA: Georgia | collected... | reverse complement strand
TGGACGGCGACATTCTCGCCAAGCCCGAATCGGCGGCCCACGCCGAGGCGATGCTGGCGCGGCTCGCGGGCCGGACCCACGAGGTCTACACCGCGGTGGCGCTGGCGCGGGACGGCGCCATCGAGGAGGCGCTGGACGTCAGCGCGGTGAGCTTCCGCTCCGCCGACGCCGCCACCATCGCGGCGTACGTCGCGACCGAAGAACCGATGGACAAGGCCGGCGCGTACGCCATTCAGGGGAAGGGCGCGGCGCTGATCGAAGGGATTCGGGGGGACTTCTTCGGCGTGATGGGACTGCCGCTGCGGCTGGTGCTCGATCTGTTGGCTCGCGCGGGAGCGCCTTACCGCTTCACCCGGTAGACCGGGACCTTCTTCGCTTTCCCCTTCACCTGGATCGGATCCAGGGCCTCCACCTTGGGCGGCTTCTTCAGGGCCTTGTAAAACGGCTCCGAGATCAGAATCTCGTTGGGCCCCGCGTTGGAGCAGAGCCGGCTCGCGGTGTTCACCGCGTCGCCGATCACGGTGTACTCGAGCCGGCGGTCGGAGCCGATGTTGCCCGCGAACACCTCGCCGAAATTGATCCCCACGCCGATCGCCACCGGCGGCCGTTTCTGCTCCTTCCACTTGGCGTTCATCTTCTCGAGCGCGGCCAGCTGGTCGATGGCGCACTGCATGGCGCGGTCGGCGTCGTCCTCGTGGGCGATGGGGGCGCCCCAGAGCGCCATGATGGCGTCGCCCATGAACTTGTCCAGCGTCCCCGAATGCTCGAAGACGATCTCCACCATCTCCGTGAAGTACTCGGTGAGCAGGGTGGCGATGTCGTCGGGGCTCATGTTCTCCGACATCGGCGTGAAGCCGCGGATGTCGGAGAAGAAGATCACCACCGGCCGCTTGGCGCCGCCCAGCTGGATGGCGCCCTCCTGCTGGGCGATCTGGGACGCGAGGTTGGGCGCGAAGTAGCGCTGGAAGTTGGAGAGCACCAGCGCCTCCCGGCGGATCCGCTCCGAGAGCTGGGAGTTCTCGATGGCCACGGCGGTCAGGCCGCCGAAGGCGATCAGGAACTCGAGATCCTCGTCGGCGAAGGAATGGATCGCGGTCTGGTTGTCCACGTACAGAATGCCGAGGACCCGCTGGTCGCTCCCCATGAGCGGCGTGCACATCGCGCTGCGCACGCTCTGGATCATGATGGACTTGCCCTTGAAGCGCTCGTCCGCGGCGGCGTTGTCGGAGAGGATCGCCACCCGGTCGTCCACCGCCTTGCGGGCGATGGACTGCGGCACGTGCTTGGCGGCGCTGGAGTCGCCGGTCCGGGAGCGCGAGATCCGGGGGACCAGCTCGTTGGTCTTCTGGTCCAGCAGGAGAATCGAAACCCGATCCACGCTCATGATCTGGAAGGTGAAGTCCACCACCTTGTCCAGCAGCTGATCGAGGAGCTGCTGCTTGGAGAGCTCCTTCGAGATCTCGAGCAGGAGCGAGAGTTTCTTTTCGCGCCGCTCCTCCACCGACTGGGCCTGCACCTTGAGGTGCGAGTCGCCCTGGCCCTTGTCCATCACGATGGCGGGCACGCCGCCCGAGGCCGACACCGGGAGCTGGCGCACGATGGTCGCGCCCGGGGGCTTGGGGGCGAAGTCGCCGCCGGGGACCGCCACCGCCGGCGCGGTGAAGGCGCGGGGCGTGGGGTCCGCGGTCTCGACCACGCGGTAGGCGACCTTGCCGAAAGTCACCACGTCGTTCATCGCGGCCACGGCGTCGGTGACGCGGGCGCCGTTCAGGAAGGTGCCGTTGGACGAGCCCAGGTCGGTGACCTTGACGCCGCCGTCGGCGAGCACGATCTCGGCGTGCCGCCGGGAGATGGTGGGGTCGTAAATCGGGACGTCGCTCGTCACGGCGCGGCCCACCACGAGGGGCTTGCCGGGTTGGAGCTCGATGGACTGGTCGCCGGAGGTGGAGAGCAGCTTGTACATCGGCCGAAAATATACGCCTCAGCCGCGGGCCTTGGCGAGGGCGAGGGCGGACAGCACGGCGCGGGCCTTGGCCTCGGTCTCCTCGAATTCCCGGGCGGGATCGGAATCGGCCACGATCCCCGCGCCCGCCTGCACGATCACCCGGTCCTTCAGGACCGTCGCCGCGCGGATGGCGATCGCGGTGTCGAGGTTGGTCGCGCCCCAGGAGACGTAGCCCACGGCGCCGGCGTAGGGCCCGCGGCGCTCGGGCTCGAGCTCGTCGATGATCTCCATGGCCCGCACCTTCGGCGCCCCGGTGACGGTGCCGGCCGGGAAGCAGGCCTTGAGGACGTCGAGCGCGTCGTAGCCCTCGCGCAGCCGGCCCCGCACTTCGCTCACCAGATGCTGGACGTGGGAGTAACGCTCGATGGTCAGGAGATCGGTGACCCGCACCGTGCCGTAGGCCGCCACCCGCCCCACGTCGTTGCGGCCGAGATCCACGAGCATCAGGTGCTCGGCCCGCTCCTTTTCGTCCGCCGCGAGCTCGCGCGCCAGCGCCTCGTCGGCCGCGGGGCTCGCGCCGCGCGCCCGGGTGCCAGCGATGGGGCGCACCGTCACCTCGCCGTCCTCCACCCGCACCAGCACTTCCGGCGAGCTCCCCAGCACCGTCACGCCGTCCAGCATCAGATGAAAGAGATACGGCGCGGGATTGAGCGCGCGCAGGTAGCGGTAGAGGAGCAGGGGATCGATGGCGCCCGGCGCTTCCTGGCGCCGGGAGAGGACGGCCTGGAACACGTCGCCCTGGGAGATGTATTCGAGGATGCGGCGCACGTCGCGCTCGAAGTCGGCCCGCGGATAGCGGGACGTGGCGGCGGGCGCCGGGGCGCCGTCCGCGAGCTCGAGCGGCGCCAGCGAGTGCGGCGCCGCGAGCCGGTCGGCGAGCTCGTCCAGCCGCGCTTCCGCCGCCTCGAAGTGGCGGACCCGGTCGTTGGCCGTGGCCTCGGGCGGCACCTCGGCGTTCGCGACCAGGATGGCGCGGCCGAACAGGTTGTCGATGATCACCAGCGAGTCCGCGATCATCATCACCCCGTCCGGGAGGGCGAGGGTGTCCGCCGGCGGGTGCGGCAGGCGCTCCACGGTGCGCACCAGGTCGTAGCCCAGGTAGCCCACCGCGCCGCCCGAAAAACGCGGCAGGCCGGGAACGGCGACGGCGGGGAGCGCGCGGAGCCGGTGGGCCAGGTGGCCGATCGGATCGTCGGTGTCCCCGGCGGCGGCCCAGCCGGCGCTGTTGGTCCAGCGCTCCACCGCGCGGCCGCGATAGCGCCAGACCTCGCGGGGCTCGGTGCCGATGAACGAGTACCGCGCCCAGCGCTCGCCGCCGAGGACCGACTCGAGGAGGAAGGCGAAGGGGGGACGGGCCACTTTCGCGAACGCGGCGACGGCGGTGTCGGCGTCGACCACCACCTCGCGCACCAGGGGGACGACGCCGCCCCGCGCGGCTCGCGCGAGGAATTCGGCGCGGCGGTCGTTCACCTGGGGGCGGCGATCAGGAACGCGCCCGGATCGTGGAGCGGGGCGGTGACCACGTGCGCCGCGGAGTGCGCGCTCCCGCTCACCTCGATCCAGCGGCCCGGGTTCCGCTCCCACCACAGCTCGAGCGCCGTGTCGTACGCGGTGTCGGTGGGGTAGCGGGCGGACGAGTCGAAAACGGCGAGGTCGCCGTACTTGGCGTAGGAGACGTCCACGGTGGCGCTCTGGCCGGGGATGAACGTCAGGCTGGACGGCGTGACGGTGAAGCCGTACAGACCGGGGGTGACCGTCACCGTCACGGCGACGACGCAGCTGTCGCAGATCAGCACGCCGTTCACGCTGTTCAACGAGAACGCGGGGAAGTGGAAGGTGGCGAAGAGGGTGCCGGAAACGTCGGGGTGGGTGATGGAGCAGGTGGTGAGCTGGTTCTCCCGAACGTTGCAGGAGAGCGGCGAGGTCGGGTCCACGGAGTCCACCCGGGGGAGCGCGAGCAGCGCGGCCCGCGGCGTGCCGCCCACGACTCCGGTGGCGTCGTGACAGGCGGCGAAGAGCGCCAGCGCGCTTGCCGCTCCCAGAAGCCCCCGCGAGATTACCGTCCGATGCGTCACCTGTGGCTCCTCGTCCTGCTGGTCTCGTCCGCCACGTCCGCCGCCGCGCAAGCCTGGAACAGCGACTCCACCCTGGCCCTGGTGGGGCGCGCCGTCCAGCGCCGGCGCCGGAGCGCCGCCGACACCACCCTCCGCGACTACACGGCCCTGGCGCACGGGTTCCTGTTCTTCCTGGGCCAGTTCGGGGAAGGCCTCACCGAACCTCCGCGCCTGATCAAGGCGGATCAGCTGGAGCTGGAAGTGTACTGGAAGGCCCCGTCGCTGAGCAAGCAACGCATCATCGGCTGGCGCGACCACGCCGATCTCCCCACCGACATCAATTACCACCGCGACCACCTCGGCATCATCCAGAACAACTTCGGCGACGCCATCCGCCTGGGCGAAGGGGACGAAGTGCGCGACGTGCCGCATCCGCTCTCCTCGGTGGGGCTCGCGCTCTACGACTTCGCCCTGGGCGACACCACCGAGATCACCTTCCCCGACCACACCGTGCGGGTGGTCGAAGTGCGGGTGCGTCCCAAGAATTTCGACGCCCCGCGCATCGTGGGAACGCTGTACCTGGACGCCGGCACCGCGGACCTGGTGCGGATGACCTTCAACTTCACGCCCAAGGCCTACCTGGACCGCGAGCTCGAGGACGTGAGCATCGTCTTGGACAACGCCCTCTGGCAGGACCGGTTCTGGCTCCCGTTCCGCCAGGAGATCGAAATCCGCCGCCGCGGCACCTTCCTCGACCTGCCGGCCCGCGGCATCATCCGCGGCCGCTGGGAGATCGACTCCTATCAGATGAACGTGGGTCTCGTGAACAGCTTCTTCACGGGAGCGGAAATCTCGCCCGAGCCGGATTCGATCCGCGCCCAGTATCCCTGGCGCGAGCCCCTGGCCACCGCGATCCAGGCGATCGCCGGGCCGGTGCGAGAAAGCGATCTGGAAGCCGTCCGCGCCGACGTGGAGCGGATCGCGGGGCGGCACGCGCTCTCCGGACTCAAGACCTCGAGCCTCGGCGTGCCGGCGCTGTCGGATCTCCTGCACGTGAACCGGGTGGAAGGGCTCACGCCCGGGGCGGGCGTGGTGCTCCGGGCCCGCGCCGACCGGGTGCTGGTGCGGCTCCTCGGGAGCTATGGCACGGCCGACCGCACCGCCAAAGGGTCGGCGGCGGTCGAGGTCTCGGGGGGCCGCGGCACCCTCGCCCTCCGCGCCTACCGCGAGGTGCGGGACGTGGGGGACACGCCGATCATCTCGCCGCTCATCAATTCCCTGGGCGCCCAGGAATTCGGGGATGACGACGGCGACTATTACCGTGCCGACGGCGCGCGGGTCTCCTACCGCCACGGGATCGGCGCCCGCGGCGAGTGGACCGCGGAGGCGGGGCGGGAGACCCCGGTGGGGATGGCGGTGCGCGCCGCGCCGTCCTCCGGCGTCTACCGGCCCAACCCCGCGCTGGGCGCCCCGTCGGTGGACATCGTCCGCTTCGAAGCGCGCCGGAAGAGCGAGGGCTTCGCGGTCCGGCACGACGTGGAAATCACGCTCTCGATGGAGGGCGGGCTGGTGGACGGCGGCGCGGGGTACGCGCGGGTGGCGGGCGGCGGGCACGTGCTGTTTCCGCTGGGGGCGACGCACGTCCTGTTCCGGGGCTCGGGCGGCGTGGCGTCGCTCGACGTCCCCGCCTACCGGAGCTTCGTGCTGGGCGGGCGCGGCACCCTGGTGGGCGAGCCCTTCCGCGCGTTCGGGGGGCGGCGGGAGGCGCTGCTGTCGGCCGAATGGCGGGTGAACGCGCCATTTTTCCGGATCGGCGCCGGCGCGTACGCCCGCACCCCGGGCACCATCGTCGTCGCGCCGATGGTCGCGGCCGGCTGGAGTGACGAACCGGTCGCCGGCACGCCGTGGCGCGCGACGCCGGGCGCGCGGGTCACGACCGGCGTGGCCTTCGAGTGGCTCGGCGTGCTGCGACTGGAGGTAGGCTACGGACTGCAGAGCCGGCGCGCCGGTGTCACGCTCGACGTGACGCGCGATTTCTGGGCCATTCTCTGAAATAGGACGGGCTGGACGGCGCGGAGCGCCGGGCTAGGTTTCGACCAGCGTCATGACCGGCTCCGCTCCCACGCCAGCCAGTTTCCCGGACGAGTGGCTCGTCCGCTCGCTCGAGGACGTCTGTCCCCCCGGCGTGCTGGACGAGCTGCGCGCCAAGGCGGAGCCCTCGCGGACCCTTTGGGAAACACTGGTCGCCGAGAAGGTCACCACCGACGACGCCATCCTCCACGCGCTCTCGGACCGCTTCCACATCCGCATCGCCGAGCCGGGACCCCCGGATACCGGATTGCGGGACGCGGTGCCGGAGCAGCTGGCGCGGCGCTACCGGGTGCTCCCGCTCCGCCGCACCGATTCCTTCCTCGAGCTCGCCACCGCCAACCCCTTCGACATCGACGCCGAGAAGGCCCTCGCCTTCGCCACCGGCCGCGAGATTCGCCTGCTCCTGCTCGCGCCATCCCGGATCGCGGAGAAGCTGGACGAGCTGTACCGGCCGGAGAAGGCGTTCGACAAGCTGATCGAAGGCATGGAGAGCAACGCGGACATCGTCACCCTGGAGGAGCAGGCGCCGGTCGAAGAGATCACGATCTCCGAGGCCGAGGCGAGCCAGCGGCCGGTGGTGCGCCTCGTGGACCTCATCATTTCCGAGGGGATTCTCTCCCGCGCCTCGGACATCCACATCGAGCCCGAAGAGGGCGGCGTGGCGGTGCGGTACCGCATCGACGGCGTGTTGCGGCAGGTGATGAAAATCCCGCGCGCGGCGGGGCTCCCCCTGATCTCCCGCATCAAGATCATGTCGTCGCTGGACATCGCGGACCGGCTGCGCCCGCAGGACGGCCGCGCCCGGGTGGCGGTGAACGGCACGCCGGTGGACCTGCGCGTGTCCACCCTCCCCGCGGCGCTGGGCGAGAAGGTCGTGATCCGGATTCTCGATTCCCGGGCCACGGCCAAGTCGCTCGACTCGCTGGGCCTGAATCCCGGCGAGGCCGAGGCGGTGAAGGCGCTGCTCAACAACCACGAGGGCATCATCCTCGTGACCGGTCCGACGGGTTCCGGGAAGACCACCACGCTCTATTCCGCCATCCGGCAGATCCAGAGCGAGGGCGTGAACATCGTCACCGTGGAAGACCCGGTGGAATACCGGATGCCGGGGATCGTGCAGGTCCAGGTCCAGGAGAAGGCCGGGCTCACCTTCTCCTCGGCCCTGCGCTCCATTCTGCGCCAGGACCCGAACGTGGTGATGGTGGGCGAGATCCGCGACAAGGAAACGGCCCAGATCGCGGTGCAGGCGTCGCTCACCGGGCACCTGGTGCTCTCGACCCTGCACACCAACGATGCCCCCAACGCGGTCACCCGCCTCGTGGACATCGGCGTCGAGGCCTACAAGATCGCGGCGGCCCTGCGCGGGGTCCTGGCGCAGCGCCTGATGCGCAAGCTCTGTCCGGCGTGCAAGGAAGTGTGGATGGAAGACCCGCCGGAACGGGTGAAGCCGTGGATCACCCGCGGCACGCCGCTGTATCGCGCGGCCGGCTGTCCCGACTGCGCCATGACGGGGTACCGCGGGCGGTTCATGATCCTCGAAGTGCTCACCGTTTCCCCCGAGGTGGAGCGCCGGATCGCGGCGGGGGAGACCGCCAATCGCATCGCCGACGCGGCGAAGAAGAGCGGCTGGAAGAGCCTGTGGGAATCGGGTCTTTCCCACGTGCTGCGCGGGGAGAGCACCATCGACGAGCTGCTGCGGGTGGTGGAGCCCCCCCAGGTGGACGTGCCGGCGGAGGCCGCGCCCGCGGCGCCGGGCAAGGCCGGGGGCCAGCGGACCTCGGGCGCGCGGTTTTCCTCGGGGACGCTTTCGCTCCCGCCCGAAAGCGGCCTGGTCGCGCCGGCGGACGTGCCCTACCAGTTCGAGCTGGTGGACGACCACACGGCGAGCAAGGAGAACCGGCAGGGGCGGAAAGTGCTGCTGGTGGACGACGAGGACTCGCTGCGCAAGGTGATGAAGGATCTCCTGGAGCGGGACGGCTACGTGGTCACCGAAGCGCGGGATGGGGTGCAGGCGCTGGACCAGGTGGACCGGGTGGGGCCGGACATCATCGTGCTCGACCTGAACCTGCCGGGTCTCGACGGCTACGGGGTGCTCTCGCATCTCCGCTCCCGTCCCGCCACGGCGGAGATTCCGGTCATCGTGCTGACGGCGAAGGGCGACGAGGACAACGAGGTGCGGGTGTTCGAGCTCGGCGCCAGCGATTTCCTCACCAAGCCCTTCCGGGCCCGGGCCCTCTCGGCGCGGCTCGAGGCGGTGCTGGGCCGGCGGCGGGATTGAGCGGCGCTTCGCCCGAGTCGCGGGTCGTCTTCGTGGACGTGCAGGTGGCCAGACGCGCCGGGGCGGGGCTCGAAGTCCTGCTGCTGCGGCGGGCCGCCGGGGAGAGGTCGCCGGGAACCTGGGAAACGGTGCACGGCTCGATCGAGGAGGGCGAGAGCCCCGTGGACGCGGCGCGGCGCGAGCTGTCCGAGGAGACCGGGCTCCTGCCCTCCGCGCTCTACAACCTCAGCCGGGTGGAGTCGTTCTACCTGCACCGCGCGGGCATCGTGGCGCTGATTCCCGTCTTCGTGGCGATGGTGGAACCGGGCGCCGCGGTCCGGCTCTCCTCGGAGCACGACGGGTTCGAGTGGCTCGCGCCGGCCGACGCGGCGCGGCGGGTGGCCTGGCCCCGGGAGCGGCGCGCCCTTGATGACCTGCAATTCATATTTCGTCAAGGGGACGGGGGCTTGCTGGACGACGTGTTGCGGGTATCGTAAGCGGACGCTTTTCGACCGCCGCCAGAGGAGCGCGTGAACCCGTTCTATCACCGGATCTACCGCGTGGTGCGACACATCCCCAAGGGGCGGGTCGCGACCTACGGCGTCGTGGCGCGGCTCGCCGGCCGGCCCGGCGCGGCGCGCACGGTGGGCTGGGCCCTCTCCGCGCTTCCCGAGGGCGACGACGTTCCCTGGTGGCGGGTGATCAACGCGGCGGGCCGCATCTCCTTCGCCTCGCACGATCACGGCTCGGTGCTGCAGCGGGCGCTGCTGCTGCGGGAGGGCGTCCACTTCGCGCCGGGCGGCGCGGTGAATCTCGGGACCTACGGCTGGCCCGCGGAAGCCTACAACGGCGTTCCCGCCCACAGCCGCGCCGCTTCGTCCCGCAGGTCGCGCAGGTTGAAAGGCTTGCGGACGTAGCGTAAGCCGAGCCGCCCCAGCGTCTCTTCGGTCGCCGGACGCACGTCGCCGGTCGCCACCAGGGTTCTCGCTTTCACTTCCGGCAGCTTCTCCACCAGCTCCTCGACAAAGAGCCGGCCCCGCGCGGCGGCGCGCGCGTCGGCCAGGATCAGGTCGTAGGCTTTCGCGCCCGCGAGCTCGAGCGCGTGCTGGCCGTTGCGGGCGACTTCCACGGTGTGTCCTTCCCGCGCGAAGAGCGCCCGCACCAGGCGCCGCACCGCGGGGTCGTCGTCGACCAGCAGGATGCTGCGCTTCTCGGCGGGCGGCGCGTGCGGCGGCTCGCTCGCGAGCGGCGTCCCGGCGGGCGCGTCCGCGCGGGCCGGTGGGAGGTCCACCCGAAACGCGGCCCCGCCTTCCGGGGGCCGTTCCACCGTAATCTGCCCCCCGTGGGACTGGACGATCGAGTAGGTGATGGACAGGCCGAGCCCCGTGCCCTTGCCGGGCTCCTTGGTGGTGAAGAAGGGCGTGAAGAGATGGGAGAGCACCTGGTCCGGAATGCCGGGCCCGGTGTCGTGGACGCGGAGGTGGATCTGTCCGTCAAACCAGGTGCGCAGGCTCACCCGCCGGAGCCGCCCGGGTGGATTCTGCTGGACCGCCTGCGCGGCGTTGGTCAGGAGATTCAGCACCACCTGCTGGAGGGCGTGGCGATCGCCCAGCACTTCGGGCAGGAGGGTCGCGAGGTCCCGGTCCACGTCCACTTCCCGGAGCTTCAGCTCGTAGGCCATCAGGAGCAGGGTCCGCTGCACGACGTCGTTCAGGTCCACCCGGGTCTCTTCGGCCGAGCCCTTGCGCGCGAAGGTGAGCAGGTTCCGCACGATCCGGCCCGCCCGCTCGGCCTGCTCGTTGATCACCTTCAGGTGCCCGCGATCCCCCTTGCCCAGCTCTTTCTGCTCCAGCAGGAATTCCGAGAGTCCGGCGATCGAGGTGAGCGGATTGTTGAGCTCGTGGGCCACGCCGGAGACGAGCTGGCCCACCGCCGCGAGCTTTTCGCTCTGGATCAGCTGGGCCTCGAGGGCGTGCTGCTCGGTCACGTCCTCCACCAGCACCACCACCGAGCGGCCGGCCGCGGGATCGCGCATCCGGGCCGCGTTCACCCGGACGGTGCGGTCCAGGAGATCCGACCGGAAGACGAGCGGCGGCGGCGAATCGCCGCGCCGGGCGGCCTCGAAGAGGTCGGCCAGGGCGGGGGAGCGGTCGGAGAGGTGGGGGGCGAGGGGAGTGCCCAGCACCCGCTCCAGGGGCAGTCGCAGGAGGCCCGCGAGCGCGCGGTTGGCGCGCCGGATCTCTCCCCGTTCATCCACCAGCGCCATTCCCTCGGACAGGGCGTCGAACGCCGTCTCCCACTGCTCCTTGGCGTGGCGCACCAGCTCGAAGAATCGCGCGTTCGCGAGCACCACGGCGGTGTGGGTCGCCACGGTGGAGAGGAGGCGCACGTCCTCCGGCTGAAAGACGCCGCTCTTGGGGTCCGCCACCACCAGGGTGCCGACCGCCACGCCGTGGGCGCGCAGCGGCACCGCGGCCGCGGCCGCCGCCGAGAACGACGGCGCGAGCGCGGTGGGGCTTCCGCCCGAGTTGCGGATAAGCTCCAGCTGCTCCCGCCCCACCGACCGCGCGACCAGCCCGCGGTCGTCGCGCGGGATCTTCTGACCCTTGAGCTGGGCGAGGGTGCCGAGCGCGGCGGCGACGGTGAGGGGCTCCACCTCCTCCGCGCCCGCGAGGGCGAGGAGGGCGCCGCGCGCGTCGAGGAAGCGCATGGCGTAGTGCACCACCTGCTCCACCGTGCGGTCCAGCTCGAGCGAGTCGGCGAGCACGTACGAGAGCTCCTGCAGCGAAAAGAGCTCCGAGAGCCGCCGGCTCAGTTCCTCCGAGGTGCGGGCGCTCTCCCGCTCGCTGGCCGCGAGACGGGCGCGGGCGCGCCACCACAGCGCGCCGAGACCCAGGGCGACCAGGGCGAGGGCGATGGCGGGCAGCGAGGAGGGCGCGAGCACCGGGCCCGGCGCGCCGCTCAGGGGTTGGGCTTGGAGCGGGCCCGCGCTCCCACCCGGGCGCGCTCCTGATCGAGGGTGCGGAGCGCGTTGGTCCAGGAGTCGTTGGTCAGCCCCTCGTAGCTCACGGTCAGGGCTTCGCGGAAAGTGATCCCGGGGTCGAAGAGATAGATCGCCACCGCCTGCTGGCGCGCGTCGAGCTGCTGCGCGTTCCAGGTGGGGGAGAGCGCGAGAATGCCGTCGGGGCGGAAGAGCTGGCCCCGGCTGGTGATGTCCAGATCCTCCGGCGTGAACCGCGCCTGGGGAATGAGCCCGTAGAACGTCACCATCACCAGGGTGGGATTGGTGACGCCCGCGCGCTCGGCCAGGGTGTCGATCTGGGCCTGACGCTGGTCGATCAGCCGCCGGAGGGACTTGTAGGTGTCGGGCGCGAGCAGGCGGATCACCTGCTCGTCGAGCGGCAGGACCTGAATCTCGAGCTGTCCGGTGGAGAATCGCACCACGATGTCGTCCCGCTTCAACGTGCCGTAGCCCGCGGGAACCGTGTCTCCGGTCTGGGCGGCGAGACGGGCCGGCAGCCAGGCGGACAGGGTCGCCAAGAGCAGCGCGGCGGCGCCGCGCGACATCCCCTTTCCGTCCTTCCGTCCCGTCGTCGGCTCGTTCATCCTTCCGCCTTTCTCACCAGCTCGGTCACGGTGTCTCGCAGGTCCTGAATGCCGTCCTTGGTCCTGGCGCTGGTGACGAGCAGCTGCGCGTCGTCGAGACCCAGCGTGTCGCGCAGCGCGGCGGTCCGCTCGGCGCGCTGTCTCCCGGGAAGCTTGTCGCTCTTGGTGAGCGCCGCAAGGACGGGAAGCGCGGCGCCCGCGAGGAGGTCCTGGGTGGCGCGATCGTCTTCGGAGGGATCGTGCCGGATGTCGAGGAGCCAGAGCACTCCGGCGACGCGCTCGCGGTCCAGGGTGCGGGTCACGAGCCCGCGGAACGCCGCGCGCTCCTCCCGTCCGGCGCGAGACCAGCCGTAGCCGGGCAAGTCGAGGAGATAAAAGGCGTGGGGCTCGGCGCGTGGTGCGCGGTCTTTTCCGGTCCCCGCGCCTTCCACGGGCCACGCGCCACGCACTTCATACGCATTGAGCATCCTCGTCTTACCCGGCGTCGCGGAAACGTGCGCCAGCTTCCGGCCCAGGAGTGCGTTCAGGAGGCTCGACTTGCCCACGTTGGAGCGGCCGAGGAGGACGACTTCGGGGTGCGGGGGTTCGAGCGCGACATCGGCGGAAGGGAAGGAGCCGAGGAAGCGCGGTCCTGCGGGGTCGGTCAGGCTTCTTTCTTCTGGCGCGCGCGCTCGGTGACGACGAGCGGGGCCCGGCCCTCGGTGACGCATTCGGCGGTGAGCACCACTTCGCGCACGTCGTCGCGGGAGGGGAGCTCGAACATGATTTCGGTCATCATCTCTTCGAGGATGGCGCGGAGCCCGCGGGCGCCGGTGCCGCGCTTCAGGGCCTTGCCGGCCACCGCGTCCAGCGCGCCCTTGTCGATCGTCAGCCGCACGTCCTCGAGCTCGAAGAGGCGCTGGTACTGTTTGACCAGCGCGTTCTTGGGCTCCACCAGGATCCGCACCAGCGAGTCCTGGTCCAGCGCGTCCAGCGGCACGCTCACCGGGAGCCGGCCCACCAGCTCGGGGATCATGCCGTAGCGGAGGAGGTCGTCGGGCTCGACGTCGGTGAAGGGATTCTGCTTCATCCGCCTGGCGACGCCCTTCTCCACTTCTTCCTGGGTGAAGCCGATCTGCCGGCGCCCGGTGCGGGCCTCGATGATCTTCTCCAGGCCGTCGAAGGCGCCGCCGCAGATGAACAGGATGTCCTTGGTGTTGACCTGGATGTATTCCTGCTGCGGGTGCTTGCGGCCCCCCTGCGGCGGCACCGAGGCCACGGTGCCCTCGAGGATCTTGAGCAGGGCCTGCTGCACGCCCTCGCCCGAGACGTCCCGGGTGATGCTCGGGTTCTCGGACTTGCGCGCGATCTTGTCGATCTCGTCGATGTAGACGATCCCGCGCTCGCACTCGGAGACGTTGAAGTCCCCCGCCTGCAGCAGCCGCACCAGGATGTTCTCCACGTCCTCGCCGACGTAACCGGCCTCGGTGAGGGTGGTGGCGTCCGCGATGGTGAAGGGGACGTCCAAGATCCGCGCGAGCGTCTGCGCCAGCAGGGTCTTGCCGACGCCGGTGGGGCCGATGAGGAGGATGTTGCTCTTGTCCAGTTCCACCTCGGACTCGCGCCCGGAGTGGGAGTTGATGCGCTTGTAGTGGTTGTAGACCGCGACGGCGAGGGTCTTCTTCGCCTTCTCCTGCCCGATCACGTACTGGTCCAGCACGTCCTTGATCTCGGCGGGCGTGGGGACCTGGGTGATCGCTTCGGTGACTTCGCGCTCTTCGTCCTCCGCCAGGATTTCGTTGCAGAGCGCGATGCACTCATTGCAGATGTAGACCGAGGGGCCGGAAATGAATTTCCGGACCGAGTCCTTGGACTTGCCGCAGAACGAACAGCGGAGGTGCTTGTCGTGAGACATGTGCGATTAGTATGGGATGGCCGCCCCGGCGACGCAAGCCGTCAGGCGCTGCGCTCGGTTGCCACGCGAAACCCGCCGCTGGGGCGGGCGAGTTTGGCCTCCCGGGCGGCTGCGGCGGTCAAGTCCTGCGGTCCGAGCTGCACGCCCGCCGCGGCGAGAAATTCGTTGGGCGGGGTTCCCCCGGCGAACACGAACACGTAGTCGTTGGGGATCTCGCGCCGCTGGCCGCCTGCCTCGAGCACCACCGAGCGCTCCCGCACCTCCACCGGCTGCGAGTTGAAGACGATCGGAGGGATCAGCTTCCGCTTCTAGCGCGCCGCCCTATTTCTTCTTTCCGTCGCCGATCTCCTGCAGGTTCGCGATCACGTGGTCGATCAGGCCGTACTCCTTCGCCTCTTCGGCCGACATGAAGCGGTCGCGATCCATGTCCTTCTCGATCTGGTCCAGCGGCTTGCCGGTGTGCTTCGCGTAGAGCTCGTTCAGCTTGCCGCGCAGGTAGAGGATTTCCCGCGCCTGGATCTCGATGTCCGCCGCGGTCCCCTGGGTGCCGCCCGAGGGCTGGTGCATCATGATCCGCGCGTGGGGCAGGGCCTGGCGTTTGCCCTTGCGGCCGGCGGCGAGCAGGAAGGAGCCCATCGAGGCCGCCATCCCCATGCAGATGGTGTTCACCGGCGCCCGCAGGAACTGGATGGTGTCGTAGATCGCCATCCCCGCCGACACGATCCCGCCCGGGGAATTGATGTAGAGGTAGATGTCCCGTTCCGGGTTGTCCGCGTCCAGGAACAGGAGCTGGGCGATGATGATGTTGGAGACGGTGTCGTCGATCGCGGTGCCGAGGAACACGATCCGGTCCATCAGCAGGCGGCTGAAGATGTCGTAAGTGCGCTCGCCGCGGCTGGAGCGCTCGATGATGTACGGAGGATAGATCGTCACGCTGGCTCCACGGTGGACTGCGACAGGAGATAGGCGAACACCTTCTCCTCGGTGATCCCCCGCTCCAGATCGCGGAGGCGCTTCGACTTCTCCAGCGACGCGTACAGCTCCCCGGCCGGCGTCCCGCGCCGCGCCGCGAGCTCCTGCACCCGCTGGTCCAGCTCCGCTTCGGTGCAGGTCAGCTTTTCCTTCTCTTCGACGTAATCCAGCACCAGGTCCCGCCGCACCTGCGCCTCGGCCACGGGGTGGAACTCCTGCGCGAATTTCTGGAACTGGTCCTCGGCGATGCCGTAGCCCTGGGCGTAAGCGTAGATCACGCGCTCCACCAGGGGGCGCGGGGCCACCACGTGGTTCGCCGCCACGATCTGCTCGATCAGGTCGGCGCGCACCCGCGCGTCGGCTTCGCGCACCGCGTCGGCCTCGAGGTCGGCGCGTACCGCGGTCTTCAAGGCGTCCAGCGAATCGAAGTCTCCCACCTCGCGCGCGAAGGCGTCGTCCAGCGCGGGGAGCGCCTGGCGCTTCACTTCGTGCAGGGCGATGCGGACGTCGCGGGTCTGTCCCCGCTTCGCTTCCTCGGGGAAGTTGTCCGGGAAACGCACCGTGGCGTCCACCAGCTCGCCCGGGGTGAGGTTCATGATCCGCTCTTCCACTTCCGGAATGGCGCGGCCCTCGCCCAGCACGAACTGGTAGGGCTCGCCTTCCTTCACCGTCTCCCCTTCGCGCTGGGAGATGGTGACGTGCACCAGCTCCTTCTCCTTCGGCTTCTCGCCCGCGGGCGCCGGATTCCAGGTGCCCTTTTGTTCCCGCAGGTCCGCGATCTGCGCGTCCACCTGCTCCGGGGTCACCGGCTTCACCGCGCGCTTCAGGCGGAAGCCGCCCAGGCGCTCGAGCTTGAGCTCGGGCTTGAGCTCCACGTGGAACTCGAAGGTGA
>Ga0079221_10000147_pt1 | contig 15807 bp, 8 predicted proteins | sample GAAS200_FD_75069 | JGI IMG/M metagenome (GOLD analysis project Ga0079221, IMG submission 75069) | Agricultural soil microbial communities from Georgia to study Nitrogen management - GA AS200 | ecosystem: Environmental > Terrestrial > Soil > Agricultural land | place: USA: Georgia | collected... | reverse complement strand
CCGTCTGAGCCAACGCGGTCGAAATGTTGGCTTTGGGCTGGAAATAGAGCTTGATGATGGTCATGCCTGGAAGAGATTGCGATTCCAGGTGCTCAATGTCGTTCACCATGGTCGTCGCCCCGCGCTCGATAGTCGAGGTGACGCGCTGCTCCATTTCGAGGGGCGAAAGACCTGAATAAGTCCACGCGATGCTTACAACGGGAATGTTAATTTCGGGGAAAATGTCTGTGGGCGTGCGCATCAGCACGACCGGGGTCAGCAGAATAATAGCAAGCGCCAGCACAACGAACGTGTAGGGCCTGCGTAGAGCTAATCGGACAATCCACATAAATTTCTATCTCTGAAGAATGACCTTGTTGCCGTCCGTCTCCCATTTCGGAAGACGGCGCTTCGGGTACGGATTGACATTAGATTCGCCGGAGCAATTGTTCGGGTACGTTTCCCTTTTTAATGCGGCCTATAAGAAAAACGCATCCCTTGGCCCAAGGGGCCTATCACCGCTCAGCGTACCATGCCGGGTTAAATACTACAGAAATCCGCAACCAACTCCTGCCTGCTCAAAGACTTAGAAAGCACGAAAAGGCTGGTCGCATCGCCCATTCGATGCCTTCATTCTGACACAGGGCATATGGAAAGCCGCATCCAATTTGGAAGCGGAATCCGGAAATGAGGCGGGGACCGAAAAGGAAGTGGAAATGGCGGCGCGAAAAGCCTATTTGTGGGTCATGGTGAAGACGCCATCCCAGGAGGCGGGCGGTTCCTCGAAGAGATACTCCTGGCAGCGTTTCCAGTAGGCGCGCGAGGGGCCGTCGCCGGTCCATTGGTTGAGAATCGTTTGGAAAGCGTCCTGCGCGGCTTGCCATTTCCGCTGGCAATAGAGAGCACGCGCGCTTTGAAAAAGCTCGAGACGCATGCGGACCTCTTCCGGAGTGCCGTAGACGGAGTCTTCCCCCACTCGGCCGATGAGTTCGTAGATGGTGACGGGCTGGAGCTTGCCTTTGACGCGAATCAGATCGAGTTCGCGGAATACGAAGCCACTGTCTTTCGCTTCCCTGTGGGTGGATTCATTCACAATAATGTGCGTGCCGTAGTCTTTGTTGAGCCCTTCGAGGCGGGAGGAGAGGTTCACGGTGTCACCGAGCGCCGTGTAGCCGTAACGCAACGCTGAACCCATGTTCCCAACGCTGGCCATGCCGGTGTTCAGGCCGATGCCGATATCGAGATGCGGCTTGCCTTCGGCTTCCCATTTCTTTTGCATCTCGCGGACATGCTCCATCATTTTCAGGGCAGTTTTGCAGGCCTTTGCGGCGTGGCCGGGTTCTTCGAACGGAGCGCCCCAGAAAGCCATCACCGCGTCGCCGATGTATTTGTCGAGCGTGCCGTGATTATCGAAAACGAGGCTGGTCATGTCCGAAAGGTATTGGTTCAAGAAGAGCGCTAATTCCTGCGCGTCGAGTTTTTCGGAGATGGAGGTGAAGCCCCGAATGTCGCTGAACATCACCGTGATCGCGGTTTTCCTAGGTTCTACAAGTTGCGGATTGACGAGCAGGCGTCGAATGACTTCGGGGCTGAGATACTGGCCGAAAGCCGAGCGCACGCGCCGTTTTTCTTTTTCCTCGAACAGAGCGCGATAAAGGGACACAAGGACTACATTCGAGGTAAGGGTCAATGCTGGCAAAGTGAAGTTTAGCCACCACCCTCTCAGAAACGTAGCGTAGTCCAATGCAACCAAGGGGAGCAGCAGCCCCGCCCCGAACCACATCCATCGAGGCGAGACGAGCGCCATCCAAATTCCCAGAGGTATTCCAAAGGCAAAAATTAGCAACACATCGAGAAGTGCCTGCGTCGCTCCCCTTTTCAAGAAGCGGTCGTTCAGTATGTTGTCGATCACATTGGCGTGGATCTCCACACCGGGGAAATTGCTGCCCCCGAAGGGAGTTGCGCGGAGGTCGCCGATGCCCGTTGCCGTGGCTCCGATAAGAACTAGTTTTCCTTGGAATGTTCCGGGGCGGAATTTCTTTTGAAGCACATCCACGATGGAGGTATGAGGAAATGTTCCCCAAGGTCCCTGATAGTTGATGAGCAGTTGGCCGCGGCCATCCGGAAAAATCGCCGTTTTGGTTCCAAGAGAAATTTTCCAAATGCCAGTCGGGCCGTAAAACAGATTGGTATCCTGCGCTTCTTGACCGATCAGGGCACGGGCGGCTACCAGGTCCAGAGAAGAATAGAGATCCCACTCATCAGGGTTTTGGGAACGGCCGTAGGGAAGTATCAGCGTGGCCCGCCGCACGACGCCATCATTGTCCGGCGGAACGTTAAAAAAGCCGGTCCATGACGTGTCGCCTTGCATGGCGGAGGTCAACAAGTCCAGATTCGCTTCGGCGCCCCGAGGCAAGAGCTTCGCTCCTGAAAAATCCTCCATCAAATTCAGCTTGTCCTGTTTGCCGTACAGCGGGCGCATGGGGTGCGCGGGCGGGAAGGCGAAAAACGCGATTTGGTCCGCGTAGGCATTGAGCGTTGCATCGCTGAGTCCCTGAAGGTCCGCAGGTGTAAACAAAAAATAGTTTCCGAGAATGACCGGACCAAAACGCCGGATCGCTGCCGCAAACTTTGTGTCGGCATCATATTCGGTGGCGAGGCGGTTGACTTCGGTGATGACCTTGGCATCGACCTGGTCACCGTTTTGCCGGCGATCTTGTAACAAAGCGGAGAGCGAGCGGAGCGGAGCCGCGGTTTGGTCGGGTTTGCTGAAGGTCACGTCGAAAGCGGCGACCGCCGCCCCGTTTTCGTGAAGCACGTCGAGCATTTGCGCGAAATAGGTTCGCGAGAAGGGCCAGCGCCCGAGAACCTCCTGGGCTTTCTGGTCGATATCTACGATCACAATGGGCGAGTTCAGGTGAGTGAAACCGGTGGGGCGGTAACGAAAGCGAGTATCCAGTGTGTCGAGCTCTAGCCGCTGAGCCAGCTCGGAGAGAGGAGTCTTCTTTTCCTGAAGAAAGACCAGGTAATAAAGACTCAGAGCGAAAAGCGTGATGCACAGGCTGAGAAGGAACGAAACGCGGTGGCGCCACCACGTCTGCAGGAGTTCGTAGAGGCTAAACAAGCCCCGCCTTTGCCAAAACCGTACTGACGGAGCCGCCATCGCGTTCGAACGCTACTCGCGGAAAATGAAATTCAGTTTCACGCCAGAGACTTCAATCAAGTCGCCGTCGTTCAGCCGCGTCGGCCCGCCGATGAGTCTTCCATTGACCGTAGGTACTTTGTCTCCGGGGCCGAGGTAGTAACCGTCGTCCCGCTGGTTGATTTGCGCGGCCATTTGCGGCTTGAACCAGCCTTTCATTTTCACCGTGGCCATCGCGGATTTGCCGATGACCGTCAGCCTGTTGGTCAAAATGTATTCTTTCTGGTCCGTGCTTCCGCCAAGCACCATGAGCGTGGCCACTTTCACGCGCGTGGAAGCAAATTGCATGGATTCGCCCATGGCCGCAGCCTGCTGGAGCATCTGGCGCCGCTCTTTGGTGTCCAGCACCATGGTTTCGTTGATGCGGGGCGCAGCCGGTTTCTTGCCGGCCGTCCATGGCACTGGCGCGTCACCGCTGGTGTCCACCTTGATGATGTGTTTACCGATGTGGACTTTATCGCCGTCATGCAACGTGGCGCGCTCGACGCGCAGATCGTTGACGAACGTGCCGTTGAGGCTGTTCAGGTCCTCAATGACCATCCGGCCGGCCTCGAAAAAAATCTTGGCGTGGTAACTGGAGACGGCCAGATTATCCACGGACAAATCGTTGTCCGGTGCGCGCCCGATGGTGACCGGGCGGCTCCCCACCGGCACTTCTCTTACGAGTTTGTTATCGAACATGAGGCTGAGCTTCGGCATCACTTCCCTCCAGCACTGCCATTGTTGCTTGGACTTTTGCGCGCCCCACGGCGCAACCACGAAAACCATCCCTTGGAATCCTTGAGCATCCGCGCGATCACCACCGTGATGTTATCCGGCCCGCCACGCTCGTTGGCGATGGACACCAGTTCCTCGGCTCCTCGGACGGGATCCGTTTCTGCCTGGAGCACGCCGGCAATTTCCGGTTCCGTCACGACGCGCGTCAATCCGTCGGAACACAGCATCAGAACATCCCTCGGAAACAGAGCATGTTCCTCGGCATCCACTTCGATTTCTGGCTGCGCCCCCAGAGCGCGCAACAGCACGCTTTGCAAATCGCTGTCTTCTGCTTCGGCAGCGGTGATCACGCCTTGCCGCACCTGTTCCGCCACCAACGAGTGGTCGCGCGTCAACTGCAACAGCGACCCGGCGCGCAGCAGATACGCGCGGCTGTCGCCCACGTGCGCGATGCTCAGTTTCGAACGGTCGATCCAAGCCGCCGTCAGTGTCGCGCCCATGCCGCGCTGCTCCGGATGCTCTTCGGCCGATTTGCAAATCGTCTTGTTGGCCAGGTGCAGCGCCGTCGAAAGCCGTTTCGTTCTTGCGCTCCAGCTTGGTTCCACTTTCCCCAGAACTTTAGCCGCCGGATTCGCTTCCTCATCGAGACAATGTTTCACCACCGTCTCCACCGCCAAGGCGCTGGCGATTTCGCCGTGCGCTTCTCCACCCATTCCATCGGCCAAAACGTAGAGGTTCAGCGGCGTGACAATGCGAAAGCAATCTTCGTTGTTGGTCCGCACGCGACCAACGTCGGTCACGCCGCCACTCGAAATTTGCACACTTGCTCCGATTCGCTGGCTGAACTCACACCCGTACCCGTCACTCCCAAGGCCTGAGCCTGTTTCCACGCTAACACACACCAAGGGCCGCAAGAGGCTTTGAACCCTACTAATTACTCGCATTTAAGCCACACAGACGCGCGGGGAGTTGCCCTGTTTTGTGTAACTTAGGAACTTGCCAAGGCGCCAAAAGCCGTCGTGGCCCGGAGTCTCTCGTTTGGGGGACCTTGCTTGTAACCAATTCGAATCTCCCGGGCGCAGGAAGTCCGGGAAGGCAGCATTCTTTAGTATTCTTTGAAAAGGTCGTTTGGCCATGCTGACTTTTCTTCTCGGGCCATTCCTCGCGGCGCTGCCCAAACGGTGGCGTCAATTGCTCCCAATGCAAAAGCTTATCGAATGGCGGACCGCCTCCATCCTGAGCGGATTTGGCGAGTTCTGGTTTGGGGTTGTCGCGATGCTCTACTGGTATTCCTACTCGGTGACTACTTGGGTTTCCCGCGGATTGGACGCCGCTCTTGCGGGGAAGGTCGGCCCCAGCGTGAACGATCAAGAAATCGGCTTTATGGCGATTTTCATCTTTGCGACGCATCCGCTTACCTGGTTGATTGCGTACGTCGCGGTGGAAGGCAGCATTCGGCTCGTTGGTGCAGCTTTCACGGAGAGCAATCTTGGGGTTCTCCCGCTGTTTGTGGCGGACAAGATTTTTTTAAGGCTCACGGGACGGAGCGGACCGGGCATTGCGCAAGCAGCGGGCTACACTGAGACGAACTTGTCCTCATATGCAGGCGCGATCCGCGAAAAAGCTCGCGTTTTGAGGACGGCCGTCATTCCGGATGAACTTTGCGCCACTCGGGAAGGTACCGACGAATTCCTGGAAATTCGCGCTTGCCGCAACAAGCCGGACTGGACGCCGCCGCGAACTGTGCGATACCAGGATACGTTCTACCGCCTGGAGGCGGCATCGAGTGGCTCCGAGCCGCGGCCCTTCCGCTACCGCTTGCGACGCTTGTCTGCGGGCGTCATGAGCCGGACCGTTTTGGTATATGCGCCGGACCAAGAGCCGCTCATCTCTGAAAAATGAATTAGACAAAAATCGATTCCGAGATAGAAATGAGTTTGCATCGCCGCAAGAAGACTGATTCACGAAGAATCACCTCTTCACACCGCGCACGTCTTTCGTAAGCACGAACTTCTCCACTACAATCCACGCATGGCTGTCCGCCACCAATTTTTCTTCACCGCCTGGCTGACCGCCAGCAGCTTTGGTTTGCCTTTGGCGGCCCAGCAAAAGCCGCCTGCTCCCGCTCCCTCCGCAGCGCGGATTCTGCTGCTGCCACGCCGCATCGTTTCAGGAGAACGCGCCACGCTCGCCGTTCTGGGCGTCAATGGGCGGCTGACGCCGGGAGCCAGCATTACTTTTTCCAATGGCGACCATCTCAAAACGGACGCCACGGGCCGCGCGCTTTTTGTCGCTCCGCTGAATCCCGGACTCATTTACGGCTCCATTGAGGGCCGGCCGGGCCGCGTGTCGGCGGTAATTCTCGCGCCCGCCGAAGCATCATCGCCCACTATGGAGATTTCCTCGGCGCCGCGCGTCGCTTCGCTGACGGATCGCTTCGAGCTTTTTGGCAAAGGATTCTGCGGCGACGCCGACGCGAACCACATAACGATCGCGGATCAAGGCGCGCTGGTGCTGGCGTCTTCCCCCGTTTCTCTGGTCGTTCTTCCGCCGATGGAACTGGAGCCCGGACCAGCCAAGGTCAAAGTCTCGTGCGCAAAGCGGGAGGCGCCGGAGTTCACGGTGCTGTTCGTCGGACTCGATTTGCAAGCGGATTCTTCGCCTCTGAAGCGAGGCGAGCATCGCGTGCTGACCGTGCGCGTGAGCGGCACGACGGAAAAGATTTCTCTCGAGGCGCGAAACCTCGCTCCAGACGTTGCCGAACTGGTCGGAGGCAATCCCGTGCGGCGCTTCACCAGCGGCGCAGAAGAAAATGCTGCGCAGTTCGAAGTTATCGGCCGCAAGAACGGCACGTTCCTCATCTCCATCCGCCTGGTTCCCAACTTGGGAAGGCCGCAGCCCTGAGGTCTGGTAGAGAATGAGTCCGAGGTTACGCAGATTTTTTGGAGCTGGCGGTGGCGGCGTTTGCTGAAGGGGCTTCCGCAGTGAAGCGGAGTTGGCTCTGACCGTTTTCCAGCAAAGGCTCGGCGGGAGCAGGCGCGAGCATCCCGTGGAGCCCATCCTGTGTCTTTTCCAGCAGCTTATCGGCTTCGCCGTAGCTCTGCGCGGCGTTTTTCAAATGGCCGCCGAGCACACCAAATCTCTCGGCGAATTTCTCGAGCTGCTTCTCCAATCCGTAAAGGCTTCCCAGAAGGCGCCGGACATTCTCTTCGGTTTGCATGCCGCGTAGACCCATGGCGATCACGCAGAGGTGCGCGTAGAGCGTATTCGGTGAAACGGCAATAACTTGTCGTTCGCGGCAGTAGGCATCCAGAGGCTGGCCTTTTCCGTCCGCGCTCATGAGCAGTTCGTAATACACGGTTTCCGAGGGAACAAACATGAGCGCCAGATCGAGCGTGCCTTCCTCGGGAACAATGTATTTTTTGGCAATGGCGTCGGCGTGGCCCTTGACCGCGGTAACAAAGGCGCGCCGCGCTTCGTCGCCTTCGGTGGCAATACGCCGGTAGGCGTCCAGCGGGAACTTGGAATCAATGGCCATCAGCTTTTTGTCACGCAGAAAGATCACCGCGTCCGCGGCCTCGCCGCTCGAGAAGCGGTATTGCGTAGCGTAGAGGCCGGGAGGCAAGGAATCTTCAAGCAGGCGTTCGAGCGTGACTTCTCCGAGCGAGCCGCGCGACTTGGCGCCGCCGAGGATTCCTTCAATGGTCTGCGCCGCTTGCGACAATTGCGCGCTGGCCTGCTGCACTCCGCCGAGCTGGCGCTGAATCTCGCTGATTTGCTCGCGGGCGTTCTGGAGTTCGCCGGCCATGCGGGCTTGCGCGTCGGAAGTCAACTGTCCGGTGATCTGCGCGGAGTTCTTGATGGCTTCCTGAAGCGTGGGCGTGAAGCTATCGAGGCGCTGCGCGACGCTTTTGGCGATAGTTTCCAATTGACCTGTGGATTTGGCTTGTGAGTTTGCGATGGTCTGGAAGTCGCGGCGCAACTCGTTCATTTGCGATTCCATAGCAACGTTTTTCTGGCGGCTCCCGAAGCTCTGCAGAACCAGCCAGAAAACGGCCAAGGCCACGACGATCACGGCGGCGATAAGGGGTCCGTTCATTCCTTCTCCGATGCGATTGCGGGAAACGGTCCTCTTACTTTAGCAGAGTCGAAGGTTGAAGGTTAAAAGGGAGTAGGGAGAAACAGCTTGTAAGATTGAAAGTCTGAGATTGAAAAAACTAAAAGAGTGGAGAAGCGGAAATGCAACGTTGAAAGTTGAACGTTGAAGAGTTTAAAAGACTCTGAGAACGAGAAGGCCCCGCGGGAGCGGGGCCTTCTTGACCTTTAACTTTGAACTTTCAATTTTGGACTTTTCTTACCAGCTCAGCTTAAGCGCGAACTGGAACTGGCGCGCATCGTAAGACGCCGTTGGCTGGCCCGCGCTGCAAGTCGCGCCCGCGAGCGGATCGCAGAGCTGATTCACTGCGGCAATGTTGGTGCGATTGAAAAGGTTGAACGCATCGGCGATGACGTCGAACTTCAGCCGTTCGCCGAGCGGAATGCGCCGCGAAAGCCGCATATCCCACTCAAAGAAATTGGGCATGACAAAACGGTTGCGGCCGAGGTTGCCGATGCATCCAGCGGGCGGCGCAACAAACGGAACGGTGAAAGCGCTGCCGCTATTGTCAAGGCACGTGCTGGCTGGGACGAACACGACGCCGGGGATGAACGAAGAAGTGGTGCCCGCTGTCCCACTCGGAGCAACAGAGGGACGAGCTTGCGACGCGCCCAGGTCAAGCCGCGTGTCCTCGCCGGTGATGACATTGAATGGCCGGCCCGCAGAGAACTCCACGATGGGAGAGAGAGTGAAATCGCCGAAGAAACGTTTGAAAACGCCATCTCCGGACTTGCCGCTAGGCGACTGGAACACAGCACTGGTGACCCAGCGATGGCGTTGATCGTTCACCGAATTCGCGCGTTCGAGTCGGGGGAAGCGGCTGTCTTGAGGCTCGAGTGGAGACTGCAGGTCAGTCGAATCATCAATCGAATGAGAATAGGTATAGCTCGAAAGCAACTCGAATCCCTTCGAGAAACGCTTCGATAGATTGAAGGTCAAAGCGTTGTACGAAGAGTTTCCGTCCGAGAGCTGGGCGTCCACACTGTTCCACGGCACGGGAGCGCCGGGGCCTTGAGGGTAGCCTGCCATTGCCGCTAGACCTACTTCGGTAGCATAACCACCGACCAAACCAGCTAAAGAAGGATTCGGGCCCGACTTGCGGAAAAAGTTGAAGAAAGCTGGCGTGCCAACGAAACCGACGGCGGCTTGGGGGACATTGCAGTTTGGTGCAGCGAAACCCTGTCCCAGAACGCCGGGCGCAATAAGCAAAATGCTGCCGGTTCCGGTGTTGAAGCACGAGCCAGGTGTGCCGTTTCCAGTGGGAACGACAACTGTAAGCGGATTGCTGACGCTGAGTCCCGAAGCGGCCGCGTTGAACGCATTTTGCGCAAGAAGCTTCGGATCGGTGGAATTGATGTCCACGGGTCTGTTCAGGTGCAAACCGCGGGTCCACTGGTACGCCAGACTGAATTTCCAGGAGCCTGCGAGTTCTCGTTCGATCGTCAGGTTCGCTTGATGGGCATAGGCGTAGACGAAATTCTTCGCGACCGGTAGTGTGAACGGCAGAATCGGCAGTGGAAAACCTGCCTGCAGATAAGCCTGGTTGGCAAAGAGAGAGCCCGAGGCGAGCGGATCAAAGCGCTGCTCGTTAGGAAGATAAAACATACTTGGCAACGCGTTCAGCGCGCCCTGAAATATGGAAGAACCATTCAAGTTCGTGGGGGAATCAAACCCGTTTCCACAGACTGCCGGCGCGGGAGGCGGCAATAATCCGCAAGCAGAAGCCACACCCCCCGTTGAAATTAGCTGCACAGAGCGGCCGCCGTCAGCGGTCGCCGAGTCGAACGCCGTTGCCAAAAGCGGATGATCATAGAACATGCCGTAGCCCGCGCGAATCACGGTTTTGCCGCTTCCTGAAGGATCCCAGGCCAAACCAAAGCGCGGAGCCACGTTGTTGTAATCGCGCGGGATGCCCTCAACAACTCCAAGCAACTTTTCCGCGGCCGCGTTCACAGGCGTGGCGGGAGCAAAGAGCGGCGTGATTTCGGCGTCGTACCGAACGCCATAATTGGCAGTTAGATGACGGTTCAAGCGCCAACTGTCTTGCAGGAAAAAAGCCATCGGTTTGTTGTTAAACGGATTGTTGGAATTGCCGATGCCCTGGATGTAGGAAGTTGGAATTCCGAGGCCATAGGATTGCAGACCCGTCGTCCCTGGAACGCCCGAACCAAAGAGGGCCAATCCACCAAAATTCACGTCGCCGCCGAAATCGAGCTCGAAGATTTGCGCTTTCTTGGAGCGCAATTGAATGAGGTTGTAATCGCCGCCGATTTTGAATGTGTGGACGCCGCGGACGAGCGTTAGATAGTCAGTAAACTCGAAACGTCGCTCGATGCGGTCCACGGTGGAGTACGGTTCTCGTCCGAAATACGCGAAGCCGGGGATGTTGACGCCTATATTCGAACCGCCTGGGAGCTGCGAAAAACCGAAGTGCAGGCCGCGGCGCGCGACCTGAGAACGGAATTCGTTGAAGGTTTTGTCGTTGATGATCGTGTCATGTTGAAACGTTACATTAAAATCGCGCGATTGGTTGTAGCCTGCACGTGAACCGGAGTTCTGGCCAAACACTTGGTTCTGCGAAGTGGACGGAAGCCCCGTAACGAGCGATGGAGAAACACCCACGCGAACAAAAGAATTGTTGTGATTGTTCCAACGCTGATCAAGGCGCGCCGACCAGAGACTTGTTTTCTCCATCACCGGATAATTCCCGCGCACGGAATTCATACCTACGTAAGAAGCCGGAAGAGGTACGAGGCCCGTGCCAATTCCCAGCGGGACTCCGGATCCGACCGGAAGACAAACAACATTATTTACCTGCGTTGACAGCGGGCAAGCCACAGGGATGGGAAAGAACTTGGATCCCAATGCCGTGGGGATTCCAAATAGAGCGCTGGAGATCGGCACGGTGGATCCGTCCACGTTCTTATTCATATCCGCGTTTGCTGCGACATTCGATCCTGCCGCCGTCACAGACGCAGCTTGCTCGAGCTGGGCCGCAACTGGATTTGAGCAAGAGGTTCCTCCGCCCGTTGCAGCGTTAAGAGCATTTTGGTAGAAAGCGAGTTGGTCGGGTGTCATGCTCAGGGGAAATGGAATGCAGGATGATACCACGCCGGTTGTGAGACCGAAATTACCGGTGCCTATGCTGGAGAATCCGGTTTCTTCGCGCTGTGTGTATTCATACGAGAAAAAATAAAACGTCTTGTCTCTCTTGAGCGGACCGCCAAAGGTGAGTCCGCTTTGCGTGCGCGTGTACGCTTGCTTGGTAGGGTCAAGCGCGCCAGTTGTCGGGTTGATTTCTCCAGAGAAGGGACTGCGCGCCTGAAACGCCTTGTTGCGAAAATAACCGAAAGCATCGCCGTGAAAATCATTGCCTCCGCTCTTGGTCACGATATTGACCACGCCGCCTGTGGCGCGCCCGTATTCCGCGTTGTAGTTGCTCAGAATGAGCTGAAATTCCTGCACGCCTTCCTGGGAAATCGTGGAACGAATGCCGTTGATGGAGTTGTCGCCGGCGTCTGCGCCGTCCACGCTGACCATGTTCCCTCGGGCGCGCGCGCCGCCGATGCTGAGGCCGCTATTGGGGGCCGGGCCAATGGTGGGCGAGACGTCGCGCGTAGTCTGCGAATTGGTGAGCGTGAAATTGATGTAGTTGCGTCCATTGATGGGCAGGTTGTCAATGCGGCGCTGTTCGACGGTGTCGGAGACTTCCGTCTTGGTGGTCTCGATGGGCGCGGTCTCCGCAGAAACGGTCACTGTTTGCTGCATGCCTTTGAGTTCCAGCCGTGGATCAAAGGTGGCGTTCTCGCCTACCGTCAGCACCACATAGGGGTTTTCGTAGGTCCCAAAACTGGAGCCGCCGTCCACGGTCATTTTGTAGCGGCCCGGAGGAATTCCCACCAAATTGTAGCGCCCGTTGTCGTCGGCAACGGCAGTTCGCGTCGCGCCGGTGGCCGCATTGGTTACTGTGACCCTTGCGCCTTTGACGCCGAGATTTTGGGGATCAAAGACCGTTCCGGAAAGCGTCGCCGTATTGACCTGTGCCAAAACGGCCGCGGCGCCACCGAGTACCAGCAAGACGAGCAAAACTCCCACGAAAATGGACCGCCAGGCGATCAAAGCACACGCCCATTGCTTGCATTTCATTGAATTCCTCCTGTGGCACCTGAATCCCCGCTACCCCTAGCGGTGGCCCCGACCTGGTCGCGGCCGCTTTCACACCGAAATAATTGAATACAGGGCTTTTACTGCAATGTCTCCCCGCTTTCAACTGAAAACTTCTTCGAGCTTGCTTCTCAGACAAGCCTTTCGGTTGCCGCGGGCAGAATGACGCGGGTTTGCACCTCGCCGCAAGCGACAAGAGGTGAAACGGCTGAAAACAGAGGGAATGTCGCTTCTTGTCGTTACCGGCCCCCCGTGGGTGGATCAAGCTTGAGGCAGCGCAAGGTTAAGATTCGCGGGTACTTAGGTGCACTTTGCAGTACAAACTAATTTCCCCCGAAAACTACATAGCCAAACAATCTAGATAGCAGCGCTATCTACATAGCGGCATTGTATTTTGAACCGCTGCTCCGTAACTCAAATTCTGAGGTTCCTGGTCCAGGGTGGTGGTAGCTATTGGTGGGAAGCGGCGGCGGGCTAAAGCTGCAGGTGGCGTTGGACGAACTTGCGCAGGCGTTCGCGGTCTTCGTCGCGCATGTGCACGAATTCGACGCCGTTGCCGTCCTGGCCGATGTTGCGCACCACGGCCGTGAAATTGATTTTGCGCAGGCCCGCCCGCACTTCCAGCTTGATCGAATCGCCCACGGTGAGTTTCTTCGGAGACTCCAGATAAGCGCCTCCCAGACTGATAGTCTTTACCCGGGCGAGGCCCGTGGGCGCTCCTTCAATCTGCGCGCGGAGCGGCGATTCCAGAGGCACGCGCACATAGCGGCGCGGAATGGGATAGCTGGAACTCGATTGCGCCGGAGCGCCAAACGCCGCGGCGGCTTGCTGGAACGAAGGACGATTTTCTATGAGGGCGAGGGCATCCACGGCCGCCGCGCGCAAGCCGGCGGGTTCGGCATACGCAAGCCCGTCGCGTTTTTCGATCAGCGTTCGAAGAAGTTCCTGAGCTTCGTAAGAGCGCATGCGCCCGAGCGCTTCAATAGCCTTGATGCGCACAAACTGGTCGCGCAAAACCTCGTGTTCCCCCGCGGCGATCTCTAGGAGCTGCGGAACGCCGGTAGCTTCCTGCGCCAATCCGATCTGATCGATCATCATCGGCACGACCATGGGATGCGCGTCCGCGAGAATGGCGGAGAAAACGAAAGCCGCGCTTTGCGCCGAAGCGGCATTGGAAGGCCGCGAGAGCTCGCTCACAGCCAGGTCCTGAAGATTCCATTCCCAGCTTCCGATGGCGCGCGCAAGGCCGCGGAGCAGGCGTTCAGAATCGGCCGCGGCCAGGAGCTTAATTGCAGCGGTAACACGCTGGCGGCGCGCTTCGTATAAACGCGTCTCGAGCAGGTTGAGGACAGGCACACCGATGGTTCGCAGGAGCCGGGACATCGCCGCAAGCATCTCGGCGCCGCGCGGCTCGGTGAGCAACAGAGTCAAACGGTCCAGCAAGCGTTCGGGATCGCGCTGTAACAGTCTTGGGAGAACGGGATCCAGAGGCCGGTTGGCTAGCGACGCGTCCACCAACAAAAACCAGCGGTCTTGCGCCACGAGCCGGGTCGAGAGGGCCGTCATGTGGTCGTGTTCTTTGTCCCGCGGCGCGCGCTCGAGGCCCGTGAGGATGAATTCTAATCCGGCATAGTCGCCTCGAGTCACTGCGATGCGTCCCAGAGCTTCCACCAAAGCAGCGAGCAATGCCGCAGTCTCGGGTGCTGTCTCAGCCTCCAACGCTTTCATCGTGCTGCGGCTGAGTTCTTCGGGTAGTTGGTTGGGCCACAACGATTCGAAAAGCGGAACAAGTTCATTGAGACCCGCGGCCACCAAACGCCTTGCCGAACCTTCAGGAACATCGAGGCGGCGCAAATAATTCAGCACGATGCTCCGAGCTTCCCGGCGGGGAGCGTCCGCTCCAGTATCCACGAGCTGCCCAAGCGTTTGTTTCAAGGCCGCCACGGGAACGCACCAGGCGTCCGGCCCGCGCACGACCGCCGATTTTTCCCTGGCCGGGAGCTCCAGCCAAAACCGATTCATCAATTGCTCGCGGTGTGTGTCCGTTGCCCAAACGACGGCGAGCGAGGAAAGGTGCTGCGAAGCATGCGGACCGGTGTAGGCGCCCGATTCCACAAGTACGTCCGCCAAACGATGGAAAGCCGGACGGACCGCCGGCGGAGTCAGGGAACCGCCGGCGAACTCCGCGCTAAGGAACTCCAAAATGATATTTTCCGAGAGCCGCAGGAGATAGGGCAGGGGCTGCTCGCCTTCTCGCGGAGCATATTGCGAGACGGAGTGAAGAAGCATGCGTACGCTCTCGCGGCTGGCCTCTTCCATTGAACCGTGTATCGAGCGCGCCGCTTCTTCCGGAGAAAGGCCGCGAGCGCCTTCAAGCGGTGGCGTGAGCCGCGCGAGCAGGCGCAGCGTGGCCATCAAATCATCGAAGTCAGGCGCCTTGATCGGAGAATCGCCGGTGTCCCGCGGCGCGTGGCCACCATAGGCCACCAACGCGCCAATCAGGCTCGCCAGTACCGTGTCTACTTTGCGATCGGTTTGCGTATTGACCGAAATACCTTCCACGCGGTTCTCCAAGAGGCGGGCGGGCCACCACGCATTGCCGGCATCCCCGGCCGGCTCGTCCAATTCTAGCAACGACTGTTTCATGAGTCGCGCCAGAGTGTCCAGTTCGCCTACATGGAATTTCCGGGAAAAGACCAGGGACCAGATGCCCACGCGGTGCAAGTCCGAGGCCAGCGCCTGCATTTCTCCGCGCGTGTCGGGCAGGTGTCGATCGCCGACTTTGGGAGCCACAATGCCACCCCGTTCCACGTGAATCTCGAGTCCTTCGAGGGACTCCGTGATTTGCCGCAGCGAGTCGTAAGCGCTGTCCAGGCTATCCAAGCGGCTGGGGTGATTTTTATCGTAGAGACGTTCCGAACGGAGGAGGAGGTGAAAATCTCGCAGGGAGCGAATAACCTCGGGGGCTTTATGCTCGGGATTTGCGGCCGAAGGCGTCGGAATGGAAGTCACAAGCCAGTGACCGATAGGCGTAAGGGTGGAATTCGCGGCCGACTTCGGCCGGGATCCGCTCTCGTTGTCCTTGTTTGGCAATATGGCCCGTAAAGGCAAAGTGCCTCCAAAAGGTGCATGCTGGCTTCAGTCCCCAGGGAAGGTCGCGAGCCAAGTCCCGTCAAAGTGAAGCCAGACAGGGCCTACTTATAGTCAAAGCAACTGTCACTCCCAGAAGAGGTTCATATAAGTCTTTTATATTCAATACGGAAGCTGCGGAGCTCCAAAGCTAGTAAGAAGCCGGTGTAACAAATTGTTACGCTTCCGGTAGGGATTTTGGAGCTTTACTGGCGCAATGGCACATCCACTGTAATGGTGCCGCCTTCGCTCGCCTGAAAAGTCCGCTTGCCAGGCTGATACCCACTCAACTTAAGAGTGACCGTATGCAGACCGGTGGGCACTTGAATTCGCGAGGGGGTGAACTGCCCCGTGGAGTTTCCGTCCACGATGATTTCCGCGCCTTTGGGATTACTATTTACTTGCGCCCACGCGACGTGCGTGGCGGAGCGTTCCGTCATCTCAATATTGACCTGCGTCT
>Ga0079221_10000146_pt1 | contig 15846 bp, 9 predicted proteins | sample GAAS200_FD_75069 | JGI IMG/M metagenome (GOLD analysis project Ga0079221, IMG submission 75069) | Agricultural soil microbial communities from Georgia to study Nitrogen management - GA AS200 | ecosystem: Environmental > Terrestrial > Soil > Agricultural land | place: USA: Georgia | collected... | reverse complement strand
CTTGGATTTTCCATAAGGGTTGATGGGGACTTTCGGATGATCCTCGGGAATGGGAACGGTTTTGGGCTCGCCGTAAGTCGCGGCGGTCGAGGAGAAAATAAATTTTCGAACGCCGTGGCGCGTCATGGCATCCAGAAGATTCACGCCGCATGCGACGTTGGTCGCGTAAAATACACTCGGCTCTTTCACCGACTTGGCCACCAGCGCCTCGGCTGCGAAATGCATCACAGCATCAATTTTATGTTGATAAAAAACCGCTTCGATCTGTCTGCGGTCTCCCAGGTCCACGTTGCAGAACACCGCGCCGGGCGGTACCGCTGCGGTGTGTCCTTCCAGCAGGCTGTCCAGAGCGATTACGTTCATCCCGCGCGACAGCAAGACCTCCGCGCAGATGCTGCCGATGTACCCCGCCGCGCCCGTAACCAGGATGTTCAAGGGACTCTACTCCACGCTGATTCATCAGAAGAATCGGCCGAGATTCAGATGCTTAGAATACCTCAGAAGGAGGTTGGGAATAAGGCGGGATAAGGGCGCAGATTAAGCCTGGGACAGCCGGCGCTGGAAGGTCAACAAAATCAAGTCCGCCCGGCGGCGCACGCCGAATTTGTTCAGCAAATTCGAAACGTGGAACTTTACGGTGCGTTCCGCGATGTTCAGCTTGCTGGCGATTTCTTTATTGGAAAGATTCTCCAGCAGCGAATCCAGCACTTCCTGCTCGCGGCGGCTCAGGTTGGTGACGGAATCCGTTTTGAGCCTGCGTCCCTGGCTGGTAAGGATGGAATCCACGAACCCGGAAAGAAGTTGACGCGGGACCCAGAACCCCCCGTTGGCGACCAGGGGCAGCGCCCTGATTAATTGCTCACGTGCTTCCATGTAGGTGAGCAAGCCCTTTACGCCAAGGCGCAGCAGGGAAAAACTGTTGTTTTCTGCATGATTTTCGCCCACGACAATCAGCCGTGATTCCGGGTAGCGTTCCAGGATGTTGGTGAGTAACGCCCCGGTGGCAGGTTTCGCAGCGTGCGCGTCAACCACATAGACGTGAGCTTTGGGCGGTTCGAGATGGCGCAGGTCCGGCGCAAGCACGGATTCCAATTGTTGCGCCACGACCTTGAAAGGCGCCTTCTCGAGAATCCGCTCAAATTCGCTCAGCACCAGCGGGTGCGGCGACAGGATACAAACGGTCAGTTTTGAGGACGCACGTTTTGTGTTCACTTTTGCCAGCCTAAAGAAAACTGGCCAAAGGGGCAAGTCCCTTTGGCGGGCCTGTTCCTGAACTGTTACTGTCAATTAGGGTGCTTTTTGCCGGGGTGCCAATCGCAGCAAGACTTCTACAATCCGCCTGGCTGCCTGGCCGTCCCACAAGGGAGGGATTCTGCCAGCTTTCCCCTTGCCCGCCAACACGCCCCTCGCAGCCGCGACAATCTTAGCAGGATCCGTGCCCACAAGCAGGTTCGTTCCCTCGGAGACCGTCACCGGCCGCTCGGTATTCTCGCGCAGGGTTAAACAAGGGATGCCCAGCGCCGTGGTTTCCTCCTGAATGCCCCCGGAATCGGTAAGCACCAGCGCGGCCTTACTCATCAAGCACAGAAAATCCAGGTACCCCACTGGGGAAATCATCCGCAGCTGCGGATGATGCCGAATTCCCGCTTGGGAAACCCTCCGCTGGGTCCTCGGATGCACCGGAAAAATGAGAGGGACCTCCGCTGCTACCGCGTCGATCGCGCCCAGCAACTGGCTCAGCTTTTCGGGCGAGTCGACATTCGAAGGGCGATGCAGGGTAAGCAAGCCAAACCGCTCCCAGCCCACGCCATTTTTCAGCCCCAGTTCCGCTCCGATGGACGATTGTTGCGCCACCGGCAAAAAGTGCCGCAACGAGTCAATCATCACGTTGCCCACCAGAAAAATACTGTCGCGCGGCCGCCCCTCTTTCATAAGATTCGTGATGGCGTCTTTTTCGGTGACGAAGAGAAAGTCCGCCAGCGCGTCGGTCAGGACGCGATTGATTTCTTCCGGCATAGTGCGGTCAAAGCTGCGCAATCCCGCCTCCACATGAGCCACGCGAATGCCCAGCTTGGCAGCCGCCAGCGAAACGGCAATCGTTGAATTGACGTCCCCGACCACAACGACCACATCGGGTCTGTGCTCCTCCAGGACCGGCTCGATGCGCTTCAGGACTTCCGCCGTCTGCGATGCGTGGGAGCCCGATCCAACCTCCAGGTTCACCTGCGGCGCGGGAATCCCCATTTGGCGAAAGAAAATGTCCGAAAGATTTTCGTCATAGTGCTGCCCGGTGTGAACCAAAATGGCGGTAATCTCCGGGTGCTGCTGCATCTCCCTCAGGAGCGGCGCGATTTTGGGCAGGTTGGGACGCGCCCCGACGACATTCAGGATTTTCAGCCCGCAGGTCATAACTGGTTCGTTACAGTAACCGCTACGTAGTATAGCACCTGGAAATTGTGCTCAGCCTATTGAATTCACCATTCGCCCCCTAAAAACGGCGTTTCACTGCTTCCTCATTTCAGATACCCGGGCGACTCACGTAAAATACTAGGTTAGCTATTCGCAGTTATTCCGCAAGGAGTGCGCACTCCATCGAATGCGTAACCTGAACGAATCCGAGAAAGCGTTGCGCGAACTGCTCTCGCAGCGAATCCTGGTGCTCGACGGCGCCATGGGCACGATGCTGCAGCAGCGCAACCTGAGCGCGGCAGACTTTGGAGGCGCCGCTCTCGAAGGATGCAACGAAAATCTCGTTCGCACCCGGCCCGACGTCGTTCTCGATATTCACCGCAAGTATCTTGAAGCTGGCGCCGACGTTATCGAGACCAACAGTTTTGGTGGAACACCCATCGTCCTCGCGGAATACGGCCTCGAATCTGACGCGCATCTTCTCAACAAGCGCTCCGCGGAACTCGCGCGGCAAGCGGCCGACGAATTCAGCGCTTCCGGAAAACCACGTTTTGTGGCCGGTTCCATGGGGCCGACGACGAAAGCGATTACCGTCACTGGTGGCGTGACGTTTCTGGGGCTGCGCGAAGCCTATTACGCCCAGGCAAAGGGGCTTGTGGAAGGCGGAACGGACCTCCTCTTCGTCGAAACCTGCCAGGACACGCGCAACATCAAGGCCGCAATCCTTGCTATCCGCCAACTGTCCGGCGAAATTGGGGTGGAAATTCCTCTCATCATTTCCGTCACTATTGAGGCCATCGGCTCAATGCTTGCCGGACAAACCATTGAGGCAATGTGGGCGTCGCTGAAGTATGCAAAACCACTGGCGTTCGGAATGAACTGCGCCACAGGGCCGGAGTTCATGACCGACCACATCCGTACGCTGAGCCAGCTCACGAGCGAGTTTGTCTCTTGTTATCCAAATGCCGGCCTTCCGGATGAAGAGGGCAAGTATCTGGAGACGCCGACTTCTCTTGCGGCACAGCTTGAAAAGTTTGTGGATCATGGCTGGCTGAACCTCGTCGGCGGCTGCTGCGGCACCACCGAACAGCACATCCGCGCCATCGCGCAGATGATTGAGGGGAAGAAGCCGCGCCAACGCCCTCCGGAGGCTCATCGCGCAATTTACACTGGAATCGAGGCCATCGAAGCCGAAGAGAGTACGCGCCCGCTGCTGGTCGGCGAGCGCACCAACGTGATTGGCTCGCGGCTGTTCAAGAATCTCGTCGCTGAGGAAAAGTGGGAAGAGGCGAGTGAAATCGCGCGGCGCCAGGTGCGCGGTGGCGCGCAAGTCGTGGACGTCTGCCTGCAAAGCACCGAGCGAGATGAGAAGAACGACATTCCTCTTTTCTACGAAAAACTGATTCGCAAAATAAAACCGCCTATCATGATCGATACCACCGATCCGGCGGCCATCGAACTCGCGCTTACCTATTGCCAGGGCAAGTCCATCATCAATTCCATCAACCTTGAGGACGGCGAGGAAAAATTCCAGCGCACCGTGCCCATCGCGCACGAATACGGCGCGGCCGTCGTCGTTGGCTGCATCGATGAAGACCCCGTCCAGGCGCAGGCCTTCACCCGCGAGCGCAAGCTCGCCATCGCTCAGCGATCCTACAAGTTGCTCACCGAAAAATACGGCCTGGCGCCGGAAGACATCATCTTCGATCCACTGGTCTTTCCGTGCGCCACTGGAGACGAGAACTACATCGGCGGTGCCGTTGAGACCGTGGAAGGCATTCGTCTGATCAAGCAGGCCCTGCCCGACGTGCGCACGATTCTCGGCATTTCGAATGTTTCCTTCGGGCTGCCGCCGGGCGCGCGCGAGGTCGTCAATTCAGTTTTCCTTTATTACTGCACGAAAGCCGGCCTCGACCTAGCCATCGTAAACACGGAAAAAATCGAGCGCTTCGCCTCTATCCCCGCGCACGAGCGAGGACTCGCGGAAAATCTGCTATTTTCCCATCCGCCGAAGAGCCTGCCCGACGGCCACCCGAACCCAACCCTCTTGCTCAACGCCCCCGCCGATTGGCGCCAGCAAAGCAAGGGGCAGCGCGCTGCCGTCAATCAATTCTGGATTTCCGCCATCGCCGAGCATTTCCGCGCCGCTAAGAAAAAGGAGAAGGCCCAGGGCGCCGATCTGCCTCTGAACGAGCGCCTGGCGAATTACATCCTCGAAGGTACGCGCGACGGTTTAATTGCGGATCTCGACCGCAAACGCGCCGAGGGTGCCGCGCCCCTCGACATCATCAACGGCCCGCTCATGGCCGGAATGGCCGAAGTCGGCCGCCTCTTCAACGCCAATGAATTAATCGTCGCCGAAGTGCTGCAATCGGCGGAAGCCATGAAGGCCGCGGTGAGCCATCTCGAACAGTTCATGGAAAAAGCGGATTCCGCCAAGCGCGGCAAAGTGGTTCTTGCCACCGTCAAGGGCGACGTCCACGACATCGGCAAAAATCTCGTTGAGATCATTTTCAAAAATAATGGCTACGACGTCGTGAACCTCGGCATTAAGGTTCCGCCGGAAGAGCTGATTAAGGCTTATCAGGAGCATCATCCCGATGCCATCGGCCTCTCCGGTCTGCTGGTGAAGAGCGCGCAGCAGATGGTGACCACCGCCAGCGATTTGAAAGACGCAGGCATCGAGGTCCCGCTGCTCGTGGGTGGCGCAGCACTCTCCGCAAAATTCACGCAGACCAAGATCGCGCCCAGCTACGGCAAAGCGGTTTGCTACGCGAAAGACGCGATGACCGGCCTGCGCCTGATGAATCAGTTGATGGACCCTGCTACGCGCGAAACTGTTTTGCGCGAACACATGGCTTCCGGGAACGGCTTCAGCGTTTCGACAACGGTCACCGTCGCTCCCCTTCCGAAGGTGACTCGCTCGCCGCGAGTGCGCGTAGACATTCCGGTTCCGTCCGTGCCGTATCTGGATCGCAAGGTGCGCCTCGTGCCGGATCTGCGCGAAATCTGGGGTTACGTCAATCCCTACATGCTTTACGGGCGGCACCTTGGTTTCCGCGGCGACTTCGAAAAGCACCTGGCCGAACGCGATCCCAAAGCCATTGAGCTGTTCGAAAGCATGGAAGAAGTGAAAAAGGAAGCCGCTTCATTGATGAAGATTCGCGCGGTCTGGCAATTCTTCGAAACGGAATCCGAAGGCGAGTCCTTGCATCTCTTTGCTCCGGGCGCGAAGGAGCCTCTGCACACGTTTCGCTTTGCACGGCAGCGCCAGGGCGATTTCCTCTGCTTGAGCGACTACGTCCTACCCACTCAGAACGGCCGGCGCGACCACATCGCGCTTTTTGTGGTCACGGCCGGCGAAGGAGTGCGCCAGCGCGCGGAAAAGGCAAAAAACGAAGGCTATTACTTCCTCAGCCACGGGTTGCAAGCTCTCGCCATCGAAACTGCGGAAGGCTGCGCCGAATGGCTGCACCGCCGCATCCGCGAGGATTGGGGCTTCCCCGATCCGCCCGAGATGAGCATGGCGCAGCGCTTTACTTCGCGCTATCGCGGCAAGCGCTACAGCTTCGGCTATCCGGCTTGCCCCAACCTGGAAGACCAGACCGCCATCTGGAAATTGTTGAACCCCGAAGAAATCGGCGTGCAGCTCACCGAAGGCTTTATGATGGATCCCGAAGCCAGCGTCAGCGCGCTGGTTTTTCATCACCCGGACTGCACCTATTTTTCTGTGGGCGATTCCGCCGAACCGCAATAAGCAGCTTCGCTCGCGAAGCTGCGAACATAGACTCGCCTGCAACCTGGCACAAATGGTCTGTAGTTTTCAGACGACTCGAAACTGGAAACACCACAGCCCGATTTTCGACAATTTGGTTTTCTGACTTGCAGACTGAAGGATTTAGTAGGCTCCGTCGCCGCTCAGAACGGCTCCGGGGGTTTGCAGGAGAATCTTGACGTCCAGCCAAATGGACCATGACTGCGAATAGCGCAGGTCCAGGCGAACCATGTCGTCAAAACAGGTGCGGCTCCGCCCGCTCACCTGCCACAGCCCGGTAACGCCCGGCTTCACTTCCAAAACGCGGCGGCGGTGCCAGATATCGTAAACTTCAAATTCATACGGCAAGGATGGGCGCGGCCCCACAAGCGACATCTCGCCCCTCAGAACATTCCAAAACTGTGGAAACTCATCCAGGCTCGTCTTGCGCAGCAATCGGCCCAGCGTAGTTACGCGGGAATCATTTTTAATTTTGTAAACGGCGGGCTTGCCCGATTCCTTGTGCCCGCTTTCGGCCTGGCCATTAATGAAGCGCTGCACATACTCCTGGTGGATCTTTGGGTCGTTGTTCACGTACATCGTACGGAACTTCAAGCAACGGAACCGCGAGCCGAACTGACCAAGGCGCTCTTGCCGGAAGATCACCGGACCTTTTGAAGTCAGCTTAATCGCCACGGCGATAATTGCCAGCAAGGGGCTCAGAATGAGAAGCAAAAAGCCGCTCCCAAGGACATCGATCACGCGCTTCATCACTTGAGAGGCGCGCTTCTTTGGGGTTCCCTTGGCAAGGTCTGGATAGAACCGGCTATCCACGACCTTTTCACCGTTATCTTGTCCGGCCTTCTCTGGAAAGAGGTGCGTCGTTACCACGAGGCTCGATGCGACTTTCCGGCCAAGCTCGCCGTGCAGCGCATCCAAAACCTTCGAACGCAAAACCTCCGTGATCGGCATTTCGCCTTCGCAGCTCACTTCCGTGAAAATCACTCCGAGGACCACACCCTTCTCGTACCAGCCGATCAAGTCCGTTTCCCGAGTAGATTTCAGCAGGATGGAGCAGATGCGGCTCAGGAAGCGATCGGACGTTTTTTCCTCAATGAAAGCGCTGGCATCCAAAAGCATTAGTACGAAAGGCTTGCGCGACCTTTCCGCGCGCCGCCGCTCGAGCGTCAGCATGCTGCGGAACGATTCCTCCAGCAATACTTCTTCACGGCTTTCCATCAGCGAGCCTACCGCCGACGCCGCTCGCCGCGTCGTCGAGCGAAGCACTCCCTGTTCCCACAGCGCCGGAATCCTTGAATAGCCGTTTCCCATTACGTTCCAGTCCTCGCGAGACTCAGATTTCCTTAAGCTAAGCAATCACCGGTTCGAACGAACGCACCATCACGCGCGATGAGTCCATTCCGCTGTGCTTCGGTTGAACCGCGGAAACCGCGCACCGGTCGATTTCCAGTGCAACGGACCGGCGCAGCAGCGAAATTGAAACCACGATCCGCTGGCTTCCTTTGAAGCTCGTCAACACGCCTTCAACACCGCTTAACGCTCCGTCTTCGATTCGAACGCGCTGCCCAACTTCCAGGTAAGGGCAAGGCTCCACGTGCATGCCCGTTGAAACCATTCTCTGAATCGCTTCAATTTCCGATTCCTCCACCGGAATCGGAACGCGACCCGTGCCCACCACGCTAATCACTCCCGGCGTAATCAAGACCGGCAGGCGGTCACAGACGTTAAACCGGCAAAACAGGTACCCGGGAAAGAGCGGTGCCTGCACTTCCCTGGACCTGCCACTGCCCCGCTTTGCAGTCTTGTAAATCGGAAGAAAGGTTTGATATCCCTTGCCGGAAAGCAAGGTGGCTGTCGAGCTCTCCCAGCGGCTTCTCAGCTGAAGTGCGTACCACCGGTCAACATTCGGCTCGGTGCTCATCCTCGACTCAGCCTCCTTTAAAGGCGCCTTGTTCACGAAGTGTTGAAGTACTCGCAGCAGCAGCTAGACAAACCCGTGAAGGACACTTTCACGGCAGAACACAAGGAGTGAGGCAATCCACCTGCCAAGGCAAGGCGGTCGTCATTTTTGGTATGTTAAAAGAGAGGTCCATAACTTACTGAAAGGAAGTAAGTTATTATTGGACAGGCCTACGGAGAGGGCTTTACCTCGCCAACGGTCGGCAACGCACTGCAAAGAGATGAAAACCGTTACCCACTTTTCCCACTTCCCTTCCAAGATGTGTTCCTAAAGCTGGAAAGTCGGCAAAGGTTCCGCTAACCCTTTTGTATTGAATAGTTTAATTCGTATCAATACGTCTTGGGTTAGCCAGGAAATATGCAGGCCGCATTCGTGAGATTCTCCGAGCCTATGCCCTTACCTGCGGCTCCACTTTTACATCTCGTCTTGTATGCAGAGTTTTTGCAAGTATTGGAAGTTAGTTTCTCTGTTTCTGCCGTGCCCCTTCGATCTTGTTAGCGGAAGTGACTAAGAAAAAAGGACTTAATGGATTACAAATGTGGCTCACCGAGTGCGTTGGCCTTCCCTTGCCTGAGATGTCAGAGGGTGGAGCCTTGTCTTTGTGTATTGGCCTGAGACTTCCAAGGGCAGCCTGTCCCCCGATACCGGTGTGACATTTAGTCTTCGCTCCCCGCACCTTACGCAGGAGGATTCTCAATGACCACGTCCACTCCTAGTTTTGGCACTCGCCTGCGATCCTTTCACTGGACGAGGCCTCTACTGGCTCTCGGCATTGTAGCGGCGATCTCGTTGGCGCACGCCCCCTCGGCCGGCGCACAAGCAAGCGTGCAGGGCCAGTGGCAAACATTGCCAAATCTCATGCCCATAAATCCGGTGCACGCGGCGCTCCTGCACAACGGCAAGGTGCTTATCGTCTCGGGCTCTGGCAACCTACCAACCAATACGAACTTGCAAGCTGCCATTTTTGATCCGGCCACTGGGACCATCACCACCCAGCCGGTGAACTGGGACATGTTCTGCAACGGTATGGTGGTTCTCTCCGATGGGCGCGCCTTCGTCAACGGGGGCACGCTGCAGTACGACCCGTTCCACGGACAGTTGGTCAGTGCGGTTTATGACCCAGCTACCGGTCAGTTCACAAATGTCCAGAATATGGCTCACGGGCGCTGGTATCCCACGGTCACGAGTCTCTCCGACGGTACCATCATGACGTTTTCAGGCCTCGACGAAAACGGCAACACGAATTCCACGGTTGAGATCTATACCGTTGGCTCAGGATGGAGCAGCGCGTTTGGTTCTCCATTTACACCACCCTTGTATCCACGCATGCACCTCCTTCCTAGCGGCAAGGTTTTCTACTCAGGCTCGACCACAAGCTCGCGCTACTTTGATCCTTCCACACACACTTGGTCGGGTGTTGTCGCCACTACGAATTACAGCGGCACGCGGACTTACGGCACTTCCGTCCTGCTTCCGCTAACTCCAACCAATAACTACAAGCCCGTGGTCATGATTATGGGTGGCGGAAATCCTGCCACAAACACCACCGAGCTGATTGATCTGTCGGCCGCGACGCCCAAATGGACATACGGGCCGAATATGTCGCAGCCGCGCATCGAGATGAACGCAACGATCCTGCCAAACGGCAAAGTGATCGCCCTTGGTGGTTCTCTTAACGACGAAGACACGACGACTGCGAGCCTGAATGCTGACCTCTATGACCCGGCTACCAACACGTTCAGCTCTGCAGGGCAGAATGCCTATGCCCGACTGTACCACTCAAATTCCCTTTTGCTTCCTGACGCGACGGTGCTGTTTATCGGCGGAAATCCCGCTCGCGGGACGTACGAACAGCATATAGAGATCTACAGTCCTGCATATCTATTCAATTCGGATGGAAGTTTTGCCACGCGTCCCTCTATCACCGGAGTGCCTTCGACCGGCATCGGATATGGTTCCGCTTTTCAGGTGCAGACGCCTGACGCCGCGAGCATTTCTTCTGTTGTGTTGATGCGCGCGGGCGCACCGACGCACGCGTTCGACATGGAACAGCGCCTCGTGGCGCTGTCGTTCACGGCGGGAAGCGGAGTGCTCAACGTTACCGCACCCCCCAACGGGAATATCGCTCCGCAGGGATACTACATGCTGTTCCTGTTGAATGCCTCCGGTGTCCCTTCGTTGGCACAGTTTGTTAAGTTGACTCCCGCGCCGGCAGACGTTCCTCCCACTGGCGTCATTTCGAGTCCCTCGACCAACGTGACAATTACCGCGGGACAATCGGTATCTTTCGACGGCTCGGGCAGTAGTGATCCCGACGGAACCATCTCCGCCTATTCGTGGACGTTCCCCGGTGGCAGCCCCAGCACGAGTTCGCTGCAAATCCCTGGCAACGTGTCTTACTCTTCGGCGGGTTCCTTCACCGCGACGCTCACTGTAACTGACAATGCTGGTTTGACGGATCCCAATCCTCCTACGCGCACGATTACGGTGAATCCTGCGCCAGACTTTTCCATTTCCGCTTCACCGTCGTCGCAATCCACAGCTCAGGGCGGCAATCCGGCGTACACGGTGACCATCGGCGCGTTGAATGGTTTCACGGACACGGTCAATTTCTCTGTAAGCGGCTTGCCTTCTGGCGCTTCTGCGTCCTTCGTGCCGGCTTCCGTCACAGGATCGGGTTCGTCGACGCTGACCGTCACAACTTCGGCCAGCACCCCGGTTGGGAGTTACGCGCTCAGCATTACCGGTGCCACCGCAACGCTGAGTCATTCGGTCAGCGTGACACTAAGCGTCAATTCCGCTGGCGACTTTGCACTCTCGGCTTCGCCAACAACGTTGCAGATCTCGCGAGGAGGAAGCGGCTCGGATAGTGTCGCCGTCTCTGCGCTCCAAGGCTTTACAGGCACAGTTTCTCTCAGCTTGAGCGGTTTGCCGGGACGCACTTCCGCGTCCTGGAATCCGTCGACGGTGACGGGTTCAGGCTCTGCAGTCCTGACTATTCGCGCGAATAAACCTGCGCGATCCGGCACCTACAACCTGACGATTACCGGCAAATCCGGCAACCTAGTCCATTCCGTACCACTAACTCTCGTGGTGCAGTAAACTTCGTCTCTAGGAATTTTCCGAGTGCAAGGGCGCTTCCCTCGGGAGCACCCTGTCCAAATCCAAAACCGTTTGTGCCGGACGAAAACTCCTGCACAAAAAGAAGGAATGGGGCCATGCGTATTCGTCGAAGGGAGCTGTTGCAGTTCGGGACGGCTGCTGCTGCGACGGCACTGTGTTCAACCTTGGTAGAAGCGGGCGCAGTTGCGGCGGATTCTCCCACGCGCCTTGCCCGGCTCAATCGCAATGAAAGCGCCTATGGCCCTTGCGCAAAAGCTAAGCTAGCTTTCCAGGAAGCGCTGACGGAAGTGAACCGTTATCCCGGCGAAGACGTTGAAAATCTACGCGCGGCTGTTGCTGCCTCGCACAGGGTGGCGCCAGAGAACATCACGCTGGGTTGCGGGTCGACTGGGATTATGCGCATGGCGGCTGAAGCTTTTCTTGGGCCGGGCAAAGCGCTGGTTATGGCCTCCCCAACTTTTGAGTCCATTGTGCAGGCGGCAGGACTCGTTGGCGCCGCGGTGCGCAGCGTGCCACTCACGCGCGAGTATGCGCATGACCTGGGAGCCATGTTAGCGCGAACTGACGGCACCACCGGCCTGATCTACATCTGCAATCCCAACAACCCGACTGGCACGCTGACTCCAAGGTCCGACCTCGAAGCCTTTCTCCCCAAAGTTCACTCTGGCGTTTCGGTGCTCATTGACGAGGCCTATCATGACTACGTGACGCCCACTGGGACGTATGCCTCGTGGGCCGCACGCGCGGCCGCCAATCCGCAGTTGATTGTCACGCGAACATTTTCCAAGACGTATGGCCTTGCGGGGCTTCGGGTCGGCTATGCAATTTCCTCGAAGGAAACAGCCAAGCGCCTAGCCGCCCGGCGGCTCCCTATGGAGGTGAATGTCGTTGCCGCGCGCGTGGCGCTTGCCGCCCTCTCCGATCCGGCTTACGTGAAGAAAACTGCCAAGCTCAACGAGGACGATCGGCAGGAATTCTTCAATCAGGCGAATGCGCGCATGCTGCGCTGTCTGGATTCGCAAACCAATTTTGTTTTGATGAGAACTTCGATGATTGGTAAAGAAGTGGTAGAAATGCTCCGCGCTAGGGGAGTGCTCGTTAGCGCCGGGTATCCTTCCTTTGAGAAGCACATTCGCGTATCGCTCGGCCTTCCAGAAGACATGCAAGCTTTCTGGCAAGCCTGGGACGCTTCCATGCCGCATCATCCCATGTGATGACACACACTTCCGGAGCGAAGTGGCATTTGCCCTTGAAAAACGGTTTCCCTAAATGAAAGAGCAATTCACTATCGTGAGTAGGGTTCGCGCGACCTTCGAACCGTACAACCTGACGCCAAGAAAAGTTCCAAGTGTATTTGTGAACAGGTCCGTCGTGCCGGAACTTCGGGTTGGAAGGTAGGACTGGAGGATCTCAATCGTTAAGCTAACAGCTAACCCTAAAACAGTCGCAGCAAGGGCTGGCCGAATGATTGGTCTCACGGCCGACCAGTAAGAACAAAAAAAGAAACCGAGAGGAATGAAGGCGACAACATTTAGTAGTAAGTCTATCCAATAACCCCAGCCGGGCTGGTACTCTTTCCAAAAAGGCTTCAGGAATACCTGATGCAAGAGCGAGAATCGCTGCGGAATATACAGATCGACTCCCGGACGGAAAGCGTTATGCACGACACTGCCAGCACGCTCATTAAAAAGATAGAGCGCAACTATATGTTCGTTGCCAATGAGCTCAGGCACCCCATGCGTCGTCCAGGTTTCATAGTGTTTCAGAACGTGCTCTGCCGAGAGTTCCTGATGATAAATTGCGAGCCCCCGCAACTGGCCGGGCCAGCTATGAGCTGTCACAGGTGATGTACCGATGACCAGTTGGCCGGTGAAATCCTTGCCAAGCCGAAACCCAGGAAATGCCCTAGCGAGAGCACCATCAACGTACATCGCAGTCTCTTGTGTGCCTGACGTTATGGTTATGAATACGGGCTTGATTTGATTGAAAACGCCATCAATGCCGATTACTTCAGTTCGATGTTGGTCGCCGCGGTTTTCACGATTCAATATCAGATAGGAAAAATACTGGTGCAACGTAAACTGCAAAGGATTCTGGGGAGTGGAGAACGAAAGGAAAGTATTCGAGTCACTCGTGAGTCCCGGCTGCAACCAGATCTCAAGGCTGGACGAAGCTTCGTCTTGCGAACCGGCCATCTGAAATGTCCCGGAGCTCAATATGGTTCCGTAGCCGCCAAAACGAAGACCATTTTCCTTTCCCAACCAGGCCACTTCATTCTTGGGCCGATGGAACGGCCAAAGCCCAAGCGCTAAAATGACGCACAAGAGTGACAAGCAAACCAAGCCTGGGATTCTCGCTCTAATCTCTTTCTGGGTGATTTGCAAGCGATTTTGCACGGATTGAGAGTATACGGCTTATCTCCGAGATCGACTGGTCGTAATTCATTAGCGGTTTACATGCTGATTATTCTTAGGTGTGGCACTCTGGGATAGTCAAATGCATTTTTGGTTCAGCAAATTGCTGATTGAAGGTTCAGTAGGACTTCTGCATTGGCCTTATGCTGATGTCGGTTACTTCCGCAGTGCGCGGTAAACGGAGCGAGTGAACCACCATTTCCGCCACGTCCTCCGCTTGCAGGAGCAATTCGGGCTTGTAGACGTGGCCTTCCTTATTAAATAGCCTCTCCATGCGAGGCGTGGCGGTGCGCCCGGGATAAATGCTTAAGACCCGGATGCCGTCGGCGTTTACTTCATCGCGCAAACTGTCCGCAATGCAGCGAAAGGCGTGCTGCGTCGCGGCAAACTGACCGACGGTGGCCGGGGAGCGGAGTCCTGCGGATGAATTAATGAAGACGATTTGTCCAAGGCCTTTGCGCAGCAGGGGCAGAATGGTCTGGAGCATAGCGTAGTGACCGCGGACATTGGAGCGATACATTAAATCGAGATCGGCAAGCGAAGCCTTGTCCAACGCGCCGTGGGAAATCGCGCCGCCACAGAGCACCAGAATGTTGACATGGCCAAACTCTTTCTGGAGGCGTTCTCCCAGGCTACGAATATCCTCATCCTTCGTAAGGTCAGCGGGACAAGCGTGGCCACGTGATCCGAGGGTCTGAACTTGTTTCGCGATGTTTTCCAGGAGCTCCCGGCGCCGCGCCACAAGGTAGACCTCGGCGCCATGGCCAGCCAAGGAGAGGGCAATCGCTTTGCCGATGCCGCTGCTGGCTCCGGTCACTATGGCAACCTGATCCTTTAAACTTTCCATGATTTCTCGTGGCCTCCGCTGGTTAGTTCGCTCTCATTCTGATTGTCGATTCAAGATACGCCTTGCAACCCCTGTCATTCGAGGGCACAGATTTCACGGCTGGTTCGCGGCAGGCATTTCTTACCAAGCATGCCACATTCCTAGAATGATCGAGTTGGAATGATTTCCAGAGTGTTCACAATGGTTGATGCGATCGCTTCGGGAGTAGGCCCGTGGCGCTCCTGCATGTACTCCTGGCTGCCAATGTGCGGAGAGAACGCGGGAGGGACCCCGATCCTTTTGAATAGGACCTTCGGGATGTCCGCTTCCGCCAGCACTTCTGCCACGGCACCGCCAAGACCGCCAAGGATGCTTCGTGGCTAGAGCCGCTACTCGTTATCCAGAAAGCTGTAATTGTACAAACCAGCCGTCAACCGCCCGAGATCAGTTTCACTCTATCACTGCCAGCAAATTGGGCCCCTACTCTGGGCGTGCTCCTCGACGCTGTGCAACTAGACAAAGCAGCATCCACCCAAGACTGAGAAGAACTGTGCTGCTCCTCGCTGACCCGCTAGTTCGGAAGCAAGCCAAACACGGTGAACGAGCTTAGACCACCGACGTATACCTTGGCGTTAGCCACGGTTGGCACCGTGAATTTTACAGCAGCTCCGGCAAAGCCAGCCCCGCTGGCCGGGCTACTATAGAGTGGGGTTGATACGTTGGTCGCGTCGTAGGCGTACAGAACAGCACTACCAGTGCCGGTCCATCCTGAGAGGTCCAAGACCCAAACGATGCCGTTCGTGGCGCCATTGGCAGAAACAGCGGGAACGGCACCGCGTGGCGGGAACGTATTGGAGGATGTGGCGGCTTGCGGAGTAGAAATAACGCCATTCGCGATAGAGAACTGGCTCAAGGGGTAGTTTTGCCCAGTGGTGTAAAGGTTTCCGTTCCAATAGGCCGGTACGCCGTAGTTTCCGCCATCCAATTGCGTGGTGTTAGGCGGCGGAACGGGGATCACTTCCTGAACGTCATTGTTGGACCCTGAAGTGAACTTGCCCATGTTGGTCTGATCCAAGAGATAGAGAATGGCAATCTTGCCGGTGGCCAGGAGTAGGTGCGGGTGCGTCGTGGAACCAACAGCATCCGGCAAAACTATAGCGCCCGAAGAGCCCATGTCGACGTCGTTGGCGTCAAGAGTTGAGCGGTTGAACGGTGTAAACCAATCCAAGACCGTGCCCGTGGGACTGAGCTTCATGAGGCTCTCCGAGAAATTCTTCGTTCCGTCATAAGTGCCGTTGCCCGTGACGACATAAACGTTGCCATTTGCGTCGGCGGCAGG
>Ga0079221_10000145_pt1 | contig 15865 bp, 10 predicted proteins | sample GAAS200_FD_75069 | JGI IMG/M metagenome (GOLD analysis project Ga0079221, IMG submission 75069) | Agricultural soil microbial communities from Georgia to study Nitrogen management - GA AS200 | ecosystem: Environmental > Terrestrial > Soil > Agricultural land | place: USA: Georgia | collected... | reverse complement strand
TTTCGTTTCGTGTACCAGCCTGTCAAACAGCACCTCGAAGGAAGCCTCGGCGCCCTCGAACTGGTAACCGTAGTGTTCCATCTCTTTCAGTTTGTCCACCACCACCTTGGCGGCGGCGCTGGACTTATCGAAATCCAGCCCCCGCTCGGCGGCTTTGTAGAGAATGTTGCTCTTCCCGGACAGTTCTGATACCAGCACACGGCGGGCGTTCCCGACCAGCGCCGGATCGATGTGTTCATACGCGGACGCTTCCTTCATCACTGCGCTCACGTGGATTCCGCCCTTGTGGGCGAAGGCGCTCTTGCCAACGTACGGCTGTTCGGTGTGCGGCAGCAGGTTGGCCAGTTCGCTGACGTAATGGGAAACCTCCGTCAGCCGCCTAAGGTTCTCCTTGCCAATCGAATCCATGCCGAGTTTCAGCTCGATGTTGGCGATCACGGAACAGAGGTTGGCGTTCCCGCAACGCTCACCATAACCATTAATGGTTCCCTGCACCTGCACTGCTCCGGCCTGCACCGCCATAATGGCATTGGCGACCGCCATTTCACTGTCATTGTGGGTGTGAATGCCCAAAGGCGTCTTGACGTGCCCAGCGGCCCGCACGAAGCGCTCGCGAATGTCGGAACTCAGCGTGCCGCCATTGGTATCGCACAGGACGATGGTGTCGGCGCCAGCCTCTTCGGTCGCCTTCAGAGTAGCCAGGGCGTATTCCGAATCAGCTTTGAAACCGTCGAAAAAATGCTCGGCGTCGTAAATCACTTCCTTCCCGCAGGATTTCAGGAAGGCTACGGACTCGCGAATCAAGTCGAGATTCTCAGCCAGAGTAATTTCCAGCGCTGTCTTCACGTGCAGGTCCCAGCTCTTGCCGAAGATCGTCACCACCGGTGTGTTCGCTTCCACCAGCGCTTTCAGGTTCGGGTCCTGGTCCACCGGGTGACGCGGGTGGCGCGTGCTGCCGAAGGCAGCCATTTTGGCGTGCCGCAACGTCACGCCCTGCGCGCGGCGGAAGAGTTCCAAGTCCTTGTGGTTCGAGCCCGGCCAGCCGCCTTCGATGTAATCCACACCCAACTCGTCGAGCTTCTGGACGATGTGAAGCTTGTCTTCCAGCGAAAAGGAAATATTTTCGCCCTGCGAGCCGTCTCGCAGCGTTGTATCGTAAATCTCAATTTTTTTCATCGGCCTACAAATGCCCCTTAAGATACGGAGGAAAACGGGGTTGAACGATCCTCCAATAGAAGTCAATTCTACCTTAAAAACCAGCGGCGGGCGAACTTGCGCGCAGCGCGAGGCTCCGCCCTGTGGCGTTCGCTCACGCTACCTGCATGTTCACGCATGCCCGCCTTAACCGCCTTAAGCTGCACTGAGCTGCGAAGTGCAGTGGGGGCAGCGCGTAGCCGCCAGCGGAATGCTCATCTTGCAATAGCTGCAGTCTTTCGTGGTGGGGGCTGGCGGCGCCGCGGCCGGTTTCGGCAGAAATCGGTTCACCGATTTGATGAGTAGAAAAACCGCGAAGGCGACGATCAGAAATTCAATCACGGTGTTAATGAAGGTTCCGTAGGCGATCGTGGCTACCCCCGCCTTCTTGGCATCCGCCACCGTGGCGAAGTGCTGAGTGGAAAGGGCGACAAAGAAATTCGAGAAATCGACATTGCCCAGCAGCTTGCCGATGGGAGGCATCAGGACGTCATTCACCAATGAGCTGACGACTTTACCGAAGGCAACCCCGATGATGATTCCCACGGCCATGTCCAACACGTTGCCCCGCATTACGAAAGCCTTGAACTCTTTCCACATGGGATTCCTCCATTGAGATTTGAGATCGCCCTACGCGCCACCGTACTGGGTCGCCCGACCACGAACGCTATTGGACCTGGCCAAGTCTCCAATTTCGGTAGCCAATGCGAAAGGGTATGAAAAGCTATATCCCAATCCGGTTGCGAAGGCAATGGTATTTTTCTTGGGGTGTGCACCGGGGAATTCTAGTCAGCGTTGCGCTACCGAAATCGATGAAAGAGCCCTGCGTCTGCCATCCTGAGCCCGTTCGCCCTCTGCTTGCGAACGGCCCTGAGCAGGGCCGAAGGGGCTCAGGATAAACTCCGCGAAGGATCACGGCAGTTCACTCAGGATGCCCGTGCTGGCATGATCGCCACGTTGCCAGTCAGTCGAGAAAAGACTTCAAGCCGGTAAACTCCTCCAGCGCCTCCAGGTCGATGGTGATTCCAAGACCCGGCCTGTCGGGGATGGTGAGCAGACCCTCCTCGTCCAGTTTCCAGGGATGCTTGACGATCTCATCAATGAATGGAGATCCGGTAAGGTACTCCACCAGGTCAATTTTGGGGAACGCTGAGACCAGTTGCAGGTCAGCGGCAAGTCCAACGGCTGTGTTCCACCCGTGTGGGACCATCCGCGCGCCGTTTTCCTCCGCCATCCAGGCGATGCGGCGCGATTCGCTCAGACCGCCCACTTTGGTGGCGTCTGGCTGGACAATATCGAACGCTCCCGCCCGCAGCCATGGCTGGAATGACTGCCGCCGCGTCAGCACCTCGCCGCCGGCAATGGGCACACGGGACTGGCGGCGCAACGCCACATATTCATCCAGGGCATCCGGCGGCAAAGGCTCCTCAAACCACGCAACGTCGTAATTGGCCAGCATCTCAGCGGTTCTCACTGCCCACTTGTAATCGCGCGGCCAGAAGGCGTCGCTGGCGCCGGCATCGACCATCAGAAGGCAGTCGCGGCCGATCGCTTCACGCGCCGCCCGGACGATGGCTTCGTCCATTGCCGCATCATGCCGCCCAAATGGGCCCCAACCGATCTTGAAGGCGCGAAACCCTTGCTCCTTGAGAGGGAGCAACTCTCCGGCCATGCGTCCAGGCTCCTGCATCAGCAGGGAGGCGTAAGGCCGAACGCGATCGCGGTATCGGCCTCCCAACAGGCGCCCGACCGGCTGGCCCGTGGCCTGCCCCAGAATGTCCCAAAGAGCGATGTCGATGCCGCTGATGGTATGGGTGATGGAGCCGCCGCGCCCTAGCCAGAAGGTGTTCTGGTGCAGCATCTCGCTCACTCGCTCGGGTTCCAGCGCATTCTGGCCCTGGTAAAGAGGTCGCAGCACCGCCAACGCGCCGCGAACAAGATCATCGTTGGTGAAGGCGCTCCCCCAGCCTGTGACTTCTTCGTCCGTGAGGACGGCGATCAGGGTGTGAATGCAATCCTCCGGCTGCGGCTCATTGGTCCATCCGCCCTTGGGTGTTCGGCCTCGCAGCCCGGCTGCCCGAATTTCGCGGATCTTCATGCTCGCCACCTTTCCTCCGTTCGAACGGCTTAGGACCGAATAGCACAGTCTTGCCCAGAGGGGACGCAAATTCAAGCTGTTTGCCCACACGACGCCGGCGAGAGCCTGGCCTGAAGGCTTGCTAAACCGGATGAGAACGCCTTTCTGGGGCTGTCAGGCCGGAGAGAATGAGGCTGATGATGTCTCGCTCGACGAGACGGGTCGGCCGCAGTTTAGGCATCCATGGCCGTAGGTTGCCCGTAATTGCGAGAGAGGCACTTGGGCCGCGTCCGCTTCGGTTGACCGTCCGCAAATGGCCGTGCAATAATCCACTTACTTGATTTTGCTGGAGTGGCGGAACTGGCAGACGCACCAGACTCAAAATGGGATGTTAGCCGCCTTGCGCAGCCTCGCACCTACTCGCACCGTCTTGCCAATCGCCAGTATTCATGCGGCCTTGTAGGGATCTGACCTTTGCAAGCTCACGCAGGACTCGGCACGAAAATACAAATCCAACCGGCACCAAAACCGGCACCAGATCGGGACACGTTAAGTCTCGTTTTGAACAATTTTGTCGACGAAGGCAAAGCACATTAGTACTGCTACTGGCGCCACCCCTTCGACTAATCCTTGTTCCCAAAAACCGGGGGCAACCGGCCTCGTTTCCTGTTGACTACTTTTCGAGCTGCTTCGAAAGACCAGCCTTGAGGACCGCCTACGCGCGCTTGAAGAACGGACGAGTTTAATCAAAGAGTTCATGGAGATAGTTACCAAAATGTCGGGGTTCCTCGGCTCAACTTTCCGCGACCAGTTGACTGCAATCCTCCACCGGTGGCCCAGGCAGGTGCCGTCACAAGTCTGCTCCGATAAGAGTAGCAGATCAAAAGAGCGCATAATCGTGGTCATCCCTAGTCAGCACGACGAGTCTTGACTCGAGATTAGACACATTCGCTAACCATTGGGCGTTCCAAACCTAGCGCACTTGCAAGTAGCCAGCAAGGTTTGTCCGAGCTGCGTGGCTCCACGAGTCTTGAACTAGGACCACTGAAGCGCATTTCTGGGAGGGCCCTTTAGCACTGCCAATCCCTGCAGTCACTGCAGGGCCGCGGGGTATCCGGCCTTATAATCTTCATTCGGCTTTCAATGCGGAAATTCGTTGCCAGTATAGCTTCCGCTTTGCCCACGATGGCGCCCCGAACGGGCGGAGCAACAAATCCACCGGTAGGCGGTTTTACAGCCCTACGGAAAGCTTCCCAGTGGTTCGTCAACCGGCCCGAACGCCACGGCAAGGTTCACAGGTACCCTCAATGAGGTCTCCTATAGTAATAGTAATGGTTGGGCGCACCCGGCGTGGAAATGCTGCCGGTGACCTGCGCCCCGCTGGCATGCTCTCGGATCAACGGACGACCGGTGAGCTTAATGCCGGTGCCGGAGACCTGTGCACCTAGCGTGTGCGCAATAACGAGAGGCGCGGCGACGGTGATTTCGGCGCCGGCGGATCGGGCAACGGAAGCTACGACTGCCGTCTCACGCTCAGCGCCACGACCAATGGAGATGGTCTGCCCGACCCTAAAGCCTTGCACGCTGGTGATAGGAATCACGGTCGCACCCACGACGGTAGCGGTGCGCAGCCTGGTGGCGCCTGCCGTGCCAACCTTCGCGATTGCAGCGGTCTCAAGGTTCGCACCCCTATCGATACTAATTGTCTGGCCGGGGCCAAAGCCGCTCACGCTGGCCACCTTGATGTTTGTTGCACCGGGGGCCGAGACGGCCGACAGGATAGTGGAGGGTGACGTCAGAAAATCGGTGCAGTTGCTGCCGGTGTCGAGGCCATCCGGGAAGCGGCCCGCGCTGGTATTGGACGCGGCGGCGTCCTGACCGAACCGTCCGGGCTCAGCGGCCGCGCTGGGTGTTGTCACGTAGCAGCCACCCTTCCCTAACCCGGACACGGCTTGGTAACCCGCGGCGGCCCATGGATCAACAAGTTCGCCGTAGTTAAGGCTGTCCACAACCTGGCCAGCGGCATCACGCAGCACCATGCTTCCGGCTTGGGGGGAGAGGGCGGGGCCCCCGAACCACTGGTCGGGTGACGCTTTCCCCTGGTAGCCCGCAGTCGTGACTACGGCATCGCGCACAACAGAGTTGATCTCGTGGTTGTCTACCAGGCTCCTGTCGAGCCGGATACCGGCGCCGAGCGCCTGGACAGGCTCGTTGCTCAAGTGGGCAAAGGCAGTCGCAGGCTGGAAACTGATCCCTGTTCCCCGATCGCTGAAGGGCAGGTTAGCCGCATGGGTGAACCGCAGCGGGGCGGCGAGATCGAGACCTGTCCCTTGATCTACCACCTCCTCGCGGACCGGATACGCCCGGGCGAGAGCCGGGGTGAAGTCCACGCCAGTGCCGGTCGAACCCGAGGTACCGACGGAGGTGATGGTGGCCGTTTTCTGGTTCCCGGGGGTGCCGACGGTCATCTGGTCACCCACAGCGAAACCGTGCACGCTGCGGACTTTGATATTTGTTGCGCCAGCGCTCGCATCAGTGACGAGCCGTGTGAGACTGGCCCGTGTGCCGATATTCCTGACAGTCACGGTCTCGATGCCATGGCCCACGCTGTCAATGTCCAACCTGATCCTGTCACCGACGGAGATGTCGTTGACTGACGTCACCTTCAGGTTCGTTGAGCCGGCAGGCGCATCCGCCGCCAGGTAGGCTTGCGTGCCCGGTTTGCCGACCGCAGTGACCGTCGCCACGTCGTAACGCTCTAGAACTCCTGGAACGGTGGGGTAGGTGGCGCCGTAGCCGAGGGCGATTTTCTGGCCGACCATGAAGCCAGCCGTACTCGTAACAGGGACGTTGCTCGAGCCGGCGGGAATAGTAATGACCGGACCGTCAGGAAGCGGTTGCCAGAGCGCTGTATTGTCGCTGGCCGCTGTCCCGATGCTGGCGATCTTGCGGATTTCTATGTTGGCCCCGGTGCCGATGCTGATTGAGTCGCCGACCTTCATGCCGGTCGTGTTCCTCACGTAAATGATGGTGTCGCCTTCGCGCGCGGCGGACGCAAGCCCCGAGTTGGAGAGTCCAAGCAGGTAGAAGCCCCCAGCCGCGAGTGTTCTCCCAGCCGGGATCTGCACCGTCGAGAAAATGGCCTGCTGGGTGGAGTGCTCCGTCAGGGTCCAGTTGGAGATGTCAACGCCTTGGACGCCGGAGCTGTAGAGTTCGATGAACGAGTTCGTCGAGTTGGTGGGAGGACCGGAGCGGATGCGGAACTCGTTGATCTTAATTGGTCTGACATTCCGCACCTTCTCAGCCAATGTCATCAACTGCTTTCTACCGCTGGTTGAGCTTTCCCACCAGGCGTTGCCTACCAGGTCTCCATTGAAGATGGTTAGTCCCGAGGTGATCTTGAAGGTCGCGCTCACGCTCGCACCTGGCGCGACCGGGTTAGCGAACGTCATCGATTTCCTGGTGGTGCCCAAAACGACGGAGGTCCACTTCTCGTTGGGCACGGAAATGCTCAGCTCGACGCCCACCGCGGGCACACCGGTGGTGTTAGTGAACGTCAGGGTGGTGCGCTGCGAGGACCCCGGTGAGAACGTCTGGATCCCCGGAGGAGTAGAAGTTTCCGATGCCGGTGCCACGCTCAGCGGCAAAACTCGGTAATTGGCAGCCACGATGTTTGCCTGCACCAACTGGTCGGTGGCGTCCGTCGGGAAAGTGCCTGCGGCCGTCATCGCGCCCTCGTAGAAGGTGCCCTGCGAGCTGTTACTGTTGTCGCCACCGTTGCCCAGGACGACGGCCCCCTGTTTGCGCATCGGGTCATAGGCGGAGTTGACGCGCGGTCCGCTGAACATGACCGACAAGGCTCCCCGCTGCGCATCACCACCCATGGTGGCCCAATGGTGCGGTTCGCCTTTGGCGATGGCGGTCACGAATCGCCAGTCGAGACTCGGCAGGTTTTGGCAGTGTTTGGATCCGTCCGAGTTAATACAGCCCACGAGATTGTTCTCCTGGTCGGTCATAATCCATGGGCCGGGAGGATCCCCGCTATACCAACCGGGAGCGTTGCCGAAGTAGGCGGTCTCCATGGTGCCGTCGTCGTCATCGTGGCTGTCGATCTCGGCGTTGCCGAAATCGAAGCAGCAGCCCGAATTATAGTGCTTGCCGCTAATGACCCAGTATTCCCCTTCCGCCTGGTCGTCCACTGCCGTGCCCTTCGCGTCGTCGTCGCGGAGACCCATCCCCGGTTCGATAAAGACGCCATACACTTTGCGGCCCATGATCATAATAGGCGCCATGTCGGCGATTGGGAGGTTGTTAAACCCACCCATCGCAGCGCCGCTGAACCCGCCACGCGGCGCCTGGGTGAGGTCGTTGTGATTGGGGGACTGGTCATAGATTTTGACGATCCAGCAGTATGTGTTGGCGCAGAACGCGTCCTGAGCGGCAGCATCGGCGTAGCCGCCAGCGTCCACGAACGGCGACGCAACGGGCTGGACCATGCTAATGTCCAGACTCTCGCCATCGGACTGGCGCTTGACTTGGTAGAGCGGGCCGTTGTATGCAGCGTACGTGGCGCGTGTGGTGCTGTAGGCAGCTGCGCAAGGGTCACCGGCGAGAGCGTAGATGTCACAGGAGCCTTTGGGCCTGGGCGGAGGAGCATTGGATCCCGCTCCAGCGCGTTGTGCCATCGGCAACGTGGCGGCAGTCAGCGAGAGAGTCATTGCGAGAATGAGTAGAAGATTGGATTTTGATTCCATACTTCTCTCTCTGTTTTGCCGGATGCATTCCGGCGTCTGCGGGACTTACGTTCCCGCGTGAGCAATGCAAGTAAATCAAAACCCGAAGGTCCTGTCAAAGCCGAGAACGTAGTGTAACCTCCTACTCCCTCAAAGCTCGCCTATTTCTTTAAACTGTCCTTCGAACACATATTTTTTATCGGAGGTCTTGAACGCTCTCGGTATCCACCGAATCCCCGATCAGTGGCACCCCTCCAGCCGATTTTCATGCCTACTGACTGCAAGCGCTATGCTCCGCGTTGCCGGGTAACGGTGCAGAATCCCGCGCCAACGAACGCCAGTCTGGAGTACACTACAAAGCCTGGCAGGCTAGACGGGAACTCCGGTTCAATCTAAACAGCCGGAAACCCGGCTGCCACCCAGAGTGAACGGTTGGGAAGGAAGTAGTCCCACCGCTGGGTGGTTCAGCGATGAAGGGAAGGCCAACGACAACGGCCTGATCCGGGCCCTGTCAGGTCGCAGCGCGTTGATGAAAGCAACGGATCTCGTCGATCGGCTGGCGGAGCACAAGACTCTGGGTGCGGCGCCTCGCGAGGAACTGGCGTGGCTGGCCTCGCACGGATACCTTCGACAAATGAACCCCGGCGACGTGCTGACGGCGAAGGGCGCGACGGTGGCGGGGCTGTTCGTGGTGCTGTCGGGGCGCATCACCATATCCGTCGATCGCGGGGCGGGGCCGCGCAAGATCATGGAATGGCAGGGAGGCGATGTCACAGGTTTGCTTCCCTACTCCCGAATGGTCAGCCCGCCGGGAGATACGGTCGCCCAGGAGCCTACAGAGATCCTGCACGTGCCTCGCGACTGTCTCCGCGAATTGACCCGCGAGTGTTATGAGATCACGCCAATTCTCGCCCACAGCATGGTCGATCGTGCTCGCCTCTTCAACGCCAGCGCCCTGCAGGACGAAAAAATGATCTCGCTCGGAAAACTGTCGGCGGGGTTGACCAAGCGAATTCGCCAACTGGGGCGAGACTCGCCTCGCCGTGGATGGTTCTGCAAGACCCGTGATTCTCCACACCGAGGTGGACCTAAACCGGGGAGACCTTCATTGACATCCACGTTCCGTTGTATTACAAGGTTCTTACATGGAATCTAAACCAGATACGCTCTATATTAACCCCCAGCGGCGCTGGAGCCCTTTCCGTGACTAGTGTCGTGCACGCACAAAGAGGTGTTGATGGCCCGCGGCCCTTTAACCGATCCTGAAATTTCGCTATACCGGGAGACTGGGTTTGTCGTAATCCAAGGGATGTTTGACCAAGACGAAATCAGTTTCTTGCGACATGCAGCGAAGAAAGACAAGGAACTTGATGCCCACGCTGTGGGACGTCGGGACGGGGAGGGAGGGAAGGTTCGCCTTTCCCTTTGGAATCATCCCGGTGACACGATCTACGGAATGTTCGCCAGATGCGAATCGATCGTTCGCTCTGTGGAACTTTTGCTCGAAGGCGAAGTCTATCACTATCACTCTAAGATGATCATGAAGGACCCCAAGGTCGGCGGGGCCTGGACGTGGCATCAAGACTACGGTTATTGGTATCACAATGGTGTGTTGTTTCCATTGCTTTGCAGCGCTTTCATCGCGATTGATCCAGCGACTACAGAGAATGGTTGCCTCCAGCTGATTGAAGGGTCGCATCATTTGGGCCGATTGGATCATGTCCTGACAGGCGACCAGGCTGGAGTGGAACCGGAACGACTAAGGGAGATCCTCAAGCGACTGCCACTCCGATTTGTCGAAATGGATCCCGGCGACGTTTTGTTCTTTGACTGCAACCTGCTGCATAGGTCTGACCAAAACCGGTCGAATTCGCCACGATGGTCTATGATCTGTTGTTATAATGCTGCGCGCAACGATCCTTATAAGGAATCGCAGCATCCGCGCTACACGCCGTTACAGGCAGTGCCAGATTCGGCAATTCGTGAAGTTGGCGTGCGACGATTTGCCGATTCTGAAGCCCCCGAAGCCTGGCCCACGGATGCAGAAAATAAGAGCACCCGCAAAAGCGCAAGGATTGAGATTTAGCCGGGGTTACTCATGGGAGGGCTCTGGCTCACAAATCGATGTGTATGGGAAATTTTAGGGTACACCACGGGATATGGATCCACTTGAGGTGCTCCTTGTCGTATGAATTCTTAAACCAGGGTAGGACCTACTGAACGTCAAATCGGCCACCCCGACGTGTCAGTGCCACAAGGACAAGTTTGACTGCAGCAGGCGCCTTTGGGAGGATTAGTCACTCTACAGCGGATTTGGCCAAAAGTTTTGTTGCGCCATAACGAGGTCCGCGAGTTTGGCAAATATTCCCTATGAGCCAAAGAAGTCTGTGACGACGATGCCTACACGAGCCGCAAAGCGTTGCCAAAACCTGCCTGGGGCGCCAGCGGGCCCGATATTCCAACCTGGAAACGAGTACTCTGTGAAGTACGTATGGCTCCCTTTTTAGGTTGATCAAACCTCTTCTGGAACAACAAAAGGCGCGCGGTATCCGCGGTCCCCGTCGCGCAACAAGAGATCAGCTTCTGGATCGTCAATGACGCGTTGAGTCTCGGGGTTGAAGTTGATCATTCGTTTAAGCCGATAGGAGGCATTCGCGAGATGGACTAGCGTACACGAGATGTGCCCGTCTTCGATGGGCGCATGCAGGTCTTCTCGGCGCCGGCTGCGCACGCATGCAATGAAGTTTTCAAAATGGCCTTGTCCTACTTGATTGAAATCGCCACCCACATCTGCGGCAGGACCCGGTGTGGCCTCTTTACCCAGCCACACTTTGTGGGTGTCGGCGTCCTCGTCCATGGACAGGTATCCCTTGGACCCGTAAAAAATATTCCCAATGGTATTCCTCGTGCCAGCTAGTGGGCCCAGCTTGGGATGTCCTTCCTGCTTCGGTGCCTCGTGCTGCTCACGGTCGGATTCAACCCCGATCTCCCCCTCATGGTTTGCGATCCAGTGCCGGACCTCGAACTCCAGCATCTTTCGCTTGCCGCCGGGCAGATCATACTCAAAAGCGCAGTTGAGTGTGTTCGGGGTCTCCTGATCATCATCGAACATAAAGTGGCCGCCCAAAGCCGAAACACGGTTCGGAAAGCCCACACCCAATCCCCACCGTGCCAGGTCCACCTGGTGAATTCCCTGGTTGCCGATGTCCCCGTTGCCGTAACACCAAAGCCAGTGCCAGTTGTAATGAAAACGATTCTGTGTAAAGCCATGGTTCGGCGCCGGGCCGGTCCACAGATTATAGTCCACACCCGCAGGTACAGGCTCGACAGCAGCATGGCCGATAGTGTCTCGCCATTTGAAACACAGGCCGCGTGACAGATAGAGGTCCCCGATCAGGCCGCTCTGGATCTTCCCGATGCCTTGCATGACCGCCTGGCTCGACCGGCTTTGAGTGCCATGCTGAACGATGCGGTTGTAGCGACGAGACGCGAGAACCAGTTGGTGGCCTTCCCACCAGTTGTGCGAACAGGGCTTTTCGACGTAAACGTCTTTGCCCGCTTGGCACGCCCAGATTGCCATCAGACTGTGCCAGTGGTTTGGCGTGGCAATGGAAACGGCATCGATAGACTTATCCTCGAGCAGTTGGCGGACGTCCACATAGGTCTTGGGCTTTGGAATTCCCTTCTTTTCCATGTCGGAGACGCGCTCCCGCAACACGTTGTCATCCACGTCACAAATCGCCGCCACCTCGGCGTTGGGAATTCTCGAATAGCCCTCAACGTGTGCAAAACCGCGCCCACGGATTCCACATACCGCCAGACGAACGCGATCGTTGGCGCCTAGAACTTTCTTCGAATTGCCCGCCAGGCCGGCACCGCCTACGGCGAGCCCCGCGCTGGTTTGCAGGAACTTGCGCCGGCCCATCCCCGAAGTTGAAGAAATAACTTGCTGGAGATTGTCCATGGCCACTCCTTCCCTCGATTTATGACACAAATAACGGAGCCCTTTGGAGAAATCCCTGGAGTCATCGGAATCAAATGTCTGGACCTCGATCGCGTTTGTCCGGTTCCAGTTAACGGAACAGGTTGCGATGGAAGAAGAGGTTGTCTCGCACAACGGAAACCGATCGTCGCCAACTGCGAATGTTGTAGCTTCCAAGCACCTGGAACCTATTGGTCCTGGCGGGACGCATTCTACTGGCTGATCGCGGCTTGTGGTGCCGAACCTTCAGCCTCTGGGAGTCTGCCGGAGAGTCTCTCCGTTTGTCGTTCCACCGAACTCTTCTGCAATCTTCGGGTTTCGGCAAATTCTCTTTGGGCGGCTGTTTTTTCACCTGACTTCAAGTATGCCTGCCCGAGTTGGTAATGAAACTCTGCGTTATCACGGTCCATTGCCAGAGCCCGATGGTAGCAGGTGATTGCCTGGTCGAACTGCTTTTTCTGTGCATATGCTCTCCCCAGGCCGGCCCAGGAAGTCGACAATTTGGAATAAAGTGACAAGGCGTGACGAAACAACGGAATGGCTTCATCGGGGCTTCCCCTGTCTAGGGTGATCTTGGCGAGATTTTCGTAGCTCCACGGCTCACCGGGACTGATGGCGATTTCCTTCTTATACTCTTCAACGGCTTTTTCCAGTTGTCCAAGGCGCTGGTAGACGACTCCGAGATTGTAATGAACGAAAGGCAGATTGGGATTCTGCGCAATCCCTTTGTTAAGTTCGAGGGCTGCCTGTTGGTTGTAATAGACGTCGATGTAGAGTTTGCCCAACAACAGGTGCATCTGCGGTGATTCACCTCCGACGCGCACCAATTCGTCGAAAGCCTTTTGGGATTCGGCCTTCTGGTCAAGCTTGCCGTAAGAAATTCCCTCCATAAACAGAAAATCGATGTTGTGTTTTTCCTTGTCAGGCAAGGGAGCCAGCGTCTCCACCGTGTGCTTATAATCGCGAATTGCAAAGTAACACAATCCCGCCAGGTAACGCGCCTGATTGTTCCCGGGATTCTCGGCAAGGACACGATTGAAGTGAGTGATCGCACGCTCGAAATCGTGCAATTGGTAGTAGGCCAAGCCAAGATTCAGGTCAAACCCGATTTCAGCGGGATTGAGCCTCTGGGCAGCTTCAAACGAATGAATCGCAGAATTGGGCTTGTTGGTACGCAAATAGACCACGCCAAGGTCGCCGAAGGCGGCAGACGAGTGCGGATCCAGTTTGATCACCTCAAGAAAGCCCTTCTCAGCCGCGGGGTAGTCCTTGGTTTCTAGAGCTTGTTGTGCCTGAGCGAATATCACACGTACGTCCCGAGACTGGCCCCCCGCATTGTTCGCGGCCCGTTGTGGGCTCGAGTTCAACAAGACTAGTAAAGAGATGATGTACGTCATACTTACCCTTAATGCATTTCATCATTGAGCGGCACAGACTGTCCACAGGTTCCTAGGGGTCGCTCAGTGCCTTCTGCTACATTTTGCTCAATATAAGTTAGCGAATCGATTTCACATTGGGGGCTGACGCGGACTGCTGCGGCGCGCGGGAACCACGCAAGCATCCCGCCATCCCCTGCTGCAGTTCGGCATACCTACTTAAGATTCATAGCCCAGTACTTGTCGCTTATGATAGCGCTCAACGGCGAGTTCAAATTCCTCTTGCTCTTCCCTCAGGTTCAGACTGCGGAGCATTTGGCGAATAGTCTTATGGGGGTCGTTGGACCAGAAGATTCCTCGCTCATCATCTTCGTAGTAATGGAAGCCCACCTTGTCACCAAAGGCCTCGGTAAATGCTTCACCATTTCTGAGGGACCGGCTCCACTGAAGAATGGCGTAGCTGAGGTCGATCTCCTGCACTAGGATATTGTCCGTCAGAGGCTTGCCCTGAACACTCTGGAGTGAACCCATGCTGGGCGTCCATTTGACCTGGGACACGATCCTGCCCGTGGGCTCGAAGACGGAAGCATTGCTGCGCCAGGTGCTGGAGACAATATAGTACTTGTGGTGCAAGGCATGCCAGGATGGCAGAGTAGTCCACGGCGACTGACTGGGCCACACCACGATTTCCGCGCCTTTACGTGCGAGTTCCTGACAGCCGTAATCAAATGCCATATCAAAGCAGATCTGTATTCCCAGCTTGCCGAAATCACAAGTGAAGACCAACTCTTCTTTTCCGGAAGTGGTGCCGTTTTCCATGGAGCCGGTTTCTAAGTCCACCACGAGATGTACCTTGCGATAGATCCCCACGACCTCACCTTGGCGCCCGAAAAGGATGGCCGCATTAGAGCAGAGCTTCTTAGCCTTATCCTCCAGTAAGAACAATGGCGCCACGATATAGCAACGGTGTTCGCGCGCTTTCCGGCCGAAAGTCTCCTTCACCGGCCCGTCCAATGGAAATGACCAGTCGACGACGTCACCGATGTGCTCCCCTTCGCCGGTTATCGCCATCTCCGGCAATACAGCTAGATCCAGTCCACGTCGATACTTGTTCTGTGATTCTCGCTGCAGCCGATCAACGATCTCCGTCAGCTGCTGGAGGCGCTTTTCCAATCCGGGGTATTTGCCCCAGAACGGTTGCATAACTGTGCCGACGACCACTTTCCTCGGTGGCTGTTTAGAGGAAGTCCTCCAGTTCTTCCAGTACTCTAGGCAACGGTGTCCTGCTTCACCACCTGGCACAATTTTGCTGCGTTGGCCTGAGTCGGACTGCGTGACAATGCTTTCTTGGGCAGCTACGTTAATACGACGTGCAGGCGAAATAAGTCCTGCGAGCGCAGCGCCGGCAGCAGTCTCTACAAATCCACGACGTGTAAGCTTCCTGTTTCGCACCGCTCGTTCCCCCCGATTCTCAAAGTTCTCCTCAATCGGTTCCAGGGTTAGAGCGTGTTCCTCCGACCCAACCCAGAAACGATCGTCCGGCCCGGACATTTGTCCATAGGTTACAACGCCGAAACCCGAGTCCGTTGGAGGCCCGGAGCTGACGACTGCACCCTTGTCACCTCAGTGGCTGCTCGAGCCAGGTATCTAGAAAGTCTTTGCCGCGATACAGGTAGGTTCGTTCATCCAGACGCTCAACGCCAGGCTGAGGCCAAAAAACGGGCGTCGATTCGACCGTGAACTCCACCTTTATCTCCACCGGCTTAGACACTTTGTACGGCTTGTACTCAGACATGTGCTCCATGGCCAGTTCCGCCTTTTGGCGGATCAAGTCACATGCCGCCTTGTGCGAAAGCGAAATACCTCCTGTCCTGCTGAACCCGGTTTTTACTGCGGCGCATTCCCCGTTTGGAACTACCTCATGGAACTCCTGGCAGGCAGCAGTATCACCGGCCACCATAATAACCGGAACTCCAAAGTAGCCCGCCAGCATGGTTCTTGAGCCGAGTTCGCCGACCATAATGTTATTCACCCAAAGATTCTGAATTGTAAAAGAGTAGGTATGACTGATAACGCCGTCCTTCGCACCAGCCATAGGGTGTTGGCCGATAAAGACCACGGCACTGTATGAGGAGTCAAGCCCGAGCGTAGGAGGAATGCCTTCGCCCTGCAACAATCGCGCCCTGGGATCTATCGTCAACACGGAAAGGGATCTGCCGCTATCGTGCAGGTCGGCCACGACGACTTCCGTTGCTCCTCCCGCGTAAAGCCCGTCGACAGCTGCATTGACTTCGCCGGTCAACAGTTTTTGCGACTCCGCCCAGCGCGGGCTTTTGAAGGGAACACATTGATCCTCAAAATTGAAGATCCCGTCGACCCCCTCCATGTCCGTAATCATAAAAATTCTTTTGCCATTGCGAGTCTGCGTTAAAGCCGGGACAGTTGCGTACAAAAGCACGACAGTCGTCAGAAAATTGAGAATCGCCATCTTTAGGTTCATTTT
>Ga0079221_10000144_pt1 | contig 15930 bp, 20 predicted proteins | sample GAAS200_FD_75069 | JGI IMG/M metagenome (GOLD analysis project Ga0079221, IMG submission 75069) | Agricultural soil microbial communities from Georgia to study Nitrogen management - GA AS200 | ecosystem: Environmental > Terrestrial > Soil > Agricultural land | place: USA: Georgia | collected... | reverse complement strand
TCGAGCGCATCGCCGGGGAGGGTTGGGTTGAGCCGCGCCAGGGCGTCGTGGAGGCGGCGGTCAAGCACAACCTGGCGGTAGTCGGTACGCTCGGCCCCGAGCTCTCCCGGTGCGATATCGGGCCCGTGTGCAACCTGCCACCCGAGGCCTCGCAGCCAGTCGAGGGCCGCATCCTCGACCACGGACTCGGCGAACTTCCCGCTCACTGCTGTGGCGGGCCGCTTGATGCCAGGAGACCGTCGACGACCTCTCGGAGCCGAGGGAGGTCATCGTGGATCGTGCGCCAGACGAGGTCGCGCTTCACGATGACGTACCCGTGAATCAGGATGTTGCGAAGGGCGACGATCTGGGAGAGGTCCGGAATCCGCGCGGCGATCGCGGGATCGGCCTTGGCGAGTTGGCCCAATGCTTCACCGATGATCTCCAGTTGCCGCTCGACCGCCGAACTCGTCAATTCGTCGCGAACGAATTCGTCCGCGGACTTACCCTGGACGAATGCCGTAATCTTGTCAGCCGCCGCACGGACGTCCCAGAGAAAGGCGCGGGGGTCACGCCCCATACAGGACGGTGCGGTCGCGGGCGATATCGGCCTGGATGTACGGATTTGTGATGGCCTCGGGCATGACGAGGTCCACCGGTCGCCCTAGAAGCGCCTCGAGTTCTTGCCGCAACGCGAAATACGTACCAAACCGGGGGCCCGGCTCTCGATCCTCGAACGAAACCAGGAGATCGATGTCACTGGCATCGGGAAGGACGTCCTCGCGTGCGGCGGACCCGAACAACTCGAGTCGCCGCACGTGATACCGCTGGCAGAGTTCCGCGATGCGGGAACGCAGAGGATCGCTAAGCGCCACCATGGCGGTAAGTTCGGGCGTAATGGCCGGGCGAGCAAGGCGGGTCGGCCTCCTGTCTAGATCTTGCCCAGACCACCGAGGTAGTCGCCTGCTGGTTCTGCGTGAACTGGCGCGTTGCGCAGGTAGCGGGTGAGGTGGCGCTTCTGCTTGCCGCTGTTTCGGCCCGTGTGTTGCTGCGGGCCATAGCGCCGCTGGGCGTATGCGATGTAGAGCCTCTCGCGCGCCCGGGTTAGGGAGACGAATAGCAGTCGTCTTTCGTCTGCCTCCTCGCCCCCCGATTGCTGGCGACCGGGCAGATACTCGTCCTCACAGGCCGTCACGATTACCGCGCGTGCGCTCAGCCCTTTGGCTTTGTGCATGGTAAGCATGTTGACGGCACCGGCCGTGCGCTCCTGCTCTGGAGTCAGCCCGGCCATCGATATGATGGACAGCAACTCCGCGAAGTTCACCACCTCGCTTTCCCTCGCCAGAGCGGATACGTGCGCCATTGTCTGATCAAGGTCGGTCAAGCCATGACCACTCAGCACCTGTGAAATCTTGCCTAGACGCTCCTGCATTTCTTGGCCGGCGAATGTCGCGTCGGAGGCGCCCACGAGGGCCTTCACGTCGCCGAGTAGCTGAGTTAGCGAGTCGAACTCCTTCCGAAGGGCCCCACCAGAGCCAAGCGCCTTGGCTCTCAGCGCTACGCCGAACCGGGAGCCTGACTGCATTGCGTCACTCGCTATGTCCTTCACGGTCTTCGACCCAACGCCGTTCTTGCGGACGCTGAGGAGGGTTCTCCAGGCAAGACTATCACCGTCGTCCAGGGAAAGACGTAGTAGGCTGAGCAAACTCCGACCTGGCGCCGAGTCTAAGGGTGAGTCGGACTCAACATTTACCGAGAACGGCACCCCTGCTTGAGCCATGTGGCTCTGCAGCGGCTTCGAGAAGGCACCGCTCCGATCCGACCGGATCAGGATGAGAACCTCGTCCGGCGGTGTGCCGTTCGTGATGAGGAACTTGCATAGGCTGGCGATGCCTTGCGCTTCATCCTGTCCGGTATCAAAGCGCAGAAGGTGCACCTCGCCCGCGCCGGCGCCCGTGCGGGGCTGCCAGGGCTTCTTGATACGGGCAGGATCGAGATCGGCGACGAAACGCGCCAGGTCGATAATCGCCTGATCGCACCGCATACACGTAGCCAGATTCAGATCCTTCGAAGGTGCGTGTTCCTTGTCGAATCGCCGGATGCCCTCCGGATTCGCATGTCGGAATCCGTAGATGCTCTGGTCATCATCACCAGCCGCGTAGACCAGGCAACCGCGCTCAACGAGCCGGGAGACAACCTTCAGGTCGCATGCATTGAGGTCCTGGTACTCATCGACGAGGAGGTGCTTCAGCTGGTTGTCAAACTTGAGATCACCATGCTGTTCGAGGGCGCGCTTCAGTTGGTACACGAGCTCCGAACGCAGGGTATACCCGTATGTTCGGCGGTGCTGCTCCCAAGCACCAACGAAGGCCGCATCTGCCTTCAGCGGGTTGGGAGCCGATTCATCGGCCCGTAACGTGTCCCAATCGGCAGAGAGAGCCTGGAGATTCTTGCGCACGGTCTTGATGTTCGTCCCCGTGATCTCTTTGAGGTCTTCTTGAATGATGTGACGTTCTTCCCAGTCGTCCGCAATGCGGAGCGGCTGCGGCAGCACGTCCAGAAGCTTGGCATTGCGAAGCAGGGTGCGAAGCGCGAACGAGTGCAACGTTGCCACGCGTGGCCGGTCGGCAACCTTCCCTTCGAGCGCCTTCTCGATCCGGCCACGCAACTCTGCGGCGGCAGCGCGAGTAAAGGTCAATGCCATGATTTCTCTTGGCTCAACCTTCTTTTCGAGCACGAGGTAAGCGACACGCGCTCGAAGCGTCAGTGTCTTTCCAGTGCCTGGCCCCGCGAGCATTCGCGCGTTGCTGCCCTCATGCGCGGCCGCAGTCTTCTGCTCGTCGAGGAGCTTGTCAGCCCACGTGGCTTGGTCTGGCGTGTTAGTATCACTCATGGACGGGTCGACGAGGGTGAAGGTACGGGACCTCGTTGACCGATGATTCGCGGTCTCACGCGCCTAACTCCCCTACCACGGCGAACCGACCTCGGTCATTCACCCGGATTCCGCCGGAAATGAGCTTTGGCAACAGGGTATCGCGGATGGATGCAAGGGCGCGCGACTCGGTCTTTGCTGCCCGGACTCGACCAAACATCGGTCTGACGATCCGCCCAAAGACCTTTGCGACGTTTGACGGGACTTGGATGGTAATAAAGTGAGATAGCGCCGTTGCAGGGACTCGTTGACGCCCGCTCGTGCCGGTCATGCTCAGGATCGCGAACTCTCGAAATCCATCGCTACGCGCTAGGCAATACGCGTATTCGTTCGCAAATGGGGGCCTCGGTCGAAGTACAAGGTACTCGGTGGAGCCCCAGCCAACCTCGCTATCCGCCAGAAAGTCAACGAACGCCGTCTTGCCATTCTCTAGACACGGCGTAATGCGGGCCACCAAGGTGTCGCCGTTCATGAAGCGCACACCTGAGCCGAATGGCCGAGGCACGACCTCGTCGGGGGTGTGCCCTCTCGTCGGCATGTTCGCCATGTCGAGGTACGGAGCGACCTGGCCACGTCTCAGTGACCGCGTGGGATTTACCTCAACAACCTCGGTCAAGGGAACTGCGCGCCACCCCTCCGGAATTTCGCCGAGTCCAGAATCGACTAGGCGTGCCGGAAAGAAGTCGGCGACAGCCTTGGGAAGGCCAGAATCGCGCCCCTCAGCCTTGGCCCGAACGGGATCGAAATCCACGAACCACGACCTGAACAGCGCGCGCGCCGTCGCCTCCAGCGTCTCGCCCATCCGTCGGTTCAGCTCGATCTTGTCGTCCAGTGTGCCGAGGATATGGGCGATGGCGCGCTGTTCGGGGAGAGGCGGAATCGCAAACTCAAGCTTTGCGAGATCGGTTCCGGTAATGCCTGCTACAGCCACCTGACGTCGAATTGTATCAAGGTGGTAGAGACCCAGCGGGGAGTTGAAGAAGTAGTAGAGATAGAGCGGGTCTGCTTTCGCGCTGTCGGGCCGAGCTCGGATGATGGAAGACTCAAAGGTCGTTGGCTCGTCAACTTCGAGGACAATGCTGCACTTGCCAGCACCCTCAGCCACCAGCGAACGTCGTGCGAACAGCAGATCTCCACGCGTGAGCAGGAAGCGATCGGCCTCGGATTCCGAGAGCTCCATTCTCTTCATTTCGACAGCGCGAAGCCTTGGATGGGCGAATAGCTCGCCCATGTTCACAATCTTCGAGCCGCGACCGTGAAATGCCTTCTCCTTGTAGATGCCGTTACGAACGGGCTCGGTGAGCACCGTTTCAAACCGAACTTCCGGCCACTCACCCGCCATACCCAAGCTCCTTCAGGTTGGCAGCGATCACGGCGTCCATCTTCGCAGCCTCGGCCTGCTGCTCCCTCAACGTCGCGACGAGCCTCCTCATCTTCTCCTCGAACGGCTCCCCATCGTCCTCCTGCGCCTCGGCACCGACGTAGCGGCCGGGCGTGAGCACGTATTCGTGCTTCCGAATCTCCTCAAGCGTCGCGCTCCTGCAGAACCCCGCCACGTCGGCGTACTCCCCGGCGCCCTTCTCGCCGCGCCACGCCTGATAGGTGCCGGCGATCCGCGCGATGTCCTCATCCGTCAGCTCGCGGTGGGTCCGATCCACCATCTTGCCCAGTTTCCGGGCATCCACGAACAGCACCTGCCCACGACGGTCACGGAAGCGCCCATTCTTCCGGTCCCGTGCGAGGAACCACAAGCACACGGGGATCTGGCTGCCGTAAAAGAGCTGGCCCGGCAACGCCACCATGCACTCCACCAGATCCGCCTCGGCGATGTTCTTCCGGATCTCCCCCTCGCCCGACTGGTTGGAGGACATCGAGCCGTTGGCGAGCACGAAACCCGCGAGGCCCGTGGGCGCCAGATGGTAGATGATGTGCTGCACCCAGGCGAAGTTGGCGTTGCCCGCAGGAGGCACGCCGTATGTCCAGCGCTTGTCATCCCGCAATAACTCGCCGCGCCAATCGCTGACATTGAATGGGGGATTAGCGAGGATGAAATCGGCCTTGAGATCTGGGTTTCGGTCGTCGTGGAACGTGTCGCCGTGAGCGATCTGACCTTCGATGCCCCGGATCGCCAGGTTCATTTTGGCCAGCCGCCACGTCGTGTAGTTCGACTCCTGGCCGTAGATCGAGATATCGCCCTTCGCCTTGCCCCCGTTCCCGTTTCCATTGGCATGGGAGCGGATGAACTCGACCGACTGGACGAACATCCCGGACGATCCGCAGCACGGGTCGTACACGCGGCCCTTGTAGGGCTCGAGCATCTCCACCAAGAGCCTGACCACGCAGCGGGGCGTATAGAACTCCCCGCCCTTCTTGCCCTCGGCGCTCGCGAACTGGGAGAGGAAGTACTCGTACACTCGGCCCAGCACGTCCTTCGCCCGGCTTTCCTTATCGCCGACTTTGATGTTGCTGACCAAGTCGATCAGCTGGCCGAGGCGGGCTTTGTCGAGTCCGGTGCGGGCATAGTCCTTGGGCAGCACGTCCTTCAGAGACGGGTTGTCGCGCTCGATGCCGATCATGGCATCGTCCACGAACTGACCGACAGTTGGCTGCTTGGCCTGGGCCTTGAGATGGGCCCAGCGCGCCTCGGGGGGAACCCAAAAGATGTTGTGCGCCCCGTACTCGTCGGGATCTTCTGGATCTGCACCCCCGCCCTTGTCAGCCAGGAGCTGCGCGTGATGTTCTTCGAAAGCGTCGGAGATGTACTTGAGGAAGATCAGACCCAGGACGACGTGTTTGTACTCGGCGGCGTCCATGCTGCCGCGGAGAGCGTCGGCCATGGCCCACAGCTCGGCCTCGTAGCCGACAGTCGCACCGCTGGCAGGCTTCGGCTTCTTAGTCTTTCTCGTAGACTGTTTGCGAGCCACCCGGCTTGTTCCTCGGAGAAGGTCAACGGGACCTGAACTGGGCGCTATCATAGCCGCCCGGTGTGACCGCGGGAAGTTTCCCGGCGCCAAGGTTGTGGCTTCGGTCGAACGCCCGTTAGGGCGATTTTGCGACAGCGATAGGGCGCTCTTGCGACATGGGGAATGAGCCCGTGCCTCGCGGCGAGCCGGGGCCGGCCTCGCCAAGGCGCTACGACCAGACAGATCCCAGAGACCGTCGCACTTGTGGCGAGGCAGGCCTCATGCTGGGGCGGGGTTCGTGCTTCAGGACGCCCGCGGCTTGGCAACGAACTCCAGGGCCTCGCGCGCCAGTGCCACTCGGCGGCGGTCGGAACCGGGCACGATGAGCCACTCCTTCATCAATTGCCCGTTCTTGCGTGGGTCGAACTGCGCGAACCCCGGCTTCTGACACATCGCTTCCACGCGGTCCTGAGGCAGTTTCACGACGATTTGATCCGGCATGAAGATCGCGAAGACCTTTCCGCGGATCTTGAGTACGGCATGATTAGACCCGAACCCGGGGGCGACGACGATTCCCTTCCTACTGGAGAGGAGTCCACGGGTCAAGGCGGCGAACCGCTTGGGTACGGCAACTGGCCTCATGGCGGAAACCATCCCGCCTGCCGCCGCGCCGACGGCAATCCAGCGTTGCACTCCCACGACCATCTGAAAGTTGCCATCAATCCTCCGAGACCTCGGACTGCGTCCCGTCGCGCCGCCACCGGTACGTATGCCGGAGAATCCCGCGCGAGGCGCGATCGATCCACAGCGTCTCGACGGCATACGGCTCGGCGAAGTCAACGACCCAGCCTTTGGCCCCGCTCTCCCGGACCCGCACCGTGTCCCGTTCCAGCCGGCTGCCGTCCCAGAATGCCAGCACCCGCGGAGAGCCCTCGGCCAGTGGCAAACGTTGAATCACGAAGTCGTCCATGGTGGAGCTGTACACGGGGCCCGACGCCTCCGCGGCGAATGGCCGCGGGCCCTCCGTGGTACCCAGCCGACCTTCGAGGCGCGAGCCGGCGACGGTGATAACCGTTGCCGGAGGTCCGAACGAGCGCTCCCACACGAGGGCCAGGGTGACTGGGTCAAACCGTACGGAATCCCATGAGGTTCGGCCCGCCCGAGTCACGACCATCACCTGCAGGCCCCAGGTCCCGCCGGCATCGTGCATCACTCGGCGCTCGACATGCCACCGCGTGGTGTCTGGCTGTGTTCGAGCAACCGGAACGAGCCGATACTCGGCATTGGCGGCGATCGGGGCGGCCGTCGGCCCCTGCGTGGTCACTCCCAGGAGGCCGAGCATCAACGCTACTGCGCCGCCGAGCATCATCCTCCACCCCGTCAGCGTTCTCATGCCAGTCCGACGGCACGGACGGCGACCGTGTCATGGATTTGCCGAATCCTCGTAATCCGGCCTTGGTCCAGGGTGAAGTGCTCAGCCACCCGGAGCACACCGAGGCCGGAGACATCGAGGTCATACAGGAGCATCGCCTCGTCTCCCTCCGCAAATTCCGCGAGCAGGGTGATGTGCCTGACCATCGGGCCGAACCCTTGCAGCGCCGCTCCGAACGATTCGCGAGTGGGGTAGCTGTTCACGGGCACTTCGACGGTCAGATCGGGCGACAGGCGCGCTACCGCGTCGTGCACCCGCCCGCTCGACCAGGCCTCATGATACGCGCGGACCACCGCCCGAGATGTTTCCGTTCCAGCGTGCATGAAAATCGCCTCCCGGCAAGTTTCCTCGTCGCAGAGTGTACAATCATATGATTGTACAAGTAATCACTTGTGTGTCAGGGTCCGGCAAGCTAGGTTGGATGGCATGAGGAACGAGCAGGTGTTGCGGGCCTTGGCCGAGCCCCGCCGTCGAGCGATTCTGCGCCTGGTCCGCGATGGCCCGCGGTCAGCCGGCGACATCGCGGATCACTTCGAGGTGACCCAGCAGGCGGTATCTCAGCACCTGCAGGTGCTCGCCGCCGCCCGCCTGGTGCGGATGCGGAGGGACGGCAAACGCCGGCTCTACGTGGTCAATCCCGACGCGTTGGTCGCCCTGGACCGGTTCCTGGCCGAGCTCTGGCCGGCGGGACTGCGGCGGCTGAAGCGGGCCGTTGAATCCCGCCATGGATGAGCCGTACCGTGAGTCCATCTACATCGCCGCGGTGCCGTCCGCCGTCTTCGAGTACTTCACGAATCCGTCGGCCCTCGCCTGCTGGATGGGGGACCGCGCCGTGCTCGATCCCCGCCCCGGCGGGCAGTTCACGCTCTTCTTCGACGATCGCGCAGTGGTGGGCCGGTATCTCGTGGTGGATCGGCCGAGCCGCCTCGTGATTTCGTGGGGTCGGCGGGGGTCGAGCAAGCTGCCGCCGGGCCTGAGCACCCTGGAGGTCACGTTCACGGCGGAGGGTCCGGGCACCCGGGTGGCAATTGCGCACTCCGGGTTACCCAGGGAAGAGCGGGAGCGGCATGCGCTGGGCTGGCGCCACTACCTTTCTCGCTTGGTCATCGCCGGTGGCGGTGGGACCGTATCCCCTCACCGGACCCCGGGAGAGCTCACGCGCGGCGCGGACTGACCAGCAGGAGTGCGTCGAACCGCTCCGCCGCAGGTTCACACTTCGTTGTGAGGAGTCGACATTGCGCCGCACTTACCTGACCACCATGATCGCTCTCTTCATCACCAAGGCCGCCGTAGCCCAAGTCCCGGCGCGCGATCACGACGGGCTCGAAGATATTGTCGGCACCTGGCAGAGTGATACGGCACACGGTGTGTCCGCGCTCTCGACCTGCCACCGCTCACCGCAACAACGGGCGGTCATTTGTGAGCAAACGATCTCGACCCCCCAGGGAGTCCGTTACGCGGTCAACGTCTTCCTCGTCGACTCGGCGCGGCGGCGGTATGCCTATTACGGGATTTCACGGCCGGGCGACGACGCTCCGGCGGTTCCCCTCCAGATTGTCGGGCATGTCTGGACGTACGGCGGGCTGGGGAAGGCGGAGGACAGTCTCTACCACCGCACGGTGAACGACTTTTCGGCAGGAGACGCCTACGTGTGGCGGCAGGAAAGCAGCCCGGATGCAGTCCACTGGACCGTCCAACGCCGGGGACGCGCGGTACGCCTTCGGGACTAGCCCCGGGCAAGCTCGACCTTCCCCACTCACCGATGTCGCTCACCGCAACGTCGCGACGCTGATCATCAACTTGAGGGCCGTATCGTGAAATACTTCCTTTGCAAACTCGTGCCGCCTCGCCCGACCTTCCCCAGCGATATGAGCGAAGACGAGCGTTCTATCATGCGCAGGCATGTCACGTATTGGACCAGCTTGATGGAGCGCGGGCAGGTCGTCCTCTACGGCCCCGTCGCCGACCCGAGCGGCGGGTGGGGAGTAGGGATCGTGGAGGTCGAACAGCGCGCGCAGGTCGAGGCCCTGACGCAGAACGACCCCGCGATCCAGGCATCGGCCGGCTTTCGGTATGACGTGTTCGAGATGCCGCAACTCATGCGGGCGCGCTGACTCCGCGCGCGTGATTCCGCAAGGCTCAGACCCTCAGGTTTGCGGCGTGCGTTCCGGCAAGGAACATCCAGCACGATAATGGGACCGCCCGCCCCCGACCTCCCCTCCACGAAAGCCTGACAGGGACGGGATTGACGCAAGCAATTACTTGCCTATTATAGGCAAGTAATCTCTTGCCTATTGATGTTCGACGACAACCTGGGGCACGTGGAGAGATCATGGCGACGCGAACCATCACCAAGGAACAGTTCATTCAGGCGCTCCCCGAACGCGTGTTCGCGGCGCTGACCACCAAGCGGGAGCTCGAGCGCTGGTTCGTGCCGAAGGTCGACGTCGAATTGAAGCCGGGCGGGGCCTTCAGCATGGAATGGGCTCCGGGGATGGGAGAACGCGGGCACGTCACAGCGGTGCAAGCCTCCCAGGTGTTCGGCTTCACCTGGGAAGTGTTCTCACCCACGCCGACCACCGTCACCTTCTCCCTGCAGGCGCACCGGAACGGCACCCTCCTGACGCTGACGCACGGCGGCATCGGGGACGGTGAGGGGTGGCAGATCTATGCCACCATCGAGAAAGCGTGGGGCCTCCACCTCAACGACCTGACCTCGTGGGTCGAAACGGGGACCTGCCCGCCCCCCGGGCCGAGAGGATGACCAGGTCCCGGCCGGACCCCGACCGGCTGTTCAACGCCCTGGCCGACCCCAGCCGACGGAAGCTCTTGGACGTGCTGTACGCGCGGGACGGCCAGACCCTGAGCGAGCTCTGCTTGCATCTGGACATGACCCGGCAAGGCGTGACCCAGCACCTCGCCCTGCTGGAGGAGGCGAACCTCGTCGGCACCACGCGACGCGGCCGGGAGAAGCTGCACTTCCTGAACCCCGTGCCATTGCACGAGCTCTACGACCGCTGGATTGCGAAGTTCGAAAAGCCGCGCCTGAAGGCGCTGGCGGACCTGAAACGCCGTCTGGAGAGGACTCATGCCTAAGTCGACCTTCGTCTACGTCACCTACATCCGCACGACCCCGGAGAAGCTGTGGACGGCGCTGACCGACCCGGAGTTCCAGAAGCAGTACTGGTTCGGCGTGCACTGCGAAAGCGAGTGGACCGCCGGCTCGCCGTGGAAAATGCTCTACGCCGACGGGAAAGTCACCGACGCCGGCGAAATCGTCGAATCCAACCCGCCCCGGCGCCTGGTCATCCGCTGGCGGCATATGGACAAGCCGGAGCTCAAGGCCGAAGGCGATTCCCTCTGCACGATGGAGCTCGAGCCATCCGGGAAAGCCGTGAAGCTCACCATCACTCATTCCATTGAGCGCGACAACTCGAAGCTCATCGTCGGCGTTTCCGGCGGCTGGCCGAAGATCATGGCCAACCTCAAGTCCCTGCTGGAAACGGGCTCCGTCATCCTTTGACTCAAACCAGGAACGATCATGACCAAAGTCAGTTTCAGTAATCACGCGGCGGTCCGCGTTCGCCGGACGGAGCGGGACCGAATCCGGATGTTCTACCGGGATGTCCTGGGCGCCATCCACACGCGAGCGTTCGAGGACAAGGACGACTTCCGCCTCGGCGACGACTACCATATCGGATTCCTCTACGCGTCAGGCGCGGGCGTGGATGCCGACCAAGGCGTCAGTTACGCCCCGGCAGAGGCGCTGAGCGACGAGGACTTCCTGAAGGCCATCTTTCTTGAGCTGAAGGCCGACGATGTCGAAGAAGCGCGGCGAAGGATCGTTGCCTTTGGCGTTCGCGTGCTCGACGTCCCCGATCCCCATCTCTACTTCCAGGCCCCGGGTGGCCAGGTGTTCCGGCTCGTCGGCAGCACGGAAGACTTGTCCAAATACGAAGGAGCGAACTAGTCATGGCCAACACTTCGCACGCCGAGTGGGGCAACCATTCAAAAATGATCGCGCGCGCGTCGGTTCGCGCGCGGCTGCGGAGTTTCTATCGGGACGTGCTCGGATGCGACGTGGGCAAAGGGCCCCAGCACGTGGGCGGGCCGCCAGATACCGATCTGATCCGTTTCCCCAACGGCTTCACCAGCGTCATTCACTACTACGACTCGGCGCTCGATGAAACGGATCTGAAGAAGTCCATCTGGCTGGAGCTATTGACGGACGACGCCGAGCAATTGGCGCAGAAGATCCGGGCGTTCGGCATCCAACCGTTCGAGTACTTCGACCAGGACCACTTCTACTTCCAAGCACCCGGCGGCCAGGTCTTTCGCGTAGCCGCGAAACCGCGCGCGCGGGGGCGTCGTAGCGATAAGAGAGATCTCACTACCAGCGAGGGCATCGAGTGAGCGCACGGAGGGGTGCGGTCGGGGACCAGGCCCCCCGTGTGGAGGCCGCAGGTCATCCTGCCGCTCGACTGTGGTTCATCGATAATCTCCGCTGGGTGATGATCATCCTGGTGCTGAGCATGCACGCGGCCGACACCTACAGTCCACTCGGGAACTGGTACTTCGTGGACCGTCGGTCGATCGGCCTGCCGACGCTGGCCTTCTTCGCCGGCTGGCAGATGTTCCTGCAGTCGTTCTTCATGGGATTGCTGTTCTTCGTAGCCGGGTGCTTCGTGCCGGCCTCGCTGGACCGCAAAGGGCCGCGCCGCTTCCTGCGCGATCGCCTGGTGCGGCTCGGGCTTCCCGTGCTGCTCTACATGCTGGTCATCGGACCGGTGACCGAGTACTACGCCGCGCATTCGTGGAACTCAACCTTGCCGACGTCGTTCGGACACGAGTGGGTCAAGCACATCGCCAATGGCCAGGTGTGGCAGGAGAACGGGCCCCTGTGGTTCTGTCTCGCGCTCCTCGTGTTCTCAGTCGCCTATGTTGGCCTGACGGCCGCATTCCCCGCCCGGTTCGGCCGCTCGACGGCCGTCCGACCGCTCCCCAGGCCCTCGTGGCTAGTTGCGTTCTCCGCCTTGATGGCTGTCACCACGTTCGCCGTCCGCGTGTTCAATCCCCCTTCGGTCCTCAATCTGCCTCTACGAGATTTCGGCCAATACATACTCCTCTTTGGGGCCGGCATTATGGCAGCGCGGGGGGGCTGGCTGACCCAACTGCGCGCCCAGCCATCGTTCCTACCGTTGGCCGCGACCATGGTAGGCGGACTCGCGGTCTTGTTCGCCCTGCTGCAGGCAGGTGGATTTTCGAAGGGCAATGGTGGCTCCTACTACGCCGGCGCGCATTGGCAATCCGTCGCCTTCGCCATCTGGGAGTCTTCGGTCTGCGTGGTCATGGGCGTCGTCTTGCTCATTCTGTTTCGGGGACGGTTCGATCACCAGGGATCCTCTGCGCGCTTTATGTCTCACAACGCGTTTGCCGTGTACACGATTCATCCACCGATCCTCATTATGAGCGCCCGACTGATCCAGCCGCTGCAGTGGCACTCGCTGGCGATGTTCGGTACTCTGTGGGCCCTAGCGGCCATCGGATCCTTCGCCTCGAGCGCTCTGGTGTTTCGACGCCTGCCATTACTCAGTCGCATTCTATGAAATGACAGGCCGACCCGGTCGAAACGTCAACACTTCGTCGGTGGTGCCAATGATGGTGCCACAACTCTCGTTTCCGGTAATCGCCAGCCGTCGTCCGAGGCACCTAACTCCGTGAAAACACAACGGCCAGCGCTGGTGGGCGCTGGCCGTTGGGGATTACGAATCGAGAGCTCTACCCCTGAGCTACGGTGGCTGACAGGTCCCAAAAATAGCGGGTGATTCCCCCGCGCGGTACTGCTCAGCATCCAGCCGGAGAGCGCTTGGTTAGCAGCAGCCGCTGAAAGGAGGGGTCGCGCGCGACGCGGTCGAACGCGGGGTCGCAGCGCAGGTGAAGCTGGAAGTGAAGATCCTCCCGCGGCGCATAGCGCCGCAGCCACGCGACAGCGTGACCCCCGTCTCCAAGGGAAGCGTACGCCTGAGCGAGGTACACGGCCGTATGCAGTGGAGGCGGCCGGTAAATCGTGGCGAGTGATTCCGCCCGCTGAAGGATGCGGCGTGCGTCGCGCGCGGTACCGCCGCGGGCCTCGACCAGCGCACCCCCCGCGAGCGCGTTGACCACCTCCACATCGGTACTCAGCCGCCGCGCCGCGTAGAACGCCCCTCTCCCGCGTGCGACCTGCCCGAGCTCGACCGCGACCTGGCCCTGCGTGTACCGTCCCAGCATGTAGTTCGGATCCACCGCGATCGCACTATCGACCCAGTGAGCGGCGCTGTCGTACTGGCGGCGCCAGTAGTGGCCGAGTCCGAGAAACGCCAACCCCTGCGTGTAGGACGGCGTCACCGCAACCGCACGCCGCCACGCTGCCATTGCCTTCTCCATGTCGCCAGACTCGGCATAGCTGATCGCGAGGAAATGCCAGGCGGGGGCGCTCGTCGAATCAAGGGCTAACGCCTGCCGCAGCGCCCGGAAGGCCGGTGTGAGGTCCGTCGGATCGAGGTCCCGGCTCAACACCGCCTCGGTGGTCCAGACGTCCGCATTGCCCGAATCGATGGCCAGCGCTCGATCGGCCGCGATGGCCGCGAGATGCAGCACACTGTCGCCGGCGGCACCAGGAAAGACGAATCGTCGCTCAAAGGCGCGGACATAGGTCTTGGCGAGACCGGCCCACGCCGCGGCATACGTTGAGTCCCGACCGAGGGCGGCCGTGAACGCCTGGATCGCGTCGCGGGCCCCCTCGGGGGTGCGGCGGTCGTAGGCCTGGACACCGCGACGAAAGAGCGCCACCACGTCAGGGTCCCGCTGGCGGGGAGCAGGCCCACGCCGACTGCCTCCCAGCCACACCGTAACCGCCACCACGCCGATGAGCACCGTCGCAACGACTGCGCGGAGCGTGAACCGGCGCCGGCCCGGCAGCTCGGCTACTGGCCCCTTCGCGGTCCGGAGTGCGGCCGCGAACGCCTTGACGTCGGGGAACCGGTCGGCGGGGATGCGCTCGAGTGCCTGCAGGAGCGCCACTTCCACGGTGATGGGCACGGCGGGACGAACCGGTCGGACGGGCCGGGCAGACTCGGTGAGGCGCCGTGCCATGATCGCCTGAGCCGTGGGACCGGTAAACGGGGGTTCTCCCGCCAGCATCTCATACAGGACACAGGCAAGGCTGTACTGATCGGTGCGAGCGTCCACCGCTTCTGCCGTCGCTTGCTCCGGACTCATGTACGGCGGCGTTCCTATCGCGATACCCGAGCTCGTGAGACGCTCGCCACCGGTCTCGATGATCGCTTTGGCGATCCCAAAATCCGCCACGTAGGTGTGGTCGTCGACGAGCAACAGGTTTTCCGGCTTGATATCCCTGTGCACGATCCCTTGATGGTGCGCGGCATCGAGCGCCGCAGCCGCTTGCTCGGTGATCCGCAGGGCCTGCTCGATGGGGAGGTGCCGTTCGCGCTCGAGTCGCTGGCGCAGTGATTCACCGGCGACGTAGGCCATCGCGTACCACGGCAGCTGGACACCGTCCGGTCCCACCAGCCTTCCGGAGTCAAGGACGGCAACGATGTTGGGATGTTGGAGGCCGGCGGTGAGACGGACCTCGCGCAGGAACCGGTCCACGCCGATGGCGCCGGCGAGCTCCCCGTGCAGAATTTTGATGGCGACCCATCGGTCATGCCGGAGGTCCCGCACCAGCCACACCGAAGCCATCCCACCACGTCCGAGCTCGCGCTCCGCCGAGTACCGGCCGTCGAGCGCTGCGTTCAGATGGTCGCGCATCTCCGCCACGCTTCGCCCTCAGGTCCGCACGGAGCCGAATCCGTGCTCGAATGCCTTGGTCATCGAGACCAGCACGTTCGGTACAATGACGACTCCCGGCAGTGCGTGGGCCGACAGATCCGTGTGAATGTCCTTGGCGCTCCCCAGCCCGCTCTTCTCGAGCCGCCCGGACCACCGCTGGAGTGCGTTGTTGCAGAGCAGAAATGTGACCCCGCGTGCCTGCAGGGCCTCGATCGAGCTGGCAGGCGTCCCGTCCCCCACCGGATCACCGGGCTTCGGGTGCGCGAACCAGTTCCGCACCGGCGGCGCGTTGGTCGTCGAATCTGTCAGCCCAATGGCCGCACCGAGCTTGTACTTCTCCCACATCGCGTCGGTCACGCCCCACGGCGTGGTGCGGCCATACAGTCCTACCACCAGGTTCACGTCCCGCTCGGCGACTCCATACGCGTCACGCCAGCCATCGAGGTACCCGTGCGCGTGACGAAGCGCCGTTCCCCCGTCCGGCTCGGGGACGTCGAAGAACAACTTGTGCTTGCCTTTCATACCGTCGAGCCACGTATCGGATGGAGCCGGAGTCTGGGCGAAGACGTCGCCCGCAAACAGCTGCTGCAGTCCGAGCGCCGCCAACGCGCCGACGAAACCGCGGCGGTTGGTGGCCAGGAAATTCGGCATGGACATGGTGGGGACCTCCACACAGGGGTGCCTGAAAGCGGCGCCGTTTCTGCATGAAACGCAAGCCGTCACCGGCCCGTCAGCCCCTCCACCTGCTCCGTCGCCCGAGTCCAGCGTTCCAGTTCGGCCTCGAGCCTTCGCTTCAGGGCGTCCAGCTCCGCGCCAAGGTGCCGGGCCGTACCCGCACCGTCGGGCCTGGT
>Ga0079221_10000143_pt1 | contig 15931 bp, 10 predicted proteins | sample GAAS200_FD_75069 | JGI IMG/M metagenome (GOLD analysis project Ga0079221, IMG submission 75069) | Agricultural soil microbial communities from Georgia to study Nitrogen management - GA AS200 | ecosystem: Environmental > Terrestrial > Soil > Agricultural land | place: USA: Georgia | collected... | reverse complement strand
CCGGAATGCCCGTGATGCGCAGCTTGTGGCTGCACTATCCTGACGATCCTCAAGCCGCGCAACGCGGCGACGAGTATTTGTGGGGCCGCGACATCCTTGTCGCTCCCGTCGTCGAGAAGGGAGCCACTTCTCGCCGCCTCTATCTCCCGCGCGGCCACTGGTTCGATTTTTGGACCGGCGAGCGCCACGACGGCGGCCGCGAAATCGAACGCCCCGTCGACATCGAGACCCTTCCTCTCTTCGTCCGCGAAGGTGCCATTCTTCCTCAAGACCCCGTCAAACAATACGTCAACGAAAAAGTGGAAGGCCCACTCACGATCACTGTTTATCCTGGCGCTGACGGTGAGTTTCTCTTTTACGAAGACGACGGCATCTCCTTCAATCATCGCAAGGGCGATTGGATGGGCATTCAGTTGAAATGGAATGACTCGCAACGGACTCTGGCCATGCACCTAGCGCCAGGTTCTCATATGCGCCCGCCGATGCGGCGCAGCATCGAAGTCAAGCTCGGCGATTCTACCAAGAGCATCGAATTCGACGGCCGTCCGCTCGAAGTCCACTTTTCCTAGTACGATTCAAGGTCTCACTGCCGACGGACATGAAAGACTTAACTAACCCGGCGTGGATCAAAGCCAAAGGGTTCCTCTTCCTTGTCTTAGGTTTGTCCTCGGCGACACTATTGTTTTTCGAGCGACCGTCGCTTCGCGTCGCGGCCTTGCTTCTTCTTGTAGTGTGGTCCTTCTGTCGTTTCTACTACTTTGCCTCTACGTCTTGGAACGATATGTGGATCCTACGTATCGTTTCTCCGGACTCCTCTCGCTTGCTCTCTATCTGCTTGGTAAGCAGCGCCGCAAGTCTTAGACGGCAGGGAAGCGTGGATTTTCAATTTCCAAATTCGAATTTGCTACACTTTGCTTGCCATGCGCCCTAATTCCCGCCGCCAGGGAACCCTGTTCGTCGCAGCTCTTTCCCTCGGTCTCTCGTTGCTCCTGGCTGCACGCCCCGCTTCGGATTGGAAGAGTCTCGCTCCCGGCATGGACCTCAAGTATGTCCTCGCAAAACATCCCAGTTCAGTTGGCGACTCGCGCATCCTTATCCTCCGCATGGATCCGAGCTTATGGCAGTTGGAAGCGGTGGGCATCACGCAAACGGGCGAATCCGCGGGACATACGGCTCGCTCCTGGTCGCAGCGCCGCAATTTCTCCGCTGCCATTAACGCAGGAATGTTCGCTACAGATTACAAAACACACCTCGGCTATATGGGTTCCGCCAGCCATATCAACAACAGCCATCCCAACGCCTATCAATCTGTCGCCGCCTTCGAACCGCGCGACTCGCAACGCGCTTCACCATCCCTTCCTCCGTTTCGCATTTTTGACCTGGATGTCCCAGGCGTCCGTTTCCAGGACATCCTAAAGGACTACACTTCCGTTCTGCAAAATCTGCGGCTGGTCAAGCGCCCCGGCCTGAATCAATGGAGCCAACAGGAGCGCAAATGGAGCGAGGCCGCCTTGGGTGAGGATGACGCAGGCCGCATTCTGTTTATTTACTCGCGTTCGCCTTTCTCGATGCACGACCTCAACGATGAGCTCTTGTCTGCCGGTATCGGCCTCGTCACTGCCCAGCATCTCGAAGGCGGACCCGAAGCGCAGCTTTACTTGCACGCTGGAAACGTGGAGATGGAGCTCTGCGGCAGCTACGAGACCTCCTTCAAGGAGAATGACTCAAATTCAGTTGCCTGGCCGGTTCCCAACATCCTCGGCGTTCGCCCGCGCCAATCCGCTACCCATTAATGACCTTCTGTGTGCCTCCCGTTGCCACGTCTGTAGAGGCCGTGCTTTGGTTTATCCTGCTTGCCCTGAGCTGTGAAGGGAGCCTCGAAGGGCCCGGCCTCTCGATTTTTCCCCGATTTCCTGTACAGTCTAACGTCTGCCAATCGAAGGTGCATTGTAGAGGCTGGGCTTTAGCCCAGCCACACGATCGAGAGTGCGTTGTAGAATACCTCTGGCGAGGGGAACAAATGCGGAAGCGTGCACGTCCTGAAAAGCGAAAACTTGCAAAGCCTCTAACCTTGTTGCTAGCCCTCTTCTTATTCTTTGGTCTTTGGAACTCTGCGGCGCGTTCGCAACCCGCCACGCAAGATTCCGTTGCCAAGGATCCCGCCGTCGAGCGCGGCCGCAAACAGTTCGCGGAATCCTGCGGATTCTGCCACGGCGCCGACGCTACTGGCGCGCGGGGACCAGATCTGGTCCGCTCGCCCCTCGTCGCTCACGACGTCAAAGGTGACCAGATTGGCGAAGTGATTCGCCGCGGCCGCCCCGACAAAGGCATGCCGCCCCTTTCAAACATGACGGATGAACAGATAGCCGACATCGCCGCGTTTTTGCATGAGCGCGCCAAGGAAGGGCTCGAGTCCGCCGGAATTCCAAGATCCTATCCCGTCGAGAAACTGCTCACCGGCAACGCCGAGGCCGGCAAGGCCTTCTTCAACGGCGCAGGTGGCTGCAAGAACTGTCATTCGCCCACCGGGGATCTAGCGGGCGTCGCCGGAAAATACTCTCCCGTCGAGCTGGAAGCCCACATGCTCTATCCTGGCCACCGAAAGAATGGCCCTCACGGCACGGCCATCATAACGCTCCCTTCGGGAGAGCAAATCAAAGGCGAGTTGGTGCACGCCGATGATTTTGTCATCGGCTTGCGCGACGCCTCCGGCTGGTATCGCTCCTTCTCGCGCGATCGCGTGAAGGTCGAAATCCAGGACCCGCTCGCCGCCCATCGCGATTTGCTCCCGAAGCTTACTCAAGCCGATGTTCACAATCTCTTTGCCTATCTGGAAAGCCTGAAGTAGGGAAGCACGAACATGACACTGAAAAGAGGACCTGCAATGTCTTCCTGCATTTTGCAAAAAGCTCGAATCGTAACCCTTCTACTAATTCTCGCTTCCTGCTTGACCGCGCCGTTCGCCGCCGCACAAGGTCTCGATCCCGCCGCCCTTCTTAAACCCGCCACCAACACCTGGCCCACCTACAACGGCGACTATTCCGGCCGCCGCTTCAGCACGCTCGACCAAATCAACGCGACCAACATTAACTCCTTAACGCTCGCCTGGATCTATTCCGCGCATCAGGAGCTCAAATCCACTCCCCTCGAAGTGAACGGAATTCTCTATTTCACGTCCCCCGACAACGTTTGGGCCGTGGACGCCCGCTTCGGCCGCGAGATTTGGCACTACTACCGAAAATCCGAAGGCGACCACATCGGCAATCGCGGCCTCGGCATGTACAAGAACTCGCTCTACTTCACTACCCCCGACGCTCACCTGATCTGCCTCGACGCCAAGGACGGCACCCTTCGCTGGAACGTCGAACTCGCCGATCCCAAGCTCGGCTACTTCGCTACCATGGCTCCGCTCGTAGTCCGCGATCACATCATCGCGGGCATCTCCGGCGACGTTACCGACGTTCGCGGCTACCTCGAATCTCTGGATCCAGAAACCGGGTCAATCCAATGGCGCTGGTACGTCGAGCCGGACCCCGGCCAGCCCGGCTCCGAAACCTAGCCGAAAGATACTGACGCCTTACTCCACGGCGGCGGCATGACCTGGATGACGGGCACGTACGATCCGGAGCTGAATCTCCTCTACTGGGGCACCGGCAATCCCAATCCCGTTCTCGTTGGCGACGAGCGCCCCGGCGACAATCTTTACACCTGTTCCATCGTCGCCCTCAATCCAGACACAGGAAAACTCGTTTGGGCGTTTCAACCCTCGCCGCACGACGTCCACGACTGGGACGCCGTCGAAACCCCCGTTCTCTTCAACGCCGAGTTCAAAGGCAAGCCCCGCAAACTTCTCGCCCAAGCCAGCCGCAATTCCTTTTTCTTTGTCCTTGACCGCACAACCGGCGAGCATCTCCTCACGGCACCGTTCATCGATCAGACCTGGGCTTCCGGCGTGGACTCGCACGGCCGTCCCATCGCTAAACCAGACGCAGCTCCCAGCCCCGACGGCGCGCTCGTCGAACCCAGCTCCGATGGCGGCACGAACTGGATGGCGCCGAGTTTCGATCCCCAGACCAATCTGTTCTATGTGAATTGCCGCCGCATCTTCAGCGTTTTTTACCGCACCACGGAAGGCAAAGCCGAAGGCTGGGGCGGCCGCGACCGCAATTTATGGGCAAACGCGACTCTGCGCGCGCTCGACTACAAGACCGGCAAAGTCGTCTGGAATCACGAACTCGGCAATGGTGGAACCATCGCAGGCATTCTCACCACCGCCGGCCATCTGCTCTTTACTGCCGACAATTCCGGCAACCTTCTCGCAATTGATCCCGCCACCGGCAAAACTCTATGGCACCTGAACGTGGGCGGAGATCTGATGGCCTCTCCCATGACCTACGAACTCGAAGGCCGTCAATACTTGATTGTTCCCATCCAGGACAATCTTTACGCCTTCGCTCTTCCGCAGCCCGCCGCAGCTCGCGGCCGCTGAGACACCCGCCGTTTGTAGGGGCCGGGCTCAAGCTCGGCTCTTCTCCCCTCTACCACATTGTGATACTATCACATTGTGGAATTCATCGAGTCTCGGCTCTTCACGCGTCGGCTGCACGACTTGGCTGGCGGTGCTGCGGACGAATTGCTGAGAGCGATTCAGGCCCAGCTCGACCAAAAACCCGATCGGGGTGCCATGGTTCCTGGCCTCGGCGGTGTGCGCAAGGTCCGCATTCCGGGCCGGAGCAAAGGCAAGCGCGGCGGCTTTCGCTGTCTATACCTGTATCTCGAGAAAAGGCAGCACATTCACCTGCTGATTTTGCTAGCCAAAAATGAACAGGAAGATGCCACCGAAGAGCAGCGGGCGCTGATAAGACAGTGGGTTGCGGAAATCAAGAAGATTTCAGGAGGCTGACGATGCCAAAGAAAATCAAGGTCAACATTTTCGAAGAACTGAAGGAGGCCCTCCAGGACGTCGCCGCTTACGAGCGTGGCGAGCCCATCAACCTCCGCGTCACTCGCATTCCCTCGCGGCCAAAACCGCTTTCCCCGAAAGAAGTTCGCCACATCCGCCGCTCGCTGAAGGCCAGTCAAGCCCTTTTCGCTACCTATTTGAACGTCAGCGCCAACGCCGTCCGCAGTTGGGAGCAGGGCACGCGCCGTCCCCGTCAAGCCGCCCTCAAGCTCCTCACTATCGCCAAGAAGAACCCTAAGGCGCTCCTGGTCGCCTAAGCTCCAGCTATTCGTACCTCAGGGCTTCCATCGGATCAATCGCCGATGCGCGCCGCGCCGGCACAAATGCCGCCAGCGCCGCCGCTAGAATCAACAACATCATCGCGGCAACAAAAAGAATCGGGCTTTGCGCGCTGCCTTCCGCCCATCGCGCCAGCAATTTGCTCAAAGCAAGACTTAGCGCCACGCCTCCCGCAAGCCCTCCGATAACGCTCGTCGCCGTCGACGCAAACACCAGCCGCAGCACTTGCGCTCCATTCGCTCCCAGCGCCATACGTATCCCAAACTCGTTCGTCCGCTGCGCCACGCTGTAAGAAACCACGCTGAAAAGTCCTGTAGCCGCCAGCGCCAACGCCAGAATCGAGAAGCCGCCGAACATTCCCGACACCAATCGTCCATAAGAATACTCCGGCATCCGTTCAATCCACTGTTGCAAGTCGCGCGTTTGCCCAAACACCTGTTGGTCCGGATCGACGCTCTTGACCGCCCCGCGAACGCGGTTGAGCGCCGCCAACGGCGCGGTGTGCGTGCGCACAAGAATCTGCGTCCACACCCGCACCGCGAGCGAAAACGGCACAAACACCGCCGGCTTGACCGGATTGCGCAAGCCATCATCGCGCGCGTCCGCCACTACGCCGATAACCTGCAGCCAATTGTTGCTGTCCGGCACAGCCTGAAAGTATGGCGGCTCGCCTTTCAAATCAGGGAAGCGCAACTGCTTGCCCACCGGATTTTCTTGCGCCCAATATTGCCGCGCAAAAGTCTGGTTGACCACGCACATGCGCGCCCCGCGCATCAATTCGGGATGGTCCCACAGCCGCCCGGCCTGCAGCGGAATATGCAGAACCGAGAAATACTCCGAGTCCACGAAATTCAGCCGCGCGCTTTGCTGTTGATCCGAAGGCCGCCCGAAAATTTCAAACGTCGACTCATTCCCATTCCAGGGAGGCGTCGCATTCGTCGAAATGCCAGCCGAAACCACTTCCGGTAACGCCGCGATGTGCTCGCGAAGTTGCTCGAAATAATTCGTGCGGTCTTCCCACGGAACGTGCGCATTCTGATGCACCGGAATCCCCACGGACATCACGTTATGCGGGTCGTACCCGAGATTCGCGCGCACAATCCGCACAAATCCGTTGATCGCCGCCGCAGCCGAAGTCATCAGCAGCAGCGTTAGCGCGATTTGTCCCATCACCAGCAGGCCGTGTGCGCGTTTGCCGTGCACTCCTGTCGTGGTGCGCCGCGAGCCCGACTGCATCAGCTGAGACACATTTGGTTTCGAGAATTGAAACGCAGGCGAAATCCCCGCCAACGCGCCCGTCAGGATAGCGGCAAACACGCTGAACGCCAGCACCGGCAAATTAATCCGAATCACGATCTCATGCGGAAAAGAATACTCCGGCAGCCAGCGCACCAGCACTCCCAGCAAACCGTAAGCCAGCGCAATTCCGCCAATCGCCCCGGCCAGCGAAAGCACCAAAGCCTCCGTCAACAGCTGCCGCTGAATCCTCCAGCGGCTCGCGCCAATCGCCGAACGCACCGCCAGCTCCTGCTGCCGCGCCGTGCCCCGGGCCAACAGCAGAATGGAAACGTTCGCGCATCCGATGACCAGCAGCAGCCCCACCGCCCCAAATAGCAGGAATAAAGAATGGCCGAGATGCTCCATGAACTGGTCGTTAAGCCCCTTCACATGCACGCGAAACTTTTTGGGAAACCCTCTCGGAGTTTCCTTCGCGAACTGCTCGAGCAGCGGCTGCAACTCACTGTTGGCCGCTTCATGCGTAACTCCCGGCCTCAGCCGGATGGTCGGGGCATAACTCTCGTTGGGACCGCCGGGCAGCTTTAAGGGAAGGTAGACATCAGCATCGTTCCACGTAAACCGCGAAGGCATCACGCCCACAATCGTGTAAGTCTTGTGAACCAGTTGGATCTTCCGGCCCACGACTCCGGGATCGCCGTTGAAATGGCGCTGCCAAAACGAGTAACCCAACACCGCCACCGGCTCCGGGTCCTGCCCTTCAGGCGCATCCGATGGAAGAAGCGTCCGCCCCAGCAGCGCCGGGACCCCAAAATGAATGAACGCGTTCGCGGTCATGTCGACCGAGGGGACATCCTCCGGAAGTTCCTCATCGGTCGTCGTAAGATTCCAAGTCCCCCACGTGGCAGCCGCGCTCTCCACGCACTTGGCCTGGCTCAACAGCTTGAGCTGAGGCCCCGTGAGTTCCACCCACCAGTCCTCCCCCTTCTCGTTTAGAACAACCAAATGGACCATGCGGTCTGCAGCCCGGTAGGGGTAAGGATTGACCAGCAAGGCGTAAATAACGCTGAAAACCGCCGTCGTCGCACCAATACCCAGCGCCAGCGAAAGAATCGCCGTTAGCGCCAACCCCGGCCGCTTGCTCCACTCGCGATACGAAAACCGCAAATCCTGGAAGAGAGTCCTCATGGAACGCTCCTTCGTTATTAGCCCTCTAGGCCTCGAGCCGAGAACTCATCCTAAGAACGATTAGACGAAGCACAGTGGGTATTGGTCAGGGACGGTTTTGTCTGAGTCTAAGCACCTGTCCCAAGACCGCACACGCCCCACGAGCTAAACATAGGCTCCGCTTTGCAGCTACTTGGGAATACGTCGATCCCGCGCTATGGTTCCGTGAAGTTCACTCGACATGGTGTTATTATCCGAAATTAATGGCGACAAAAAGATACTCTGGATTTTGGGGTTCGCTTTTACTCCTCTTTTTTCTTTCACTTACAGCGAGCCAACCAGGTTTGGGGCAGGCTCCTTCCGCCCCACAGCCATGCTCGAATGCATATCGGGCCGACTTGCCATTCGACAAGCTTGAGCTCTTTGGACTCTTCGCCGCGGGACCCATTGCTCCCTATGCAAAGCAGCTTATTCAACGGCGAGGGACCGATTTCACTCCCGACGCCACGTTTCTTGGTTTCTTTCCCACTCCAGCTTTTCAGGACATTCTGAGAAGCATCAAGCCGCGAGTAGCAAGAAAGCCCTCCCCCGATCGTGATACGGCCTATGAGCTCCTCAAGCGGGCTCTCGACGCTACGCACCGTCATCAATTTGTTTCGGCGAAAGAAAGCTTTGAGCAGGCGTGCCAGCTCGCACCTAACTCCGCTACTTTGCATCTGGCGTACGCCGGAGGCCTTCTCCTCTCCCAAAACAATCCTCAGGGAGAGTCAGAAGCTCGCTTGTCTATGCAACTTTGGCCTGAAAATGCCGAAGCTCATGCAATGGTTTCCTTGGCTCTCGGTCAGCAGCGCCGATTTGGCGAGGCGGCCAAAGAAGCGAAGGAGGCCTTGCGCATATTTCCTGAGCACCGGTCGGCAAAGTTTCAACTTGCCGTTTCTCTTGTTCAGGATCAGCAATATGCCGAAGCCATCTCAGCTCTCCGCAACGCGATTGCAGCTCTCCCCACAGTAGCAGTTCTTCAAAAGTTCCTTGGTATCTCCCTGTTCCAGACGGGAAAATCAGATGAGGCGCTTGAGCAGTTAACCCAATATGTGCAGAGAAGTCCGAATGACGGAGAAGGCCATTACTATTTCGGCGTGGTCTTGCGCTCAAAGGGGCGCATAGAGGAGGCGCATGCCCAGTTTGAGGAAGCTTTGCGTCTGCAACCCGACAACGCGCAATTTGAGGCAGCTGCGCACCCCGATGCCGCGCGGAATCCAGCCAGCGTCGCCGGACCTAAGCCCGAAGATGGCTCCGTTTCAGAAAACCTCTATACCAACAGATTCTTCGGCTTCACCTATGAGTTCCCCCAAGGCTGGATGGTTTTGAGTTCGGATGCCGCCCGCGCCACTTTAGAAATTGGCGGCAATCTCATCTCTACGGGAGATCCCACAGAACAGGACATCAAGCGCATGGCTGCGATGAAGGGCCATCCGCTGCTTTTCATCATGGAAGGTCGAAAAAAGAATCAACCCCTTTCCTTGAGGTCGATCCAGCTGAGCGCCTTGGAAGTAGGCGCCGCACCTGGGATCACCCCCGACACATTCCTTAATGCTATTGCACAGCGATTCAAGCAGACGTCAGCTCCAATGAAAATGGTCGGGGCCCCTGAGCAACTCACTCTGGCGGGAAAGACGTTCTCGAAAGCGGATTTCATCCTCGAAACCGCGTCCGGTGCTCGCTATGGAAGCGAAATCGTCACAATCGAAAGGGGATATTTGCTGATGTTCGTCCTTAGCAGCCCCGATTCCGACAGTCTCTCCGAAATGGAAAGGTCTCTTCAGTCGCTCCAGTTCGCCGCAAGCTCAAACTGAGACGTGTGGTGCACTGACCGGTTCGCAGGCGACTTCAGTCGAACATACGAAAGGTTTTGTAGGCGGGCCCAAGGTGGATTGCTCGCCAATTAAGTTTGGTCCTTGTATTTCTCACATTCCACACGACTTGTTTTTTCTTGGCTTGGACTTTACTTTGTAATACAACCTTTTTAGTTCAATGGGCATCATTTGCCCTAGAAACTCTTATGCGCGGACACTGTGGGGTACCTCAGATCCTTCGCGGTAGCCCCCTGGACAGGCCTCGCAATTCACGTAACTCCTTCCGAATCACATCCTTAGCAGACCCCAACCTCTTAACCTCAATGGAATCACATCCTTACAAAAAAACAGGGGGAGGGGGGTACGCTCTCTTGATGCCCTCCAATTCTCCGTGCATTTTTCCAAGTTCCGTATGTTCTAAGTCCTTTGCTTGCCACTCTTGCAGAAACTGCCGGGGTGTACCCACTCTCTTCCCAGTTTGGAACTCGTCACGCTGGGCCACTCGCCAGTCAACGAAAACTCTTCTAAGATTCTTGGCATGTCAAAAGACTACCTCCATGCCTCCGTTGAGATCGCCCAAGAAGCTGGCAAGATCCTTATGGAAGAATTCTCCCGCCCGCTCGACATTCGCTACAAGGGCGACGAAGTGGACATCGTCACACAGGCCGACAAGCGCTCCGAGCAATTCATCGTGTCCCGCCTCAACGAATACTTTCCCGGCCACGCCATCACCGCCGAAGAGGGCACCGGCCAGGACACCGCTTCCGAATTTCGCTGGCACATCGATCCCCTCGACGGCACCACGAACTTCGCCCACCACTATCCCTGTTTCTGCGTCTCGATTGGCCTCGCCCAGCGAGACACGCTTCTCGCTGCCGTCGTATGCAATCCCTACTACAACGAGCTGTACACCGCCGCGCGCGGCGAAGGCGCCACCTTCAACGGCAACAAAATCGCCGTCTCGAAAGTCGCCACGCTTTCCACGAGCCTGCTCTGCACCGGCTTCCCCACGCGCAACCGCAAGCTCAGCCCGAATCTTCAGTACTACGGTGAATTTACGCAGCGCTCGCACGGCGTCCGCCGCGATGGCTCCGCCGCGCTCGATCTTGCCTCCGTCGCTTCCGGCCGCTTCGACGGTTTTTGGGAATTTGGCCTCAACAAATGGGACGTCGCCGCAGGCGTCCTCCTCATCGAAGAAGCCGGTGGCAAAGTCAGCGACTTCGAGGGGAATCCATACCAACTTGGTGCGCCCATCATTCTCGCCACCAACGGCCTCATCCACGAAGAAATGCGCAAAGCCGCCCTGGAAATTTCGCAGCGCGCCAAACCGCTTGGATAGGGACTCTCTTCGACTACGCCCTTGGCATCGTCAGGAGGTAACACTAACCACAACTTCACAACGCACTTATGATTTCCTTACACCGCGCACGCTAGCATCTCAAAGCAGCCATCCAAAGAGAGAAAATGCGCGAGCTTATCTTCGGAAAGACAATCTTGTATGCGTACGTGGCTGCGCTTTGTGTATGCCTGAATCCGCCCGGCCTTCTGGCCGACGACAAAGAGGCTAGCAAAGATGTTTTGCAGGAAACGCAGTCGCAGAGCGCGGATCAATCATCAACGGCAGCGGCCTCGACGCAATCGCTCTGGAAATACAACGGCTTCGTGGATGTGGGATATTTGCTGGACTTCAATCATCCCGCGAACAACTTATTTCGGGATCGCGGCACGACCTTCAAGGTGGATGAGTTAGACCTGAACATGGCGAGCGCCGGAGTCAAGAAGGATGTGACGCAAGATTCGCGCTGGGGGATGGAGCTTTCGGCGCAGGGAGGCAAAGATTCCATAAATTTCGGCTTTTCCGCCACCGCTCCGAACGTGTACGGCGCGAATGTGCTGCGGCACTTTGGCGCGGCAAACGTTTCGTACCTCGCGCCCGTCGGCAGCGGCTTGACGGTGCAGGCAGGGCTCTTCAGCAGCCTGATTGGGTACGACTCGCTTTACGCCAAAGACAACTTCGAGTACACGCGTCCTTGGGGAGCGGATTACACGCCGTATTTGATGTTCGGAATCAATGCGAGCTATCCGTTTACGAAGAAAATCACGGTGACAGGATTCGTGATCAATGATTATTTTCATCTCGCGCATCCGAACAACGTCCCCAGTCTTGGCGGGCAACTCAGCTACACCGCGAGCGACCGCTTGAATTTCAAGGAGACGGTGCTGTACGGCCCGCACCAATCAGACACGTCTTTGGAATTATGGCGATTTTTCTCGGACAGCATTGCGGAATGGAAGAAAGAGAAATTTACGACGGCATTTGAATATCAGATTGGAACCGAAAAAGTCAGCGCTCCGGGAACGCCGCGCGCGCTGTGGATGTCCGCGCAATTGCCGTTTCATCGTGTTATTGTGGGGCGCTGGAGCGGCACGCTGCGGCCGGAATTTGCGTGGGACCGCGACGGCCGGTGGACCGGATCGAAGCAGACGATCAAAGCTTTGACGACGACTTTGGAATATCGCGTGCCGTATTGGAAGACCAACACGATTGCGCGCTTGGAATACCGTGTGGATGATTCGCGCGGCTCAGGAGGCGGTTTCTTCCGCGGCGCGCAAATCTCGCCAGGAGTCGTAGCGCTGGTGCCCACGCAACAATTGCTGGCGATCGGCTTAATCGTCACGTTTGATTCGCATTGAAGATGCATGCTGACGCGGGGTCGAAGGGACAAAGGGCCGCGGCGAACTTCACGTGTCGAGGTACCAGGGAACATTGATAACAACGATGCGCTGATTACCGCGGAGCAGGAGAAGCGCCTTTAAGACCGAAGCGCGTTTGTTGTGGAACAGATAGTGATACCAATGGCGCTCCACGAGTTCTGGAATCAGGACAGCAATCTGCTGATTCGGATTCGCGCGCTCGGTCTCGAGAACATAGTCCACAATCGGGCCGAGAATTAAACGGTAGGGTGACGGCAGAACGACCAGCTCCGGAGCAGCCACGCCGGCTTCCATCGCGGGCATCTCGGCGAAGCGGCACCATTCGTCGCGAAATATCTCTGAGCCCTCGCCGGAGTCGACGTGGACGGCGCGAATGTTGGGCGAGATTTTGAAAGCGAACCCGAGCGCTTTCTTGACGATGCGATTCCAGCCCTGAACCGGGACGATGACCAGCGGCGGCGCCGTGTCGGTCAGTTCGAGCGGGGTCGGGCTCCGCACTTCCAGGAATACGGCGTGATAGTGGCGGCGGACCAGTCCCATGGCGATGAGTAATCCCGGGATGAGCAACACGGTGATCCACGCGCCTTCAACAAATTTCGCCACCAGAACCACAATCACCGTGATTCCCGTGGCGAACGCGCCCAAGCCGTTGATCAACATGCTTCGCGTTGCGCCTTTTCCGCCGACGCGGCGCCAGTGGCCCACCATCCCCGCCTGCGAAAGCGTGAACGCAAGAAACGCGCCCACGGCATAAAGGGGAATCAGCCGATCGGTAATGCCGCCAAAAATAATAAGCAGCAATCCAGCGACAACGGCCAGAGCCAGGATGCCTTGTGTGTAGACGAGCCGGCGCCCGCGAGTGGCGAAAGAATGCGGGAGGTAGTTGTTTTGCGCGATGGCGCGGCAAAGGCGCGGGAAATCCGCGAACGCGGTGTTCGCGGAGAGCGCCAGGACAATCAAGATGGAGGCAATCGCGGTGTAATAAAAGACGCCTTTGCCGGCGACCGCGGCAAGCAGCATGGAAAGCACACTTTGGTAGCCTGGCCGGAGTGGGTCGGTGGCCTGAATGCCGTAGGCGTGAACGAGATAAGCGATTCCAGCAAGAAGCACCATCAAGAGGGCGATGATGATCGTGAGCGTGCGGCGTGCGGTCGCAACGACCGGTGGGCGAAAAGCTTTTACGCCGTTGCTTACGGCTTCGACGCCAGTCATGGCCGTGCAGCCACTGGCAAAAGCCTGGAGGATGATCCAAGCGCCGGGAAGCGCCACAGCCTGAGAAACTGGAGGAGGTGGCTCAACCGCCGCGGGATGACCGCCGGAGAGGAACGTTTTGATTAAGCCGACGACAATGGCGGCGAGCAAGGTTCCCACAAACAAATAGGTGGGAGCCATGAAGACCACTCCGGTGTCGCGCATGCCACGGAGGTTGACGAGCGTGACGAGTACAAGGATCCCGAGACAGATGGATAAAGTGTGGGACTGCAGGCTGGGCACTGCTGAGACGAGCGCGCCTACGCCAGCGGAAATGCCCACCGCGACGGTCAGCACGTAATCAATCATCAGGGCCGCGGCGGCCAAGAGACCGGCGTTGGCGCCGAGGTTCTGCCGCGCCACCGTGTACGAGCCTCCGCCGCCGGGATACGCTGCGATGGTTTGCCGGTAAGAAATATAAACGATGGCCAGCAAGATGATGATGCTCATGCTGATGGGAACCATGTAAGCGATTCCCGCGGCGCCAAGCGGAATCAGCAGCGTTAGAGCGGCTTCTGGTCCGTAAGCTGCGGAACTGAGGGCGTCCAGGCCAAAAATGGGGATGCCGGCGGAAGTGCCGATGCACTCGGCACGGGCTTGGTCGGAAGCGAGGGGCTTGCCCAGGAGCAAATCGAGTAGAGACATGGGGGCATTCTCCTATAAGTCAGCGCAATTGCGGAAAACGAATTTGCGCGAGATGGCGAGCTTTTTAGAAAGCGGCTTTTCACTCGTAACGAAGCGCAACCATGGGGTCCACGCGCATGGCGCGGCGCGCGGGGATGTAACACGCTGCGAAGGCTACGGTGCTGAGAAGCACCACCACGCCGGCAAATGTCAGTGGGTCCACAGCAGTTATGCCGAAAAGCATGCTGGTCATCAGCCGCGTGACTGCAAGAGCTACCAGGATGCCCACGAGTTCGCCGGCGAGCGCGAGTTTACCAGCTTGCAGCAAGATGATGCGCAGGATGTCCACCCGTTCCGCGCCGAGGGCCACACGGATACCCATCTCGCGAGTTCGCTGCGTGACAGTATAAGAAACGACGCCGTAAATTCCGGCCGCGGCAAGCAACAAGGCGACCCCGGCAAAAACGCCGAGGAGAACGACGTAAAGACGGCGGCGCGCGAGCGATTGCGAAAGAACCTGGTCCATGGTCTGAATCTCTGAGACCGGCTGATTTTTGTCCACGGACCAGATACCGCTCTTCACCGCGGAAACCATTAGAAGCGGGTCACTTTGCGTGCGCACGACCACGGAATTGAAAACGAGGCCAAATTGATAGTAAGACCAATAGATCATCGAACTCACTTGCTCGTCTAGCCCGTTGGTCTTGACGTCTCCGACCACTCCTACGATTTCTCCTGTGAGCGGCGGGCCCCAGTCTTTCATGGTAATGCGCTGGCCGAGCGGATTTTCGTTGGGCCAAAACGTGCGAGCCAAAGTTTGGTTGATGAGTACCACGCGGGCTGATGCGGCGTTGTCGTGCTCAGTGAAAACGCGTCCAGCGACCAAAGGAATGCCCATGGTGGAGAAATATTGAGGGTCCGCCACGCGAATGTCCGCGCCTGGCTCCTCGCCGAGACGAGGAGTGGGGCGGCCCTCGATGACGAACTCGGTGCTGGGGCCTCCGGTAATCGGCAAGGCGTTCACCAATCCGGCGGAGCGCACGCCGGGAAGAGCGCGAATGTTTTCCAGCATTTCGTGGAGCGTGATGGCCGATTTCGAGTCTCGCTCCGGGTATTTCACCGGCGAGAGAAAAACCTGAAGCGTGAGGAGATGGTCTGGATTAAACCCGGGATTCACGCTCAGGACGCGAAGTAAACTGCCGGCCAGCAAGCCCGCCGCGGCGAGCAAGATCGTCGCGAGACCAAACTGCAGGACCGTAAGCGTGTTGCTTGAGACGCGGCGTTTTGCTCCCGCAGTTTCCCAATGACCCTCCTTGAGAGGTGCGTTCAAGTTGAGTTTTGATCCGGCAAGGGCAGGCGCAAGGCCAAAAAACAGGCCCGATAGAATCGAGACGCCAAACGAAAATGCAAAAACGCGCAAATCGAGATGGATTTCCGAGAAGCGCGGCAAGTTTTGAGTGCTTTGAGTTCGAATGAAAGCGAGTCCTGTGTGGGCAACGAGAAGCCCTGACGCGCCTCCCAGAAGGGACATAAAAATGCTTTCCGTCAACAAAAGCATGATGAGGCGCGCGCGGCTGGCGCCGAGCGCAAGGCGAAGTGCAATTTCCTTGCTCCGAGCCGCGGTACGGGCGAGCAGGAGGTTCGCCACGTTGGCGCAAGCGATGACGAGGAGCAATCCGACAGCCATAAGCAGAATCACAAGCGCGGGACGGACCGGAGCGGTGAGACTTCTCTGCAATGTGATGGCGGTGAGGGACAAGGAGGGATCGTCGACGCCGGGATTCCTTGCTTCGATGCTCTTCGCTACGGTGGTCAGTTCACCGTTCGCGGCGCCGGTTGATTG
>Ga0079221_10000142_pt1 | contig 15978 bp, 12 predicted proteins | sample GAAS200_FD_75069 | JGI IMG/M metagenome (GOLD analysis project Ga0079221, IMG submission 75069) | Agricultural soil microbial communities from Georgia to study Nitrogen management - GA AS200 | ecosystem: Environmental > Terrestrial > Soil > Agricultural land | place: USA: Georgia | collected... | reverse complement strand
CAACACCAAGGTGAATGCAGGACGCAAAGCCGTTTGGAAACCTTGTTTTTCCACTCGCAAGTCGTAGTTCCCCACTGGAAGCTGCGAGATTCGGTAGATGCCCGATGCATCTGTCGTTGCGCTAAATGTAAGTCCGCGCTCGACAGACTTTGCTGTGACCGTTGCGCCCGCAACCGCGCCCCCGCTCGGGTCGACCACCGTACCGGTAATCGTCGCGGTTACATCCTGCCCCCACGCTGCGTTCGCTCCCATCAACAACACCGCCAGCGCAAGAAACACCATCCCAAACACACAGTAAAACTTCTTGTTCATATTATTCCTCCAGTTCGAGGCTGTCGGCTGTTCCGCTTGCCTCTCCCCTAACTGATCTCCCCGACCGGTAATGAGCACCCACACCTGCTATAGGTCCAATTGGCGAATAGCTATATAGCACAAATTTTTGCTTGTCAAGCGGAAAATGATGCTTTATAAAGAATTCCGCCAAGAGAAAATAGGGCAGCTATAGCGCCGGTACTAGGCGCCCTATAGCGGTTGACGACTCGACCTATAGCACCAGGGGCTTGCACAAAGAACCAAGTGCCCACTGCCTTGAGGTTCTCTGGCCTAACTTCGTTGGTTGAAAAGGGTGTGACGGATGGCTTCAAACAAGAAAGCTCTGGCTTCCCTAGACCGTTTCCCTGCTCCAGCGCCGCGCGCCCTACCCGCCTATCAGCGCATTCAGAACGTCATCCGCAAACGCATTGATTCCGGACAGCTTGTCCCCGGCGATGCCGTCCCTTCCGAGCGCGACCTTGCCAAAACCCATCACGTCAGCCTCATGACCGCGCGCCACGCGCTGGCCTTTCTCGAACGCGAGGGCCTCGTCGAACGCCGCCGCGGCATCGGCACCTTTGTTGCGCCTCCAAAAATTCACTTCAACAAATTGATGAGTTATACAGAACAAATGGCCGCGCGCACGCTTACCGCCGCCGCAAAAGTCCTCTTCGCCAAGGTTGTCAACGACGAAAATGAAGCCGCCGCGCGCCTGTCCCTTCCGCAGACCAGCAGCATTATCAAATTAGAGCGCCTCCGCCACGCCTCCGACGAACCCTTCGCACTCGAAACCTGCTACTTGAGCGCCGCCGAGTTTCCAGGTTTGCTTGAAGCCCCCATTGCCCGCGAATCGCTTTTCGGCATCCTGGAACGCGATTTCAACGTCGAGTTGGGCTACGCCGACGAAGAAGTGGACGCCACCGCCGCAGACCCGCGCATCGCCGAGCTTCTCGCGATTCCACGCCGCGAACCGCTCCTGCGCATTCGCCAGGTCATCTATTCCACCAAAGGCAAAGCCATCATGTACGTGTTGGGTTTTTACCGTTCCGACCGGCACAATCTGGTGATTCGCCGCTTCCGCTGAGTTGTGCGGCAGCGCGCTTTAGCATTTCTTTTGGCTCCGGGTCTCCAGCGTTTACAAAGACTGTTTTGCATCGAGAGGCCACCGCATGCTGGTCATCCTGAAGCGCGACAACGAAGAAGTGAACGAGCAGGCCGCCCACCTCATCGCCGGAGCGATCCAGAGGAAGCCCACGCTCACGCTTGGCCTCGCCACCGGCAGCACCATGGTCGGCCTGTACAAGCACCTCGTCCGCCTGCACCAGGCTGGCTCCCTCGATTTCTCGCAGGTCACCACCTTCAATCTCGACGAATATCTCGGCCTGCCTGCCTCGCATCCCCAGAGCTTTCATCATTTCATGGATGAGAATCTCTTCCGCCACGTCAATATTCCGCCGGGCAACATTCACATCCCCGACGGCAGCATTCGCGGCGATTACGATGCTTACTGCGCATCCTACGAGCAGTCGATCCACACCGCCGGCGGAATCGACCTGCAACTCCTCGGCATCGGCCGCAACGGACACATCGGCTTCAACGAACCCACGTCCAGCCTGGCTTCACGCACGCGCCTCAAAGTCTTGAGCCGAGAAACGCTCGACGACAACGCCAAATCCTTTCGCCCCGGCGAAGAAAGCCCGCGCTGCGCTATCACCATGGGCATCGGCACGATTCTCGAAGCGCGCAAAATCCTTTTACTCGCCACCGGCGCCTCCAAAGCCGTTGCTATCGCCAAATCCATCGAAGGCCCCATCACCTGCGCCGTCTCCGCCTCCGCCCTGCAACTCCATCCCGACGTGACCTTTCTCCTCGACGAACCCGCCGCCGCGCAACTCACTCAACGCGATTACTACAACCGCGTCCTCGAAATGACCGCCCGCCTCACCCCCAACCGCCTCTCGTAAACCTCTCTCCTCACTCTCTTAGAAGGGCGCAGCACTCCCGCGCCCTCGTTTTTGTCCTCTTACTCATTTTCTCACCACTCGTATTTCGAACGGAGCGAAGCGAAGCGGGAAATCCCTCTTGGTGTTCCTAATGTTCTATTTCTAACGTCTCATTTTGACTTTCGACTCCTTTTCGGCCCTCTATCTCCGTTAAAATAAATCCGTGCAACCTGTTTCCAAAAAGGCTCCTGCCCCGAGCCTTTTCCCCATGTTCGTTAAACTCGCGGGCCGGCCCTGTCTCGTCGTCGGCGCAGGCGCCGTCGCCGAGGACAAAATCTCCGGCCTCCTTGACGCCGACGCTGTCGTTCGCGTGGTCGCTCCTGAGGCCACCGAACAAGTGCAAGCCTGGGCTGCCGCCGGCCGGCTGCAATGGCTCGCGCGCCCCTGCGAGCCATCCGACCTCGAAGGCATGTTCCTCGTTGTCGCCGCCACTTCCTCGCACGAATTGCATGAGAACATCCACCACGAAGCTCTCCGCCGCGGCGTGCTCTGCAACGTCGTGGACGTTCCCGAGCTTTGCGACTTCTACTACCCTGCCGTAGCGCATCGCGGCGCGCTCCAAATCGCCGTCTCCACCTCCGGCCAGAGCCCGGCTCTGGCGCAGCGCCTCCGCAAAGAACTTGAAGAGCAGTTCGGCCCCGAATACGAAGCCTGGCTCCAGCAACTCGGCGAAGAGCGCGCCAAACTCTTCGCCGCCACCAACATGGACCCCGACGAACGCAAGCGCCTCCTCCACGATCTCGCCAGCGCCGACTCCTTCAAATCCTTCCTCAAAAAACGCAAGCGCGCCAAGAAGTGAAGCCACGCCGTCGGGGGCACGAAAAAAGACGGCGCCCCGCCCGCGCCGTCCTTTGCTAGCGCGGCATTCCTGCCGGCGACGTCTCCTTTGTAGGGGCGCAGCACTGCTGCGCTAATAGAGCTGGCACCGCCAATCGGGAGGGGTCGCGGGCTAGTACGAACTTCGGCGGTAATCCGGTTTATCAGGCTAGCCAGAAAAGCTTAGGATATCCATACTTCCAAGCTTTGAACGACCACCCACTTACCCCATGTTTTTCTTAGTATGTGCCTCCGACCTTCACCACACAGCGTGCCACAAACGAATGCCGACGAAACGATTGCTTCGTGCAGAGTGGAATCAAACCCCACGCGAGACAGGGAAATGATTCCGCTCGCTCCCGGAAATGTCCGCCGAAAACCTGTCGCTTCGCGGTTAGTGAAAACCCGAGGAAAGTCAGTATGGAAAGTCGCTGGAGAGACGGCCAACCGTGCAAGACTTCTCGGAAAAATCCTGAATTGTATCGGCTAGTAACGAGCCAGTATCCCACCAGCCGCCAGTAAGGACGCGATAGATTTTGTCGAGGGGAGAATTATACGGAGGTGTGCTGCCCTCCAATAATCGTCGCTTGCGAACGCGTTCCTGGCAGGATTTCTTATCTTCTCCTGTTGCAAGGTCCGTCAGGACGGTATCGTCAAAAACCAGTTGGCTTATGTGGGCCTGTCCATGGACCGGCGTAACGATGTCACGGACGACGGCTTCGTAAACTTCATCCTGTGCAGAGGCAACAGCCTGAGGGCTGGCCGGGGCCCGTGACCTGACATGAATTGTGCAATACACAACCGCCGTAACCGCAACGCAGGCAGCTATCAGAAGCCATCCACGAATACGGAGTGTTCTCACGGGGGCCTCACCTAACTTAGACACCAGTACAACCGCGAAGAGACTTCTCAGTTTAGCTTGGTTTTTCTGCAAGTGCCTGGGAAGTCGCCTTACCGGAAAGATTCCCTCTAGTACCCAATGCACCACTGACTAAAGGTAAACACAGCCCGGGTGCTCCAAGTTCGATTTTGTGAACCTGGGTCTTCGCCAGTGTGTCTGTTTTTCTCCAATCCCCCTGCGAACTTTACCCCTTTGCTTTCTTTCTCTTACGCAATTTTCGTTCGAATCTACGTTTTCTTTCTTCTAATACTAGTACTCTAAATGTACTTGACAGAATCTTAAATTAATGTTAGCATGAGTTGTGGATTTTCGACAACACATGCACCGAACTATTCTGTATCCGTTTGCGCCTCTCCGTGTCCTCGGAGCTCCTGCCCTTTGCGTTAGTTCCGACTCCGCTCGCGCGATTCCGCTCTGTTCCCTCTATCCCCTTTACTTTCTATTATTTGCACACTCTTTTCTGCAACGGCGCTCTCCTATCCCTTTTCTTTTCTTGCAGTTGCGCACTCTTTTCCATTCAACGGAGGGGGGTGCCTATCTCCATTCCAAATCGAGGACCAATATGAACCAGCCAACACCTGACTCCAGCTTTACCAACAACTCATCCGCTTCCAGCAGTCTCGCGCCTCTTGTCACACCTGGCAAGAGACCTCAGCCGAAAGAACCTGCTGCCGCGGACGCTCCCTTGCCGAAAGCCGTCACTCGCAGGTCCAAATCCACGGCCATCGCAAACGAGCGGAAAGCAACAGCCGTCGCCAAAAACCACGCCAAAAACGAAGACCGTTGCCGGCACTACACCTCTACGGGGCGCCGCTGCCGTCTTGGCGTCTTGGATCCGGCTTCCGGCCTCTGTTTTCGCCACGTGGGACTCCAGTTCCAACCCTCGGACGAAGACCTCTTGCCGGCTTTTGGTGGGTTGCTCTCGAAACTCAAGTCCGCCTGTGGCATTCACGATTTTCTCTCGCAGCTGACCGTGCTTCTCGTCCAAAACCGCATTTCAACTCGCCGCGCCGCCATCCTCGCCTATCTCGGCCAGACTCTTCTCCGCACTCTCCCCGCCGTCGAGGAGGAACTCCAACCCGAGCAGCCTCCATTCGTCTTCGACCTTCCCCGCCCCAAGCGTGACGACGACATTTCCCCCGAGCGCGCCTTCGTCGAGAAAATGTCCAAATACCACACGTCCCTCAAGGAAGCCCCACCCGCAGAGCCCGACGGCTACGACGGCTGGAGTTCCAGCCTGGAGCAACCCAAATGACCCCATCAGTCCCAAATCGCCGCCGCTCTGTTCTCTGGGATCCTGTGCTGCTGCTGCCATTTTGGCAGACGTTTGCATTCCGTATCGAAATTTTCGATACATGGAATGCAATGTTCCGGGGAATGCACCGTCCAACCGGGTGGTAGTCTTCACTGAGAACCTTCGGCGGAGGCTGGGCATCCAACAGAGGCCGCGCCAGCTAAGCCAAGGAAAGCCGCTCAAATGGTGGAAATTCAAACCGTCGGCGGCGGGAATCAGGCCATGAATACACCGATAAGAAAAGGAAAAGTCTATTTGATGGGAGCAGGCCCAGGAAATCCGGAGCTGCTGACCGTGCAAGCTGCGCAGATTCTAAAAACGGCGGAAGTGGTGCTCCACGACCACTTGGTGCCGCAGGAAATCCTGGACCTCATCCCCGCGTGGACGCAGGTGCGCAACGTGGGCAAGCGCTGCGGGCAAGCGGGAATCGCGCAGGAGCAGATTCATGCCCTGCTGATCGCCGCGGCGCGCGAAGGCAAGCAGGTTGTACGGCTAAAGGGCGGAGATCCGCTCCTCTTCGGGCGCGTGGGCGAAGAAATGGAAGCGTTGGCGCGCGCCGGAGTCGAGTTTGAGGTGATTCCTGGCGTAACTTCGGCGATGGGCGCGGCCGCGGCGGCGAAAATTCCGCTGACGGACCGCAGGTACGCCTCCAAAGTGGTTTTCCTGAGTCACCACACGGCGGGAAACGTCTCGCCGGAATGGGACGACGTCGCGCTGAAAGACGCCACCTACGCCGTGTACATGCCGGGGAAGAACTACGGCGAAATTGCCACAAAATTGATGGAAGGCGGGCTGGACGCTGTGACGCCCTGCGTAATCGTGGCAAACGCTACGCAAGCCGAGCAACAAGTTCATCGCACGACGCTGCAGGAATTGGCGCTCGAAGAGCGGCTTCCCGCTCCTTCCCTGCTGATCATCGGCGAGGTCGCCAAGCCGCTGCCTGCCGCGGAAAAAGAAAAAGACAATTCCGGCTGGGAGACCCCCGCTAAGAAGAGCGAGCTGGTCTTGGATTTAGGCGAAACGCAAAAAGACAGAGAGAGTCAGTACTCTCGAACCGCGAAGGCGGGCTCAGACTGAAAACCTTCCCGCCGTCGAGGTGGCGATTCGTCGTTACCTTGAGAGGCGGACCGCCTCAGGAGGCGGTCCCTACATTTCGCTTCCTGACAAGGAGAGCGGCGGCTTGCTCGGCGGCTTCCTTCACAAGGAAACCCATTTTCGGGTGAGAGGGCTCAAGGTCGGGCCGAACTCCATGACGCTGCAATTCTTCCGAAGTGGTGGGGCCAATCGAAGCGACGATCGCACGTCGCAATCCTTGGCGTACAGCGTCTTCGAGTTTCATTTCCGCGGCAACTTGAAAAAGATGTGCCGCCTGAATGCCGGTTGTGAAAAGGACAGCGTCTATTTTTCCTGACGCCAGCTCTCTGATTGCGGATTGCAACGGAGCCATGTCCTCCGGCAAAACCCATTGGTAGACCGGGACGCGCGTAACAATAGCGCCGCGCCCAGTGAGCTCGGCGATTAATTCAGGGTTGGAAACGCCGTACTCCTGCAGGGCAATGCGCGCGCCATGCAGACGAAAATCAGGCCGCGCATTTGCAGCTTCGTCGAGAGATTGAAGAAGTTCGCGCCAAGTGTTGGGCTCAGGAACTGTGAGTGCGGGAGTGACGCCGAGTTCGCGCAAAACGGCGATGGGCTTGGGACCACGGGGAATGACCTTTGTGCGGCGCAAGGCGGAGATGAAATCGTCGCGTGAATATTTCGTTTCGGCAACGCTCAAAACGGCGCGTGTGCCGACGCCGGTCAGAAAAATGACGACATCAAATTTGCCGGCGAGGAGCGCCTCCGCGAAAGACAGCGCTTCAGTGTTGGAGTCGAGCGGGACTTCCCGCATGGCCGGCGCGACGACCGACTCGCCACCGTAGTTGGAAATGAGTTTGGCAAGTTCGGCGCCGCGGCGGCTTTCCAGTGCGAGAACCCGGAGTCCAGCGAAGTCAGACATGACCTACGATTGTCAAACAGAAAGACGCACGGCGCTAGCCAGAAATTCGCATGGGAATGACAACTCTTACGTTGTGGGGCGCTCGAGGTAATGAGTTTCGCTCATTTCGCGGAGGCGGGTGGCGGCGGATTCGGGAGTAAGGTCTCGCTGCGGAGACGCAAGGAGTTCGTAGCCGACCATAAATTTGCGGACGGTGGCGGAACGCAGCAGCGGCGGGAAATAATGACCGTGTAAGTGCCACGCTTCATGCGTCTGCCCGTCGGTCGATCGCTGATGAAAGCCCATGGAGTACGGAAAAGCGGTCTCGAACAGATTGTCGTAGCGAATAGTGGTGCGGCGAAGAATGTCGCCGAGGAGATCGCGTTCTTCCCCGTTGAGCTGTTCGAGGGATGCAACGTGGCGCTTGCTCAATACGAGCGTCTCGAACGGCCACACCGCCCAGAAAGGAACGACGATTGCGAATCCATCGTTCTGGCAGACGACGCGCTCGTTTCGCTGGAGTTCCAGTCGAAGATAATCGCACAGAAGACAGGAATGCTTTTCTCCGTGATAGGCACGGAAAGACTCATCTTCGCGAGCCGGTAGATTCGGCGGCGTGGCGTTCGCCCAAATCTGGCAATGCGGATGCGGATTGCTGGCGCCCATCAATTCGCCGCGGTTTTCAAAGATTTGGACGTGGCGGACCCACGGAATTTGGGCGAGCAAGGAGAATTGCTCGATCCAGGCGTCAACCACGCCACGCAAATCCTGCGCGTTCATTCGCGGAACGGTGAGATCGTGGCGCGGGGAGAAACACAGAACGCGGCAGAGGCCGCGGTCAGTTTGCGCGACAAGCAAGCCCTCCTCCTCGTAGCGAAACGATTCGGCTTCGGTCAGGAGCGCGGGAAAATCGTTGTCGAACGCGTAAGTTGAGGTGTAGGGCGGCGTTTGTTTGCCGCCCGCGCGCTTGTTTCCTGGGCACAGGTAGCAGTTGGGGTCGTAAGTCACGGAAGGTGGTGCCGGGAGTTGCTCGACTCTTCCCTGCCACGGGCGCTCAGTGCGCTGCGGTGAGACGAGGACCCATTCCCGGAGGAGCGGGTTGAAGCGTTTATGAGGAGTGGAAAGAAGTTTCTCGAGATTCATGATGATCGAGGTTTATGAATGTTAGCAGGCCTCACAGCGAAGTGGCGCACAAAATGGAGACGAGGATTTGTCGCGGCCTCACGCATTGGGTGGCGAAAACGAAGAGAGATTACTGCGCAGGCCGACGCGTTCGAGGAACGAACGCGGAAGAAAAAGTCGGCCTGCTCCGCTCGGACTGACAATTCCTGTGTTCAGCAAGCCTCTCACTGGGCGCCTTCGGTTGAGCTGAATTCGACTTGTTGGACGCCGTCGGCAGGGGGAGAGACGTAGATTTCCGGCTTGAGCCCTGTTTGGGCGAGATACCTTGCGGCGACATTGTTTTTGAACACTTCGACAGCGCTCGATTCGACCAGGTTGATCGTGCAGCCGCCAAATCCGCCGCCGGTCATGCGCGCGCCAATCACGCCCGGCTGCGCAGAAGCGATTTCGACCATGAAGTCGAGCTCCTTGCAGCTTACTTCGTAATCGTCTCGCAAGCTGCGATGGGATTCCCGCATCAGCCGGCCGAAGGCGGTGAGGTTGCGCGCGTACAACGCGCGAATGGCTTCCTGCGTGCGATCGTTTTCGGTAATGACATGGCGGCAGCGCGAGTACACTTTCGGATCGAGGAGCGAGCCATGATTTTCCAGTTGAGCGAGAGTGACGTCGCGAAGCGCGCGAATCTCAGGCAAAACCATAGACAAGGCGCGCATACCTTCTTCGCATTCCGCGCGGCGCCGGTTGTATTCGCCGGAGGCAAGCTCATGCTTCACCATGGTGTTGCAGATGAAGAGTTGGACTCCTGCAGGCAACCGGGCCATCTGAAAGTCCAGCGAGCGGCAATCGAGCAATAGGACAAAAGAAGCCTTTCCATGACATGCGATGAACTGGTCCATAATCCCGCAGCGCGCACCGACAAATTCGTTTTCGGCTTTCTGGCAAAGTTGCGCCAACTCGGTGCGGCTGACTGTGCAGCCGCTTTGGCTTAGGAGCGCGAAGCCGACCGCAACTTCGATTGCCGCCGAAGAACTCAGACCGGCGCCGAGGGGAACCTCTCCGCTGATGAGAAGATTCGCGCCCTTCAGGCGCTTCCCGACGGATTGGAGCTTGTCTGCAACACCCAGAGGATAGTTGGCCCAGTGGTTTTTGCCAGCCGAAGAAAGCGAGTCGAGATTGGCTTCGACGGTTTCGTTGAAATTCTCGGAATGGATGACGAGTTTCTTGTCACTACGCGCTGCGGCAGCAACCCAGCAGTAGAATTCGATGGCCGCTGGAAGAACAAAGCCGTCGTTGTAGTCGGTGTGCTCTCCGATGAGGTTGACGCGGCCCGGCGCGCGGTAAATTGCCGCAGATGTTCCGAATCGCGCGCGAAACTTTTCCTGAAGCTGAACAGGATCTCTCAACGCCAGTATTATTTCAGATTTGGTTTGGGCGACGGCGAGGAATTTGTGGCCGCGGAAGCGGAAAAATCGGCCACGCCGATGCGAATCACGGTGTCTCGCGTGGTGATGTTTTCGGGCTTTTCGGTCCAGATGCCGTAGACGCGACCGTTCATGGCGGCCAGGCCGTTGTAGTCGCCGATGAAGCCGCCTTTGGCGTTGAAAGCTTGATCGGTCCAGGAATAATTCTGAAACGATTGGCCATTATCCGTGGAGCGAGCCAGCGTGACGGTTTGCGCACGATTCCTGGGATCGCCGCGACGGTCGTAGAAGATGACGTTAACCGAACCATCGGCCGGATCCACGGCCATCCATTGAAAGAAGTGTTCTGCGCCATTGTGGATGGGATCGGTATTTACCTTTGCCGCGGGAGACCATGTGCCGCCAAAATCCTTTGAGGAGGAGCAGAAGACGTCGATTTCTCCGTTGCGGTAGTCGGACCAGGTGACGTAAAGACGGCCTCCTTTCGGACTGCCGCGAGGATCGATGGCGATTTGGGGAAAGCCATTGGCGCGAGCGACGGCGTCAACGCTGAACATGATTGGCGCGGTGTCAACGATGTTGCGAGTTGGAGAAAATGTAACGCCGCCATCCGATGAAGCGGTGAAAACGAGATGATTGCCGTCGCCCCAAACGGCGTAAAGAGAGCTGTCCGGGCCGACCGCGCCTGCAAAACCTTCGACGGCGCCATTGTCGTCGCGAGGGAGGCCGCGCACGTTATCAATTTCGATGGGCTTCGACCACGTTTTGCCGTGGTCGGTGGAACGGACAAACTGAATCTGCGAATCGGCGATAGTCCAGCGCGTCCAGCCTATATATAAGTTGCCCGCAAACGGACCATGACTCGTGTCGGCGACGAGGTAGGGTTTGTCTTCCCAGGGAACATCCTTGCCGTCGGGCGTTTTGTTGGGCTGTTCGGTGGCAGCGATGTCTTTGGCTTCCCAGGTTTTGCCGCCGTCGAGAGAACGGCGGATGTAAATTCCATTCCGGCCGCTGTTATGACCCCAGTAGCTGTAGGTTCCAAGCTTGTCGAAAGCGATGTAGCAGATAAAAGCGTGGCCTTGATTGTCGTAGGTTGTGGAAACGTCTCCGGAAACGCGATAGCTGGTGGACTCGACGCCGGTGGCGATTTGCCAGGTGCGGCCTGCGTCAAAGGAGTACGCAGCGTGCGCGTTGTCTTGATAAACCGCGACAACTTGTTGCGGATTATTGGGATTGATGGCGATGCCGGGTTCGGTGAAATAACCGGGTTGCGGAGTGAGCGTAATCACGGTCGAGTTTGGAGCTTTCGGAGGGAGCTGAGCGAAAGCGTTCGCCGAAATAGTGGTGAGCGCCGCGATCAAGATTGCCGCACGAATCGTTTGTCGTGAATTCACTGGAGTTGCTCCTTAAAAAGCTTCACCGGGCGCGCGGGACGGGAGCTTCCCGCTCTTCGTGAATCGCGAAGTCGGAAGGCGGAGTGACGCCGAGAAGGTGCTGCACGAAATAATCCCAGCGTCGGCGGATGAGATACGGATTGCCACCTTCGCCGTGATACATGTTGGGCACGATGAGCTGGTCAAAGTTCTTGTTGGCCTTGATGAGGGCATCGGTCAAGCGCATGGTCTCGACGACGTGAACGTTGTCGTCAATGTCGCCGTGTTCGATGAACAAGTGGCCTTTCAGCCGGCCAGCCATGGTGACGTTCGATTGCTCGGTGTAGTCCGGCCCCACAGGATAGCCCTGGTAAAGTTCGTTCCACCAAGCTTTGTCGAGGCGCGCATCGTGGTCGCCGGAAATGGAAACGCAAACTTTGTAAAAATCAGGAAAAGCAAGGATGGCGTGCGTGGAACCGTATCCTCCGGCGGAAGTGCCGTAAATGCCGACGCGGTCGATGTCCATGTAAGGAAACTTCGCAGCCATCTGCTTGATCATTTCGACGTGATCTTCGAACGCTCCGCCGAGGTTGTGATAGGAGAATTCGTGGAACGCGCGGGAACGGCCGGTGGTACCCCGGCCGTCCACCATTACGGCGATGAAACCGAGCTCGGCGATTTGCTGCTGACCATTGCGCAGAGCAGCGCCAAAGGTTTTTGGAACGAAGAAACCCTGCGGGCCGGTGTAGACCTGCTCGACAATCGGATACTTTTTGGAAGGATTGAAATTCGACGGCTTCCAGATAAGACCATACAAATCAGTCGTTCCGTCTTTGGCTTTGCCGTGAAACGGCTCGGGGGCTTTCCAGCCGGCTTTGGTGAGTTCGCCCGTCTCCGTTTGCTCGAGGACGCGAACTTGCGAGCCATCCTTGGCGCGGCGCAGTGAGAAAACCGAAGGCAAGTCGGGGCGCGAAAAATTGTCGATGAAGAAGGCGTGGTCGGGGGAGAAGCTTACCGTGTGCGTGGCGTTTTCCGGAGTTAGGAGCGTGAGTCCTTTGCCATCAAAACCGACGACGTAAAGATGCGTTTGATAAGGGTCTTCGTCTTTTTCGCGGCCGTTGGCGAGGAAGTAGATGCGGCGCGCCTTTTCGTCAACGTCGACAACCTGGCGCACGACCCACGGACCTTGGGTCAATTGCGCGCGCAATTCGCCAGTCTTCAGATTTGAAAGATAGAGATGGTTCCAGCCGTCGCGTTCAGAGGTCCAGAGAACGTCGCCAGTCTCATGCAGAATGCGGAAACGCGTTTCTCCGGGATCGACGTACTTTTCGCCTTTTTCGCGGAGGACGACTCTTTGCTCGCCGGTGGTGGCATCCACTTCGCGAAGCTCGATGGACTTCTCTCCGCGCTCGGAGGCATCGTAAGAAAATGCCTTGCTGTCCGCGTACCAATCGAAGCCCGGCCCTCCCTGAAATTGCATTTCGATGGGCGCGGTTTTTACTTCGATGCGCTTGCCGCTTTGAACGTCAAAAATGATGGGCTCGGCTTTTGGAAGAACCTCGCCGGGCAGAGGATAGACGACGTTGTATTCCTTCGGACGAAGCTGGTTTGGAGGAACGAACTGAAGGTAGCTGAAGCGGCCGGCATTCCGTGTATCCATGCGGTAGGTAACAAGCTTGGAGGAATCGGGCGACCAGAACACCGCCGGGCGCTGCTTGATGTCCTGCGTGCCTTGCGCGACAAACGGACGCAGGCCGGCGATCGCCGTGGCGTAGTCGTAGGAGGCTTCGCCATCGCGCGTGAGGCGAATAACTTCACCGGTGGAAACGTAGCGCACGTACAAATCGTAATCCTTGACGTAGGCGACCCACTCTTTGTTGGGGGAGGCTTCTTCGTATTGGCCGGCGACGGGCTCGGGACCGCGCTTGCAATCGTATTTGTCGAGCGTGCAGGACCAAGGCGCGCCGTCAATTTGAAACGATATGGATTTGCCGTCGTCGGAAAACTCGATGGAGTCAAAAGGAAGCTCGGTGGATTGGACTTCGCGTTTTAGCGCTTTCGAAAGGGAGTCGGCGAGGCGCGCGTGGTCAAAGGCGGGCCCGGTCGTGTTTTGTTCGGCGTCAACGAGAAGAAATTCAGCGCCCTTCGTCCCGGCTTTGCGATACCAGAAACGGTTCTTCTTGGCGATCCAGTGGGGCGCAACATCCGCGACGTAGATGCGATGGCGGAGATTGCCTGGGAGAAATTGCTCGGCACGCTGATAGTCTTCGCGCGTGCCTTGGGCGGCGGCTCGGCCGGTAGGAAAAAAGAGGCAGACCAGCAGGAGAACTTGGCAGCGCGACACAATCTTCATGAAGACTTCTCCTCTTGAGAAAGTTTCGAGAACCGACCATGTCGTTTTAAGAAAACGCGAGCACGCCACGGGCGGGGCAAGCCCCGCCCCTACCCGCCGCTTCCATCCTCGTCCTCGTCTTCTTGCGGAGGACGAACGAAAGCGATCGGAGTGATTCCTTTGTCGAGCAAGGAACGGTTGAAAGCGGGAAGCTCTTTGTCAATCAGGTTTTGATAGCCGCTCTGCGCTTCGGCCAGGTCTTTTTCGATGGTTTCGAGAATCGCGGCGGTCGTATCCGTGGGAGGATTGTCCACGCCGCCGGCAACATCGCCCGCGCCGGTACCGACTTCACCGTTCAGCCAAATCAGGTGGAGGTAGATTTTTTCCGGGATGGAATAGTATTTGTCGTCGCTGAGGGCGTCGGCGCGTGAGATGAATTTGTACTCGACGTCTTGCATCTTCTCGTCCATGGCTTCGACGGCTTTGAGCAATTCGGGATCAGGATTGGTTTCGCCCTTCTCTTCCCTCGCTTGCTGGGCGCCCTCACCACCCTCCCTGTTTTCGTTCGAGATTGTAGGGGCGGTTTTGCGTCCCCCCAGCATGCGCGCGATCACATCGAGCTGCTTGCGCATCCATTCCAGTTTGTTGGTGGCTTCGGAGGTTTTCGTGATGTCGTCGCGAATGCGCAGTTGCAGCTTGAACGCTGCTGCCAAATCCTGATCGGCCGCGTGGACGTTGGGGTTTTTGACGATGGTCAGAGGTTGCGTGAAGCTTTGACCATCGACGATGAGGCGAACAGTATATTTGCCGGGCAACGCCATGGGGCCGACTTCAGCTTCGCGAATGCCCCAATGCAGAACCTGGCGCGAGTCGCTGCCGCGAAAACGGCGCTCTTCCCAGATGTGCGGATTTTCGAGAGGCGTGGTGCGGAGCGAGACGAGTCTCGGCGGATCGTAAAGGAAATTCCACTCGGCGCGATTCATTCCCGCCCGGCCGGGAGCATCGAGCTTTCGAATGACTGCTCCAGTGGAATCGAGGATTTCGATTTTTGGCGGAGCCTTGGGCGCGGCTTTCAGCGAGTAGGTGATTGCCGCATTGCCATTGGGGAAGAGACGAAACGTCTCGCGCGGAGCAAAAAGGCGCACGGGAACGTCATCGGATTTCTGCGCCATTTGCTCGAGCGGCGTGATGTCATCGAGAACGTAAATTCCGCGGCCGTAGGTGGAAACCACGAGATCGCGAAACTGTTTTTGCACGACGGCCCAAGTGACCGGGGCGTGAGGCAAGCCCGCGGTGAATGCGGTCCAGCGCGAGCCATCGTCGAGAGAATAAAAGAGACCGTTTCCCGTGCCGGCGAAGAGCAGGCCTTTCTGATTGGGGTCTTCCGCTATTGTCTTCACGTAGCCAAGCGAGTGTTTAGGAAGCGTGTCTGAGATTCTTGCCCAGGTCTTGCCGAAATCCGTGGTCTTGAAAATGTAAGGATCACGGTTGTCCATCAAGTGATAGTCGACCGAGACATACGCCGTCCCCGTATCGAAGTGGGAAGGCTCGATGCGCGTCACTGTGCCCCAAGGCGGCAGATCCTTGATGTTCTTCGTAACGTTGGTCCAGTTGGCTCCGCCGTCTTTCGTGTACCAGATCAAGCCATCGTTGGTGCCGGCCCAGATCAGGCCTTGCTGCACTTCAGAAGGGGCAATGGCGAACACGACTTCGCCATAAAACTGGCCGAGATTGTCGCCGACAATGCCGCCTGAAGAGCCGAGGTACTTCCGATCTTGCGTGGAGAGATCCGGACTGATGACCGACCAGCTTTGGCCGCCGTTGCTGGTTTTGAAAATCACCTGACAGCCGTAATAGACGGTGTTGTGGTCGAAAGGATCGATGGCCAGCGGCGGAGTCCAGTGACAGCGATACTTTAGTTGATCGGGCGGCGAATCGAGGGAGTGAATCCACGGACTCACGGAGCGCGCGCGCTTGGTCCTGGCGTCCCAACGCGTGACCTCATTTCCGTAGCAACTGGCCCAGACAATGTTAGGGTCCGTGAGATCAGGCAATGTAAACCCGGATTCGCAGCCGCCCATGCGGCGTTCCCAGCCGGTGTCGACAACGCGGCCGTATTCGAGCGGCGGCGCGATACTCGGGCCGCGCATGTTCGGGCCGTCCTGCATGTTGGTGTAGACGTAGTAGGGAACCTGATTGTCCACGGCGACGTGATACATCTGGCCAATCGGAAGTTGAATGCGATGGAAGCCGCGGCCGTGCACGGTGGTGATATTCAGGCCGCCGTCGTCGGTGATGACGAAGCGGTCGGGATTCTGCGGATCGATCCAGATGTCGTGATTGTCGCCACCCCAGGGAACTTCCTTGAAAAGTTCGCCACCGTCGAGCGATTCGAGGAAACTGCTGTTGGCCACGTAGACTTCGTT
>Ga0079221_10000141_pt1 | contig 16018 bp, 13 predicted proteins | sample GAAS200_FD_75069 | JGI IMG/M metagenome (GOLD analysis project Ga0079221, IMG submission 75069) | Agricultural soil microbial communities from Georgia to study Nitrogen management - GA AS200 | ecosystem: Environmental > Terrestrial > Soil > Agricultural land | place: USA: Georgia | collected... | reverse complement strand
CGGATGGAGCGTCGGCTCGGCGTCTCGGTCTGGCGCGTGCCGCCGAACGAGAACAATGGCGTGCTGCGCCGGGGCAGCGAGGCGCTCGGGATCAGGGTCGATTCGATCCGTCGCAACGTCCGTGGCTGCTGGAATATCGGCTATTGCGGCGTGGGCTGCCCCACCAACGCCAAGCAATCGATGCTGGTCACGACGATTCCCGCGGCACTCGCGCGGGGCGCGACGCTCGTCACGCGAGCTCGGGCGCTCGCGATCGAGCACGCCGGCCGGCGCGCGGGCGCGCTCACCTGCTGCGGACTGGATGCACGCGGCACGGACCCGACCTCGCGCCGCATAACAGTCCGCGCCCGAACGGTGATTGCGGCCGGCGGAGCGATCGGCACGCCGGCGCTGCTTTTGCGAAGCAAGGTGCCCGACCCCTACGGCACGGTCGGCAAGCGCACCTTCCTGCATCCCACCGTGGTGTCGGCGGCATTGATGAACGAGCGCGTCGACGGCTTCTCCGGCGCGCCGCAGGCGATCTACTCGGATCATTTCCTCCCCGGCGACGCATCGGGTCCCATCGGCTACAAGCTGGAAGTACCGCCGATCCACCCGGTGCTGGCGGCCATCACGCTTCCCGGCCATGGCGTCGCGCACGCGCGCTGGATGCACGAACTCGCGCACATGCAGGTGATCATCGCCCTCATGCGCGACGGTTTCCACGCCGACAGCTCCGGGGGCACCGTTGCGCTGCGCGCGGACGGAACGCCGCTGCTCGACTACCCGCTCAACGACTACTTCTGGGACGGCGCCCGCCGCGCGCTCGCGACGATGGCCGAGATCCAGTTCGCCGCGGGCGCGCGCGCCGTGATGCCCGTTCATGCCTCCGGGACGACCTACCGCGGCTGGGGCGAGGCCCGTGCGAGCCTCGCCACGTTGCCTCTCGCCCCGCTTGTCGCACCGGTTTTCAGCGCTCACGTCATGGGCGGGTCCGCGCTCGGTCCGGACGTCCGGCGCAGCGCGGTCGATCCGAGCGGCCGCTACCACCATCTCGACAACCTCTACGTGCTGGATGGATCGCTCTTCCCCACCAGCATCGGCGCGAACCCGCAACTGTCGATCTACGCGATCGTGGCCAAGCTCGCGAGCGGCCTCGCCTCGACGCTGCGCGCATGACGATTAGGGCGATCGCTCTAATGCCTCGCGCTACAGTGTCACGGCATGTCCATCCAACAGGAGCTTGAAATGCTTAAAGCAACCGCGGGGAACTTCAATGCAGCACGAGTGACGGACGCCGCACTGGCCGCCTCCCGTCAGGTGTGGCTCGCCGGCCTCGGCGCGGCCAGGGTGACCCGGCAGTGGACGGCGAACGACGCCGGTCAGGTGTTCCGCTCGCTGGTCAGGGAGGGTGAAGTCATGGAAGGCCGCGCGCTTCGCGTGATCGGCAAGCGATTCGACGACTCGCTCGCGCTCGCCACGGTCGCCTGGAACAGGGCACGGTACGGCGCGGTTGCGACCGTCAGCGGACTCGTCGACGCCGCGGCCGCCACGCTGCCGAGACTGCGCACAAACGCGACCGCCAAGCCGGCTGCGAAGAAGACCCGGCGCTCGCCAGCCAAGACCCGCCGAACGCGGAAGGCGAAGCGCTCGCTGCGCAAGGCATAAGCGTCGGCGGGTGGTGTAACATCGCCCCCGCCGAGAGCAACGAGGAAGGGAGCAGCATGCCGGTGGGGGCGCCGCCCCGGGCCGCGGGCGCCAGCGCACGAGTGCGGAAGCGCCCTGCAGCGCGCGCGCGGATCGGACTCGCCCTTGCGGGCGGCGGTCCCCTGGGCGGCATCTACGAAGTCGGCGCGCTGCTCGCGCTCGGCGAGTCGCTTCAAGGCGTCGACCTCAATGATCTCGACGTCTATGTCGGCGTGTCGTCGGGCAGCTTCGTCGCCGCGGCGCTCGCCAACGGCATCTCCCCTGCGCAGATGTACCGGCTGTTCATCGCCGAGGGAGGCGATGCTGCGCTCGCACCTGCGCTCTTCCTGCGGCCCGCGCTCGGTGAGTTCTGGCGGCGCGCGAGCTCCTTGCCGAGGCTTGCCGGAGCATCCCTCTCGACTTTCCTGCGGGATCCGCTCCGTCATGGAGCGCTCGAATCGTTCGCCGCACTCGGCCGGGCGGTGCCGACGGGACTCTTCGATCAGCGCGCGATCCATGCCTTTCTGACCCGACTGCTCGGCACGAGCGGGCGCAGCAACGACTTCCGGCGGCTCCGCCGCAAACTATTTCTGGTGGCGACAAACCTCGACAGCGGCGCGTCGGTGACTTTCGGCTCGCGCGGCTTCGATCACGTCCCCATCGACAAGGCGATCGCGGCTTCTGCGGCGCTCCCCGGACTGTTTCCTCCCGTTGAGATCGACGGCGAGCACTATGTCGACGGCGCGCTCAACAAGACGCTTCACGCCTCGGCGGCGCTCGACTACGGCGTGGATCTGCTCTTGTGCGTCAATCCGCTCGTGCCCTTCGACGCCAATGCCGCGGCGCGCCGGCGCCGGCTCACGGTCGAGAAGATCGATCATGGCGGACTGCCGCTGGTGCTCTCGCAGACTTTTCGCGCCATCATTCATTCGCGGATGCGCGTCGGGATGGAAAAGTACCGGCGACAGTATCCGCGTTCCGACGTCCTCCTGTTCGAGCCCGATCGCGAAGACGCCGACATGTTCTTCGCCAATATCTTCAGCTATTCCCACCGTGCGCACCTGTGTGAGACCGCGTATCGCAACACGCGCGAGCGCCTGCTCGCGAAGCATCGTAGCCTGGCGCCGCTCCTCGCTCGACACGGCATTCGCCTCGACATCGCTAAGCTCGAAGACCGGCACCACTCCATTCGCGCCGCGCTCGACGATCCGCGCACACTCTTCTTCGAGCGTCCGAGCGTCAAGATCGCAGCGCGCGCCCTCTCTCGCGCTCTCGACGCCTTGGAGGATTGTCTCGGAACCCTGCCCGCGCGATCCGTTCCGATGCCGCCGCAACGACGCGCGGCGGCCTAGAGCCGTCCGGGTCGGCCGAGCGCGCCTTCCCCCTCGATCCATGGCGGAGCGCAAACGCCCGCGCCGGACTCGCGAGCGCATCCTCGAGACGGCGCTTGCGCTGTTCAACCGGTTCGGCGAGCCGCGCATCACGACCGCGGACATCGCCAACGAGATGGGCATCAGTCCGGGCAACCTGTACTACCACTTCCGCAACAAGGACCAGATCATCGCGGAGCTCTTCGGAGCATTCGAGCGACGGCTCGACGGGCTGCTCGTCTTGCCGGAAGGGCGCATCGCGGGAGTCGAGGATCTGTGGCTCGTGCTGCACCTGCTGTTCGAGGCGATGTGGGACTATCGCTTCTTCTTCCGCGATCTCGATGAGATCGTCTCCCGCAACCGGAGGCTGGCATCGCGCTTCGCGCTCATCCTGCGGCGCGGTGCGCGCACCGTGGTAGAGTTGTGCCGCGCAATGGTGGTCAGCGGAGCGATGAGCGCGTCGGAGCCCGAGATCACCGCGCTTGCCGACAACGTGGCGCTGGTCGCGACCTACTGGATCTCGTATCAGAACATATCCAGCGGCGAGCACTCGGACCGGCCGGTGAATCTCGATCGCGCCGCATATCAGGTCCTGTCGCTGATCGCGCCATTCCTGCGCGGGGACGCACGTGCGCTGCTCGACCGTCTGAGCCGCGATTACCTCTGATCGCCGATCGTGGAGGCCGCTGATGGCGAAAGCATGGACGAAATTTCCCTATGCCGACAAGGCGTACGCCTACGACAGTGCGTCGCTGAAAAAGCACTGGGACCGGCTGCACCGCGGCGACTGCGAGCCCTGCCCCAAGGATGCCGCGGTGCTGGAGGCATGGCGGCACTATCACGCGGGTGAATTTCGCGATGCGGTCGATGCCGGCATCGCCGCCCGCGGCCCCGGAATCAACGCGGCGGTCAAGGCGCAGGCGATTTATGCCAACTATCTGGAGAAAACCGAGAAGGCCAAGCTCGCTCTTCTCGAGGAAGCGGCGGACTGGGCGAACGACCGGCGCACAAGCGCATCCAGCGACGCGAACGCCCATTACCTGTACGCGTATGCGCTTGGACGCTACGGACAGGGCATCTCGGTCGCAAAGGCGCTCGCGCAGGGCTTCGGCGGCAAGGTCAAGGGGGCGCTCACGACCGCGCTCAAGCTCGCGCCGTCGCACGCCGACGCGCACATCGCGTACGGCGCGTACCAGGCCGAAGTGGTCAACAAGGTCGGCGCGCTCGTCGCGGGAATGACCTATGGCGCGAAGAAGGATTCCGCGCTCGAGCATTTCCAGAAGTCCGTCAAGCTCAATCCCGATTCGGCGATCGCCCGCATCGAGTACGCGAACGGTCTCATCCTTTTGTTCGGAAAGGAGAGGCTCGATCAGGCCACCGAGCTCTACCAGCAGGCCGCCCGGGTCAAGCCGATGGACGCGATGGAAAGGCTCGACGTGGAGATGGCGAAAAGCGAGCTCAGCTAGCGACGCGGCCCGCGCAGTCGGGCTCGCCGGTTGCGCCGCCCTAGATCATTCGCTTGCGCCGCTCCTCGAGCACGTGCTCGAGCACCTCGATGCTCCGCCTCATCCCGTCGAGATTGGAATTGATCGCCAGCGCCCGGCGCGCGTAGTCGAGGGCGCGCTCGTACTGCTCGAGTCGGATATAGATCTGCGCATAGCCGGCGAGCGCACCGAAGTGGTAGGGGTTGCGCTTCATCACCTCATCACAGTCGGCGAGCGATCGGCGCAGGTCGCCGGCGAGAAAGTACAGCGTCGCGCGCTTGTTCCATCCTTCCGCGAAGTCCGGCTTGAGCTCGATGATCCGGGTGAACGTGGCGATGGCCCGGTCGATCTCGCCGGCGCTCATCTGCTCGATGCCGGCCTGATAGAGCCGGTCGACTTCCGCGTCGCCGGAGCGCGCCCAGATCTGCCAGAGCGCCTGCTGCGCTTCGCCGCGGGTGTCCTCGTCCGGGTCGCGAAGCGCTTTCACCAGCGGCGGCACATCCTCCATAGTCCCCACCTCGCCGAGCCGGCTGGCGGCCCCGCGCCGCGCCTGCGGATCGGCAACCGACAGCGACTGCAGCGCCTGCTCGCGGCTCAACGTCTGCGCGGCAGCGGCCGTGCCGATGGCGAGGAGGAGCGCGGCCAGGGCACGCAGGGTAGCGCCGGGCGACCGGGTCTTCATGCGAGAGCCGCTTGCTCCAGTTCGGCCGCGGCCGGCGGCTCGCGCCAGGGCCACGGCGCCATGAGCGTCGCAAGCGCGAGCTTTTCGAATTCGGGGGCGAAGCTCCGGATCACGCGCTGCGGATCGGGACACAGCGACCGGTCGGTGATCAAGCCGAATTGCACCTGACCGGCGTAGGTCATGATCGATACGCCCATCCCGATATCGCCCGACTGGGGCACCCAGAACATCAGCCGATCGATCCTCGCGCCGGCGAGATACAGGGGCTCGCGCGGCCCGGGCACGTTGGTCATGACCGCCGTGGCGTTCTTGGCGAGGAGCGCCAGAAGCCGCTCCTGGAGGACGTGCGGGCCGGCACCCATCGCCGCCAGGATGCCCAGCGCGATGACCGGCTGATACGAGCCTTTGAGCGAGCGCATGTTGGCGCGCACCGCGTACAGACGCTCCACCGGGTTGGCGATGCCAATCGGCAGGTCGAGGAAGACCAGGCCGAACTTGTTGCCGAGCCGATGACCTTCCCTCGGCGGTCTGAGATTCACCGGCACCAGGGCGCGGACCACGACGCCGTCCACCGGCTCGCATCGCCCGACGAGATAAGCCCGCAGCGCACCGCATGCCGACGCGAGAAGCACGTCGTTGACCGAGGAGCCGAGCGCCTTCCCGATCGCTTTGACCTCGTCGAGCGGAATCGGATCCGCCCATGCCACGCGTTTGGCGACGCCGGGCTTGCCCTTGAAGCGCGTCCGGGAGTCCTCGCCCATCAGCGCGAGGCGCGCCAGCTCGGCCGTAAGCGCGCCGCCCTGTTCGGCGAGCGCGAGGGCCCGCGCGGGATCGCGCAGCATCGCCGCGCCCTTGTCGAGAAGCGTCGAACCGGCTTTCGACGCCATGTCCAGCGCGCCGGCCAGCGGGGCGATGAGCTGCGAGAGCGGATCGTCCTCCGCGGAGCGGCGGTTGGCACGCGGCGGCGGCGAGATCGCGGCGCCCTCGCCGCTGGGCTCGGCGTCGGTCATCGACAACAGCACCTGGATCAACGCGATGCCGTCGGCGTAGCAGTGATGGATGCGCAGGACCACCGCCGAGCCGCCTTTGTAGCCCGCGACGAGAAGGAACTGCCAGAGCGGTCGATCGGCAGCAAGCGGCGTCGAGACGAGCTTGCTGACCAGCGCTTCGAGCTCCGGGTCTCCGGCGTCTCGCGGCAGTGCGACCGGAGCGACGTGATGCGCGAGATCGAAGTGCTCGTCGGTCTGCCACTCGAATCCGGTCAGCGTCGGCACCGGGCGCTGCCGGAAGCGCGCGAACCGCAGAAAGCGCGAGCGTATGGTCCGGCGCAACGCCGCGATCGCGATGCGCTCGCGCAGCAGGAGCACGCCGCAGATCACCATGAGATTGCTCGGTCGATCCATTCGCAGCCAGGCGACGTCGACGCTCGACATGCTTTCGCGCTTCTTATCGGCCATGGCGAATGCGGTTTGCCGGCAACTCGCGGGACGCGCTAAAGTAGCATAGAAGAGCGCCGCGTCGAAACCAGCGCCACCCTATCGATCACGAGGAGGGTTCATGGCCGCCGCACCGAATGACCTCAAGGCGAAGTTCGAGGCCGCAGCCGCGGCCGCCAAGGAGACCAAGAAGCGTCCTGACAACGCGACGCTGCTCAAGCTCTATTCGTACTACAAGCAGGCCACCGAAGGCGACGTCAAGGGCGCTCGCCCCGGCGCCTTGGAGTTCGTGGCCGGCGCGAAGTACGACGCCTGGTCCAAGCTCAAGGGAATGGCCAAGGACGAAGCGATGCAGAACTACATCAATCAGGTCGAGCGGCTGAACCGCGAATAGAGGTAACGCAGCGCCCGCGGCTACTTCGCCGCCGAGCCTGTGCTTTTCGGACTCCGCCTGACCTTCGTGCGTTGGCTCGCCGCGCGCTTTCGTCCGGCAGGGGACGCGGACTTTCCGCCCTGCGACTTGAGCAGCGCGTTGACCGCTTCTGAAAGCGCGTCGACTCGCTCCGTCAGACGCTTGACGTCCGCCGCCGAATAGACGCCCAGCCTTCCCAGGGCGCGAGCAACGCGGTTTTCGAACACCTGCTCGAGCTTGTCCCACGTATCGCCCGCGATCGACTGCATTTCCCTCGCCTTCGCCTTCGCGGCGCCGCGCGCCGCGTCCGCAGTCTGCGCCGCGGCAACCCGCGTTTTCGCCTCCAGCCCTTCGCCCTGCTTGACCAGCGTCTCGAATACCTTCACTCCGCCACCCTGCGCCTTGGCAAACGCGCCCAGGCCCGCCAGCCAGATCTGGTGCGACGAATCGAGGATCGCCTGCGCCAATCCCTTGGCTTCGCCCGCACCCTCGGAGCCAAGCTCGGCCTTCGCTTTCTTCAGCATCGTCTCTCCTTCGCGCTCGCGTTTCCTAACGTTGGACCGATTCTAAGCCCGACGCGCTAGAGCAATCATACTAAACGTCGCCGTCAGCGCTCGGCGGCGAGCGGGAGGGCCCGCCGTATAATGCTTCTCGCGATCGTGCTCGAGGGCCGCGGCGCGGAGCCCGCGGTTTGAAGCGCGATCCGACTGAGCCGCTCCGGGGGCTCACCGGCGAGCGTATCGAGGAGGCAATCGATGGCCTATTTCGTCACCGGCGGCACGGGGTTCATCGGCCGCTTCCTGATCGAAAAGCTGCTGAAGCGAGGCGAGCCGGTCTACGTCCTCGTGCGCAAGGGCTCGCAGAAGAAACTCGATGCGCTGCGCGAGAGCTGGGGGGCCGACGGCGCCCGCGTGATCGCCGTCGTCGGCGATCTTGCCAGGCCGAGCCTGGGCGTGTCCGCGAGCGACGTCGCGACGTTGAGGGGCAAGGTCAAGCACCTGTTTCATCTCGCGGCGATCTACGACCTCGCCGCGAGTGCCGAGGCGCAGGAGACGGCCAACATCGACGGCACCCGCAACGCCGTGAGGTTCGCCGAGGCGGTCCGTGCCGGCTGCTTCCATCATGTGAGCTCGGTTGCCGCCGCAGGCCTCTACGAAGGCACCTTCCGGGAGGACATGTTCGAAGAGGCGGAGGAGCTCGACCACCCGTATTTCAAGACCAAGCATGTCGCCGAGGGCATCGTCCGGAGCGAATGCAAGCGGCCCTGGCGGGTGTATCGGCCCGGCTTCGTGGTCGGCCATTCGCAGACGGGCTACATCGACAAGATCGACGGACCGTATTATTTCTTCAAACTGATCCAGAAGATGCGCCGGATGCTTCCCGCCTGGGTGCCTACGATCGGCATCGAAGGCGGGCGCATCAGCATCGTCCCGGTCGACTTCGTGGCAGCGGCGCTGGATCACCTTGCCCACAAGCGCGGGCTCGACGGCAAGTGCTTCCACCTGACGGATCCGGCGCCGCACCGCATCGGCGAAGTGCTCAACATCTTCGCCCGGGCCGCGCATGCGCCGCAGATGACGATGCGCATCAACGCGCGCATGTTCGGGTTCATTCCGGCGCCGATCCTCTATGGCCTCGCGTCGCTCGCCCCGGTGAAGCGAATGATCCGCGCGGTGCTCAAGGACCTGGGCATTCCGAAGGATGTGTTCCAGTTCGTCAACTGGCCGACCCGGTACGACAACAGGGAGGCGGCGAAGGCGCTGAAGGGGTCGGGGATCGAGGTCCCGCATCTCGAGACTTATGCCGCGAGGCTATGGGACTACTGGGAGCGCAACCTCGATCCGGACCTGTTCATCGACCGCAGTCTGTCCGGCAGGGTCAAGGACAAGGTCGTGGTGATCACGGGCTCCTCTTCCGGCATCGGCAAAGCCACCGCGCTCAAGCTCGCCGGCGCGGGAGCCCGGGTCGTGCTGGTCGCGCGCGGCGAGGAAAAGCTCCTCGAGACGAGAAAGGAGATCGAGGCGGCCGGCGGCAAGGCCTGGATCTATACCTGCGACCTCTCCGACATGGCCGCCACAGATGCGCTGGTCGCGAAGGTGCTCAAGGACCAAGGCGCGTGCGATTTCCTGGTCAACAATGCGGGCAGGTCGATCCGGCGCGGGATTCTGAACTCGCTCGATCGTTTCCACGACTTCGAGCGCACGATGCAGCTCAACTACTTCGGGTCGTTGCGGCTCATCATGGGTTTCCTGCCGCGGATGCTCGAGCGGAAGTCCGGGCACATCATCAACATCTCCTCGATCGGCGTGCTGTCGAATGCGCCGCGGTTCTCGGCCTACGTCGCGTCGAAGTCCGCGCTGGACGCTTTCTCAGCCTGCGCCGCATCCGAATTCCTCGACAAGGGCATCAGCTTCACCACGATCAACATGCCGCTGGTGCGAACGCCCATGATCGCGCCGACCAAGATGTACGAGAGCGTGCCCACGCTCTCTCCGGAGGAAGCGGCCGATCTCGTCGTCGAGGCGATCGTCTACAAGCCGGTGCGCATCGCCACGCGGCTGGGCGTCTTCGGCGCGGTGAGCCACGCGATCGCACCGAGGCTCACCCAGATCCTGCTCAACACCGCGTTCAACATGTTTCCCGACTCGGCGGCGGCCGCCGGCAAGAAGGACGGCGAGCCTCAACCGCTCAGCGCGGAGCAAATGGCCTTCGCGCAGCTGACGCAGGGGATACACTGGTAAAAACGGAATTATCCGTAACGGGCTTGCAGAATTGTAGGCGGTAGCCGACAAGCCGTTCGCGTAAGGTGCCACCAGTGGGTCGCGAATATCGTCGCGGTCGCTCACGTTCGACCGAAACCGGTATTCGTTTACGCGGGGTCTCTGCCTCGCGGCGCCACGCCGACGGACGTTATCAAAACGAGGAACCTCTACTGGCTGATCGTCGCGATCGCGGTCGCGGTGGTGACGATCACGCTCGCCGGGTTTATCGTCGTCCTCGTACCGAACGACCCGAGCACGGCCGCGCTATCGATGCAGCACGAGGTGCTCGAACCGAAGCTCGAAGCCATCGCGGAAACGTACGGCTGGGTCAAGTAGGGCACGCTTCGGCAAGCGTACGACGCCTGCGGTCGCCCCAGCATCCCGAACGGGAGTCGCCTCGAGCACGCATCGCGGGCTTCGGCCGCGTCCTTATCCGACTGATGGGATCGGGCATTCAAGGCCGCGCGGATGTTCGCAGAACGCGGGCGGTGCTCGGCGGCCGATGCCTGGGATACACTGCGCTTGGTCCCTCGGTGCCACTGATATCCTATGCCGGCGTCGCCTGGCGTCGTTACCTTCCTCTTCACTGACATCGAGGGGAGCACCCGGCTCTGGGAGAGGGAGCCCACGCGGATGCGCCCGGCGCTCGCGCGACACGATGCGATCGCGCGAGCGGCGGTGGAGCGCCATCACGGCGCGATCGTGAAGACGACTGGTGACGGCGTCCACGCGGTCTTCGACGATCCCCTAGATGCCGTGAACGCGGCACTGGACATGCAGCAGGCACTCCTCGATCCAGAGGCGACCGCGGGCATCGCGTTCAGGGTGCGTTGCGGGCTGCACGCCGGTGTCGACGAGCGTCGCGACAACGATTTTTTCGGCGGGGCGGTGAATCGGGCAGCCCGAATCATGAGCGTGGGGTACGGCGGACAGATCCTGCTGTCCGAAGCGGTAGCCCTAATGCTGAGGGACCGCCTGCCCGCAGGCGCGTCGTTGCGCGATCTCGGGCCCGCGCGGCTGCGCGACTTGACGCGACCCGAGCGGCTCTACCAGGTCGTCCACCCCGACCTCCGCGCCGAATTCCCCGCGCTGCGGACGCTCGAGGCAACACCCAACAACCTGCCGCAGCAGCTGACCTCGTTCGTCGGTCGGGAAAGCGATCTGGTGGAGATCACGAAGTTGCTAGCGAGCAGCCGCCTGTTGACGCTCTTCGGGGTCGGCGGCATCGGCAAGACTCGGCTGTCATTGCAGGTCGCAGGCGTGCTGCTGGACGATTTTCCCGATGGCGTGTGGCTCGTAGAGCTTGCTCCGCTGGCCGATGAGCAGTTCGTCCCGCAGGCCGCAGCATCGGTACTGGGCGTCAAGGAAGAGGCCGGACGAGCACTAGTCGATGCGCTCAAAGACCACGTCAAGGACCGGCGCCTGCTGCTTATCCTGGACAACTGCGAGCATCTCCTGCAGGCGTGTGCACAACTCGCGAGGCAGCTTCTCGAATCGGGTCCGCACATCAAGATCATAGCCTCGAGCCGCGAGCATCTTCGCCTCGCCGGCGAGCAAACCTACGTGGTGCCATCGCTGGCAGTACCACTCCGGTCTGAGGGCGTAACACCTGAGTCGTTGGCGCAGTACGAATCAGTCCGGTTGTTCATGGATCGGGCTGTGGCTGCCCAGTCCGCCTTCGCAGCCACCGAGCAGAACGCGCAAGCCATCGCTGATATCTGTCGCCGCCTGGACGGCATCCCGCTTGCGATCGAGCTTGCGGCCGCGCGCGTGCGAGCATTATCGGTCGAGAACATCGCCGCGAGGCTCGACGATCGCTTCCGCCTGCTGACAAGCGGTGATCGGACGGCGTTGCCTCGCCAGCAAACGCTGCGCGCCCTGATCGACTGGAGCTACGACCTCCTCGACGAGCGGGAAAGGGCCGTGCTCCGCCGACTTGCAGTGTTCGCCGGAGGATGGACGCTCGATGCGGCGGAGGCGGTCTGCAAGGGGGCTGACGAGCATGAATCAGACATTCTCGATCTCCTGACCGCTCTCGCCGAAAAATCGCTGGTCGTCATCGATGCGGAAGGCGGACGTTACCGACTCCTCGATACGGTGAATCGGTACGCGCAAAAACGACTGATCGAATCAGGCGAGGAAAAGCCGACGCGCTCCGGCCACCTTGCGTTCTACCTGGCGCTCGCGGAGACAGCCCGGCCGGGTCTTATCGGCCCCAACCAGGGCGCTTGGCTTGCCCGCCTCGATCTCGAAAGAGAGAACATTCTTTCAGCGCATGCTTGGTGCGACACGGCACCGGATGGAGCGGCAGCGGATCTCAGGCTGGCCTACGCGATGCTGCTCTACTACGTAAACCGCGGACTTCTCGGGCTCGGACACAGAGTGACGGTCGAAGCTCTCGCGCGCCCGGGCGCACAAGGTCGAACGATGACCCGATGCCGGGGACTCTTCAATGCTGGCCAGCTCGGCTGCTGGATGGGACGCTACGAGGAGGCGCGGCGCTATCTCGAAGAAAGCCTCGCGATCGCTCGCGAGCTCGGAGACAAAGGAAGAATTGCGACGGTGCTCCAGCCGTTGGGCGCCGCCTGCCTCGGGCTAGGTGATCGCGCGACGGCGCACGCAAGCCTCGAGGAAGCGCTGGCTCTGGCCCAGGAGCTCGGAAACAAGCGTGAACTTGCAGGCGCGCTCAATGCTGTCGCGCAACTACACCGCGTCGAGGGCGAGCTCGATCGAGCGCAGCCGCTTTATGAACAGGTCCTCGCGTTGGCTCGCGAGCTCGGCGATCGTGAAAGCATTGCGATCGCTCTGCTCAACCTCGCCATGGTGTCGATCAGGCGTGGCTCCGGCGAGACGGCCCCAGATATGCTCCTCGAAGTCCTCGGCATTGCTGCTGAGACGGGCTCCAAGCCCGTCGAGCAAAGTATCCTGGAAGTGTGCTCAGGACTCGCTTCGCTGCGCGGCGAATGGGATCGCGCCGCCCGATTCTACGGGGCCGCGGAATCGCGGGCGGCTCAGACCGGCCTTCAGCGCGATCCCGCAGACGAGGCGTTCCTGTCGATGTACACCGCCCAAGCGCGCGAAGCGCTGGAGGTCCCTACCTTCGCGCTGATTGAAGCAGAAGGCCGCGCACTCGCCAACGACGCGGCGATGTCCGAAGCCAGAGCCTGGCTGACAAAACGCCTCTGACACGCTGAAGTCGCGAGCCGCGCCTTAGCAAGGCGACGCGGCCCGAGGCCGCACAGGCTGCTACTGGCCGTTAATGATGCCGGGATCGAGTGGCGGACAGGGAACACCGTCGTGCAGCAGGTTTACAGTGTACTTGTGGTAGGTGGTATCCGAATTGGAATCGAACCACTGAAACTTTTGATCCCCCAATATCTGGCCCCGCGTGAATTGCGGATCCCCATGGAAATCGATGCCGTTGGCGGCAAACGTATATCCGGTCTTGTAGATCGTCCACTCGAGACGCGGATTTGAATTGCCCCGGGCAATAGGCGCCTTTTCCGGAGAGGCCAGAATATTGTTCGGATCGCTGCAGTCCAGATATAGGTTGATAGCGATCGGGCAATTCCCTTCACCGCATGCCTTGGGCATCTTTGCCACGGTGGGCGGTGCCACGACGGCGCTGTACAGAAAGACAGCTAGAGCTCCGACAAGAGCGGCTACTATGGCCACCGCCAGACTGTTCTTCGTCATTGATCCCTCCCGTGGTTGTCTTTCGGACTCCACTTTCCCCGATGAAACGCCTGTCGCCTCGCGCTTGTAGATGACAACCACCAGAATCATACGCCTGGCGAACTCGCAGTGCATTCAGTATCTGTGAGCGGGATTCGCTTCGTCGCACTGAAACGCGTTAGGTCACGAGAGTAGTGCTTCGCGCAGGTCCTTGATCTTGGTTGCGACGAGATCTCTTGTCCCCCTGTCCGCGAGCAGGGCGTTATGCGCGACTCCCACCATCGCGACGTTCTCCGCATGACCGAGCACCGAGCTCGCCTGCGGTGCGACCATGCTGTCGTGCCGCGACCAGATCGACGTGATCGGCGCCGGCGCGGCGCCGTCCTCGCCTCGATTGAGCTCGGCGAGCCAGGCGTTGCCCGGCCGAAGCTGGGCGAGGCTGCGGCCGGGGAAAAGGTAGGCGAGGACGCTGCCATGGTGCGGCGTCCCGAGCGTGATCAGGCGCGCGACGCGAGCGCCGCCGGAACGGCGCAGGTACGCCCGCGCGACGAGCCCACCCATGCTGTGCCCCACGAGAACAATCCGATCCGCGCCGGTCGCGGCACAGATCGCCTCGATCTTCGCGTCGAGCTGTCGGGCGAAGAGCTCGATATCGGCGAGCGGCGGCCCGTAGTTGACCGTATAGACCGGGCCGATGCCGTTATTCCGAAGATATCTCCGGAAGGCGAGCCATACGCCGTCGTTCACCAGGACACCATGGATCAGCAGGACCGGACGGCTGGCCGGCGCGGGCTCGGGGTCGCGTACCAGCCAGCGGTGCAGCGCCATCAACGGCCAGGAGATCGCGACGACCCATACCTCGGCGCTGTAGAGCCGGACCGTCGCTCGGAGGCCGATGCGCGCCTCGGGAGGCCGCGGCGTGCGCCATATCCACGCGATACCGAACCACAGAGTGACGAGCACGAGCGCGGGCGTGAAGTAGGCGAGCGGAGCGCCCAGCACGAACCACCAGCTCGCTGCGCCCTCGCTGACCCAGTGCGCGGCCCAGCGCAGGTACGCTCCGGTGCCGAGCACCAGCGCGAGCATGAGCACGAACGCGGTCATCGCGAGCTTTCGCGCTCTAGCGCGCGGCGCCGGGATCGGCGCGCCAGCCCTGAAGCGCCGGAAGCACTTCCGCGATCTCCGCCAGCAGTCGCACGCCCGCCGGCGTCTTCCGAAGCCGGCGCGTGACCTCTCCACCTGCCCAAAGCGCCACGGGGGCCGGGAGCGCCCGGCGCAGCGTGGCAATGGCATCGCCGACCTGGCGCAGTGGGAACGCCATCGAGAACGAAATCGCCACGACGTGCGCCTTGTAGGCGAGCGCGGCGCCACGGATGTCCTCGAAAGGCGTCTGCGTTCCCAGACAAATGCAGTACGCGCCCTCGGACGAGAGCAGTGCCTGGGTCATGAGCAGGCCGATCCCGTGCTGCTCGCCGGGCACCGTGGTCAGCAGCACTCTCGGCACGCCGGCGCCGCGCGGGACGGCGTTGATGGCGATGCGCAAAAGAAGCTGGAGCTGCTCGCTGTACAGGTGCTCTTCGAATACCTGCAGGTCGCCGCGCATCCAAGCTTCGCCGACGGCGCGATTGAGCGGAGCGACGGTGTCGAGCACGAAGCGCTGCATGCCGTTTCGCAACATCTGCCCAGCCAGCGTCGCGTGCAGCGCGGCCGCGTCGTGCCCCTTCAGCAACGCCAGCACATCGCTCTCGGCCGCAGCGACTGTCTCGCGCCGCGGACGGATGCGTTTTTCCGCGAGCGCGTTCAATTCCTCGAGCGATTGCCGGATGAGCTTGCCCGGCCTCAAGCCGGTGTCCATCAGGCGCTTGATGGTGCGCAATCGCGCGAGCTCTTCAGCGGTGTATTGCCTTTCCGCGTTTTCGTCGCGATCGGGCCTCGGAAATCCGTAACGCCGCTCCCAGATGCGCAGGACGTCCTTCGACAATCCGGTCTCGCGCTCGACGGCGCTGATGTTGAAGCGTGTCTGGTTGCCTTCCATTTCAGCCGGTTCGTCCTGGACAGTGGGCAACATTAACACAACGGACCTGCCTTGCGACCGGCCTGTCCAAGACAAAGAGGGATGCTATACTTTGATTGTTCAAGGAGCCGACGATGGTATCGCACCGAAACGCTTCCATCCTCGCGGCGACGCTGCTTGCGATAGCGCTCTTGGCGGCCGCTCCCCCCACTCTCGCCGATCCCGGGCAGGCCGCTGCCACGAACGCCTGTCCCGCGTTGCTCGATCGCGAATTCAGTCGGCTGCAGACGGGCAAGTCCGAGTCGCTTTGTCAGTATCGCGGCAAAGTGCTCCTCATCGTGAATACGGCGAGCTACTGCGGTTACACCCACCAGTACGAAGGCCTCGAGGCGCTGTATCGCAAGTACAAGGATCGCGGCCTGGTCGTGCTGGGCTTTCCTTCCAACGACTTCGAGCAGGAGCCGGGCAGCAACAAAGACATCGCCGAATTCTGTCGGCTCACCTACGGCGTGCAGTTT
>Ga0079221_10000140_pt1 | contig 16021 bp, 11 predicted proteins | sample GAAS200_FD_75069 | JGI IMG/M metagenome (GOLD analysis project Ga0079221, IMG submission 75069) | Agricultural soil microbial communities from Georgia to study Nitrogen management - GA AS200 | ecosystem: Environmental > Terrestrial > Soil > Agricultural land | place: USA: Georgia | collected... | reverse complement strand
TCTCGTGATTGGCGGCGGCATTTCCGGGTTGGTTTGTGCTAACGCGCTTCAGAAAACGGGCATAGAAGTTTTGTTAGTCGAAGCTTCGGCGCGGCCCGGTGGGGTTATAAATTCCGTTGTGCGCAATGGCTACTTGCTGGAACTGGGTCCGCAAAGCTTTTCCGGAACTTCGCAACTGCGAAGCTTGTGCGCTGAGCTCGGGATCGCCGACCAGCTTCTCGAAGCTCCGGCGCGCGCGCCGCGCTACGTTTTGGTCAATAGAACACTGAAAGCCGTTCCGATGAGCCCGCCCGCATTTTTCACAAGTTCGCTGATCAACGGTTCCACAAAATGGGCGCTGGTTCGCGACATTTTTGGCAAAAGCGCGCCGCCCGACGCCGACGAATCCATTGCGGTTTTCGTCCGTAGAAAATTTTCGGATCAGCTTCTCGAACGATTGGTCGGCCCCTTTGTTTCGGGTGTGTACGCCGGAGACCCTGAACAGCTAAGTCTTCGCAGCGCATTTCCGCAACTGTACGAAGCCGAAAAAGCCGCGGGCAGCATCGTTCGCGGAATGATGAAGCTGGCGAAGAGCAAAAAGGGACCGCGCGAGCGCGCCACGCTGAATACTTTTCGCGAAGGCAACGAAACCCTGGTGCGCACACTGGCGAACCAGCTTGGCGCAAGGCTTCTTATAGGAACGGCCGCGGCGAACATCTATCGGCAGAACGATGGCTCCTTCCACATTTCATTGGAAGGAGGCCACAACGATTCTGTGTCGGCCAAGAGTGTGGTTCTTGCAACTCCGACGGATGTTGCTGGAAAGCTGCTCTCCCAGCTCGACCCTTTGTTCGAAACGCATCTGACCGCTGTCGAGTACGCCGCCGTCGCCGCCGTCTCGCTCGGTTACGCAAAAGAAGATGTTGGGCATTCGCTCGACGGTTTCGGCTTTCTCGTGCCGCGCTCTTCAGGACTCCGCATCCTCGGCACGGTGTGGAATTCTTCGCTTTTTCCCGGCCGCGCGCCGGAGGGGCATGCTCTTCTGACCACTTTTGTGGGCGGCGCTACCGATCCTTCAGCGGCGAAGTTGAGTTCCGAGGAATTGTCAAACATTGTTCACGGTGAGATCGCCCCCCTGCTCGCGATCAAAAATCCGCCCGCGTTCTGCAACGTCACAATTTGGCCGCGCGCGCTTCCCCAGTACAACTTGGGCCACGCTGATCGCCTAACATCGATTAACAAAAGCTTGGCGCGTTTTCGGGGACTTTTTTTGACTGGCAATTATTTGCGCGGCCCGGCCATTGGCGCGTGCGTGGAGCAAGCGCTCGCCGTCGCTGAAGAAGTAAAGCTGAATGTCGCCTGATTGATGCTGAGAACTGTCTACTTCGTGCTATACCGCAGCGCCAAGCGCACCTCGCGCCGTTTGCCCGCTTCGTGGAACCTTCGCTTCTCCTCTTCCGTCTTTACAATCAGCGGCGGCACGGGCTTTGGCAGTCGCGTGTGTTCATCGATGGCCACAAAGGTAACGAACGCCGACGTCGCGTGTTTCTTCTCTCCGGTCAGCACATTTTCGGAATAGACTTCGACACCGACTTCCAGCGAAGTGCGAAAGACACGATTGACTTGCGACTTCAGGGTTACGATTTCCCCCAGATTCACCGGATTGCGAAAATCAATGTAATCCACGGAAGCCGTGACCACGTAGCTGCCCGAATGCCGGTGCGCCGCCATCGCCGCGGCCATATCGACTAAGTGCATCACGTGCCCGCCAAGCAGCTTGCCCAGCGGATTCGTCTGCGCCGGCAGGACGATTTCCGTCATTTCCGATCGGGATGCACTCACCGGCTTTCCTTCGAGGCCTGCTTCTCCGCGCTCTTTCTCCGTCTTCTTCGTCTTCATGCAACTCCTCTTCTTGCCGCGTTTGGCTGCTCTTCCACGCCCCCGTATAATACGGGACGTTCCCACAAGCGAACAAACGAAGGAGCCCATGACCGAGCTAACGCCAGCACAAAAGAAATCCCGGCGACAAATGCTGGAAGAGTTTATCGCGCAAAAGCCCGACGACGCCTTCTCCCGCTACGGACTGGCACTGGAATGCATGAATAGCGGGGACTCGGCCGCCGCGGACAAACACTTCAGCGCCCTTCTTGAACGAAATCCCGGCTATGTCCCGGCCTATTTGATGTATGGCCAGCTCTTGGCTCGCGAATCGCGCAAGGAGGAAGCGCGCCGCGTTCTCTCGAACGGCGTCGACGCAGCTACCAAAGCTGGCAATCAACATGCGCGCTCGGAGATGGAAGCGCTGTTAAACGATCTCGCGTAGATTGGACGAGGTCAACCGAATGACAAAGGGTCAGTCTTCCAAGGTCGGCAGGGTCTTTAGCACTTCGGTAGCGCGCGGGCGGTTGCGCACGGGTTCGTCTTTGCGGATCTTGCCGTCGCGAAACACGAGCACGCGCTTGGCAAACTCCGCGATGTCGTGCTCGTGCGTTACCATGACAATCGTCAAGCCCTTGTCGTTCAGGTCCTGAAAAACTTCCATGATTTCGACCGAAGTGCGGCTGTCCAGGTTCCCCGTGGGCTCGTCGGCCAGCAGAATGGACGGCCGGTTGACCAGCGCCCGCGCCACGGCCACGCGCTGCTGCTGTCCGCCCGACATTTGTGAAGGAAAATGCTCGGCGCGATCCGCCAACCCGACCATCGCCAGGGCATCCGCAGCTCGCTTATGACGCTCTTCTTTGCTGACCTTGGAATACAGTGTCGGCAACTCGGTGTTTTCGAGCGCCGTGGTGCGCGCCAGCAGATTGAATCCCTGAAAAACGAATCCGATTTTCTGATTCCGGATGAGCGCGAGCGCTCTCTTGTCATGTTGCGAAACGTCTACGCCTTCCAACAAGTAACGGCCGGAGCTGGGCCGATCCAGGCAGCCAAGAATATTCATGAACGTGGATTTCCCGCTGCCGCTCGCGCCCATCACGGCCACAAATTCGCCGTGATGAACGTCTATGCTGACGCCACGCAGTGCGTGAACGCGCGTCTCGCCAAGTTCGTAGTACTTGTGAATGTCCTCCACGCGAATGACGGCATCGCCGTTGGGCACAGCGCTGACTCGCGTTGCTTCAGCCGGGTTCGTGGTTTGGTTTGTGAGTGGCATCGAGGTTGAGTCGAGAAGCCCTACCGGCGGATTCCCGGCGTTCCCGGCGCAGAGGACTTGGCCACTACCGAACGAATGATCAATTCATCTCCTTCTTTCAATTCGCCCTTCGCCACCGCCGTCACTTCCGTGTACGAATGGTCCGTAATTCCCAAGGACACCCTCACCGGCTCCATGGTGTTGTCCGAATGAAGCTTCCAAATCACCGCGCTGTCCGATCGCGGGGTGCGCGGCTGGTTCTGGGTTCCTCCGCCCCCCGAGCTGCCCGCATCACCGGCGGCAGGATCCTCGCTTGCTTTTCTTCTTTCATTGTTCTCGATTCCGTATTGCTTGTACATCGCCAGAATCTCTTCAGGCGTCATCGGCGGCTTGTAGCGCAACGCGGTGTTGGGCAGCTTCAGCACATTTCGCACAGTGTCCACAGGAATGGTTACGTATGCGGTCATTCCTGGAAATAATTTCAAATCGGGATTGGCAAATTCGATGATGGTGTCGTAGGTCACCACATTCTGCACGGTGGTGGCGTTCATGCGCACTTGGCTGACTTTTCCGGTAAACGTTTCTTTCGGAAAGGCGTCCACCTTGAAGGTGACTGGCTTGCCTACTTTGATATTTCCCACGTCGGATTCGTCCGTCTTGGCGTAAACCAGCATCTTGGTAAGGTCTTGTGCAATCGTAAAAATCGTCGGAGCCTGCAACGAGGCGGCCACGGTCTGGCCTACGTCCACGTTGCGCGCCACCACGGTTCCGTCGATCGGCGAACGTATTACGGTGTAGTTGAGATTCGTCTGTGCGACGTCCAGTGCCGCCTTTTTCAGGGTGACCTGCGCCTCGGCTTGCGTGACGTTGGCTTCCGCGCCGCCAACTGCGGCGACGGCGGAATCGTAATTCGCTTTCGCCATATCGAGCTGCTGCTGGCTCATGACGCCTTCTTTGGTCAGCTCCACGGTTCGATCGTAGTCAGCCTTGGTTTGCACGCGCGCGGCCTGCGCTTTATCTACGCTGGTACGTGCCGCCACGAGATTGGCTTTGGCATTTGCCAAGTCCGCGTTTGCTTGCTGCACCGCGCCCTGAAACAAAGCAGGATCGATAAGCGCCACGAGATCCCCTTTGTGCACGCGCGAATTGAAATCCACGAAGAGTTTGGAGATCGTTCCCGACACCTGCGACCCGACTTGCACCGTGATGACGGCATTGATTGTTCCCGTGGCCTCCACGACGTCATGGATGTCGCCGCGCTCCACTTTGGCGGTGAAGTGCTGCGCTTGCGGCGCGCGATTCAGCCCCAGCGCCAGAAGCAGCGCCACCACGACGAAGCTCCCGCCGAGCATTAGCCATTTGGTTCTAGGTTTCATTCGTGTCCTAACCGCCTAAATTCGCACATTGGATTGTTCATTCGTAACGCAGCGCCTCGATGGGATCGAGCAAGGAAGCTTTTCGCGCCGGGTAATATCCGAAAAACACGCCGACCGCCACCGAAAAGAATGCGGCCACGACAACGGACTCAAGGGACATGATCATGGGCCATTGCAGCGTCTTGCCGACAAGATAAGAGCCGACGATCCCAAACAGCACTCCAGCTCCGCCGCCGACGAGGCTCAACATCACTGACTCGCCAAGAAATTGCAACTGGATCGCTTCTTCGGTCGCGCCAACGGCGACGCGCACGCCAATTTCGCGAGTCCGCTCCGTGACGGAAACGAGCATCACGTTCATAATCCCGATTCCGCCGACAATCAGCGAGATCGAAGCAATGGCAATCAGAAGAACGGTGAGCGTTTTGCTGGCTTCGAGCTGTGCCTGGATGATGTCCTCCGGATTGCGAATGTTGAAGTCGTCGTCTTCCTCCGGGCGCAAATGGTGACGGTCGCGGAGCAGGGCGGCGGCTTCCTGCCCGGCGATTTTCACGGCATCCTGTGAAACGGCGGAGCAAAGAATGTCGTCGAGCCAGGTAATCCCCTTGATTTTCTTCATGGCCGTCGTGTAGGGCAGAATGATGGTGTCGTCCTGATCTTGCCCGGAGACGGAGAGCCCTTTCGGGAGGAGCGTTCCCACGACTTTGCACGGCAGGTCTTTCACGCGAATCACTTTCCCGATGGGGTCTTCAACGCCAAAAAGCGTATCGCGCACGGTGCGCCCGATGACGCAAACATCGGCAGCGCGATCCACGTCGTCCTGCGAGAAGGCGGCGCCCTGATCGATGAACCAGCGCTTGATGTCGAAAAATTCCGGCGAGACGCCGCGGTAGCTGGTGTACCAATTCTGGTTGCCGTAAATGATCTGCACGCTGGCGTCCACGTTCGGCGAAACACTTTTGATCAGAGGAATCTGGTTCTTAATTGCAACGGCGTCGGACAGCACCAGCGACTTTGTTCCATGCGTTCCCGTGCGCACGCCGTTGACCGCGCGGCCACCCGCTTCGATCCACACAAAATTGTCGCCCAGATTGTTGAGCTGCTGCTCGACGCGCGCCTGCCCCGCTTTGCCAATGGCCACCACGCAAATCACCGCGGCGATGCCGATGGTAATGCCCAGCACCGTGAGCACGCTGCGCATCTTGTTGCGCAGGAGCGCCACGACCGCCGACCGCAAGAGCGCGCTATAGTTCAATTCCTCTCCGGATTCTCTTCAGAAAGCATTTTCGGCGTCCCAAGATAAATGGAAGATAAATCAGGGACTTACAAAATGACCCTGCACCAACCATTTTTCCACCAACGATGAAGCATTGCCAGTATCGAACACCGCAACTGGCCGCATCCCGAGTCGCAAATAACACAGCCAACAGGGCGTTCCAGCTTGACTTGACACGGCACAGCCAGGGGAGCACATTAGTCTGGCTTCGTTGTTATTCGAGCTTTCGATGCTCCTGCGACCCTCCAACGGCTTCACTTGAACAGCCCGCTGACCGCGGGTCTCGCCGGCACTCGCTTTTCACAATCGAAGTTACCAAACTAACCCTATTTCGCAGCATACCAAGCTGCCTAAAGGAGACTCCCACGTCATGAAATCGCACAAGATCCTGATTGCTGTCCTTGCATGCGCTGTGACCGTCGCCGTTGTGAAGGCAGCTCTCTCTGCTCCATCGGAAACAAGCCCTGCCACCCGCATGTTCCGCTTTACATACGTCGCCAGCATCCCTGCTCTGCCCGCAGACGCCAAGACTTCTCGCATTTGGATTCCCCTGCCGCAGTCGGACCAGTACCAAACCATTCGCGACCTGAAGATTGAATCTGCTCTCAGGTATACACAACATCGAGATCCGGAGTATGGCAACGAGTATCTCTATTTGGAGGTGCCGGCACCTGAAGTCACGCAACCCGCGGATGTGCGTGTGAGCTTTGAAGCGACCCGTCACGAGCACCGTGTGGCGCTCGACGCGCACACCGTGGCCGCAACATCCCGTTTCAAGCCGTCGGATGTTCAACGATTCCTGCAACCCGACCGCCTCGTGCCCCTTCAAGGGACCATTGCAGAACTTTCCGCACAGGAAACGCATGGACTGCAAGAGCCGCTCGCGAAGGCGCGTGCCATCTACAACTATGTCCTTGCCACGATGCGGTACGACAAGTCTGGCACGGGATGGGGCAATGGAGATGCCATCTGGGCCTGCACAGCGAAACGCGGCAATTGCACGGATTTCCACTCACTGTTTATCGGAATGATGCGGGCGGCCGGAATTCCTGCACGCTTTGAAATCGGTTTTCCCCTGCCCACAGATCAGCATGACGGGTCCGTGCCGGGATATCACTGCTGGGCGGAGTTTTATGTCGCACCCTATGGCTGGATTCCCGTGGACGCTTCCGAAGCCTGGAAGCATCCCGACAAGAAGGATTATTTTTTCGGGGCCCATGACGACAATCGGGTGCAGTTCACTCTTGGGCGCGACATCCGCCTTGAGCCGCCACAGCAGGGCGGTCCGCTCAATTACTTCATTTATCCCTACGCAGAACTGGACGGGAAACCCCTTGCGCTGTCGTCCAAGTTCTTTTTCCAAGACGAATAAGCAGAAGCTATTACGCTCAGGCGCTACATCGTTCATTTGACGCCGATTCCAAGTGCGAATCGTAAGCAACCAGCAAAAGACCCCTAGCTGTCCTTTCTACGAAAACTGATTAAGTTGCATCGGTTTGGTATCATTTGGTATGGGAATTATGCGGCCAGAGCGCATTCCGCTTTTTCCGTTGAACGTCGTCCTCCTACCCGGCGCTTCACTTCCGTTGCACATTTTCGAGCCACGTTACAAAGAGATGGTGAAGGACTGCCTTGAGAAAAAATCAGAATTCGGCATGCTCCTGGCGCTGCCCAAAGGTGTCGCGAAAGTCGGCTGCACTGCAGAGATTCTGGAAGTCGTGAAGCGCTACAACGACGGGCGCATGGACATTTTGACAGTAGGCCGCGCTCCGTTCCGTGTCGTGGAGCTATTTGAGGAAAATCCCTTGCTCGAAGGACAAGTGGATTATCTGGAGGACCGAGGAACTAGCGGGAATCCGGTGCTGCAACGGCAACTCGTCGAACTCTACGAAGCCTGTCATACGCTGCTTTTCGAGGACTATCCGAAAAATCTCGAAGGCGCGCCCGTAGAGGAACTTTCCTATCGCATAGCGAGCACTCTCCCGATGGAATTGCTCTGGAAGCAGCAAATCCTCGAGCTGCGCTCGGAAGAAGACCGGCAGGAGCGCCTGGTGGGATATCTTCGAGAATGGGCGCCGCATCTACAGAATAGTAAGGTCATGAAGCAACGCGCTGGAGGCAACGGACACGGTTTGAATTAACCTCTATTAATTTTTACGTGGTTCGCCCTGGACCCGGAATGGACTCGAATGATGGCCAACACATCGCAATCCTCAGGACAGCCCCGCCCCCGCACGCTGGGCGAACTCAAGCGCATACCTGACTTCGATCCCCGGGGCGCCTCGCGCTGCGTGAAAGACGAAATCCGCCGGAACCTGCTTCGCACCTTGGAGAAGGGCGAAACCCTTTTCCCCGGCGTGCACGGCTACGAAGACACGGTGGTTCCGCAAATCGTGAATGCGCTGCTCTCGCGGCATAATTTTATTCTTCTCGGATTGCGTGGGCAGGCCAAGAGCCGCATTTTGCGCGGGTTGATCAATCTGCTGGATCCTGAGATGCCGGTCGTTGCCGGCTGCGAGATCAACGACGACCCATTCAAGCCCATTTGCCGGGCCTGCCGCGAAAGAATTGCCGCGGAGGGGGACAACACCCCTTTGGCTTGGATGCCCCGCGAGCATCGCTTTGTGGAGAAACTCGCTACGCCGGACGTGACCATGGCGGACATTCTCGGCGACGTCGACCCCATCCGTGCCGCGCGCGGCGGACGCGATCTGTCCGACGAACTCACGATCCACTACGGGCTTCTGCCTCGCGCCAATCGCGGTGTTTTTGCTATCAATGAATTGCCGGATTTGGCAGGAAAAATTCAAGTTGGGCTCTTCAACATCATGCAGGAAGGCGACATCCAGATTAAAGGCTATCCATTGCGGCTGCCGCTGGACGTGCTCCTGGTGTTTACGGCAAACCCCGAAGACTACACGGCGCGCGGAAAAATTATTACGCCGCTAAAAGACCGCATCGGCGCGGAAATTCGTACTCACTATCCGTCCACGCTTGAAGAAGGCATGCGCATCACCGCGCAGGAAGCCTGGGTGGGCCGCGACTCGAATCGCAAAGTGGAAGTGCCGCCCTATTTGCGGCAGGTCGTGGAGGAAATTGCGTTTCAGGCACGCGAGGACAAGCGCGTGGACCGCCGCTCCGGTGTAAGCCAGCGGCTTCCCATCACTACGCTGGAGAGTGTCGTGAGCAGCGCGGAGCAGCGCGCGGCACGCATCGGCGAAAAATCCACGGTTGCGCGGCCCGCGGACGTTTATGCGGCTCTTCCCGCCATCACCGGAAAAATGGAGCTGGAATATGAGGGGGAGCTGAAAGGCGCGGACACGATTGCGCGAGAACTGATTCGAGCCGCGTTTGGACGCGTCTTCAGCAAGCATTTTGCAGATGTGAACTTCCAGCCCGTCATTCAGTGGTTCGAATTGGGCGGTGAACTGAAACTGCCCGACGTTGCGACCGCCGTCGAGCGTTGCCAGCAACTCTCCAAGATCCAGGGGCTGATGGAACACATCAGCAAATTGGGCGCGCAGGACCGAAAGGACGCCGCTACGGCGGCCGCCGCCGCAGAAATGATCCTGGAGGGCTTGTGGGCCCATCGGCGCATCGGCCGGAGTGAAGAGCGTGGTTTTCACGCGGAAAAGCCGAAGCAAGCGGAGCATCGCGAGCGCGAGTTTCCGGGAGGGCGGCCCCCGCGGCGGCAATACAATTAGTTTTGAGTCGTAAGTTATAGGTTTTAAGTTTGGAGAAATAAGAGATAGACGTAACGCAGAGACGCTGAGGACACGGAGAGAAAGGAAAAGAGATTCTCGGAGTCCACGCTGCGGCAGAACATGAAGAACGCGGCTCCTAAGGCGGGCAATGAAGTTCATTAAATACGGTAAATACACGGGAGAGGCGGCCGACGCTGTCGACTTGGAGGAGCTGGTCAAGCGTCTGGGTAATTTCTTCCTGCAGAGCGGATTCGAATCACAGTTCTACGGCGTTTCGCAGATGGATCCGGAGCGCTCTATGGAAGCGCTGCGCGAAGCGATTTTGCGCGCCCTGCAAGAAGGGGACCTGTTACCTGACAGCGCCATGAGCGATGAACTGCGGGAAATGTTGAACGACCCCAACGCCATGAACAATGAGGCAGTGAAGGATTTGCTCGATAAGCTCACGGAGCGTCTGGCCAATGAAGGCTTCATAAACCCGCAGCAGCCCCCGCAAGTTACTCCGCCTCCACAAACTTCGGCACGCGGGCAAATCGGCCAACCGCAGGATCGCACGGAAGCGCGCTTTGAAATCACAGACAAAACCATCGACTTTCTGGGATTCAAAACGCTGCAGGATTTGCTGGGTTCACTGGGGCGAAGCAGCTTTGGCCGCCACGACACGCGCGATCTGGCGACTGGCGTGGAATCGGGCGGCGTTTCGCGCCCCTACGAGTTTGGCGACACGCTTAACCTGGACATCAGCGAGACGCTTTTCAACGCCGTGCGCCGCGAAGGCGCGAAAGTGCCCATCGAGATGAATTATTCCGACCTGATGGTCCATCAATGCGAATACCAAAGCTCCTGCGCCACGGTGGTGATGCTCGATTGCAGCCACAGCATGATTCTCTACGGTGAAGATCGTTTCACGCCGGCGAAACGCGTGGCCATGGCGCTTTCACACTTGATTCGCACCCAATATCCGGGCGACTCGCTAAGCCTGGTCCTGTTCCACGATTCCGCGGAGGAAGTGCCGCTCGCAGAGCTGGCGCGCGTGCAGGTTGGCCCGTATTACACCAACACGCGCGAGGGTTTGCGCATGGCGCAGCGCATCCTGCTTCGCCAGAAGAAAGACATGCGCCAAATTGTGATGATCACCGACGGAAAGCCTTCGGCGCTGACGCTTGAGGATGGCCGCATTTACAAGAATGCCTTTGGCTTGGACCCTTTCGTCGTTGGTCAAACGCTCGAAGAAGTGAACAAGTGCAAGCGCGCGGGCATCATGATTAACACGTTTATGCTGGCGAGCGACTATTCGCTGGTGAATTTCGTGCAAAAGATTACGCAGATGTGCCGCGGCAAAGCGTACTTCACCACACCTTACACACTGGGCCAGTACCTGCTGATGGACTACATGTCGCGCAAGACCAAGCAAATTCACTGAAAAGCTCCAGGAACTGTCAACGCGAGGCGTTGTAACGTTGCCCGTGTCTCAGTATACTTCGCGCCGGACTGTTGGTGCCCTGTCCAAAGCTTTGGAAATGAGGACTGTTCGATGAAGCCCTTAAAACCCGCCGTGTGCATTTGTGCGCTGCTGCTCGCAACATCTGTGATAGCAAAATCCCAGGAAACAAAAGAAAAGCAGGAAGCCCCCGCACCACGCAGCAAGGATGGCAAGAAATTGTTTGGCACAGCCGAAGCGCTTCGTGTGGCGCGTGTGTTCTCTCCCCGCGTCTCGCCGGACGGCTCGCGTGTGGCGTACCTGGTCGCGGAAACCAAAATGGAGAAGGACAAGCCATGGAAATCAGTGACGCAACTGTGGCTCGTGCCAACCGCTGGGCCGGCGAGCGCGGCGCGGCAATACACGCGTGGAGAAGAAAGCGTTTCGGGTGTTCAGTGGTCACCCGATGGCAAGATGGTCGGCTTCCTGATGAACGCGGGCGAGGACAAGGACAAAAAGCCTCAGGTTTGGTTCATGTACGTCGATGGCGGCGAGCCCTGGCAGGTGACAAAACACAAATCCGGTGTGCGCGCATTTGAATTCTCGCCCGATGGAAAGACCTTGCTCCTTGTGGCGACCGTGCCGGAGCCCGAGGATCAAGAGAAGCGCATGAAGAACAAAGATGATGCAGAAGTGGTAGACCACGACATGAAAATGGCTCAGCTTTGGACCTGGAATGTCGCCAATAGCGAGGAAAAGCAAATTACCAAGGGCGATTTCACCGTCAGCGACCCCCATTGGTCGCCAGATGGTACACGCATCACGTTTACGAGCAATCCAACACCAAGGCTGGATGATGGAGGTCTGCAAACCGCGTGGGTTTTGGATGTGGCGAGCGGAAAGCAGCGGAAAGTTTCTGATACGACCGACTTCACACACACAGTGCGTTGGTCGCCGGACGGCAAATGGATCGCTTATTTGGTCAGCCGGGTGGCTCCCTTTAACCAGACGAACCTGTTTATGGCAAGCTCCGATGGAGGCAAGGAAAAGAAATTGACCGCGGCGTTTGAGCTGAACGCCGGCGAACCGATCTGGGCACCGGATGGCAAGACGGTCTATTTCAGCAGCAACTCGCGGGAATCCGTGGAAATCTTTGCCGCGGATGTTTCCGCAGGCTCCGTTCGGCAGCTTATGGAGAAGCCGGGAGCAATCAACCTTGCAGAAATCAGCACAAGTGGAATAGCTGCAGTTGGGACATGGAGCGATCCCGAGCACCCAACGGAGGTATTCCGGAGTGATTTGAAATTCAACTCGATGCAGCCGGTCACGAATCAGAATGCATGGCTTGCCGAGTACGCCTTGGGAGGCACCGAAGTCGCAAAATGGAAAAGCAGCAAAGACGGGATGGAGATTGACGGCATAGTGACCAAGCCCGTGGATTTTGACGCATCGCGAAAATATCCGTTCCTGCTAAATCCGCATGGTGGCCCGACGGGCGCTTCGCTGCTGACGTTTAACCCCACAGAACAAATCATGGCTGCAAACGGTTATTTGGTTCTTGAGCCAAATTTCCGCGGCTCGACGGGCCGTGGCGAAAAATTTGCGGGCGCGAACCAAAACGACTGGGGCGACGGCGATTACAAAGATGACATGAGCGGAGTGCAAGCGATGGTGGACAAGGGTTGGGCAGACCCGGAAAGGCTCGGAGCGTTCGGCTGGTCCTATGGCGGTTATATGACGATGTGGATTGACACCCAAACGGACCGCTTTAAGGCGATTTCACCAGGCGCAGGCCTGCCGGACCTTTACTCCATGTATTCGCAGACCGACATTCACCGCTACATGACCATGTTTCTCGACGACAAGGAGCCCTGGGACAATTTCCAAGGATACTGGGACCATTCGCCAATGAAATACATCGAGAATGTTAAGACACCAACTATGATTCTCCACGGACAGGCGGACACGCGCGTCCCGATTCCCCAGTCGGAAGAGTTCTACCGCGCTCTTTATCAACGGCATGTGCCTGTGGAGTATGTGACCTATCCAAGAGAAAACCACGGTTTTGTAGAACCGCGGCATATCCAGGACCGCTGGCAGCGTTATCTGGCTTTCTTCGGGAAGTATTTGAACAATCCGCCGAAAACCGAGTCCAAAGAGGTTCTCGAGCGCTTAAGCAAAGATTTGCCGTGAAGATTGACAAACACCAAGGTTCGTCAGAACCGAAAGCGAAACGGAATGCTGTAGAGCTTTAGCAAACCGATAGCAAGACCCCACTCGCCCAGCGCATGCACGGCTCTGTTCCAAACCGAGACTTCCAATCCGTCATGGCACAGGACCTCTAGGCTTTCTCTTGCGCCGCTTTTCGTTCCCTCTTCATCCCCTGACATTTCAATACATTGCAGGGATTTGACCCGCACTACTGAGAAGGCCCTGGCGTCCTGCGTGCAAGAATCAATGGGATGACTGGGTGCTCAAAAAGGGTGTGTGCCATTCAGAAACGTTGCTGTGGGCTCCCAGAAAGTTTGTAAACGAGCGGACACCTCATAACCCGTGCGACTGCGCAATACAAAACCTATGAGTGAACGCGTAGACGCACAAGCCAAGGCTCTTCGCACCAACTTCCGCCGCATCGAGCGCAGGGAGTGGTGGCTTTGGGCTTCTGCATTCGTCATTACGTTATTGCTGACCGTAGCGCTGGCCTCTTTTTTGCTTCCCGGCGCACACTTCCACCAAGACTTTGACTCAGAACATATGATGTCCCAGGCCCTGCGCGGCCTGGTGGCCTTGGTCTTTCTCTTCGACCTTTACACCATCTACCAGCACCTCTTGATTCACCGTATTCGCCGGGAACTGGTGGAACGCGAAGAGCTGTTTCACCTGATTAGTGAAAACGCCGCGGATATGATCGCTGTTGTAGACATGCATGGAAAGCGTCTCTTTAACAGCCTTTCCTACCTGAGGGTACTCGGCTATTCGCCCGAAGAATTGCAAGCTTCCTCCGCCTTCGAGCAAATTCATCCCGATGACCGCGAACGCGTGAAGAGAGCAGCCGAGGAAGCGCGGCAAACGGGTATTGGGAAAACATTGCAGTATCGCCTCCAACACAAGAACGGCTCCTGGCTCGTGCTGGAATCCACCTCCAGCGTGATTCGCAATGCCAAAGGGGAGCCGGAAAAACTCGTAATCGTAAATCGCGATACCACGGAGCGCAAACGAGCCGAGGAAGCCTTGCAGCGTTCCGAGGCGGATTTCCGTTCTTTGGTGGAAGACGCGCCGTACGGGATTTACCGCGCAAGCGTGACGGGACGATTGATGCAGGTCAACCCGGCGCTTCAAAGAATGCTGGGCTATGAGCAAGAGCAGGATCTTTTGAGAAAAGACCTGGCCACCGACGTCTTCCTTCACAAGGGCGAATACCAAAAACTCACGGAACATCTGACGCGCACCGAAGAAGTGAAAGACATCGAGATGGAGTGGAAGAAGCAGGACGAGGCGCCCATCATCGTGCGTTGTTCGGGTCGTCGGATCAACGACGAACAAGGAAACCCTGCTGCATTTGAAGTGTTCGCAGAAGACGTAAGCGAGAAGCGCGTCCTGGAAAAGCAACTGCGCATGGCGCAGAAGATGGAAGCCATTGGCAGACTTTCCGGCGGAATCGCTCACGATTTCAACAACCTTCTCGGCGTCATTATCGGTTACAGCAGGGTCCTGCGGAGATCCCTGGGCCCTGAAAACGAGCTCACTGAACACGCTGTGGAAATCGAGAAGGCCGGCGAGCGGGCCGCCGCCATGACCAAGCAGTTGTTGGCCTTCAGCCGCCAACAAGTGTTGACCCCGGAGGTTCTAAACCTCAATACCCTCGTCACAGACATGGAAAAAATGCTTCCGCGACTGCTGGGAGAGGACATCGAAGTTTCGCTTTCGCTGGATTCCGCGCTTGGTAGCGTGAAGGCTGATCAAAGTCAAATCCACCAGGTCATCATGAACCTCGCGGTCAATGCGCGCGACGCCATGCCCAACGGCGGCAAGCTTAAGGTTCAAACCGCAAACGCGCACCTCGATCCACACTACACGCGGACACATCCAGGTTCTCGCGTGGGAGATTACATATGCCTTTCCGTCTCCGACACAGGAACAGGTATGGACCCGGCCATTCTCGCTCACATCTTCGAGCCTTTCTTCACCACCAAAGAGCGCGGCAAAGGCACGGGCCTCGGTCTCGCCACCGTCTACGGCATCGTAAAACAGAGTAACGGCTACATCTGGGTGGACAGCACGCCGGGCCAAGGGACGTCCTTTCAAATTTATCTGCCGCTCCATGTTGGAGAAGCCGCGGAGGAATCGAAGAGCGCATCAGGAGAAAAGTTGCATGGGTCGGAGAAAATCCTCCTGGTGGAAGATTCCGAACCCCTGAAAAAGCTGGCGCAGAAATTCCTGGAAGCCGCCGGATTTCACGTACTCTCCGCAGCCAGCGGGGAAGAAGCTCTGCAAGTTGCAGCACGCTACGGCGGGACTTTTGATCTTCTGCTGACCGATGTGGTCATGCCCGGGATGAATGGCCGCGTTCTCGCGGAGCAATTGTTACCGCGTCAGCCGGGGATGCGCGTCCTCTACATGTCCGGCTACACCGATAGTTTCATCGCGGGGCACGGTGTGTTGGAGCCGGGCATTCATCTGCTGCACAAGCCATTCACGGACGAAGTGCTTATCCGCAAAGTTCGCGAAGTGCTTGATGGAGGAAAGACCAGCTCGGCTCCTGTAGTAGCCGAGCTCGCGGGGAGCGGCATTCGGTCTCCCCAGCAAGAACACTAATCGGAGGAATGACACGATGGGAAAGCTGTTAGTTGTGGACGACGATGCAGCCCTCCGCCGTCTGATGCGCCTGGAGTTGAGTGACACCTACGAAGTCATCGACTCCGGTGAGCCGGAGCAAGGCCTGGCCATTGCCCTTGAATCGCGTCCTGATGCTATTTTGCTCGATCTGCGCATGCCGAAGTATTCCGGCTACGAACTGCTTCAGACCTTTACCTCCTTCAGCCATACGCAGAAAATCCCGGTAATCGTCGTAAGCGGCGAGGCTGGGTCGCAGACGAAAGAGCACTGCAAACAATTGGGTGCCGCCGGTTATTT
>Ga0079221_10000139_pt1 | contig 16035 bp, 16 predicted proteins | sample GAAS200_FD_75069 | JGI IMG/M metagenome (GOLD analysis project Ga0079221, IMG submission 75069) | Agricultural soil microbial communities from Georgia to study Nitrogen management - GA AS200 | ecosystem: Environmental > Terrestrial > Soil > Agricultural land | place: USA: Georgia | collected... | reverse complement strand
AGCGGGCAACAGTCCCCACAGCACGTCGAGCGGCGGCGCCGAGGGGCCGAGGTGCAGGGTGGGGCCGACGGCGCGGGCCCAGGAAAGCGTCCAGTCCCCCAGAGGTTTGCCGGTCGCCAGGTGCATCGCCGAGTCCATCGGCACGTCGGCATTCCAGAATGCCGAAAATCTCGCCGGCCCGAGGTCACGGGCCAGATCCGACAGGTAGGTTACGCCCGAGAAGAAGGGTTGCTGGCGGTTCCAGTTCGACTCGTCCCAGTACCCGGGCTGGCTGTCGGCAACGGCGGTGCTGTCGAACACGTTTCGCGCGCATTGCGCGACGCGCCCGCCGTAGCAGGCCGCCCCGTCCCACGGCATGAACGAGTACATGGACACCCACCACCAGGAAGGCGGGCGGTCCTTGGGGGCGTCGCTGGGATAGAAAAATCCGAGCCAGGGGTCGCGGGTCTTCGCCCACCAGCGCGGATAGATGACGTACGCCATTCCTTCAGTGTTCAACCACCGGCCGATCTCCCGTCCCGGGATCCCGTACGCTCCATAGAAAGCGCAGGGACCGAGACTCTCGGACAACCAGCGATCGACCGTCATGGTGCTTTGGTCGTGGATCTGGAAATAGCGGCGGCTGGCACTCGACTCGTGAACCACCACGAGGCACATGTCTCGATGGAGCGAATCGGGGAAGAGATACGTCAGGGCGCCGTCGCGCGCGTCCTTGCTGGGCGTATCGGGGCCCGCGCGGTCCGCACTGTCCCGGACGATCACGAGCGCGACGGCGACCTTGAAGCCCTCGGGCGCTGCCTGTTTCCAGATCATCCCCAGGTCGCGATGCAATTCCGCTCTCTGCGCGGCCGTCGAGGGCCCGTCGATGAAGAGCAGAGGCGCGGTGCCCCCCGCGGCGCGGGCACTGTCGGCGGCCGGCGTGAGTCGGGCCCGGTACGTCTCGAGGCGCCACCGCTTCCACGTGCCGCGCCATTGCGCGCCGAGCGCGGCGGCTTCTCCTCCCCACTTCGTCGGCGGTCCATGGGGAGCGTCCTCCGGGGAGAAGCGCACGTCGGGCCCGCTGACGGCACCGACAGCCACGATCAGGCACAGGGCAAGCGTGCCCCCGATCCAATACCTCAGGTCAGTCGCCACCGCGTGCTCCGAATGGCTCCGAAGGCGATGAGGCCCATCCATCCGACGGCCAGCAGTCCCTCACCAGGTGAGACCGCGGTTGCCGGGGGGCGCCCGGCGATCACCGCAGCTCTCCAGGTCGTCACCACACGATCGATGGGCTGGTTTGCCGCCCGCTCGAGCCGGCCGATCACCGGTGCTGATGTGTCCGCCATCAGGCGATCGTAGGCGCCGGCTCCACCCAGCTGCACCGCCGTAGAGACCAGGAGGTTCCGCGCCTGGAAGTTCAGGGGCTGAGGAATCTGGGGAAGGGGCATGCCCCGCAGGAATTCGACGCATGCCGAGTCCACGTGGTCGTCCACGCACCGGACATACGTCGCGCGTTCCGTCGGACCGAGCATGTCCGCGGTGCGTCCCGAGGCGACCGCACCCCGCCGCTGGGCGGCGTCATAGACGGTGAGATAGAACTCCGAATCTTCGGACAGCTGGAGGGCGGTTGTGCACCCGGCGATGCTTCCCTGGAAGCAGGCCGTCGCCGCGGACGCCCCGGCAGTGACGAGCTGGAGGTACACGGCCCCGCGTTCCGCGGCGGTGTCGAATACGGGGTGCACAGTGTTGCCGAGCCACCGGGAGAACCGTGCGTCCACCCTCGGCTGCCCCGTCATCCCGAGCAGCGTCCGCTCGAGCTCGTCCACGGTGACCCGGTGGGGCACCCGCCGGCCATCCGTCACCAACTGGCGCTCGTCGAACACCACCGTGAGGCGAATGGGTTGTGCCACCAGAGCGGTCGCGGAGCCGCCATAGGTCGTGGAGAGCATCCCCCACGCGCGAGCAACCGCCTCCCGGAGAGGAATCGAGTCGGGGTAGTCGGCGATGACGATCAGGTCACCAGCCTGCACGGGGTGTTCTCCGCGGAGCGCCGCCGTCGCGCGCGTGATCTGCGCCGACTTCTGGCGACGGACGTCCCGCACCGCCTGCTGCACCTCGCCGAGGGTATTGGCTTCGCGCCAGAGCACCAGGAGCGAGTCGGCGCGACGGTGCAGGTGGGCGGTGTCGAGTGTCTGCCCGGCCACTCCGTGCGCGGCGAGCAGGCTCAGGGCGACGGCGACGGGCCACGCCCTACACATCGATGAGCATCCATCGCCCCGTGAAGATCGCAAAGGGTCCCGGCGCGGTGAGCAGGGCATTTGCGATGGGCATCAGAATGTTCAGCTGGCTTCCCGCTGCCGACATCAAGACCTGGATGACCACGAGCGCCGCGACGGACCCGAGGATGGTCGCGGCCGTGCGCGCCGTTCCGGAGGAGACGGCAAAAAACAGGGTGAAGGCGACCAGGAGAGCGAGGGTGAACCGGATGGCGAGGCCCACCGGGTACGGATGGAGTCCCACCGGGAGCGACGCCGTGGCGCTCGCGATCAGGGCGCCCGCGGCCAGTGCCGCCACGGGGGCGGCGAGCAGAGTGAGCCCGGCGAGGTACCGGAGGGCGACGTAGCGCCAGCGCGGAACGGGGAGGGCGAGCGAGTAGACGTGGCGCCCCCGGTGGTCGGGAGTCCAGAGAGCGATCGCGACGAGTACGCCGAGCGTGCCGGCGAGCACCGGGTAGAACACCCCCCATCCTTGCACGTGGCCCAGGAAGGCAGCGGCCATCTTGTGGTCCATGGCTGCCGTCGAGCTGCTGAGTGAGAAGATCGGAATCGCAAAGGCCGCTACGGTCCCGAGGCACACGATGAGCCGCGTCCACTTCCACTGCTGATACAGAATCGCCCTAAACATTCGAGGCCTCCTTCCGCGGCACCCGGAACGACCGCAGGAGCTCCACGAACCCCTCCTCGAGATCCATGTCGATCACCTGGTGCAGCTCCGCGCCGGTGGCGGTCAGGGCCGCCGTCATCTCCGGCGCCCAGTCCCGCACCAGCCACATCTCGGTACCGTTGCCGTTGACCGGCGTCCGCTTGAGGACGCGGAACGGGAGCGGGCTCGCGTCGGCCGGGCCTTTACTCACCTTCAGCCGCTTCATGCCGTTCTTGAAGAGCTCCATCGCGAGGTCGGCCACCAGTCGTCCGTTGTCCATCACTCCGACCCAGTCGCAGATCCGCTCGAGCTCGTGGATCAAGTGGCTGGAAATGAAGACCGTCGCCCGGTGCTGCGACACGTAGTCGAGCAGGGCGCTGAGCATGTCCCGGCGGACCACCGGATCGAGTCCGTCGGTCGGCTCGTCGAGCACCAGGAGCTCCGGCCGCTGCGCGAGTGCCAGAAGCATCATCAGCTTGCCCTTCTGTCCCTTCGAGAGCTTGCCGAAGGGCCGCTTGGGGTCGAGCTCGAAATCCTGAAGCAGCCGCTCCGCCCAGGCGCCATCCCAGGTTGGATAGAACTGCGAATGAAACCACAGGGCTTCGGTAACGGAGAGCGTGGGATCGAGGTGTGGGGCTTCGGGCACGTAGCCCACCCGCGCCAACGCCTGATGCACGCGACCGGGAACGGGATGGCCGAGGACCGTGATCGCGCCGGACTCAGGCCGGAGCAGACCGAGCAGCAGCCGGATCGTCGTGGTCTTCCCGGAGCCGTTCGGACCCAGGAATCCGTAGATCGACCCCGTAGGCACCTTCAGGGAGAGATCCTGAAGCGTGAACGCCTTCTTCACCCGGTAGACGAGGTGCTCGATCTCGACGGCGTACGGCATGCGGTGCTCCCTTTCCGATGTCTCCATGTTCAGGCCACGCGCCGGGCCAGGGCCAGTCCGGCGCATCCGGCGATGGACAATCCGATCCACACGAGTGTCGAGAGTACCACCGGCGGGCGGGTGGAGACGCCCACGTCCACGGGACCCAGCGTGGCGCGCGCCCACGCGGGAGCCCAGGCGGCAAAGGGCACCGTGAAGGCGGCGTCGAACGCTTGCTCCGGCTGAAGACCCGACCGCCAGAATCGCGCGAAGCGCTCCGGCCCTTGCTCCCGCACCAGGGAGGCCATCACGCGGCTCGTGAAGTCCGGGGAATACCGATCGAGCTCCACGACGCCGGGAAGCGAATAGCGCATCTGATCGCGCAGTGGAGTAAACAGGTAGCGACGGCACGCCTCCATCCGGCCGACCGCGCACCCGACCAGTCCCGGAGACTCCCAGTAGGGCGACCCGTACTGCCACCCGTCATAGGGACTCGGCGCCCCGGCGAGATGCGAGAAGATCGTTTGGAACCAGGTGCTGAGGCTGGCTCCCTCGAAGACCTGCGCCGGAGGCGGTGGCGACACCCAATCCGGCTGCCGGGCGAGGTCGTAGGCCCGAGACTCGAGCCACCGCGAGATCTGGGGACCCGGCATGCCGAACGCGGCGAAGAACGCGCAAGGACCGAGCTCTTCGCGAGCGCGACGCCACCGCGGGTGGTGGTATCGGAAGTCGGGGCCAGTCACGACCGCCACGAGACAGGTCCGCCCGTCCGTTGCCGCCGGGAGAAAGACGTTCGAGGACCCGCCCCAGGTGGAATCGGGGACCAAGGCGAAGACGGTCTGAACCTCAGGGCTGAGTTCGGCAACTGGCGGCGTCGCGAGCCGGGCGGCCTCCCTGGCGGCCCGGTCCATCTCCCCGGGTTGGGCCAATTCGACCACCGCGCCGGCGCGACGCGGCCGCCGCGCGAGCACGCGCACCAGCGAGTCCCGCTCGTGGAGGATCTCCGCCCGGCGAGACGCGCTTCGGTAGTCGTCGCCCAGGCGCTTGGCGAGTCGGGACTCGGGCGTCGGGTAGCTCTGCCATTCACCCCGGTAGTCCTGTTCGGCGGGGGCTTGCGGAGGCAGGTACGCCACCACGATGGCGAGCGCCGTCAGGCCGGTAAGCCAGGGCACCCGGGAGGTCAGAGGCGCCATTTGCTGCTCCCCAGCACCAGGGCGCCGAGAAGGGACGCCCACAGCAGTGCCGCCCAGCCGGTCCCGGCGCTCAGTACCACCGGCTGCGGACGCGTCGCGAGGACCACCGAATGCCAGCGCGCCAACAGTGAGTCCAATGGAACGCCGCTGGTGATCTCCAGGCGCCGCGTCAGGGGCTGTCCCGCGCTCACCAGCAGCCGATGGAATGCGTGAGCGCCCCCCGCCGCCAGCGCGATCCGGAGCAGCAACTCCCGGCCGCCGGCACCGAGCGGGGCGGCCAGGTGGACTGAGTCCGGGCCGTGCAGGATGCGCAGACAGGCAGCATCCAGGCCTTGTGCGACGCACTGGTCGTACCACGACGGATCACGCTCGCGTCGCACGTCGCGAACGAACACCATGTTGCTGACGAGTACTCGGCGGCTCCCCGGATCGTACCACTCCATGGCGGCGTCTCGTGTGGCGGCGACCCCCAGGGCCGACCGGCAAGCGGCGAGGTCGCCGACATAACAGCCGCGCGCCAGAGGCGAGACCGACGTCACGAGGTCCTCGTACAGGTCGGGCGGCGCCGAATCGGCGCGCTGCAGGCTGATGGCTTTCGATACCCATCCGTTGAGGGCGGGGTCGAGACGCTCGCGGAGCTTCTCGGGGAGGCGCAATGCCAGCTGTGCTTCCACGCGGCCGGGCGAAGACCCCGGCGCGACCGGAATCGTGACGGCGTCGAGGGGAAACCCGTACGGAGGCGGGCCATCCACCGCCTGATACATCCCGACGACCAGGGGCCCGCCGTCGGCGCTTCGGGCTTCTTCCCCGTACACCCCCTCCAGGCGGGTCCAGACCACGGGTGCGATGGAAGCGGCGAGCGGTCGCAGCTCCCGAGGGGTGAGGACGACCAGGTTCCCCGCGCGGACCGAATCCAGGCCGATGCGCAGGCGGACGCGCGCCAGGCTGTCCACGCGTGCGGAGGCTGCAGCCGCGTCCACCCACATCTTCCGAAGGCGTTCCAGGTTCTGCCCCGCGAGGCGGCTCCCGGCGGCCACGGCAAGGAGACAGACGAGCCCCATGCGCTTACACATCGATCAACATCCAGCGGCCCGAGAACACGGCGAGGGGCCCGGGCCAGATGAAGATCGCGTCGAGGACGGGCGAGATGACGTCCACACCTGACCCGGCGAAGAGAAAAATGAGCTGGGCGACCAGGAGCACCGAAATCCCGCCCAGCACGTAGGCGGCGGTGCGGCTCGTCCCTGCGGAGACCGCCGAAAACGCCGAGTACGCGACGGCGGCCGCGAGCGCGAACCGAACCGCGAGACCGGTCGGGTAGGCGGACAACCCGACCGGCAGGCGAACCGTCGCCGACGCGATCAGGGCGGAGATCCACAGGGCCAGTACCGGGAGTCCGAGGAGTACCAGACCGGCGCCGAAGCGGAGCAACGCGTATCGCCAGCGGGGGACGGGAAGCATGAGTGCGTAGATGTGCCGTCCGCGGTGGTCCGGCCCCCACGCCGAGACCGCGAGGACGAGTCCCACGAGCCCCGCGAGGATCGGATAGGCGACCCCCACACCCTGCAATGACACGAGGTAGTTCCGCACTGTGAAGCCGTCGGCACGCATCAGGTCGCCATGGCCGACGGAGATGATGGGCACGGCGAACGCCGCCAGCGTGCACACGAGGAGCAGATTCCTGGCCCACGTCCACTGCGTGAAGAGGATGGTCTTGAACATGGCGCGCCCTCTTACTGCACCGGTTGACGGAAGGTGTTGAGCAGCTCGACAAATCCCTCTTCGAGGTCCAGGTCCACGACTTCCTTCAGACCGGCCCCGACCTGCTCGAAATACTGGGACATCGGCGGTTCCCATCCGCGCACCACCCAGGTCTCGGCCGCGCCCGCGCCCGGCTCGCGCGAAAGCACCACGAAGGGCGCGTCGCCGATGCGGGGCGGGGGATTGCTCACCCGCAGCCGCTTGATCCCGCTCTTGAACGTTTCCATCGGCAGCTCGGCCACGAGACGGCCGCGGTCCATCACGCCCACCCAGTCACAGATGCGCTCGAGCTCGTGGATGAGATGGCTGCAGATGAAGACCGTGGCGTTCTGTCGCGAGACGTAGTCGAGCAGGGCCGACAGGACGTCGCGACGGACCACGGGGTCGAGGCCGTCAGTGGGTTCGTCGAGCACCAGCAGCTCGGGACGCTGGGCGAGCGCGAGCAGCATCATGAGTTTCCCCTTCTCGCCTTTGGACAGTGAGCTGAAACGCGTGACGCCGTCGAGCCGGAAGTTCCGCTGGAGCTCGCGACCCCACGCGCCGTCCCACCGGGGGTAGAAAGACGCGTGCACGCGGATCAGCTGATCCACGCTGAGCATGGGATAGAGGTGCGGACTCTCGGGGACGTAGCCCGTACGCGCGAGGATGCGCGGCGCATCATTCGGCACGTCGCCGCCCAGGACGGTGATCCGACCGCGGACGGGGCGGAGCAGTCCAAGCAGCAGACGGATGGTTGTGGTTTTTCCCGAACCGTTGGGGCCCAGGAAGCCGTAAACCGACCCGCCGGGGACGTTGAGGGAAAGGTCGCGGACCTCGAACGACTTTCCCGCGCGATACAGGATGTCCCTGATTTCAACGGCGTTACTCATCCGATCCTCGCTTCCAGTTCCTGCTCAATGGCGTGCTGCAGTTCCTTGGTGGTGAGTCCCAATCGGCCGGCTTCGGCCATCATCTGGCGCACCAGGTCGACCGCGCGTTTCCCCCGCTCGGTGGCACGGCGCTCGGGAACCACTTCTTTGACGAAGGTTCCGGCTCCCTGACGCATTTCCACGAACCCCTCCGTTTCGAGGTCCCGATAGGCCTGCACCACCGTCGCGGGGTTGACGCGCAGCTTCGAGGCGAGCTGGCGGACCGACGGCAGCGGCTCGCCCGGGCGGAGCTCGCCCGCAGCCACGGCGACACGAATCCGCCCGGCGATCTGGGCATACAACGGAGTGGCACTGCGAGGGTCGATTTGCTCGAACACCTGTCTCGCTACTGTATTAGTGTTACAATACACTGTGACATTGAAGGCGCCCCGTCAAGGGTAGGTTATAAGCCCATGTCTCAACGCATCTTGGTCATCAACGCCGGCTCGTCGAGCCTCCGGGTGGCCCTCTTTCAACAGACCTCCAAAGAGGCGGTCCTCACCGCGATGGTCGAACGCATCGGGGCCGGGGAAGCCCTGCTGCGGATCGACCCGCCCGGCGCGCCGACCAGGACCGAGCCCCTCGCCGCCAAAGACCACACCGAAGCCCTCTCCGCCCTGCTCGGCAGGCTCGAGCGCGAGGACCTCCGTCGCGAAGACGTCGTCGCGGTAGGTCACCGCGTCGTCCATGGCGGCGACAAGCTCACCGAACCCGTCGTCATCACGCCTGCGGTGATCACCGAGATCGGCCGGGCGTCCGACCTCGCACCGCTCCACAATCCGTACAACCTCCTCGGCATCGAGGCCGCGCGGGCCGCCTTCCCGGCGGTCCCGCACGTCGCCGTGTTCGATACCGCGTTTCACTCCACGCTCCCGCCGGAGGCGCACCTGTACGCCATTCCGTACCAGCTCTACCGGCACCACCGGATCCGCCGCTACGGATTTCATGGCACGAGCCACGGGTATGTGCGCCATCACCTGGGGAGTGTCCTGAAGCGGAAGCTGCCGCCGCGAGTGGTCTCCCTCCACCTCGGCAACGGTGCCAGCGCGTGTGCCATCCTGAACGGCGAATCGGTGGACACCACGATGGGCCTCACGCCCCTCGAAGGACTGATGATGGGTACGCGGTCCGGCGACATCGATGCGGCGGTGATCGGGCACCTGGTGGGGCGGGAAGAAATGAGTGTCGGGGATGCCCTCGCCCTGCTCAACCAGCAGAGCGGCCTGCGGGGCGTCAGCGGCCTCTCGAGTGACGTCCGTGACCTCCTCAAGGCCGAAGGCGATGGGGACGACCGCGCCAAGCTGGCTCTGGATCTCTACTGCTACCGGATCGGCAAGACCATCGGCGCCATGGCGGCGGTGATGGGCGGGGTGGACGCCGTGGCGTTCACGGCGGGTGTCGGCGAAAACGCAGCCACCCTCCGCGCGCGGTCACTCAAACGTCTGGCACATCTGGGGATTCGGGTGAATGCCGCGAAGAACCGCCGGCTCACCGGTGGTGCGGAAGGTGTGTTTCATGCCGGGCGGGTGGCGCTGGCCGTCGTACATACCGATGAAGCCCGCGTCATCGCCCTCGCCACGGCCCGGGCGGCCGGCAGATGAACATCCTCGTCTCGGGCGGATCCGGGTTCATCGGCACCGCGCTGGTCGCGGGACTCAGGGCCGACGGGCATCGCGTGCGCGTCCTCACCCGCCGGCTCGACGCCGCCGGCCCGGAGGCGCCGTTCTGGAACCCCGAAGCGGGGGAGCTGGACCGCGCCGCGTTTCGTGACGTCGACGCCGTGATCAATCTGTCGGGCTCGACGATCGCGACGCGGTGGAACGCCGAGAAGAAGAAGGAGATCCGTGAGAGTCGCGTCCGCTGTACGACCCTCCTGGCGGAGACCATTGCGTCCCTCGAATCCCGTCCCGGCGTCTTCATCTCCACCTCGGCGACCGGGTATTACGGCGACCGCGGCGACGAGGTCATCGCGGAGTCTGCGTCACCGGGGCAGGATTTCCTGGCCGGCGTGTGCGTCGCGTGGGAAGCCGCCGCGGTTCCCGCCGCCCGCTCGGGCGTGCGAGTCGTCCATCCCCGCCTGGGTTTGGTACTCTCGCCGGCGGGAGGCGTGCTCAAGCAGGCGCTTCCTCCCTTCCGCGCCGGGATCGGTGGCCCGCTCGGTTCCGGGAAACAATGGTGGAGCTGGATCGTCCTGCATGATGTGGTCGCCGGCTTCCGGCATGCGCTGATGGCGGACGGGCTCCGGGGCCCCGTGAACTTCGTGGCGCCGGGCGCGGTGCCCAATGCGGCATTTGCGAAGACACTTGGAACGGTCCTGGGGCGCCCGTCGGCGATGCCGGTGCCGACCATGGCGCTCAAGCTGCTCTTCGGCGAGGCCGCGGACGGGGCGATTCTCACGGGGGTCCACGCGATTCCCGCAGCGCTGGAGCAGACCGGCTTCCAGTTCGCGCACCCGGAGCTCGAGCCGGCGTTGCGGCACCTGTTGACGTAGGGAGATGAGGGTACCCGGCGGCCATTCGTTCCCGGGCCAAGACCCGGGCCCGACACACCACTGCGCTTGAAGCGCCGCGCATTTCCGTTCCCACCCTTCCAGGGTGGGAACGACGTGGGACGCGGCTGCCCTACACGCTTGGAGGTACTGTCCATGACCGCTCGCCAGAACATCTCATCGGGCACCCCCTGGGAGCCCAAGGTCGGTTACTCCCGCGCGGTGCGTGTGGGAGACTGCATCCACGTGGCCGGCACGACGGCTACCGACGAGTCGGGGAAGATCGTCGGGGCGGGGGACCCCTATCGCCAGACGGTCCAGGTGATCAAGAACATCGAGCGCGCCTTGATCAAGGCGGGCGGGTCGCTGAAGGACGTAGTCCGCACCCGGATGTTCGTCACCGATATCAAGCACTGGCAGGAGGTCGGCCGTGCCCACGGCGAGTTCTTCGCGAACATCAGGCCGGCTGCCACCATGGTGGCGGTCACGGCCCTCGTGGATCCGGACATGCTGGTCGAGATCGAGGCCGAAGCGCAGATTGTTTCCCAATGACGAGCCCAATTCCGTACGACGACGAGCCGCAGGACGACGAAGGGGAGCGCCTTCCCGCGAACCGTCCAAAAGTCTCGGAGCAATCGCGGGGCGTCGCTCTGGTGCTCGCGATCTTCGGCGGTTGGGTCGGGTTGCACCGGTTCTATACCGGGCGCTGGAAGACCGGGCTCGCCATGGCGATCACCATGGGCGGGTTCGGGATCTGGTGGGTCTACGATCTCATCCTGATCGGCGCCGGCGAATTCCGCGACGCGAATCAGCTCCGCCTCAGCTCCTGGGAGACGACGCATGGACAGCGGGCGTTGCCCTCGCGCGAGGTCGAGGTCCTGATGGAGCGCGTCGACTCGCTCGAGCGGGACTTGGGAGAGATGGCCGAGCGGCTCGATTTCACGGAGCGGATGCTGTCGAAGGAACGGGACCGCCGCTCGCTTCCGCCGTCTTCCTAGCGTCTATTTAGGCTTCATGAACATCGGGGTCCCCAAGGAGACCGCCCCCGGCGAGCGACGTGTGGCCCTGGTGCCCGAGACGGTCGGGCGCCTGGGCAAAGCGGGCCACACGGTGGTCATCGAGAGCGGGGCCGGAGTCGAGTCGGGATTCCCGGATGACGCCTTCAGGGCCGCCGGCGGGAAGATCGGCGATCCGTGGGGAGCGGAGCTCGTCGCCGTGGTGCAGGCTCCCGACGCGTCTCATCTCGACCGCATCTCGAAGGGCGCCGCGCTGGTCGGGATGCTCAAAGCCGCGACCAGTCCCGATCTGCTCCGCCGCCTGGCCGACGACGGCATCACCGCCTTCAGTCTCGAGCTCCTCCCGCGCATTACCCGCGCGCAGTCGATGGACGTGCTGTCGTCACAGGCCACTGTCGCCGGATACAAGGCCGTCCTGCTCGCGGCCGAAGCCGCACCCAAGCTTTTCCCCATGCTGGTCACCGCCGCCGGCACCCTCGCCCCCGCGAAAGTGCTGGTCCTGGGCGCCGGGGTGGCCGGCCTCCAGGCCATTGCGACCGCCCGCCGCCTCGGCGCCGTGGTCTCGGCCTTCGACGTGCGGGCCGCGGTGAAGGAGCAGGTCGAGAGCCTGGGCGCGAAGTTCCTGATGATGGAAAGCGCGGTCACCGCGGAAGGGACGGGGGGCTACGCGAAGGAGCTCTCGGCGGATCAGCATCAGCGCGAGCTCGACTTCCTCGCCGCCAGCGTCAAGGACATGGATGTGGTGGTCACCACGGCCGCCATTCCCGGCAAGCGGGCGCCGATCCTCGTGACCAGGAAGGCCGTGGAAGGCATGAAGCCCGGCGCCATCATCGTCGACCTCGCGGCGGAAACGGGCGGGAACTGTGAGCTGACACAGGCAGGGTCCCGGCGGGACCACCAGGGCGTCGCGATCCTCGGGCCGGTGAACCTGCCCAGCACCGTGCCCCTGCACGCCAGCCAGATGTACGCGAAAAACGTCGCCACCTTCGTCGGGCACCTGGTGAAGGACGGCAAGCTCCAGCTCGATTTCAACGACGAAATCACCAAAGCCACCTGTGTGACCCACGACGGAAAGGCTAGGGCTTGATGACTGACTACTGGTCGATGGCCTTCGTGTTCGTGCTCGCGACGTTCATCGGGCTGGGCGTGATCCGGCGGGTGTCGCGTCTGCTCCATACGCCCCTGATGTCCCTCACCAACGCGATCTCGGCGATCGCGGTGGTGGGCTCCCTGGCGGTGACGGGCAACGACTACCCCTGGATCATCCGGCTCCTCGGCGCGGTGGCCCTGTTTGCGTCGATGACGAACATCGTGAGCGGATTCCTGATCACCGACCGCATGTTGAAGATGTTCAAGAAGGAATGAGCATGATCAGGGTCGGCCACCTCGCCCTGCTTGCCGCGCTCGTCGCGAGCGCCTGCTCCCACGGCACGCCAACGCAGCCCCGGGTGCCGGCGGCTCTGCTGTTCGTGACCCAACCGACGACCGTCAACGCCGGTGCCCCGGTCAACCTCCAGATCCGCGCGGCCGACTCGTCCGGCGCCACCGTCACCGCCTTCGCCGGATTGATCACGATCGCCATCGGGGCGAATCCGGACACCGCGACGCTCCTGGGGGTAACGACCGCCGCGGCGCAGGCCGGTGTTGCCAGCTTCTCGGTCGTCATCGACCAGATGGGGTCGGGGTACACCCTCACGGCAACCACTCCCGGTCTGCCCGTGGCCACCAGCTCGAGTTTCAACATCCTGGACGGACCGTCGAGCATGACGACGATCGCCGGTGACCAGCCGGGGCTCACCGGCTATCCCACCAACTTCCGTCCGGCGGTGCAACTCACCGATGTGCACGGAAACCCGGTTCCCGGAATCCCTGTGACCTTTACGACCAAGGGAGGCGGGAGCCTCGCCGGTGGTGGGTCGGTGTCCACGGACGCGAACGGCGTGGCGCAATCCGGGATCTGGACCCTCGGGCCTCCGGGGACCGACACGGTGGTCGCGTCCGCGAGTGGTGGCAACTTTCCGGGGAACCCGACCAACATCGTCGCGGTGTCGTACGCGCAGGCCTATCCGATCACCCTCCAGCCGTACGGCCCCACCATGCCGGCCGCGGCGCAGACGGCCTTCAACAATGCCGTGACCAAGTGGCAGACCGTCATCTACCGACCCCTCCCGGCTCAGAACCTTTCCGGGGTCACGGCGGGCGCCTGCGCCGCCGGCACGCCGGCCCTGTCGGGCTCGACGACCGGCGTCGTCATCTACGCGGCGGTCGAGACCATCGACGGTGCCGGCAAGATTCTGGCAGAGGCCGGTCCGTGCGTGGGCCGCTCCGACGGGCTCACGGCCGTGGGATACATGCTCTTCGACAGCGCCGACATCGGCGGCCTGATCTCGGCGGGCGCGCTGAACAGCGTCATCGAGCACGAGATGGGACATGTCCTCGGTTTCGGGACCGAATGGGGATCGTGCCTGTCCCTGCCGTCGAATCCCCCGGGAACCATCAACGACACGTATTTCAGCTGCCCGAAGGCGCAGGCCCAATTCGATACGATCGGCGGCGGGACGTACACGGGTGGCAACATCGTCCCGGTCGAGAACTGCGGGGAGGCGCCCTTCGTCTCTCCGAGTTGCGGAACGGGGACGGTCAACGGCCACTGGCGGCAGGTGGCGTTCGTCAATGAACTGATGGTCGGGTTTCTTCCGTCCAATCCGCAGCTCAGCAGCGTCACCATCGCGTCGCTCGAGGATATCGGCTATACCGTGAACTACGCGGGAGCCGACAACTACACGCACACGTTCACCGTGAGCCCGGTGACGGCCGGACCCCGGGTTCAGCTGATGAACGACATCTGGCAAGGTCCCCGCTACGTCGCGACCGCCGATGGGGTGATTCATCTCGTCCGTCCGGGCATCCGGTGAGCGCCATCCTCCCACCACTCTCGGCGATCGTCGCCACGATCGCGTTCATCCTCGCGCTGCACTGGATGAACGATCCGAAGACCGCCCGCCGCGGCGTGTACGCCGGCGTCGTGGGCATGGTCGTCGCGATCGCCGCCGCCTGGGCGCAGCCCGAGATCATCCACCACGGGTGGATCCTGATCGCGATCGTCGCCGGGTTCATCGTCGGCGTGCCCCTGTCGCTCGTGCCCCTCACCGCGGTGCCCCAGCGGACCGCCCTGTCGCATGCGTTCGGGGGGCTCGCCGCCGGCCTGGTGGGCGTGGCCGAGTACTACCTCTGGCTGCGCGAGGGGCCTGAACACTTCACGACGTTCCGCATGACCGCGCTGGTCGCGGAAATCATCCTGGGGTTCCTCACGTTCACCGGATCGCTGATGGCGACCGGGAAGCTGCAGGAAGTGAAATGGATCCCCCAGCGCGCCGTGACCTATCCCGGTCAGAACCTCGTGAACCTGGGGGTACTGGCCGGCGCCATCGTGCTGGGCGGGATGATCGTGGCGCACCCCATGGCGCCGTGGGCACCGCTGTGGTTCCCCGGAATCGTCGTTCTGGCGCTCCTGTTCGGGGTCTTCCTCATCATCCCGATCGGCGGGGCGGACATGCCGACGGTGATCTCGATTCTCAACGCCTACGCCGGCCTCTCCGCCGTGGCGATGGGCTTCGTCCTCGACAACCGCCTGCTCGTGACCGCGGGCGCGCTCGACGGCTCCTCCGGCCTGATCCTGTCGATCATCATGTGCCGGGCGATGAACCGCTCGTTCGCCAATGTGCTGTTCGGCGCCTTCGGGGCGGCGCCCAAGATGGTGGCGGCGGGTGAGCAGAAAGAATGGAAGCAGGAGTCGGTCGAAGGGGCGGCGCAGATCCTGGAGCAGGCGCGGATGGTGGTCATCATCCCGGGCTACGGCATGGCCGTGGCGCAGGCCCAGCACAAGGCCCAGGAGCTGTACGATCAGCTCACCCGGCGCGGGGTGATCGTCCGCTTCGCCATTCATCCGGTGGCGGGCCGGATGCCGGGGCACATGAACGTGCTCCTCGCGGAAGCGAACGTGCCCTATTCGGCGCTGGTGGAGATGGACGAGATCAATCCGGAGATGCCGCAGTGCGACGTCGCGCTCGTGGTCGGTGCCAACGACGTCGTGAATCCCGCCGCCCGGACCGCCAAAGGCTCGCCCATCTACGGCATGCCGATCATCGATGCGGACAAAGCCCGGACCGTGCTCGCCATCAAGCGGAGCAAGAATCCGGGCTTTGCCGGGATCGACAACGAGCTCTACGTCAAAGACAACACCTGGATGCTCTTCGGGGACGCCAAGGCCGTCCTCGGCGATCTCGTCAAGCAGTTCTCCACGTCAGGCATGCACTAGTTACTTGCTCCAGCTGTTGTTGGACCGGTCGCGATCCGGGTACATCACGTCCGGATCGATGACCACGCTCACCAGCGGTGACTTCGAAGCCACCCGCAGCGTGAACTTCGGCGCCAGGTTCCACATCTCGATCGGCAGGTTCACCCGCTCCTTGGTCCCGTCGGCGTGCTTCAGCTCGGCGGTCACCGGCATCACCATCGCCTCACGGTTCGAGAGGTAGATGTAGGTCGAATCACCCTTCGCCCGCACGGAGTCGATCGCCTGGTCGAGCCGCGCGGTGGCGAACACCCACTCCCGCCAGAACCAGTCGAGATCCTGACCCGAGACGTCGGCCATGGTGCGGAAAAAGTCTGCGGGCTGCGGATGCTTGAACTGCCACCGGCGGATGTAGTCCCGGAACGCCCGCTCGAAGGTCGTCTTACCCAGCACCTGGTCCCGCAGGAGGATGAGCATGAGGGGCGGCTTCTGGTACGCGGCCCACGCCAGGTTCTGCTGCTCCACCGGCTTGTCGATCATCGCCTTCTCGGCGCCCGGCGCCATCGCGGGCTTCGCGAAGGACAGCACCTCCCGCCACACCGT
>Ga0079221_10000138_pt1 | contig 16042 bp, 15 predicted proteins | sample GAAS200_FD_75069 | JGI IMG/M metagenome (GOLD analysis project Ga0079221, IMG submission 75069) | Agricultural soil microbial communities from Georgia to study Nitrogen management - GA AS200 | ecosystem: Environmental > Terrestrial > Soil > Agricultural land | place: USA: Georgia | collected... | reverse complement strand
TCAAGCGGTGTTTCCGGTTATAGCCATCATCGCTTTGGAAACATCAATAAAAAATTATTCAAAACATTGGTAATACCCGGCATTTGCGGAGCAGTGATTGGCGCTACGCTTGCATTCTTTGCACAAAAGTATTCGCAATATGTACGCGTGCCACTTTCCATTTATACTATTTACCTGGGCATTTATATTTTACAAAAAGCCTATAAGAAAAAAACTTATAACAGTGCTAAAATAAAAAAAGCAGGATGGCTGGCAGTCGTTGGCGGGTTCACCGATTCCTTTGCAGGAGGCGGTTGGGGCACGCTTGTTACGAGCTCATTAATATCAAAAAGAAAAAGCCCGCGATACGTAATCGGTTCAGTTTGCCTTGCCGAATTTTTTGTAGTGTTATGCAGCTCTGTTACTTTTTTTATCTTATTAAAAAGCCTTCCGTTCTTCGATATTGCAGGATTGATTGCCGGCGGCCTGCTTGCAGCGCCCATTGCAGCAAGATGGGTGGGAAAGATACCCGTAAAGAAAATGTTTATTATCATCGGTATTCTTGTTATCATTACCAGCAGCCTTACTTTGTGGCGGGTCATTGCGCAGTTAGTTCATTAATAAAAAAAAATTTCCCGCTCGCTGAACAACTAATGTATATTTTACAAATGTTGTTACCCACCAGCAATACATTCATGCTTTTTTGCCATGAATGCATCATACAAAAATTCAAAATAAATTTTTCATTTCACTCAACGCAATAGCGTCTTACTTCCACAAAACCTGCAAAAGACGCCAGCTACAAAATAATACCTGCGCATTTAATAAAGTTTTTAGAAACCAATCTAAAATATTTGTACTATTGATTCGTTTTTCTACTCAGTATAACTTTAGAAAAGTTTTTATGAAAAAAATTATTGTAGCCATCTGTTTAATCATCCCCATTGGAGTTTTTGCTCAATTTGGATTAAAAGGAGGGCTCAACTTTGCAAATGTTACCAGTGCATCGTCTATCAACAGTAGCAGCCAGTCTGGCTTTCATGCAGGTATCATATTCGGGCCGCGGTCAAAAAAAATTCTTTCATACCGCACAGAGTTATTGTATTCAAAACAAGGGTATAATTACGCAACGGATAGCACTACGGGCAATGTAAAACTCGATTACATCATCTCCACACATTTGTTGTGTATTAATATTACAAAGTTTGTTCAAATACAAATAGGCGGGCAGGTTGCTTACCTGATTAGTGCTAAGGCCGACTCCGCTTCAAAAACAAATAATAATGCCGGCCCCTACCCTACCCCGCTTGATTATTATAATCTGTATGATTACGGTTTCGGAGGCGGAATAGAATTTCATCCTGTTTCTGGTTTGCTCGTTGGCGCGCGGTATAATATCAGCCTTTCTAAATTATATAAAACTACGCTCACAGGCCAGCCGCCTTCATTTTCTTCAATAGATGCAAAAAATAATGTAGTGCAAATTTCTGTTGGCTGGCTTTTCGGAAAAGATAAATCAGGAAAGAAAAAATAGTTGAGAATGAGACCTCACAGGTTTTGAAAACCTTTGAGATTTTATGATACAAGCATCTCCTCCGCTTTGTAACCAGCCTCTTTCAAAATATCTCTGATGTTATCACCGGGAAGATCTGTTTCAACTGTAAGAATTTTTTGTGGGTTTTGTATATCTACATCCCAATGTTTTATTTGATTGTTTGCATTTAAAAATGGAGTCACTTTTGCAATGCAATTGCTGCACATAATGTTTGTTTTAAACTGACGTTTCATTTGTTTTATTTTTATCATAAATTTTTCGTATAACCATCACCGTTAGTAAAATATTTCAAAGTTTCAATGACCGGAGGCGCAGGCTATTCGTTACTACGCTTACACTGCTCAGGGCCATGGCAGCCCCTGCAATCACCGGGCTGAGCAAAAAACCGGTAAAGGGGTACAACGCTCCCGCCGCAACAGGAATGCCAATCACATTATAAATAAAAGCCCAGAAAAGATTTTGCTGAATGGTAGCAACAGTTTTCCCGGATAGTTTAATCGCCTTAGGAATTTTTGTAAGATCAGAAGATATGATCGTCATCTTTGCTACATCCATGGCAATATCGCTTCCCTTGCCCATCGCAATACCGACATCAGCCTGCGCCAATGCATTGCTGTCGTTAATGCCATCACCCGCCATGGCCACTATTTTTCCCTGCTGTTGCAACTCTTTTATAAATGCTGCCTTAGCAGCAGGCAATACTTCTGCTTTGTAATGTTTAATGCCAGCCTGTGCTGCTATTGACTTCGCGGTAAATGCATTATCGCCGGTAAGCATGTATGTTTCAATGCCTTCCTGCTGCAATTGTTTTATTGCATCCACCGAACTTTGTTTTACGGTATCAGCAATGCTGATAATTGCCAAAGCATTTTTATCATCGGCAAGCCATATTACTGTTTGCGCCTGCTCCTGCCATTGCGTTGCTTTATTTTGCAAAACACTGTCTATTAAAATATTTTTCGATTGAAGCAATGCATTACTGCCCGCATAATAATTATTCCCGCTATATTTTACCTGCACACCTTTACCGGCAATGTTTTCATACTTGTCAAAAGATAATGATTGAATGTTTCTATCTTCAAAATAACGAACCACCGCTTCAGCTAATGGATGCGTGGATTGCTGTTCGATGCTGAAAAGAATATTGTTTAATGTATTTTCATCTTCACCGTTTTTATATTGTATCGAAACAACTGCTGGTTTGCCTTCTGTAATAGTGCCCGTTTTATCAAATACAATAGCATTTATTTTTTTTGACAACTCAAGGCTTTCTGCATCTTTTATCAATATTCCGTTCTCGGCGCCTTTACCAACCCCCGCCATGATAGCGGTTGGCGTGGCCAATCCCAATGCACATGGGCATGCAATTACCAATACAGTTATCATTGCAAGTAATCCATGAGTAAATGCGTTATCTGTCCCCGAAAAACTCCATAAGAGCAAACTGATTATTGCTATAACAATTACCACCGGCACAAATATTCCCGCAATCTTATCCACTAATTTTTGTACCGGTGCTTTGCTGCCCTGGGCTTGCTGCACCATTGCTATAATTTGCGCAAGCAATGTATCGCCGCCAACTTTCTCTGCACGAAAACGAAAACTTCCTTTTTGATTGATAGTGCCCGCAAAAACATTATCGTTGACATTTTTTTCTATAGCCACCGGTTCGCCGCTCATCATACTTTCATCTACAAAAGAATTACCATTCATCACCCTTCCATCTACTGCAATTTTTTCTCCGGGTTTTACCAAAATCATATCACCCACTTTTACAGATGCAATTGGTATTTCCATTTGATGTCCATCATTATGAATTACCGTAACTGTTTTTGGTTGCAGCCCGATTAATTTTTTTATAGCGGATGATGTATGGCTCTTTGCTTTTTCTTCAAGCATTTTACCTAACATTATAAATGCAATCACTACTGCAGCTGCTTCAAAATATACATGAGCCTCCAAACCCTTGCTGGTCCAGTAATGTGGGTATATTGTATTAAATACACTAAACAAATAAGCCACACCCGTGCTCAATGCAACCAATGTATCCATATTAGCGGAACGATGTTTAGCCTGTTTAAGTGCGCCGGTAAAAAACTGCTGGCCAAAAATGAAAACAACCGGTGTAGCCAATATCCACATTACATAATTGCTGTACGGAATATTCATAAAAAACATTCCGATAACCACAATAGGAACTGATAAAATGATAGCACCGATGGTTCGGGCTTTTAATGTTTCAAACTTTTTTCTTTGTGCATCTTCCAATGTGTCTTTCGCTTCTTCACTTTCATCAATCGCCAGGTCGTAACCAATGCTTTGCAATGCAGCCTTCATTTTTTGCGGACTTGTTATTTGGGGATTGTATTCCACGTGTGCCATGGCGTTGGCATAGTTTACCGAAACGTTCAAAACGCCCTCCGCATTTTCGAGCATCGTTTGCGCGCTAATGGCGCATGATGCACAGCTCATATTTAAAACAGGAAAATTTTTTTTTACCACAATGCCTTGCTCAGAAACTTTAACAGGTTTATTTATCGTTGCATTCATTCTGCAAATTTCGCAAACAGGCAACTGCTGCCCTTATATCATTTTGAGAAAGTTGTACAGATTTTTGATATTGAAAAGTAATACTAAGTGGTTACTTTATCAATAAGCTTCTGTTGAACAGAGTCACGATTGACCGTTACTTTATCAATAGGTTTGCGTTGAATGGCGCCCATCTTTTTAAACTGAGACGGCGTCATGCCTGTAAATTTTTTAAACTGCCCCGAAAGATGTTGCGGGCTGCTATAGCCAAGGTTGAATGCGATATCGCTTAACGTGAGTTCATCATAGATCAACCATTCCTTTATCTTTTCTATTTTTTGTAAAATAAAAAATTGTTCGATAGTAACACCTTCCACTTCGGAAAATAAACGACTGACGGAAGAATAATCTTTAAAAATTTTTTTACTTAAAAATTTACTGATGCTGAAATGTTCTTCTATGCTACCTGACTGAATTTTTTGAATTAATAGTTTTTTTATTTCTTCTATCAATTGCATCCGGCGATCATCGAGCAGCTCGAAACCAGTTTGCTTTAAGTCTGCTGCAAACCGTGTCAACTCCAGTTCCCCGGGCTTGTTTAGCAATTCTACTTCGCCGAGCCGTACATAATTAGCCGGCATTTTATTTTTTTGCAACAGTTGTTCTACCGAAGCAATGCACCGGGGGCAAACCATATTTTTTATAACCAAACGCATGATGCAAAGTTAGGTGTTTGCTTTTTTGCATAAATCATGTTAGAGAAATGATTATTTAATTTTGTTGGCTAAATAAAAATTATGACACTTGTTGAAAAAGATTACCAGTATGTATGGCATCCTTATACGCATCAAAAAAACCGCCCTACATCCATACCCATTATAAAAGGTAAAGGGACTGTTTTAGTTGATGATGCGGGAAATGAATACATTGATGCCATCAGCAGTTGGTGGGTAAATATTCACGGGCATGGAAACAAATACATCGCAAAAAAATTATTTGAACAGGCAAAAAAACTGGAGCAGGTAATATTCGCAGGCTTCACGCACGAGCCTGCAGTAGCGCTTGCCGAACAGTTGCTGAAAATTCTTCCCGGAAATTTTACTAAAATATTTTATAGCGATAATGGTTCTACTGCTACTGAAGTGGCCATTAAAATGGCATTGCAATATCAACTGAATTCGGGCAATGAAAAGCGAAACAAGGTGATGGCATTTAAACATTCCTATCACGGAGATACATTTGGCGCTATGAGCGTAAGCGAAAGAGGTACGTTTACACTGGCTTTTCATGATAAACTGTTTGAAGTAATTTTTATTGATACTCCTGACGAAAAAAATATTGCGGAACTGGAAGGAACCATAAAAAACCATCATGATGAAATTGCCTGCTTCATTTATGAGCCTTTGCTGCAAGCCGCTGGCGGTATGATGATGCATGAACCCCAACACCTTGATCCGTTATTGTCTGTAATAAAAGATCAAAATATTATTTGCATCGCAGATGAAGTGCTCACGGGCTTTTACCGGACAGGGAAATTTTTTGCGGGGGGGTATTTACAAACAAAAGCTGATATTATATGCCTGAGTAAAGCGCTCACCGGTGGCACCATGGCACTGGGTGTTACAGGCTGCACGCAAAAAATATATGACGCTTTTGTAAGCGATGATAAAACAAAAACTTTTTTTCATGGTCATTCATTTACCGCTAATCCGCTTGCATGCACTGCAGCGCTCGCAAGTCTTGAATTGCTGCAAAACAAAAAATGCACGGATCGCATTGAAGGTATTGTACAAAGTCATCAAAGATTTTTAAGAAAATTAAAACCATTCGTAAAGAAAAATCTCATCATCAATCTTCGTCAAACGGGAACGATCTGTGCTTTTGATATCAATACCGGCCAGTATGATTACCTGCACAATATCGGCGTTACATTTACAAAGCATTGCCTGAAACATGGCGTGTACCTGCGTTCCCTGGGTAACACTATTTATTTGATGCCGCCGTATTGCATTACCGGCAAAGAATTAAAAAAAGTTTACGCTGTGGTTGAAAATTTTTTGCAAACCGAAATCAAAAAAAATTAATGAGCAGTTTCAAGATAAGTTTTCAGGTTATTTAATACGGCTTCATATTTTGATCCGTTTACTTTATCAAAAAACATTCCGCCGAATTTTTTCCAGGGATGCTTTTCCAGGTTAAGATTAACAAACCAGGTCAACTCTGTTTCTCCGTTATCCATAGGTTTTATAATAAATAAATACTCTTCATCATTTTCAGGCAGTAAAACTTTTATACTATCAGTAGATAATTTTACTAATGCAAGAGTTGCTGTATCATTGTTTTTTTTATTAATAAGCGATGCAAAAAATGTATCTTTTCTTTCTGAAATGATTATATCAACGCTACTATCGCCGAAAGCAGGGTACCAGTTTTTCCAGTTTTTAAAATTACTCACCTGGCTGTCAACCTGCGGCGCTGTTACATGAATATTCACCGGCCTGAACATTGTTATCCTGGATGGAAGAAACCAGGTAACGATCCAAAGCAGCAATATAATTATTGCTAATACAATTAAAGCGAATTGAATTTTTTTCATGAAAAAATTTTATTCCCACTTGAAAACCCTTATGGCCACTATATATACAATGATTCCCCAGAGTAGTAAAATACCAATCTCCGTACGAACATCCCAAAGATTGCTGCCTTCAAATGCCACAGAACGTAATGCATTATTCAAATGCGTAAGCGGCATCACCTCTGCAATGTATTGCAACCATTTGGGAAAAACAGTGATTGAAAAAAATGTACCACAAATTAAAAATTGCGGAAGCGTAATAATATTTGCAAGCGGCGGAATGGTACTGTCGTTTTTTGCCATGCCACTCACAATAAAACCAAAGCCCATAAAAACTACCAGCCCGATAAAGCTTAAAATAATCATTTCAAAAAAAGTTTCCCATCCATGTATTAAGGTGAATCCGAAAAAGAATTTTCCCAAACCAATTATCACCAATGCAGTGATGAGTTGAAACAGCACCCTGCTGAGCATTTCGCCCAACACAATATGCGTGCGTGATATGGGTGTTGCAAAAAAACGTTTTAATACAAGCGTGTTTCTTAAATTGAAAAACATAAAAGCCACGCCAAACACACCGGCAGATAATAATGAAAATCCCAACTGCCCGGGAAGTATAAAATCTATTTCTTTGTATTCACGGATATGTTTAATATCTCTTGCTTCATTAAAATCGAAAGTGGCATACGCCGGCCGGTTTCTATACACATTATTGCTCACGCGGTTGATAATGCTTTCTGTTAATGCTTTAAACTGCGGCCATTGATCGTTGCTGGCATTGGTGCTTTCCATCGTAATAGTATAAGGCGAATTGCCGGCATCGTTTTTCTTAATATCAATAATGCCCGCAATATTCCCCTTTTGCAAATCATCCTGCAGTGAATCTTTATCGGCATACCGGATCATTTTTACTATTCCTGAATTTTCAAATGCTTTATATAATTCATTAGCAGTATCTGCGTCGGGTTTTATGGCTACCTTAAAAGTTTTTTTACTGGCATTGTCGCCAATAAACCCGAACACCAAAATAAAAACAAGAGGAAAAGCAAAGCCGAATACAACGGAAGATGGGCTTCTGAAAATGGCTCTCAGGCTGGCTTTGGTGATGGCGAGCATTGCCTTTATCTGACTGTAAGGTTTCATGAACCGTTATTATTTGAAAAAACGCAAATCTATTGGAGAATGGCAAATGAAAAAAATTGTTTGTTTAAAATGTTTACTTATTTATTAATTGACTGGGCTGGTGTAATTTTCCGGTAATTATTTTTGAAGATAAAACAGGATAGCGTCATTTCATCATTAGGATAGAATGGCCATTACCGATGAAATATAATTTTATAACGATAGAAGGAAACATTGGCGCCGGCAAAACAACGCTCACTCATTTGCTCAGCAGGCGACTGAATGCAAGAATGATACTGGAAGAATTTGCCGATAATCCTTTTTTGCCGAAGTTTTACGAAAACCAACAGCAGTACGCATTTCCGCTTGAACTGTTCTTCATGGCAGAACGCTATAAACAATTAAAAGAATTACTGCAGACAAAAGATATGTTTCAACAGCTAACCATTTCTGATTATCTTTTTACCAAGTGTTTGTTATTTGCAAAAGTGAATCTTCCGGAAGAAGAATTTTTGCTCTATCAAAAATTATTTGATATTATCAATCCGCAATTGACGCAGCCCGACCTGCTCATTTATCTTCATGCACCGGTAACTAAACTGAAAGAAAATATAAAAAAGAGAAACCGGCCTTACGAGCAAAACATTGCACCCGGGTATCTTTTTTTATTACAGGAAGCCTATATTAATTACATCAAACAACACAACATAAAAACATTGTTTATTGATGCATCTTCATCAGATTTTTTAGCCAACGAAAATCATTTAAACGCTGTACTGGAAGCGCTTGACAAGGATTATGATGAAGGCCGGCATTATTTGCAATTACCAGACTGACATGACCAATCCACTACTAAGTAATAATCCTTTTGCATCAGTAAAGATTATTGAGTTTCGCCGGCTGCTCATGGGAAGATTTGTTTTTATTATGGCGTTGCGCATGATGTCCACATTAGTTGGCTGGTGGATTTATATTTTAACCAACGACCCTCTTGCTATTGGTTTGATTGGTTTATCAGAAGTGATTCCGGCTGTATCGCTGGCATTGTATGCAGGACATGTAATAGATCAAAGTGAAAAAAGAAAGCTTTTATTGAGAGGAATTCTTCTATATTTAACAGCATCACTTATTTTAGTCTTTTTATCCGGAAAATTTATCGCATTACATCTGAGCCATCATTGGATAGCGGTGTGCATCTATGCAGTGATTTTTGGAACAGGTGTGGTAAGAGCCTTTACCGGACCGGTTTTCAGCGCTGTGATAGCCTACATTGTACCAAGAGAAAATTTACAAAATGCAACCACCTGGAGCCAGGGAACCTGGCTTTCTGCATCTGTAACAGGTCATGCTGTGGGTGGTTTTTTAATTGCAGGCACGGGCATTACCGGCACACTTATTACGGTTTGTTGTTTGATAATCGTATCCATTTTCTTTTTACGAAAGCTACATAAAAAGCCTCCGGGTGTGGTAAAAGGAAATGCTCGCACCTGGGAAAGTGTGAAAGAAGGTTTGCGTTTTGTTTTTAAAACAAAAGAATTATTAAGCGCTATTTCTTTGGATCTTTTTGCAGTATTATTTGGCGGCGCTGTTGCCATGATTCCGGTATATGCAAGAGATATTTTAAAAGTAGGCCCGCAGGGCTTCGGCTTTCTGAATGGCGCATCAGATATGGGTTCTATCATCATGGTGATTATACTAACATTATTCCCATTGCAAAAAAAACAAGGGAAAAAATTATTGCTTGCTGTTGCAGGTTTCGGCGCCTGCATCATTGTTTTTGGTATATCAAAATTATTTGTTCTCTCATTCGGGGCATTAATGATTTCCGGAATGCTGGATGCAATAAGCGTAGTGGTGAGAGGAACCATCACTCAATTAAAAACGCCCGACAATATGCGTGGGCGCGTGATGAGCGTAACTTCCATGTTTGTAAACTCCAGTAATGAATTTGGACAGTTTGAAAGTGGCGTAATGGCAAAACTGATGGGAACCATTCCTTCTGTTGTATTTGGCGGATGTATGACTTTGCTGGTGGTAGCTACAACATGGATAAAAGCACCAACGCTGAGAAAGATGGAATATTGAACTATGTACGATGTATGATTTACGATTTACGGTTCTACCATGTAACTATTCAACCATTGAGGATTGGCGTTTCACGATTTCGTATATCCGTCCCCGTTAGTTAATAGAAACCAGTTCAATATCAAATATCAATTCTTTCCCTGCCAGTTCATGATTGGCATCGAGAATTATTACATCATCTTTTACTTCCACAACGGTTACCGGCACGGGCTGTCCGGACTGATCGCGTAGTTGCAACTTCATGCCTGGTTCCAGTTTCATATCAGCGGGAATATTTGATGTGGGGAATTCGATTATTGCATCTTTGCTTCTTTCGCCGTAAGCATCTTTTGCAGGAATATTAATTGTTTTCTTTTCGCCAACTTCCATTCCGGGTATTGCCGCATCAAAGCCTGCAATCATTTGCCCGGCACCAACCGTAAACTCCAATGGCTGCCTTCCGTGGCTGCTGTCGAATTGTTCACCGGATGCAAGGGTTCCTTTATAATGCACTTTTACTTTATCGCCTTTTTTTGCTTTTGACATAATAGGATTTTTATAATTTGAAAATGAATTCGTAACAAACGGCAAATAAACTGATAAATCTTTTAAGAAAAAAATTAGCAGTATTCCAATTCATTATATGCAAAATCTATTCCTGTTTAATTATCTTTAGAATTCTTAAATATCTAATAAAAAATCTATGAAGGGAAGAATCTTTTTTTTCATTTTAATTCTTACAGCTTTTGAAGTTCATGCACAGAAACGAATCATCCCGGGTGCAGAACGGATGAATGTGTATCTCCCTTTGCTGAAAGGCAAGTCCGTAGCAGTTTTAGCTAATCAAACATCGCTGGTAAAACATACCAACCTAATAGATACTTTGATAAAACGCGGAATAAAAGTGGTAAAAATTTTCAGCCCGGAACATGGTTTCCGTGGCAATGCTGATGCCGGTGAAAAAGTTGGTAATTCAACAGACAGCAAAACAGGAGTGGAAATTGTAAGCTTGTATGGCAGCCATAATAAACCTACTGCAGAAGATCTGAAAGGGGTGGATGTAATGATGTTTGACATACAGGATGTGGGGGTGAGATATTATACTTACATCTCCACAATGCAGGAGTATATTGAAGCAGCATTGGAAAATTCAATACCGCTGATAATACTTGACCGGCCAAATCCAAACGGGTTTTATGTAGATGGCCCGGTGCTGGATCCCAAGTATAAAAGTTTTGTTGGCATGAACCCCGTGCCTACGGTGTATGGCATGACGATTGGTGAATATGCATTTATGATTTGCGGAGAAAAATGGTTGTCGGAAGAAGCCAATAAAAAGTATGATTATTACCTCACGGCAAAAAATTCTGTGGATACACCTTTTCATTTTTTAGTAATCAAATGCCTGAATTATGATCACAACAGTAAATACATGTTACCCGTGAAGCCCTCTCCCAACCTACCTTCCATGCAATCCATCTATTGCTACCCCACCACCTGTTTGTTTGAAGGCACTACATTGAGCGAAGGCAGGGGAACGAAAGAACCATTCCGTGTTTTTGGCGATCCATCCTTACCAAAAAAATTATATTCATTTACGCCGCATCCAACGGAAGGAGCAAAAAAAAGTAAACATTATGGCGAAGTATGCCACGGCTGGTATATATCCGGTACTCCATCGGAAGTTTTAAAAAAATTAAACAAACAAATACAATTGAAATGGATACTGGATGCCTATAAATTATTTCCTGATAAAGAAAAATTTTTCATCTCCGATCGTGCATTTAACCGCCTTGCCGGCAATGACGAACTGATGCAACAAATAAAAGACGGCGTTTCTGAAAGCGAGATAAGAAAAAGCTGGGAACCTGCTTTGAGCAACTTTAAAAATATAAGAAAGAAGTATTTACTTTACAAAGATTTTTATTGATGAATCCGCTACGCATCATTTTTATGGGAACTCCGGAATTTGCTGTTCCTTCTTTGCAAAAACTTTTTGATGCACATTATTCCATCGTTGCTGTAGTTACAGCGCCGGATAAGCCCGCCGGGCGAGGATTGCAGATGACAGAAAGCGCGGTGAAAAAATTTGCGTTATTAAAAGGATTAAAAATTTTACAACCGGAAAAATTAAAGAATCCTGATTTCATCCATGCATTAAAAGAATTAAAAGCAGATGTGCAGGTGGTAGTGGCATTCCGTATGTTGCCCGAAATAGTGTGGAACATGCCGCCGCTGGGAACCATCAATCTTCATGCATCTTTATTGCCACAATACCGCGGTGCAGCGCCTATCAACTGGGCCATCATCAATGGCGAAAAAGAAACTGGCGTTACCACGTTTAAACTGCAACATGAAATAGACACCGGGAATATTTTATTACAAAAGGAAATTATTATTCGTGATGATGAAACGGCGGGAGCATTGCATGATGAAATGATGGAAACCGGAGCTGAACTGCTTTTGGAGACCATTCATCAACTTGCACAAGGGAATCTTAAAGAAATCAGCCAAACAGAAATGCAAAATGAAAAATGTAAAATTCAAAATTTAGAACATGCACCGAAAATTTTTACAGAGACCCGCCAGGTAAACTGGAATGAAACTGCAGATAAAATTTATAACCTGATTCGCGGCCTTTCGCCTTATCCGGCTGCGTTTACATTTTTGAAAGAAAAAAAAATAAAAATATTTTCTTCAGAAAAAGAAATTATTCAAACAAAAGATGCTGCCGGTTCATTCATCACCGACCATAGAACTTATTTAAAATTTGCATGCAGTAACGGATACATTTCTATAAAAGAATTACAACCCGAAGGAAAGAAAAAAATGAAAATAGAAGATTTTTTACGCGGATGGAGAGAGTGATTTGCTAATGTAAAATGCAAAAAGTAAAAAATTGCTAATCAATAACAATTAATCATTTAACCATGTAACCACTAATCAATAACCAGTAACCTCCAACCAGCAACTACTTCACAAAACTTAATGCGCAAACAAATTTTTCACCAGCACCTAACTCTTCTGCAGCAGCATTGCTGACAACAATATTAAGTCCTGAATTTTGTTTAATATCCGGAATTGCATCTAACACCTTCGCATAAACGCTTTTCCCGGTTGTGTTATAAGTTATTTTGATTATTGTGCCGGAAGGCGCATCATTGCTGAAGCAGTAGTAACGCCCATCCTGCCAACCACTGGTAGATTTAAACACACCGGCACTTCCATCTTCATTTATCAATGTCTTCTGACTAACCTGGTCATTGAACAGTTTTTTAAAATAACCTCCGCTATAATCAACACTGCTGACAGTATTAATATGTGTGTTTGCTTTTGATTGTTCAGTTTGTTGTGTTGTAACATCATTATTCGGCAATGGCTGGGCATCATGATTTATCACAGTAGTGTTTACCGGTTCTGTATTCTTTGGATCAGTTTTTTTTTCCGTTTTATTAATTTCCCCGCTGCCCTGCGAGCTTGCTATATCTGCATCAGTCTCCGTTCTTCCCAATGTAGATTCAGCAGGATTCACTTTTAAATAGCCAATAATCAAATGTGTGCCTACCGATACATTATCTGATGACAAGTGATTCCATTTTTTTATAGTGGTCATGGGCACCTTATTGTATTTAATGCTCACGCGGTATAATCCTTCCCTCGGCTGTACGAAATGATAAACCGGGATCAACGACTCGGAACTTTCAGCATTTTCATCCTGCGAAAAATTTGTTGGGCTTAATGGTATTTTTATAGCCTGTCCTATCGCCAACCCATTTTCAAACTGCAGATGATTGTATGCGGAAATTTCTTTTGGAGAAATATTGTATTGCCGCCCGATACTGTAAAAGTTTTCTTTCGGCTTCACATGATGAATGAGATATAAATCAGGAGTAGTCCCCTCTGCAATTAATGTGGCTTTCTGGCCAAAGGAACCATTAATAAAGAGGAAGCAATTAAACAAAATTATCAAGCGTTTAACCATAATTCAGTTTTTACTGATATTAGAATAAAGCATTTCCACAAAGATGGGGTAAAATTTAATTAAAGATGCGTGATTGAAGATGTTTTCTATAAAAAATTTTATAAACATTTTTAATGCTAATCACTTATAACCGTTGCTGCCATTTAATATTCATTTCATTTTTCCACGATTCAAAGTCGCCGGCAATGATATGCAATCGTGCTTTTGCAACAATATCAAGATAAAAAGCAAGGTTGTGAATACTGGCAATCTGCAATCCTAAAATTTCTTTCGATTTAATCAAATGACGCAGGTATGCCTTGTTGTAATAGTTGCTCACTTCGCAATTGATACCCTCATCAATCGGCGTAAAATCCTTTTCCCATTTTTTATTATCAATATTAATGACACCGTTGCTGGTAAACAGCATTGCATTTCTTCCATTGCGTGTAGGCATCACACAATCGAACATATCTATGCCGAGTGCAATACATTCCAAAATATTCCAGGGTGTGCCAACACCCATCAAATATCTTGGTTTATTTACCGGAAGATGATCGCAGCAGAGTTCGCAAATCTCATACATTTTTTCTGTTGGCTCGCCCACGCTCAGTCCGCCAATTGCATTACCCGACGCTTCTTTAGCAGAAACATAGTCGCAGGAAATTTTTCTCAGATCATGATAAACACCCCCCTGAACAATCGGGAATAAATTCTGCGTATAGCCGTAACCGTTAGTTGTGTTGCTGAAACGGGCAAAACATCTGTCGAGCCACCGGTGCGTAAGTTGCATAGAAGTTTTTGCATAATTATATTCGCTGCCGCCCGGCGGACATTCATCAAATGCCATAATGATGTCGCCGCCAATGCTTCGTTGAATGTCCGTTACAATTTCCGGCGAAAATAAATGAGTGCTTCCATCAATGTGGCTTTGAAAAACTGCTCCTTCTTCCGTAAGCTTTCGCGTGCCACTCAACGAAAAAACCTGGAAGCCTCCACTGTCTGTGAGTATTGGTTTTGGCCAGTTCATCAATTTATGCAAGCCGCCTGCTGCTTCCAGCACTTCCAACCCCGGCCTAAGATAAAGATGATAGGCATTTCCCAAAATAATTTGCGCATGCACATCATGGGCGAGTTGTTGCTGCGTTACCGCCTTCACACTGCCGACAGTGCCAACAGGCATAAATATGGGAGTTTCAATTTCACCATGATCCGTTGTAATAAGCCCTGCTCTTGCTTTTGAGCAAGTGGGAGTATGTTGCAGGTTAAATTGCAGCGCAGGCATATTTATTTTTTTGGCAATGTTTAAATGGCAAATATAGTTTTCAAAAAAATAAATAATTGCCTGCAACATTAAATGACGCAAGATAATTATGTTTGCATACCATGAAACTGACTGAGTATTTGGACCATTGGCAAAATATTGTATTCCTGTGTTTTTGCCTCGTTACTTTTATCCAGCTTTTTTATTATTTGTTTTTCTTTTCGCGTCTTGCTTTTTATAAATCAGCAACCAAAAATATTTCTCAAAGCCATCCGGTATCAGTAATTATGTGCGCAAGAGATGAAGCAGCAAATCTTGCAAAAAACCTCCCGGGTTTATTGGTGCAGCAATATGCCACCACGCACGAAGTGATTGTAATAAATGATAATTCTTATGATGAAAGCAAATACATTTTGGAAGCATATCAAAAAACATACAGGCAATTGCACATTGTGGAACTCATCCAGGAAGCAAAATTTATTCCCGGTAAAAAATTTCCGCTAAGTGTCGGCATCAAAAGCGCCAAATATGAAATTGTGCTCCTCACCGATGCAGACTGCGTTCCCGCTACGGAATTGTGGATTGACAAAATGCAACAACAGTATCGTGAGGGAATTGAAATAGTGCTTGGTTACGGAGCGTTTCACAAAAAAAAAGGATTGCTGAATAAATTGGTTCGTTGGGAAACGATGCATACGGCCATGCAATACCTTTCGTACGCACGTGCAGGGCTTGCATACATGGGTGTGGGAAGAAATTTAAGTTATAAAAAAAGTGTGTTCTTTCGTCATAAAGGATTTTCAGCGCATAATCATGTGCCTGGTGGCGATGATGATTTATTTATCAATAGTGCAGCCACTAAAAAAAATACAACCATTGCAATAGATAAGGAAACCTTTACCTTGTCGGAACCACCAATAACTTGGAAAAAATGGATGCGGCAGAAAAGGCGGCATTATACTACCAGCAAGTATTATAAACCTGTGCATAAAT
>Ga0079221_10000135_pt1 | contig 16089 bp, 14 predicted proteins | sample GAAS200_FD_75069 | JGI IMG/M metagenome (GOLD analysis project Ga0079221, IMG submission 75069) | Agricultural soil microbial communities from Georgia to study Nitrogen management - GA AS200 | ecosystem: Environmental > Terrestrial > Soil > Agricultural land | place: USA: Georgia | collected... | reverse complement strand
GGCGTTGACCAAGTTGCTGGAAGCGCTTGCGCCGGAGCTGTCGGACAGCATCATCGATACCGCGCGCGGTGGCATGGACATCGTGCTCGCGCTTTCCGAAGCCGCGCGCGAAGGCGCGATGATCACCTTGCTCGGCGATCGCGGGCGTCCGCACGAGTTGATGCGCGAGGTCCCGTTCCTTGGCACCGATGCAGCGTTTCCCGCGGCGCCATGGCAGATTGCCGCGCTCCTGAAGGTGCCGGTGGTGCTGTGCCTCGGCATGTACCGCGGCGGCAACCGCTACGATCTGGTTTTCGAAACGCTAGCCGAGCAGGTGGAACTGCCGCGCACCGATCGCAACGCCGCGCTCGACGCGTACATCCGTCATTACGCCGAGCGGCTGGAACTTCACCTGCGCGAAGCGCCCTGCAACTGGTTCAACTTCTATGATTTCTGGCAGCCGCCCACGACCCTTGCCGCGCATCATGCGATCCAGCCGAATCTGCAGCAGGTGCACTCTTCGTGACGCGCTGATCGCGTTCGCGCTCGCCGCATCGTGCGGCGCGTTTGCCGCCGGTTCGAGCCTTGTCAAACCGGGGCTGGCCGAGTCGCTGCTGTCCGGGATGGCCAGGACGCCGCCGGTATCGACACCATTCGTGCAGGTGAGTTATCGCGGCGTGCTGGATCGCCCGCTGGTGGTGTCCGGCACGTTGCGTTGGCTGGGCGGTGACCGGATGCAACGCGACATCGACAAGCCGTTCAAAGAAACCGCGAAAATCGGCGACGGCGAATTGTCGGTGCAGCGTGGCAGCGGCGACGTGCACCGGATGCCGCTCGCGCGCGCGCCACAGGCGGGCGCGATGCTGGCCGGATTTCGCGCGCTGCTGGGCGGCGACGTGTCGGCGCTGCAGCAGGATTTCACGCTGTCCGCGCAAGGCGGCACCGCGCACTGGGTGATCACGCTGACGCCGCGTACCAGCCGGCTCAAGCGCCAGCTCGCGTCGATCGTCATCGACGGCCGCGCACATGAACCGCGCTGCCTGACGGTGACCGACGCCAACGGTGACAGCAGCATCACGCTGGTCGGCGCCATGGCGGAAGCGGGCCTGCGCAGCGCGGCGCCGCTGGAGTCGGCGCTGGCCGCGCGTTGTCGCAATAGCCAATGACGCGCGGCGCGCGGGTCGCGATCTGGTTCGTGTGGCTGGTGCTGATCGCCGCGGTCGGCTGGGGCGTCGCCCGGCATCTGCAAATCAGTTCGGACTTGCGCGATTTCGTGCCACCGGCGCGCACCGCCGATCAGAAACTGCTGCTCGATGAAATCGGCAAGGGGCCGGGTTCACGCCTGCTGCTGCTGGCGATTTCCGGCGCGCCGCAGGATCGGCTGGCGGCGCTTTCGCGCGGTTTGCAGGACGCGCTGTCGCACGATCCCGCCTTCGCGCAGGTCGCCAACGGCGGCAACGATCTCGCGGAGATCGCATCGAACCTGCTGCCGTATCGCTACCTGTTGTCGTCCACGCTGGATACGCATCGTTTGGATGCCGCGTACCTGCACGCGCAGTTGCAGCAGCGCGTCGAGGACCTGAGTTCGCCCGCGGCGTCGATGCTGGAGCCGTGGCTGAAGCGCGATCCGACGCTGGAAACCTTGAAGCTGGCGCAATCGTGGGCGCCGGCACGCCAGCCGAAACTGGCCGACGGCGTGTGGTTCTCGGATCGTGGCGAGGCGTTGCTGGTCGCGGAGACGAGAGCGGCCGGTTTCGATCCCGGCGCGCAAGCCGCGGCCATCGCATCGCTGCAGAAGCACTTCGCCTCATTGCCGGGTGCAGCGCAGGCAAAACTCGTGATCAGCGGTCCGGGCTGGTTCGGCGTCGAGGCCAGCCGCAATACGCGCGCCGAGGCCGACCGCTTCGGTGCCATCACCACGATCGGGTTCGTTTTGATGCTGCTGCTGGCCTATCGCAGCGCGGTGCCGATCGTGGTCACCGCCCTGCCGCTGTTGTCGGGGGCGGTGGTCGGATTCGCGCTGCTGGCATTGATCTTCGGCCATGCGCACGGCATCACCGTGGCGTTCGGTTTCACGCTGCTGGGTGTGGCGCAGGAATACCCGCTGCGGGTGTTCAGCCATCGCCGCATCGGCGTTGCGACGTCGCAATGCGTGCGCGAGTTGTGGCCGCTGCTGGCAACCGCGATCGTTTCGGTGTGCATCGCCTATCTCGCGTTCTTCGCCTCGGGTGTTACGGGCCTGCAGCAACTCGCGGTATTCACGATCGGCGGATTGATCGTCGCGGGCGTGTGCACACGTTGGCTGCTGCCGTTGATCGTGCCGCCAACGCGGCGTGACATGGCCGCAACGCCCGGGCTTGCACAAGCGTGGCACTTTCTCGCGCACCTGCCGCGGCCGCGCTGGCTGCCATGGCTGGCCGCGGTCGCCGGCGTGCTGGTCGTCGCGTTTGCACCGGGGCAGTTCTGGCAGAACGACCTGTCTGCGCTGACGCCGATCCCGAAAGCGGAATTGCAGCGCGACGCGCGGCTGCGCACGGAACTCGGCGCGCCCGACGTGCGTTATCTGCTGGTGCTGCGCGCGCCGACTGTCGAAGGCGTGCTGGCATTGTCCGAACGCATCGCGCCGCGCATGCATCGACTCGTTGCGGCCGACGCGGTGGACGGGTTCGAGTTGCCGTCGCGTTTCCTGCCGAGCGCCGCAACCCAGGAAGCGCGACAGGCGACATTGCCGGACGCCGCGCAGTTGCAGGCCGCGCTGCAACAGGCGATGGAAGGACTGCCGTTCCGCGCGGGCGTGTTCGCGCCGTTCGTGGCGGACGTGGAAGCCGCGCGCAAGCTGCCGCCGTTGACCCCGGAAAAATTCGAACGTTCGCCATTGGGTGCGCGGCTGGAATCGATGCTGGTGCGGCAGGGCGATGGCTGGGTCGGCTTGGGAACCCTTAGTGGCGTGAACGATCCGGCCGCATTCGATGCCTTGACGCAAGCGACGGGCGGCATGGTGCACCTGCTGGATCTCAAAGCCTCCACCGAATCGCTGGTGATGGCATATCGGCATCGCATCCTGATCGCATTGGGTGTCGCCGCGCTGCTGTTGTGCATCGCGGTGACGCTGGCGCTGCGTAGCGCTCGACGTGCGCTGCACGTATTGGGGCCGATGACGCTCGCGACGCTGCTGGTGCTGGTGGTGCTGCGTGCGTGCGGGATTCCGTTGTCCCTGTTCCATCTGGTCTCGTTGACACTTGCGGCGGGACTGGGCCTGCATTACGCGTTGTTCTTCGAACGCCGAACCGGCGACGCGCGCGAAGACCTGCGCACGTTGCATGCGACACTGGTATGTGTCGCGTCCGCGCTGCTGGTGTTCGGGGTGCTGGCGTTGTCCAGCGTGCCGGTGCTGCGCGCGATCGGCTTGACGGTTGCGCTGGGTGTCGCGTTCCACTTCACCCTGTCGGTGTTGATGGCCCCGGCCGAACACCTCCGTGGAGGGCCCTGAAGCAATGCTGCCGAAGGCCGATTGGGCGCACCTGATCCCGCACGAGGGCACGATGTGCCTGCTGGACGAGGTCGTCGAATGGGATGCGATGCGTCTGCACGCACGCAGTGCTTCGCATCAAAGAGAGGACAATCCGCTGCGCGCGGACGGCGTGTTGCACGCGGTGAACCTGTGCGAATACGCGGCGCAGGCGATGGCGGTGCACGGCGCGCTGAGCGAACGCGCATCCGGCGGCGCCGCCCGGCCGGGATTCCTGGTCGCGCTGCGCGACGTGAGCCTGCACGTCGAGCGCCTCGACGACCTGGAGGGCCGACTGCAGGTGCACGTGGAGTGCTTGATCGCGATGGCGGACAGCCTGCAATATGGCTTTCGTGTCGAGCACCGCGGCAGCGTGCTCGCGACCGGTCGCGCGGCGGTGATGTTGCGCGCCGTTTCGAATGCAGATTGACGGGACGCGGAATGAACGCGAAGCGGGTGTTGGTCACGGGCGGCAGCGGCGACATCGGCGGTGCGATCTGCGCCGCGCTGGCGCGTGATGGCTGGCAGGTGATCGTGCACGCGAACGCGAACCGCGTGCGCGCCGATGCGGTGGCGGCCGGCATTCGCGAAACCGGCGGCAGTGCCGAGGTTGCCACGTTCGATCTCACCGATGCTGCCGCGACACGCGCGGCGATCGAAGGGCTGTTGCAAGTGGCGCCCATCCACGCGCTGGTGCACAACGCAGGTATTCACGACGACGCGCCGTTGGCGGGGATGAACGAGGATCAGTGGCGGCGCGTAATCGACGTGTCGCTGCATGGATTCTTTCACGCGACGCAACCGCTGCTGTTGCCGATGGCGCGTGCTCGCTTCGGGCGCATCGTGGCGGTGTCGTCGGTGGCGGCGACGCTCGGCAACCGCGGGCAGGTCAATTACGCGGCGGCCAAATCCGCGCTGCATGGTGCGGCGAAATCCCTGGCGCGCGAGATGGCCTCGCGCAGCATCACCGTCAATGTGATCGCGCCGGGCATCATCGAAGGCCATCTCACCGACGCGCTGTTCTCGCCCGGGCAGGTGAAGGCGATGATCCCCGCCGCGCGCACCGGCACGCCCGCGGAAGTCGCAGGCGTGGTGGCGTTCCTGTGTTCGGATGCCGCGTCCTACGTCAACGGACAGGTGATCGGCGTGAACGGTGGCATGGCCTGACGGCCGGCGGGGCCTCGCCGCATCCGATATCCCGATATCAGGTGGCGTAGCCCGTGCTGCGGCAACATCGGGCAGCCCGAAAGCCTCGATTGACACCCGAACACTGCAGGCGTATACACGCGGCGACAGAGTGTGATGTGCATCACAAAAATGCAACCCGGCGGATCGCCGGGCAAGGGCGCGACGACTTCGGCGGGGCCGCCGCCATCACGGGTTTTTTCCGCAGGCTGGAAAGGGAGGGGTTGGTATGGGCACCAAAGTTCCAGGAGCCAAGCCGTTGCTCTGCTTGCTGATCATCGCAAGCGGCATGCTTGTGGCGTCGACGAGTTTCGCCGGCCCCAGCGAGCAGCCGCAGATGCCCCGTTGCAGCAGCCGGATAGGCACGCTGGCGGTGCAGGAACCGCAGAACGGCAACCCATGGTGGACGTCGATGAATCTCGAGTCGCCGGCTGCGCTGATCAAGGTGTACGTCTCGCAATCGGGATGTTTCACGCTGGTCGATCGCGGCAAGGGCCTGGCCGCCGCGCGTGCCGAACGCGACCTCGCCGGCGAGGGTGAGATGCGCGTGGGTTCGAACATCGGCAAGGGCCAGATGAAGGTGGCCGACTACGTATTGGTGCCCGACATTGCCAACAGCAACGGCAATGCCCGGCGCACCAACATCGGCGGCATCTTGGGCGGCCTGATCGGGCATGGTGCCGGCGCGGTGCTTGGCGGCGTCAGTCTTTCGAAGAAAACGGCCGATGTCGTGTTGACGTTGACCGACGTGCGTTCCACCGAGCAGGTCGCGCTGGAACAAGGTCACGCCGACAAGACCGACGTGGGCTGGTCGGGCGGTGGCGGCGGGTACTGGGGCGCGTTTGCAGCCGGTGGCGCCAGCGGTTACGCCAATACAGAAATCGGCCAGGTGATCGCGATGGCCTATCTGGATGCGTTCACCAAGATGGTCGCCGACCTGCAGCGGAATGCGCCCAATGCGCAGGCCGACAACGTGCAGCAGGCGGTGCGGCTGACCGAGGCCACCAAGCTCTACGCGGACGCGAACCTGCACTCGTCGGTGGTGCGCAAGCTGGAACCCGGCATGATGCTGTATCCCACCGGCGACAAGGTGGGGATCTGGTGGAAGGTGTCGGACGAGCTCGGCAACATCGGCTGGGTGGTCTCGAGCAAGCTCGAATTGGCCCACTGACATCCCGGCGCCGCGGCGAATCTCACGCCGCCGCGCGGAACAGCACGGGCCGCGCGCGTGTCCCTGCGGCGAGGCGAAGCGGTTCGGTTGCCAGTCCGGGGGCATTGCGCGCGGCATCGTCTGCCAGTGCGCCGGCCAGCGCATGCAGCAGTTCGATGTTTTCACGCAGGCGCGCGCGGATGCCGGCGTCGTCGAGACGTTCGTGCAGGCGCCCGTTGAGACCGGCGAACCAGGCGAGTTCCTGCTGATCCATCCATGCAGGTGTGGCGCATGCGCGGCCGCGCGCGTGCCAGTCGCGGAACATCGCCTGCACGCGCTGGTTGAGGTCTTCCGCCGCCACCAGTTGCGGTGCCAGATCGCCGAACAGCGCAAGGTCGGTGAGCCGGCCGCCGATCGCCAGCGGACACAGCACGCCCCAATAGTAGGCGTAATCCCACAGCACCTTGGCGGTCATCACGCGCGGGTTGCCGAACAGCGCGTACTGCCCGCGGTAGAGGTTGAGCGTGTTGCGCTGGAACGAGAAAAACAGTTGCTGGAAGTGGCGCGTGGCGCGTGCGTTCCCGCGGCCGGCGAAATCGCGCGCGACCAACTCTGCAATGTAGGTATTGCCGATGGCGATGAAATCCGAACCCGGCGAATAGAACGGGTCGAGGAACATCGCAGCCTCGCCGGTGAGTGCCCAGCGCTCGGCGCTGAAGACTTGCCGGCACCCATACGAGACGTTGCGCAGGAAGCCGAAATCGAGCACGGCATCGCGGCGCGTTTCGAGTTCCCGCGCCAGCGCGGGCTGGTGGACCTGCATCCAGGCGAGCATACGCTCGAAGTCCTTGAACGAATCGACGGGATGCATCGTTGAATCGGCCACGATGCCAACCGAATGCGCGCCCGACGCCAGCGGAATCAGCCAGACCCAGTAGCCGGGACCGCACAGATGGTTCGTCGAGCGCCAGCGTTCCTGCGGATCACACAACCCGCGCCACGCCGGGTTGTCGCACCAGTGGTCGAGATGCAGGCGCGCATCGATGCGCGTCCACGCCGCGCCGATGCGATGGCCGTTGTCCTCGTCCAGGCGGAATTGCCGGCGCAGCAGGCCGGCGCGGCCGGAGGCATCGATGAGCCAGCGTGCGCGGTGGATGCGGGTGTCGTCGCCGTGCGCGGCGTGCACCATGTGCGGCGCGCCGGTCTCGATGGCGCGCACGCTGACGCCCTGCACGAATTCGATGCCGCGGCGTTCGGCTTCGCGGCCCAGGAAGTTTTCGAACGTGCCGCGTTCGAGTTGCCAGGTCGGGGTGGGGAACACGCGGCTGATGCCGAGTTCGGCGCAGCGATCCAGCTCCGCGCAGCCTTCGCTGAAGAAAAACCGGAAGCCGAACTTGCGCACCTGCGCGGCGTCGAGGTGGTCGCGGAAGCCGAGCGTGTCGGCGAAATAGTGCGCGCCGATTTCCACGGTCGATTCGCCGACCTTGTGGGCGGCGGCCGGCACCGGATGCCGGCGCCGTTCCAGCACCCGGATCGCGAGGCCGGGGCAGCGGTCGCGCAGTTGCAACGCGAGGGTGAGTCCGGCGAGGCCGCCACCAATGATCAGGACATCCACGGGCGCGGTATCGGACATTCAGGGCCTGTTGGCGTTGGCCAACGGTGCCGGTGGCGCCGCTTCGAGCAGGCCCGCGGGATCGTACACCTGCGGCGCGCTGTCATGCGATGTGCGGTAACTCCGCAATACATGGCCGTAATGCAATACGCGCCAGAAGGTGTACCAGGTGATTCGCACCACGTCGCGCACCGGCCGGAAGTGGCTGTGGCGCGCGCCGGGTTCGTAGCGGCACGCGATCGGAATGGACACGATGGGCATGTCGAGATCGCGCGAGGCGGCAATCAGGATCGCGGCCTCGAACACGAAATCCTGCGCCGGCAAATCCACCAATTCCACCGCGGCGAGCGGATACCAGCGCTGGCCACTCTGGGTATCGGCGACAGGGCGCCCGCAACCCCAGCTGATGCCCCAGTCGGCGAAATCGTTGGCACGCCTGCGCGCGTTCGGCTGGCGATGGCGTTCCAGCATGCGTGCGCCGACGATCATTGCGCCGGGGAACTGGCGCGCGGCGGCGAGGATGCGCGGGATGTCGGCGGGATCGTGCTGGCCATCGCCGTCCATCGTCAGCACGCCGCTGGCGCCGCGTTTCAAGGCTTCGCGAAATCCCGCGCGCAAGGCTTCGCCCTTGCCGCGGCGCTCGGGGTGGCGAATCAATGTCACTGGCAACTGCGCGGCGATGTTCGGGGTGTCGTCGGTCGAACCATCGTCGATCACGATCACGTCGCGGCAGTGCGCCAGCACGCCTTCCAGCAATTTCCGTATCGCAAGTGCCTCGTTGAGGCAGGGCACGACCACGAATGGGCGGGCGGATGCATCCGTCAAGGTTCGATCTCCATATCCAGCGACATTCCCGATGACAATGGCAAGCGCAGGTTCGACGCTTTTGCGCCGGCAAGCAACGACAACAGCGCCAAGGCTTCGGCGTTGGCCGGATTGTCGCCCGCCACGGCCGCCATTGTCACGGGCGGAACCGGTTCCGCCGCGCCGCGGTGAAGCGCAAGGTTCAGCCGCACGCCGTCGCTCCCGCCCGGCTGCAGCAGCAGTGCCATCCCGAACGCCAGCGTGGTGCGCGTCATTTCGGCGAGCGGACCGGTGGAGGCGACGTCGCACGAGGCGAACAGCACCGGCGTGTCTTCGGCGCAGGCGAAGGCCGCGGCTTCCAGCAACCCGGCCGCGAAAGTCAGGTGGTGCGCGGTCACGGCGCTGGACGCGCCGGTGCAGCCGGTGGCGATCGTCCAGTACCCCGCGGGTGCATTCAACACCGAGTTGTGGAACTTGGTGGGCGACAATTCCAGCGGGGACCGGGCCAGCGTTTCGCACACGTAATCGGTGATCGCGAGTTCGCCGTGGGTTGACGCGAACACGCAAGGCACCGTCGCGGGGTCGATGCCCGCCATCCCGGTTGCCTGTGCAGCGACCTCCGCGGCGAGTCGCACGCCGTCGGGCGCGCGGCGGCGTTCGGCGGCGGGCAGGATCGTGCCGGCGGGACGTGCGGGTGCGTCGTCCGTCGCTGCCGCTTCGCCGCGAAGGACGGCTTGCAAGCTTTGCCAATCGGGTGCGCCCGGCGCCCATGCGCCAATGCCGGTGATGCAAAGCGCGAGAGGCGTGCTCATGCGGCGGCTCCGCGTCCGAACACCAGGCACGCGTTGTTGCCGCCGAAGCCGAACGAGTTGCTGAGTGCGACATCGACGCGTTGTGGCGAGGGCTGCAGGGCCAGCCACGGCGCGGCTTCCGGCATGGGTTCGCTGCAACCGAGGTTGGGCGGCACGATGCCGTGCTCGATCGCCAGCAGCGCGAACACCGCTTCGAGCGCGCCGGCCGCGCCCAGCGTGTGGCCGGTGAAGCCCTTGGTGGAACTCGCGCGGGTGCGCGTCGCAAAACGCGGCAACAACTTGGCCTCGACCTCGTCGTTCTTGGGCGTGGCGGTGCCGTGCAGGTTGACGTAATCGACGGCGTCTGCGCCGATGCCGGCGCGCGCCAGCGCGTCGTCCAGCGCGGCTTGCGCGCCACGACCCTCCGGATGCGGCGTCGACATGTGGTGCGCATCGGATGACTCACCATGGCCGAGCAGGCGCGGCGCGTGCGGCGCGGCATCGACGCGCTCCAGCAACGCGAACGCCGCGGCTTCGCCGATCGAGATGCCGTCGCGTTGCGCGTCGAACGGACGGCAGGCCTGCTTCGATACCAGTTCCAGCGAATGGAAACCGAACAGCACGCTGTCGCACAACGTATCGACGCCGCCGACCAGCGCCGCATCAGCAAGACCCAGCCGGATCAGGCGTTCGGCGGATGCGAATACCTTGGCCGAGGACGAGCACGCGGTCGAAATCGTCAGCGCGGGGCCCGCAATGCCGGTTGCGTCGGCGACGAACGCGGCCAGCGAGTGCGGCGTGTGGATTTCCGGTCGCTGCAGGTCTTCCGGAAAGCGCCCGTGGTCCAGCCGCCGGTAGGCATCTTCGGTGGCGCCGATGCTGGCGGTCGATGTGCCCAAGATTAGCGCGAGGCGAGTCGCGCCGTGCCGTGCGATCGCACCGGCGATCGCGTCCATTAATCCATCTTGCCGCAGCCCCAGCCACGCGAGGCGGTTGTTGCGGCAGTCCCAGTGCGCAAGCGGCGCGGGCAGGGCCGCGTCTTCCACGCCGGCGACCCGTCCGATCCGGCATTCCAGCGGTGCCGAGGAAAAATCATTGGCGCGCAGGCCACCGCGTCCGCTGCGCAAGGCTTCGAGTTGCGCCGCGAGTCCGTGGCCGAGCGCGGACGTCGCGCTGCATGCCGCGATGGCGAGCGGTTCGATCCTTTCCGGCACCCTGTGTCCCTCGTTGCTGGTGGATCAGTATACGTGCCAAGTCTGCCGCTGCGGATGCGCGGTTACACTCGCCGGCGCGGCGCGATCGCCGCATTCCCAGGGAGGAAACACCATGTTGCGCATGCGTCTCACCAAATGGGGGCTGCCGCTGCTGCTGATGCCGGCGTTGCTGTTGCTGATGGCGTTCCGGCAGGTGCCGTTGACCGACCCGGCGCCGATTCCTGTGCCAGCGGGTGTCGATTCGGGCAGGGTGGAACAGATCGTCGGCTCGGCATTGACACAACGCGGATGGCGTATCGTGAAGCACGTGCCGGGCGAAGTCGACGCCGTTTACGATCCGCGCAACTTCAGCGTCACCATCGCGGTGCACTACGATTCGCAGAAGATCCAGATCAATTACGTCACCAGCAGCAATCTCCGTTACGAGGAGAAGAACGGGGTGCGCTACATCCACAAGAACTACCAAAGCTGGATCAAGAACCTGGTCACCGATATCCAGAACGGCTTGATGATGGCGAAATGATTTGCGGGGCGGGCGGCGCATTGCCGCCCGTCGTTTCAGGATGATGTGATGCAACCGAATGTGGAAACCGTTGATGCCTTCCTGCGCGATTTGCAGGATCGCATCTGTGCAGCGCTGGAAAAGGCCGATGGCGACGCGCGCTTCGTCGAAGACGCATGGGCTCGGCCAGCCGGGGGGGGCGGCCGCACCCGCGTCCTGAAAAACGGCGCGGTCTTCGAGCAGGGCGGTGTCAACTATTCACGCGTCACCGGCGACAAGCTGCCGCCATCGGCGACCGCACACCGCCCGCAACTCGCGGGCCGGCAATGGACCGCGACCGGCGTCTCACTGGTGATCCATCCGAAGAATCCCTACGTACCGACCTCGCACGCCAACGTGCGCTACTTCGAGGCCGACCGGCCAGGCGAGGAACCGGTGTGGTGGTTCGGCGGCGGCTTCGACCTGACGCCGTTCTATCCGTTCGACGAGGACTGCGTGCACTGGCATACCGTCGCGTGCGACCTGTGCGCGCCGTTTGGCGACGGCGTGTATCAGAAGTACAAGAAGTGGTGCGACGAATATTTTTATCTGAAGCACCGCGATGAAACCCGCGGCGTCGGCGGACTTTTCTTCGATGACTTGAGCGAATGGGATTTCGAAAAGTCCTTCGCCTTCCTGCAGGCCGTCGGCAACGGCTACCTCGACGCTTATCTGCCGATCATCGAACGCCGCAAGGACATGGAATATGGCGAACGCGAGCGCGAATTCCAGTTGTACCGCCGCGGGCGCTACGTCGAATTCAACCTGGTGCACGACCGCGGCACGCTGTTCGGCCTGCAGTCCGGCGGCCGTACCGAATCCATCCTGATGTCGCTGCCGCCGCGCGTGCGCTACGAATACGGCTATCAACCCGAGCCCGGCAGCCCCGAAGCGCGACTCGCGGAGTACCTCAAGCCGCGCGAGTGGGTCTGACGCTCAATCGCCGTAGGTTGGGCTGAGCAACGCGAAGCCCAACGATGCCATCGAGGAATGTTGGGCTTTCCCGATGAAGCCGGGTCAGCCCAACCTACGGTTCTCGTGCGCGGCGGGTTGTTCCGCTGATCGCCTACGCCTTGCGCGAATTGACCTTGTCGCGCCACGAGCGGCGCTGCTTCTTGGCAGCGGTGTGTTCGCCGCCCTTGTCGCGCTGGGCGTGCGGGCGACGCGCGTGCGACGGCTTGCCGGGTTTGGCGTTGTTGCGTGCGGCATTGCCGTTGTTGCGGCCTTGCTTGCGCATGGCCGGCGCCGGGTTGTCCAGGCGCAGGTTCCATGCCGGCTCGAAACCTTCGATCGGTTCGATCGCGAGATCCTGTTTCAGCAGGCGACGGATGTCGCGCAGCAGGCCTTCTTCTTCGCGGCTGACCAGCGACAGCGCCAGTCCTTCAGCGCCGGCACGTCCGGTACGGCCGATGCGATGCACGTAATCTTGCGCCACCATCGGCAGGTCGTAGTTCACCACTGCCGGCAGTTGCACGATGTCGAGCCCGCGCGCGGCGATGTCGGTGGCGACCAGCACCGTGGTCTTGCCGTTCTTGAAATCGGCGAGCGCGCGGGTGCGCTGGCCCTGGCTCTTGTTGCCGTGGATCGCGGCGACGCGGAAGCCGTGCTGGTCGAGGTACCGGCACAGCTTGTCGGAGCCGTGCTTGGTGCGCGCGAACACCAGCGTCTGACGGCGGCTGTCGGCGGCCAGCACGTGCAGCAGCAGGTCGCGCTTCTTGTCGGCATCGACCGGGTGCACGCGGTGGTGCACGCCGACCGCGACCGCGTTCGGCTGCGCCATCTGCACTTCACGCGGGTCGTGCATGAATTGCGCGGCGAGTGCTTTCACCTCGGGCACGAAGGTGGCGGAGAACAGCAGTGTCTGCCGTTGCTGCCTCGGCAACGCGCCGAGGATTTTCTTCAGCGCGGGCGCAAAGCCCATGTCGAGCATGCGGTCGGCCTCGTCCAGCACCAGCGTGTCAATGCACGACAGATCGACGTTGCGGCGGTCCATGTGGTCGATCAGGCGACCGGGCGTGGCCACGATGATGTCGGGACCGCGGCGCAGCGTCTGGATCTGACCACCCATGCCGACACCGCCGAACACCGCCGCGGTATGCACGCGCAGGTGCTTGCCGTAGGCGCGGAGATTGTCGTGCACCTGTGCGGCCAGTTCGCGGGTTGGCGTGAGGATCAGCGCGCGCGGCTTGCGCGGCTGCTTGTTGTTGTGGATGACCTGGTCCACGCCGAGCTTTTGCAGCAGCGGCAGCGCGAACGCGGCGGTCTTGCCGGTACCGGTTTGCGCACCGGCCAGCAGGTCGTGACCGCCCAGCACCAGCGGGATCGCGGCGGCCTGGATCGGAGTGGGGGTGGCGTAGCCTTGTTCGGCAAGCGCACGCAGCAGCGCGGGCGCAAGCCCGAGCGATTCGAACGTCATGGAGAAGCTCCTGAAAAGTCCCGGAGCGTTCCCTAAACCGCGCTGCAGGTGGGTGAAACATGTGCGGCGATCGCGGTTGCGAAGGCCGTGTGTGCGCGACGTGCGAGTGGCGAGGGGCCGAGCGGCGGAGCGTGTCAGCTCTGCGGCGGCGGTGATCCACCAGGGAAGTTCGGGGTGCGGCGCGTCAAACTGCGCGCAGTGTAGCGGGTTGCGCGTCGGCAAGCCAGCAAATTCTGGCGCGGGGCGGAACAATGCGAGCAGACGTTGGGGCTCGCATGAAGCCGCTCAAACCACTGAGGTTTAGCCGACCCGCGTAGGTTGGGCTGAGCGTTTTTGCGAAGCCCAACGTTCTTCGCGAAAACGTTGGGCTTCCGTCGATGGAGCCGACGTCAGCCCAACCTACGCCCATGCGTTCGCGTTCTTGACAAAGTCCGGGCGCTGCACGCGCACCACGCAGAAGCGTTGGCCGCTGGGCGCCTGCATCACCACCCAGCGATGAAGGCGTTTGAAGATCGTCGCGCCGAGCTCCTGCAAACGCGCAACTTCCGCTTCGATATCGTCGGTTTCGATGTCGAGGTGCACGCGGCTTTCATGGTCCACGCGCTGCAACTGGATCATCGGTTGATCGGGTGGCGTGGCGAGTTGGCGATAGTTGTCGCGGCTGCCCGGGTGCTCCATGTCCACCGGGCAGCCGAGCGCCGCGGCCCAGAAGCGGGCCGCAGCGTCGATGTCGTCGACATTGCAATCGATTTGCAGTGAGCACAGGCGCGAGTGATGCATCAGTGTCCCATCATCTTTGCGCGGCGAGCGCGGAACTCGCTGTCCTTGTTCCACTTGGGCCACTGGTCGCCGAGCGAGAGTTCGCGGCCGACTTCGTACAGCGCCTGGGTGTCCTCGGCGACACCGCGGAAATCCCATTTCGGATCGAAATTGTCGAGCGGCGTGTGGTAGCGGTGCGCAGTGTAATCGGCCAGCGCAGCCTTGCCTGCCGTGGTGCCGCCTTCGATCTTGTCGTTGCCGGTCTGGGTCATCAGCGCGGGCACGCCGGCCTTGGCGAAGCTGAAGTGATCGGAACGGTAGTAGAAGCCGTTCTGCGGCGTCGCATCGGGGCTGGCGTAGCGACCCTGTTTCTTCAACGCGGCTTTCAGCATGTCTTCCAGCTGCGACTGGCCGTTGCCGATGATCTGCAGGTTCTTGGTGGGACCGATCACGTCCATCGCGTCCATGTTGATGTCGGCGACGGTCTTGTCCATCGGAAACACCGGATGCTTGGTGTAGTACAGCGAACCCAGCAGCCCCGATTCCTCCAGCGTCACGGCGGTGAACAGCACGCTGCGCTCCGGCGCGGGCTTCTGCGCCTTGAAGGCCTTGGCAATTTCAAGCAGGGCCGAAATGCCGGTGCCGTTGTCGACGGCGCCGTTGTAGATCTTGTCGCCCTTCAGGCTGTCGTCTTCGCCCAGGTGGTCCCAGTGCGCCGAATACACGATGACCTGGTCGGGACGCGTGGTGCCTTTGATCATCCCGAGCACGTTGTTGGCCGAACCGTGTTCGATCTTGCTGTCGAGCGTGATCGACGCGGTCGCCTTCAGCGGCACCGGCTTGAAGCCGCGGTGGTCCGCCTCGGCTGCCAGCTTGTCGAAGTCGAGGCCGGCCTTGGCGAACAGACGCTGCGCGGCATTGCGGGTGAGCCAGCCGGCGACCGGCAAGCGCGGCGCGGGGTCTTCGCTTTGCGGCAACGCGAGCTGCGGTCCGCCCCAACTGTTCTTCACCACCGACCACGGATAACCCGCCGCATCATTGGTCGTGTGCACGATCAGGCACATCGCCGCGCCCTGTCGCGCGGCTTCCTCGTACTTGTATGTCCAGCGGCCGTAGTAGGTCATGGCCTTACCCTTGAACAGGCTGGCGTCGTGGTTGCCGAAGCCGGGATCGTTGACCAGCACCACCACGGTCTTGCCCTTCACGTCGAGGTTCTTGTAATCGTTCCAATTCCATTCGGGTGCGTCGACGCCGTAGCCGACGAACACGATGTCGGAGTCCTTGACCGAGACGTGCGGTTTCGCCTGCAGCGTCATCGCGACCATGTCCTTGCCGAAATCGAACGACTGGCTGCCGCCGCCTTCGCCGACGGTTAGCTTGACGCTGTCGGGATTTTCCAGCGCGGTCGAAACCGTCGGCACCTTCTGGAACCACGAACCGTGGTTGCCGGGTTCGAGGCCGAGTTGCTTGAACTGTTCGACGATCCACTGGGTGGCGCGCTCGCCGCCGGGCGTGCCGGGTTTGCGGCCGTCCATGGTGTCGGAGGAGATCGCCTTGTCGTAGGCGCGGAACCCTTGCGCGGTGATCGCGGTCGAAAACGGCTGTGAGGCAGCGGATGCGTTTTCCGCGGGCGCGGCCTGCGCGCTGGCGGCGATGCCGAGGCTTGCGGTGAGGGCGAACAGGACGGTGCGACGCATGACAAACCCCTCTCGTGAAGAACAGTCCGCGAGTGTACGCCGGACGCCGTGATGGCGCAGGTCCGGCGCATGCCGGCGACATGACGAGTGTCACGCGATTTTTCGTTACCACATGCACATGCACGCCGTGGAACATGTCCGGACAATGATGCCCGTGTGATCGATCGTTCGACTCCCCGGTTCGTGGAAGCGTTGTGGGATCGGCGCGTGGTTGCCCAGCGAGGGTGGGTGGCCGCGCGTCGATCCCCACACCGTGAGTTCGCGCGATATTCGCCGCACACCTGAATCCCTCGCGATCGGCGTCGTCATTCGTTCGTGGTCCGAGGTAAATCCATGCGTTCCGTTTTCCTTGTCGTTGCAGGCGCTGCGCTGATGTGCGCGTTTGGCGCTGCGGATGCCGCGAGCGATCCCGCTGCCATTCTGAATGCGTATC
>Ga0079221_10000134_pt1 | contig 16178 bp, 13 predicted proteins | sample GAAS200_FD_75069 | JGI IMG/M metagenome (GOLD analysis project Ga0079221, IMG submission 75069) | Agricultural soil microbial communities from Georgia to study Nitrogen management - GA AS200 | ecosystem: Environmental > Terrestrial > Soil > Agricultural land | place: USA: Georgia | collected... | reverse complement strand
GAACGGCGATCAGGTCAGCGGTGGGTTCGGCTCCCGGAATCTCATGTCCTATCCCATCTGCCGCGACCTCCAGCAGCAGACCCGGTTCTTCGACGGTGTCCTCTGCCGCGCCGAAATCGAGGTGAATCTCTCGGCAGGCGGCGATCCAAAACCCATTGCTGCCGAAATCGTATCCGGCAGCTATTTCTCGGTCCTCGGCATCGGCCCGGCTTTGGGCCGCGTCATCGAAGAGCCTGATGACGCTGCTCCCGGCGCTGGTCCGGTGGTTGTGCTCTCGAACGATTTCTGGCAATCCGAGTTTGGCGGAGCAGCAGACATCGTCGGCCGCAAGCTCCTCATCAACCAGCATCCCATGACGGTGGTTGGTGTCGCCGCCGCCACCTTTCACGGGGTCGACATCGGTGCTGTCCCGGCTCTCTGGATTCCCGCGTCCATGTATGCAGAGGCGATCCCCGGGGCCGAAGACCTGCTCCGCCGCCCCACTTTTTGGATGCAGATCCTTGCCCGCCTCCGCCCGGACCTCACGCCCGCGCAAGCGCAGGCCAGCCTGCAGCCGTGGTTCAAGGCGTGGCTTCAGGACAACATGCTTCGCCCCGGCTTCCCGATCATTACGGCGGACCGCCGACGCAGCTACCTGGCCTCCACTCTCAGAGTTACCTCCGCGCCCCAAGGCCACTCGCCCCTGCGCCGCAGCCTCTCCCAGCCGCTCTGGGTCCTGTTCGCAGCCACAGGCGTTCTGCTTGGCCTCGCCTGCCTCAACGTTGCCGGCCTCTTCCTCGCCCGCGGATCTGCGCGGGGCCGCGAGATCGGCACCCGTCTCGCTCTCGGCGCTTCCCGCGGACGCATCGGCCGCCAACTCCTCGCTGATAGTGTCCTTCTTGCGCTGGCCGGTGGCCTCCTCGGCGTCGTTGTAGCGCCGTTCGCCATTCGCGCTCTGATCGCGTTCCTGCCGCACGAGCTTGCCACCAGCGGTCTGCACGGAACCCTCAGCCTTCCACTGCTCGCCTTCACTTTCATCGCTAGCCTAACCGCGGGCCTCCTGAGTGGCCTTGCTCCCGCACTCCACGCCGGCGGCGGCAGCTTGGTCAGCTCGCTCCGCGAGCGTGCCGGAACCGGCTTCGGCGGTGTCCGCCTGCGCAAATGCATCGTCACTCTGCAGGTGGCTCTCTCTCTCATCCTCCTCATTGGCGCCGCGCTGTTTGTCCGGACACTGACGGGTCTGCTCGCAAAAGGCCCCGGCTTCGAGACCTCCGGCATCCTCTCCTTCGCCATCGCACCTGTGGAAAGTGGTTATTCCAGCGCGGACGCCGCGCGGCTTGTCCGCCGCCTTGACGAGGAGGTCCGCGCCCTACCCACCACACGCAACTCCGCCGCCGCCCGCTGGGCGTTCTTGACCGGCGGAAGCTGGAACAATCCCATGACCATCCAGACCGATCAGCGCACCATAACCGACGAGGTTCACCTCAACGCCGTCACTCCCGGTTTTTTCTCCACCCTCGGTATTCCCATCCTCGCCGGCCGACATTTCGACGCCCGCGACTCTCGCCCGGCTGGCGAGGCCGGCCACCGCTCCGTCATCGTCAATGAAGCTTTCGTCAAACGGTATCTGGCCGGCCGAGATCCTCTCGGCGTTCATATCGGCGAGGGCTCAGGTCCGGACGTCAAGCCCGATGTCGTAATCGTGGGCGTGTGTGCCAGCTTCAATTACCGCGGCCTCCGTGACGATTCCGAGCAGGCTTTCTTCCCCATGTTCGAAGGCGAAGATGCCGGCGCGACCTTTTATATCAAGGTTCGCGGCACCCCTGAGCTGGCGATTCCGTCCATCCGGCACATCGTCCGGCAGGCCGACCCCCGTTTGCCGATCCTCTGGTTCCGCACTCTGGACGACCAGGTCAACCGCTCGCTCACCACCGAGCGCCTTCTGGCCGCCCTCTCCGGCAGCTTCGGAGCGCTGGCGCTGCTGCTCTCGTTGATCGGTCTTTATGGAGTGATGTCCTTTGTGGTCACGCGCCGCACCCGCGAAATCGGCATCCGCCTCGCGCTTGGTGCTACGGGCGCTTCCGCCATCCGCCTTGTCCTGCGCGACGCCGTCACCATGATCGCGGTCGGCATGGCCATCGCTCTGCCTTGCGTCGCAGCCCTCGGCAAGCTCGTCCAATCCCAATTGTTCGGCGTCACTGCCACCGATCCCGCGACCGTCGGCGCCGCCGCACTGGTCCTCGCCGCGGGCACACTTGCGGCAGCGTTTATCCCCGCCTGGCGGGCTTCGAACGTGTGCCCAACGGACGCCTTGCGGCTGGAATAGCGCCGATCGCCGCAAGCACCTCGGATTCGGGTCGACTTCTGAATCACGTTCGCCAATGACCGACTCAGATAGGCGACCCATGGTTCCGGGTCGATTACTGACGCGAAATCAACTCTCACACTTCGCCCCATGGGTTCCGCTGGAATGGCAACGGTTGACTGGTTTTTCTAATTCTGGATCGTGGACGGATGACGGGCCACTCGGAAGTTAAACCGGCCCAGCAACGAGAGGCACCCTCGCGACGGCGGCCGTCGGTCCCCGGTAAGTCATTCGGCTGAATGCACCGCACCGTGGCTCAAGATTCTTCTTTTCCTAGCCTGCAGGTCTTTCGCTTCGAGTATGAGTTTCCGCCGTCATGCAGCGTGCCGCCTGGCGGAGAGATTGATCATCAAAGTGGTTGCGTGTCAGTCGGCGATGAGGAGGTTTTGGGCGAAGGGCCACTCGGCGTCAATCCATTGCTTGTCGCAGCGGAAGCCAGTGCGCGCCGCCATCTCGGGAATTTCTTCGGCTTTGTATTTGTGGGAGCTTTCGGTCCAGATGGTCTCATCTTCGTTGAGGACCACGCGCAAGTTCGCTGCGGGAATGCACACGCTTTGGCGGCACGTCGAGCGCAAATGCATTTCGATGCGGCGGTCTGCGTAATTCCAGCGAGCTTCGTGGCGGAAGCAGCTTAAATCGAAGTCCGCGCCGAGTTCGCGGTTGAGCCGCGCGAGCAGATTTAAATTGAACGCCGCCGTGACGCCCGCGGGATCGTCATACGCCAGAAGCTGCAGCTCGACGGCTTTTTCCAGGTCGGTGCCGAGGAGCAATGTATCGCCGGGCCGCAGAGTGGCGCGCACTTCGCGCAAAAACGCGTCGCCGGCATCGCGATCGAAATTGCCGATGGTGCTGCCGAGAAAAAGGACCAGGAGGTGGTCGCGGTCGCCGCGCCCTTCCGCAACGGAGCGCAATCCTTCAATATAGGGTTGTTCGTATCCGACGATGCTGACCAAATCCATCTGCGCCAGCTCTTTTTCACACGCCGCGAGCGCATGGGGAGAGATTTCGATGGGATAGTAATAAGTGACTTGCCGCTTCGACAGCGCTTCCAGAATCCAGCGCGTCTTTTTCCCGGAGCCGCTGCCGAGTTCCGCCACACGCACAGGCGAGGGAACGCGCGCCACAATCTCCGCAGCATTTTCCTGAAGCAAACGCGTGTCCGCGCGCGTGAGTCCATACTCCGGCAACACGCAAATGGCTTCAAACAGTGCGGAGCCGACTTCGTCGTACAAATACTTCGAGGGAAGCTCACGCTGACCGGGCTTGGTGAGGCTTTCGCGCACGTCGGCCGCGAATTCCGACACGTGTTGTAGCTGCAAAGCAGGCATCGCGGTCTCTCTCCTGGGCCGGGCCCGAGCTGGGGCTTGAGCTGGTGGTCTGCTGCTTAGTCTTCTACGCAACGGAACGTTGCGTAAACGTACGGGTAATGCGGTTGAAACCAGTTGCGGAACGAACGGCGCAGCATGCACGCGGCGGTGCGGGGCGAACCGCCTTTCATAACGTAGTGCTTGCCGTCGAAGAAGTTTGCGGAATAGCCCGGATAGAAAGGCATCGGCGTGAATCCTGGAAACGGCGCGAAATCGGTGCGCGTCCATTCCCATCCGTTTCCGACAAGATCGTAAACTCCAAAGGCGCTGGCGCCTGCAGGATACGAGCCAACCGGAGATGGATCCCAGCGATGAAAATCAAAGTTGCCGTGGCGCTCCGTGGGCGGCACGCTGCCCCAGGGATAGAGGCGCTCTTCCTCGCCCTTCGGCGTGCCATAAGCAGCGCGATGAAATTGCGCTTCGGTCGGGAGCTTGCGCCCGAGCCAATTGGCATAAGCGGTGGCTTCCGCGTGACTCACGTAGACGGGCCATTCCTGGGGTAGGCGTATCTCGCCAAACATGGTGCGAAGCAGCCAGAGATTGCCTTCCGCTCTCCAGAACATTGGATGTTGAATATTCTCTTTAATTCTCCAAGCCCAGCCTTCGGGAGACCAGAGGCCGCGGTTCTGGTAGCCGCGGCCCTGCATGAATCGCAAGAAATCGTGGTTTGTGACGTCGTGGCTGTCGATGGCGAATTGGGGAACGGCCACTTCATGAGCGGCGAACTCGTTGTCCCAGCCAAATTCCTGATCGTGCGAATCGTGAATGCCAAGCGTGGCGCGTCCTGAAGGAATTTCCACCAGGCGAGATTTCACGCGCGGAGCTTTCCACGCGACTTTTTGCGAGGGACAAATCTTTTTGCTCGCGGGAAGGCGATGCAGCATGTAGGCGAGCGTTTCCGCGTGCATCAAGCGATGCTCGACGGCGACGTGGAGCATTTGCATCAATTGTGGATGGCCTTCCTCCGGGCGCTCGAGCGCGTGTTCGATGGCGAGATCAAGTTCTTCGCGCAGGCGCTTGTTGTAGCGATGGATTTCCTGGCGCGTGGGCCAATCTTCCGGAGTGTCGGTTGGAAGGCCGCCGCCGACGGGGTCGATTCCGAAAGAGAAAAGCTGGTCGAAGGTTCGATGAAACGAGCGTAGGCCGAAAGCGCGCTGTGAAAGCAGGTTCCAGTCGAAGGCTTCGACGTGGCCGACGTAGAAAATGATACGGTGGCGTTCGGCAATGGGCCGGTCGTAGAGGGCTTCTTCGCGGACCAGTTGGAAAAGTTCATCGGTGCGAGCGCGCGCATTCAGCAAGCGCGTATGGAGATCGTGGCGGATGCGGACAGCCGTTGCGGCGAGTGCTCCCATGGCGTTTTCCCATTCTTTTGATGCAGTGTCCCGTAGAAGGATGCGCCAAAAATCGGCGTCGGGAGGCAAACTACATTAGTATGTTCGCGCCGGGATTTGAGGCTGTCAATCGAAATGAATGCGAAGATCGATGATTCTTCGGGAAATTTGATCGAGTTTCGGGAGGTATCGTTTCACATAAACGATATTCCCGAACGCGAGGTCATTTCGGGGGTGTCACTGACTGTTCCAGTTGGGGAAACGGTGGTTCTACTTGGAAGGAGCGGGAGCGGGAAGACGACTTTATTGCGATTGATTAATGCCATGTTAATGCCGTCGCAGGGGCAAGTGTTGGTGCAAGGGCGGAGCACGGTGGAGTGGGATTTGATTCGGCTGAGGCGGGGGATTGGATACGTTATACAAGAGGCAGGATTGTTTCCGCATTTTACGGTGGCGCAAAATGTGGGGTTGGTCCCGACACTGGAAAATTGGGGCCGCTGCCGCACGGCAGCGCGCGTAGGAGAGTTGCTTCGATTAGTGGGATTGGATCCCGCCGAGTTTGCGGATCGGAGGCCGCGGGAACTTTCGGGCGGGCAAAGGCAGCGCGTAGGAGTGGCTCGTGCGTTGGCGGCGGATCCGCCGATTCTTTTGATGGATGAGCCGTTTGGGGCGCTCGATCCGGTGACCCGCGCAGAGTTGCAACGCGAATTTCGCGCACTGGCCCAGCGGTTGGGGAAGACGATCGTTTTTGTTACGCACGATTTGCGCGAAGCGCTGCTGCTGGCGTCGCGAATTGTGCTGCTGGAGGCGGGGCGGATTGTTGCGGTTGCGGCTCCGCAAGAATTTTTGCGGCTGGAGCATCCTGAAGTGCGGGCGTTTGCAGATTCGTTGGACACCGGCCATGGAGTTTCGGCATGAGCCCCATTCTGAGCGATTGGTCTTTCTTCGTGGAGCATCGCGCAGAAATTTTAGAAGCCACGGTGGAACACATGGCGCTGGTGGCGATGGCAATGCTTATCGCGATTGTCATTGCGGTTCCGCTGGGAATGTTCGTCGTGCAGCGGCCGGGGTTGCGCGCGATCTCCCTTGGGGTTGCGAACATTTTTCAGACGATTCCGAGCCTTGCGCTTTTTGGATTGCTGATTCCGATTCCGTTTCTCGGGGGGATTGGCAGGCGCACTGCGGTTGTCGCGCTGGTGCTGTACGCGCTTTTGCCGATTTTGCGGAACACTTATGTGGGTTTGAGCGGGATCGATCCCGCAGTGCTCGAAGCGGCGGAAGCCATGGGCATGACGCGGGCACAAATCCTGTTTCGCGTGCGTTTTCCGCTGGCGCTCTCGGTCATCCTTGCGGGGGTTCGGACGGCGACGATTATCACGATTGGCGTGGCGACGATTGCGGCGGAGATTGGCGCGGGAGGACTGGGGACGTTTATTTTTCGCGGTGTCGCGCTGGTGAGTGATTCGCTGATTTTGGCGGGAGCGATTCCAGCGGCGCTGCTGGCTCTTCTTGCGGATTTTCTCCTCGGGTTGCTGGAACGGCGATTGAGGGTCGTGTGAAGATGCGACGGCTCCAGCGGCTGATTCTTTGCTGGGTTTGTTGCGCCGGCGTCCTTTCATTCACTTCGGGATGCAAAAAGCAGGCGCAATCCAAAATCACCATTGGTTCCAAGTTCTTCACCGAGCAAGTAGTGCTGGCAGAGCTCTTGGCGCAGCACATCGAAGCGAGAACCGGAATTTCCGTCATTCGCAAGACAAACCTTGGCGGAACTTTGCTGGTCCACAAAGCGCTGCTGTCCGGAGACCTGGATCTCTACGTGGAATATACGGGCACGGCGCTGACGACGGTGCTGGGGGAGAAGCCGCAAGGCAGTGCCGCTGACGTTTACAACAGGGTTAAGAAAGAGTATGCGGAGAAATTTCATCTAGAAGCGACGGAGCCGCTGGGCTTCGAAAACAATTTCGCGATGGTGATTCGCGGTGCCGACGCGCAAAAGATGCACCTTCGTACGCTCTCCGATTTGGCTTCGATTGCTCCGCAATGGCGAGCCGGCGTGGGCTACGAGTTTCTGGAGCGGCCCGACGGATTCCCGGGGCTTAGCAAGCGCTACCATTTGCAATTCGCGGGTTCGCCTAAAGTCATGGACCTCGGGCTGATTTATAGGGCGCTGGTGGATCACCAGGTGGATGTGGTCGCGGGGAATTCGACCGATGGGCTGATTGACGCGCTAGGGCTGGTGGCGCTGGAGGACGACCAGCATTATTTCCCGCCGTACGATGCGGTTCCCATCGTGCGCGAGTCCACGCTGGCGCGGTTTCCGCAACTGCGCGGGGCGCTTGCCGATCTCAGCGGAAAACTTTCCGCGAGCGATATTCGCAGGCTCAATTACGCGGTGGATGCGCAGCATCAGGATGCGGCGGAGGTGGTGCGGGCGTTCCGGACGGCGAAAGGGCTCTAGTGCGGGGAATTTTGCGTTTAGAATGGCGGCGCGACCATTTACGGCTGCGTGTTGCTTGGAGGAGGCCGACATGAAGCGAAGCGGCGAGTTGGAAAGAGTGACATCGGCAGTTTTTCTACTTGTGCTCATTTTCTTGGGCAATCCTGTGGCCACGCGGGGGCAGACGCCTTCGCCGGCGCTGCTCGTGCTGGACAAAGAAGACAACATGCTTTCGATCATCGATCCCGCGACTTCGAAAACGGTTGCGCGCATTCCTACAGGCGAAGGACCGCACGAGATTGCCGTTTCGGATGACGGGAAGATGGCATTCGTTGCCAATTACGGCGGCCGCACTCCGGGCAACACGATTTCGGTGATGGATTTGGGGGCGCAGAAGGAGCTTCGCCGAGTGGATTTGGGGGCGCTGCGGAGGCCGCACGGCATCGTTTTCGCCGATGGCAGAGTGTGGTTCACCGCTGAACAAAACCGGCTGATTGCGCGGTACGATCCTGCTGCGAACCAGATCGATTGGCTGCTGGGCATCGGCCAGAACGGCACGCACATGCTGCTTTTTTCGAAAGACCGGTCGCTGCTTTTTACTTCCAATATCGGCTCGGACTCGATCACCGTGCTTCAGCGCGGCTCCGATCCCTCGGTTTGGAACGCGACGAATGTATCTGTCGGCAAAGGGCCGGAAGGAGGCGACATCGCGCCCGACGGGCGCGAGTATTGGGCGGCCAATTCCAACGACGGCTCGGTGTCCATCATCGATGTCGCGTCGAAAAAAGTTGTGCAGACACTGGACGTGAAAACGGGCCACTCGAACCGGCTCAAATTCACGCGCGACGGCAAGCTGGTGCTTATCTCCGACCCTGGAGACCACGGATTGGTGGTTGTGGAAGCAGCTTCGCGCAAGGAGGTCAAGCGCCTGAACGTGGGACGCCAGCCTGAAGGCATTCTGATCGCTCCGGATGGAGCGCGCGCTTATATTGCAATTGCGGGCGAAAAAACAGTGGCTGTTCTGGATTTAGAGACGCTCGAAGTCAGCGCACGAGTGTCCACCGGGAATGGTCCCGACGGCGTAGCCTGGGCACAACGTTAGAGCTCAGCCAATCACCATGACGCCGTAGTGTCCGTTCAGACCGACCAGCCTTGGCGGTACTCGCGGCGGAGGTAGTCATTCGCCTGCGGCAGATTGGTGACGCGCATGTTGGGGCCGTCATAGGAAATCTTCTTGCCGGCCTTCAGCGCAACGATGCCGAGCAGCATGACTTCCGTAAGGCGCGCGGCGTATTCAAACGGGCAGGAGGCCTCGGTTTTGCCTTTGCAGGCGTCCACCCAATTCATTTCATGAGCTTCGCCGGGAATGCGTGGAAGCTTTTGCGGCGGCTTGCCAAAGGAATCTTGGAGCGATTTCGGCAGCAGGCGCGGATGCGCGCCATAGGTTTCGTGCAACAACTTGCCTTTGCTGCCGATGAGCAACGCGCCGCCTTCCTGACTTAGTTCTTCGTCGCCCAGTTCTTCAGGCTTGTTGGGCTTCAGGCCGCCGTCGTACCAGGTGAGCTTGACAGGTGGCAGCGGTCCGCGAGCGGGAAATTCGTAGAAGGTCATCGTCGCATGCGGATACGTCGCGCCGTTGAAAGGTGTTGAAATCGTTTCGACGCTGGAGGGCATGCCGAGGTTCAGCGCCCACATCGAGTGGTCAATCAAGTGCGCGCCCATGTCGCCGATGGCGCCGACGCCCCAATCCACCCAGCCGCGCCAGTTGAACGGATGATAGATGGGGTGATACTCGGTGTTCGGTGCGGCCGCGCCAAGAAAAAGATTCCAGGCGAGTGTGTCGGGAACAGGATAGTTGCCAGCCATGGCACCTGCGAGGCGTTCATTGACTCCCTTTCCGTTCCAGGGAAGTTTGTCGCCGGGTTCTTTCAGTGCTTCGGGGCGAGGAATGCCTTGCGGCCAAAAGCCGAGGGGGCGGTTGGTCCAGATGTGGATTTCGCGGACCTCGCCGATGGCGCCGGCCCAGATGTATTCGACGGCCAAGCGCGCATCGTCGAGGGAATGGCCCTGATTGCCCATTTGCGTGGCGACTTTGGTTTCTTTCGCGGTACGCGCCATTTTGCGGGCTTCTTCGACGGACCAGGTGAGCGGCTTTTGCACGTAAACGTGCTTGTGAAGTTCCATGGCGGCGAGAGCGATGGGAGCGTGCATGTGGTCGGCAGTGGCGACCAGGACGGCGTCGATGTCTTTCTGCTTTTCCAGCATCTCGCGAAAATCTTTGTAGCGTTTGGCTTTCGGGAGGTGTTCGTTTTTGAGGCGGACCATGTTGTCGAGGCGAGTTTTGGCTCTTGCGGCATCGAACGGCGCCTGAGACTGGCCTGTTGCAGGCGGAGCAGGGGGATTCGCGAGACGGTCGCGCAATCTTTGAATGTCTGTGTCGAGGCGCTCGAAACCCTTGTCCGCGTATCCCCAATCCACGTCGCACAGCGCGACAATGTTCTGGCTCGACAGGTTGATCAAGTTCTGGCGGCCCATGCCGCCGATGCCGACCCCAGCAATGTTCAGCATATCGCTCGGCGGCGTGAAGCCACGGCCAAGCACATGGCGGGGCACGAAAGCCGCGGCAGCGCTGCCAGCGGCGACGTCAGTTAAGAATCTTCGCCGGGTGAACCCCTTTTTTTTGTCGCTTCCGCCGTTCCTCGGCTGATCTTCTTTTTTGTCTTTTGCTTCCGGTGTCTCTTTGCTCATGGTTTCTCCCTCATCCCGCATCGCCAGGGGCCATTATCGCTCGACTCGGCATCTCTGGCGACTGTTATCTGAGTTGCGGCACGCGTCACGCCGGGGATGATTGCGCTTCGCGGCTGGGAGCCGCTAGACTGCGTGCATGAGACACCTGCAAATACTGTTTGCCATTGTCCTGACATTTTTCTTTGCCGCGATGCCCGTTCACGCCCAACAACCAAAATCCATTTTCTATATGACGCGAGAGCCGCAATCGGTGCGCTCGTTCCTGGCCCATGCCGACAAAGTGGATCTCCTTTCACCTAATTGGTACGCCGTGGATTCGAGCGGCCTGGTTTCCGGTGGGGCGAATCCGCGGGTGCTGGAAACGGCGCGGCAACACCATGTTCCCGTGATGCCGCTGGTAGTCAATGGGGGATTCGCGCAGGAAGAGGTGCACAAGTTCTTCGCGAATGCCGTTGCGCGGCAGCATGCCGTCGCGGCGATGGTACAGGCGAGCAGAGAGAACGGCTACATAGGTTTTCAGTTGGACATGGAAAATGTGAATTGGACCGACCGCGATGCGCTTTCTGACTTCGTCCGCGAGGCGGCGACAGCTTTGCACAAAGATGGGCTTCAACTTTCCATTGCGACGATCCCAAATGCTCCCGGGCATCCGGGCGAAACGGGATTCTCCGCGTGGATTTACCGGAACTGGCGCGGCGCTTACGATCTGAAAGCCATTGCGGAGTCGGTAGATTTTCTATGCCTAATGACTTACGACCAGCACACCACTTGGACGGTCCCTGGGCCCGTTGCGGGATGGAATTGGACCGTCGCCAACTTGGATTACGCGCTGAAAGTTGTGCCGCCGCAGAAACTCGCGCTTGGAATTCCTTTGTACGGCTACCACTGGTTCGCGGGGACGCCCACCAAATCCGACGATAAGAGCGGCGACAAACCCAATCCTACGGCCGACTACATTTCCACGGATGACGCACTCGATCTGTCCAAAGCCTATGGTGGACACTTGGAATGGGATGCGGTAGACCGGACCGCCTGGCTGTACTTTAACAGAGATGATGAGCGCGAGTGGATTTTCTATACGGATGCGCGCACGTTCAAAGAGCGGTACACGCTGGTGAAAGACCGCGGGCTGCGCGGGTTCGCTTCCTGGGTTCTCGGCACTGAAGATTCAGGAATCTGGGACCTGCTACCAAGTCACAAATAGCTTTTTCCGCCTCTAGCGATGCTGCGCGGATTGGAGATCGCGCCTTTTATTTCTGAGTTTGCAGCAGCTGGCAATTTTCGACGCACCGCCAAGCAAACATCAGAACTTCCGCATTTTTGTGGGGAACTTTTTCGCCGGCTTCGGGCGCGACGACTAGGGACTGCGGGCCGTCAGCCAAGTTGAATGTGCATTGAAACTCCAAAGACTGCACGCCTCGTTGCTGGCAGGCGTTTTTCTGAAGGGCGCTTTCGAGCGCACCCGGTTGCGAGTGAAACTCATCCGCAAGTTGCGACGGAACCATGGCTACCACCATAGGAACCGGAGCCTTGATTTTGATGCTGACCTGCTCGCCATCGTGATCCGGCTGGAAGCCGCCGTAGACTTTCAAGAAGGGTGTCAGCTTGTATTTCTCTCGGACCTGTTCCATCCAGCGAAACTCGGGCTGCACGCAATTTTGCACGCAATTCCAGTTGTAATACTGGATGTGCAGGTCGTTGGGATCCTTGAAGCGTCGAGTCGAGGTCTGCTCGACCCTCCGCTCAGCGTTGAACACCGCTGCTATTCCTTGACCGACAGCACCGGCCTGCTTGATGGGCTCCATGACCTCGCCCAGGCCGGCGAACACGGCGTTCTCGGGGCTATACCGTTCATCACGGATGACGAGCCTCATCGCCTGTGGCGGCACATGGCAGACATAGGTCGTCTCGACGACATGCTCGCGAGGGCACGTTTGCGGCAGGTTGGCAATGGTTTCCGGATGTTGCAGCGCCTGCTGCCAACCTTCTTCCGGCGTCATGAAGATGGTGACCGGAAGCTGCGACTTGATATCCACGTGATTGTTGCCGCCATCCGGCCCCGGATGATAGATCGGGCCGGAATGGTAGTTCGCCGGATCCAGACGCACCGTTTCATCATTGGCGGCGACCCAATCGAAAATTCTTGGCTGTTGGCCGACGGACGTGCTTGCAAACATGAGGATGGCCAGGGCACCGAAAAGGAACTGGGGCTTTTGGATTTTCATGAGTAACTCCGTAACTCCATTGGAGCGCGGCAAAGCTTTCCGTGGCAATGGTTCCAGATGGGTGTGTTTTCTGCGAGTATCCTGTCCGAACGGCCAGTAAAAATTGCTGTGTATCCGACGCTTAGTAGGTGAGCGACCACCCAATCAGGGTCATTGCGAGGACCACGACGAGCATCCCAGTGCTGATGATGCTCAGTGTTCGCCCATGGCCGAGCAGATAGTCGCGAGATTCCGGGTCGATACACAAAACGATGGTCACGACCAGAACCACGCCCCAGGCCAGCAAGATAGGCAAACCCTGGTACCTGCTAATCATCGAGAGAAACTGGCCGGGAGGCTGACCCGCCGGAATCCACCACGGGATCATGGGGGCAACACCGGCGGCGAGCGAGAACGTGAGCAGCTTCCGGGTGAGCCAGCCTTTCAGCTTCGGCCGCGCCTCTTTCCAAATGAAGTAGTCCCAGGCAAGCAGGCCCAGCGCAAGGGGCACCCATCCGTATAGCGCGGCTTGTTCGTTGAACCAAGACCAGCCGCGAAACAGAAGCCTTCCGTGATGGGCGTTCGCAAGCCTGGGAAGCAGGAACAGCCCCAGAACAGTGTTGCAAAGGACGGCCACCAAAATGGTGACCAAACTCATGAATTGAAACCAGTACCGCGTGGGCACTTTCTTACAGCGAGTGCACACGGACTGTTTGGGCAGGAAATTCAGTCCACAGCGATCGCAGTACACAGTCGTTCTCCCGTAGGGAGGGGATTCGAACTAACTCGCTGCCAGTTTATGGCCGGCGCGCCGCTGAAAACCACTGGCCCGACGGCCAGTTTTGGTGCGGTCGTGTTCTCTTGTACAAAGGCTCACTCGAAGCAGTGCGCTGCGAACATGAGCAAAGATTTGGAAGCAGATTCGACCCTGGCCGGGTTGCTGAGCATCAAAAACGTTTGGTAGAGTGCCTACTTGCTTCATTCGTTTGCCAGCCGGGAGGAGGAGTCTTGACAATTCCCAAATACACGCTCGACATTTTAGTCTGCCCGGTTTGTAAGGCTCGCGTGGAACTTTTGGCCGATGAATCCGGCTTGAAATGCGTCTCTTGCCAGCGCGTCTATCCGATTCTCGACGAAATTCCTGGGATGCGGCCTGAACAAGGCACCATCGTGGAGGACAAACCGAGGAAGTAGCTAGAGTTCCACTCCGCTCGCATGACCACTTCTCTTATCCATTCCGTGTCACGTTTGAAACGGCTGCTCCCGCGTTTGCGCGGCAAGCGAATGGGTGTCCTCGGTGACATGATGCTGGACCGCTACCTGTGGGGCACGGCATCGCGCTTGTCTCCGGAAGCAGCCGTGCCGGTGGTGGACTTTGTGGAGGAGAACGAGTGCCTGGGAGGCGCGGGAAACGTGGCCGCCAACCTCGCCGCGCTTGGGGCAAAAGTGGAGGCATTTGGCGTCCTCGGTAGCGACGAAGCGGGCCGTTCGTTTGAGAGATGTCTGCGCGACAGGAGTATTGTCGGCAAGGGCGTGCTAATTGAACCCAAGCGCGTTACCACGGTGAAAACGCGCATCATTGCCAAGCATCAACACGTGGTGCGCGTGGACCGCGAGCGGCGCGAGCCGTTGGGCGCGCAGACGCAGGAGAGGCTTTTGCGCATGATTCTCGCAGCGCTCAAAAAGCTCGACGCATTGCTGCTTTCCGATTACAACAAAGGACTGATTACCGATGATTTTGCCGACCGCGTGCTGGGCGCGGCCCACCAGCTGAGAGTGCCCGTTTTTATCGGGCTGAAGACGAAGCGATTGTATGCTTATCGAGGCGCGCGCGCGGTGACCTGTAACGAAGGCGAGGCCAGACTATTGGTCAATCTGCCGCTCAACGATGAGACATCCCTTGAGGAAGCTGGCCGGGCGCTCCTCGCGCACTGTGGCTGTAGTGGTGTGGTCATCACGCGCGGACAAAAAGGAATGAATGTCTTCGAGGAGTCCTCTCCAAGAAGCGTGCATATCCCCGCAACCGGCTTGGAACTTACGTACGCGCGCGTGGGACAGCCAGGCATCGAGGGCGGCGCGACAGGGCGACAGGTCTTCGATTTGACAGGCGCGGGCGACACGGTTCTCAGCGTTTTGAGCCTTGCCTCGGCGGCGGGTGCGTCGCTAGTGGATGCGGCAATGCTTGCCAACATCGCAGCCGGCGTAGTAGTGGGGAAGCTAGGTACGGCGAGTGTTTCGCCGAAAGAATTGGAATATGCGCTAGACGAAATTCGTTCGTAAAGCATCCTCGACGCGATTTGTCGGCCGCCTTGTATTAGCCAACCCTGCATCGAAAAAGTGCCTTTTTCTAAAGCTCGCCCCTACAGGAGGTGGCAAGCGACGGGGCCAGGCGGAAAGCTGAGTGACTTGTCGGACGTGACCACCCAGACGCTCACAACTTTAGTTTTGCGGCTTTTTTCCTCGTCGCTGGGTTGGGGCATGGGAGAAAACGGGCTAATCGCCACACTCACGTCCACGGCATTGGAGCCGTGCGGCGCGCAAGTCTTCAGGATTTCGTAGCTTTTCACCGGGCCATAATAGCCGGGGTCGAGCCCTGGGCCCCCCGGCCCCCAGTCGGCGAGAAAGTCCTTCATGGAATAGCTGGGGGCAGGTTTCCAAAGTTGGTAGGCAAGGTCCGTATTGCCCGTGGCCAGCGCGGTAAAAAAACGGTCAGCCGCCCTTTTTTCGGGATAGTAACGGAAGGCGAACCATAGAAAGACAATCACCGCTACAGTGACCGCGGCAGCGGTAAAGGCCATGGCTCGCGATTTTTCGGATTTGACGGGAGGTGGATCCAGCAATGTCATTCAGTTTTCTCCTGCCCCGCGAGCGTCAGAATTAGAAGTACAGCGCATACAAAGGAAACCCTGCGTCATCGAGCAACACTAAAACCTTACAAAAATTCGCAGCGCAAGTAAAATGGCGGCGGCAGCGATTGGGGTCGAGATGACTGTGGATCACTTCTCGTTCAACACAAGACGCTGCCGGCGGATGAGCCATTCGGCGATCAGCAGGTTCGGAACCCAGCACAGCCAGGACACGGTGATGTAGGTCGTCCGAAAAAGGGCAGTGCAGGACGAACAGCATGAGGGGCATGTAATTCCTGAGGGTGACGGCGGCGAGAGTCAGGGCGAAGCCCGCGATGGAGCCGAGCGCCACTTCCGAAAGGTAAAAGCGTCCCAGCCAGCGATGGAAGTTGAGCGCGCGAGCCCTGAGCTTCTCCGAGAATTGTCAGGGGCCTGCGAGGAGAGCACCCATGCCTCCAGCAATGTGCAGGCGAAGCGGGAGGATGTAACGAGAGAAATGGTCATCGCAAGGTGTGAACAGGAAGTAGCTCGTCGCGTACACACTGACGCCGATACAGGACAACAACATCATCATCCACCAGAGTGGCGTTGCCAGCCGAAAGTGGCAACGTGGATCGTCCTCAGCTGCGGGGATTGAACAAGTTGAGACAAAGGTTCGTTTTTCCTTGAACTAGCCTCTGCAAGAACCTACGAAGCAAACCGTTTATCTAGTCCGACCCAGGATGATGCAATTGGTTTTCCGGTAAAAGGCCGATCAGTGCATACTCAGCATTCGCCAAAAAATCGAGCCCGCACGGTTTCGTCTGCAGGCAAATCCGGTCCGCTGAACAAATGGTCGGGAACTCGGGTCAAATCCTGGGCAATGAGAGGCATGGCGCGTTGACGCAGCGCCTGGGCTTCG
>Ga0079221_10000133_pt1 | contig 16225 bp, 11 predicted proteins | sample GAAS200_FD_75069 | JGI IMG/M metagenome (GOLD analysis project Ga0079221, IMG submission 75069) | Agricultural soil microbial communities from Georgia to study Nitrogen management - GA AS200 | ecosystem: Environmental > Terrestrial > Soil > Agricultural land | place: USA: Georgia | collected... | reverse complement strand
GTGGCGCTGCTGTTCGCGATCATGGCGCGGAGTCGAGATTCTTCATCGCCAGTAAGGTTTTCGCGCGGCGCAAGGCACGGCCCGCAGTCGAATCCCTGCCACTTCAGCATGGTTTTTACGGCCGAAAGCATGGGGAATTGCAGCGTGACCCGGATGAGTTCATTCACGTGGTCCTGGGCGCGGCGGGCTTCGTCCCACCTGCCGCTGAGCGCGCTCTGGTAAATCTGGAGAAAGAGTTCGGGAACTAGATTATAGAATGTTCCAATTCCGCCTCCGGCGCCCATCAGCAGTCCGGCAGCAAACACTTCGTCGCGCCCGTTGAAAATCACTTTGCCGGATTGGCTGATCTGGTGCAGCTTGTACAGATCGAAGTCCGTGAACTTCAATCCAACTACGTTGGGAATCTGGCATAGGTCGAGAAGATGCTCGAGAGTTACGGTCAGCCGACTTGCTTCCGGATAGTAGTAGACCAGCAGCGGCAGACTGCTGGCTTCCGCCAGTTGCTCGTAGTAGCTGCGCAGTTCGGAGAAGCTGTAATTCCCAGCCGGGGGCAGACTGCTCACCGCGCCGGCGCCGATGTCCTCCGCGTGACGTGCGAGCTCGCTGGCGTCGGCGAGGCGCGCCGCTCCAACATGCACAATAACAGTCTGGCCGGCTGGCGTGCATCGCACGGCTGCTTCCGCCACCTGCCGTCGCATGGTGGCGGGCTGCAGAACGCCTTCGCCCGTCTGGCCGCACACGTAGACGCCGTGGACTCCGGTTGCATAAAGCCGGGCCAGCAGTCGTTCAAAGGTTTCAACTGCAAATTCGCCGTTGGTGTTGAACGGAGTGACCACCGCGGGAAAAACTCCGTAGAAACGACGCTTCCATTCTTCACTAGGCGGCATGGTTACAGATTCTCCCTCGGCTCATGCCCATTCGTTCGGCGCTATTTTAACTTGAAATCCTCGGCGCCCGATACGAGCTCCGGCGGGCCTATCCGTGAAAAGAATCCGCGCCCGCCGGAATTCGAGAATCTCCGCCGATTTGCAGGATTCGCGCGCGATGGCTAGAATGTTTCTAGGGCAACCCACGCCGGGGAAAACTCTTATAGGAGGTCGGCGCATGAAGATCGCGCAAGTTGCGCCGCTTTACGAGAGTGTTCCGCCGAAATTTTATGGCGGCACTGAGCGCGTTGTGTCCTACTTGACCGAAGAACTGGTCCGGGAGGGGCACGATGTAAGCCTCTTTGCCAGCGGTGACTCGGTAACTGCGGCCCGACTGTTTTCTCAATGCCCGCAAGCCTTGAGGCTGGACGACAAGGTCGTCGATCTTTTCGCCTCGCACATCGTGATGCTGGAGCAGGTGATCCAGCGGGCGCCGGATTTTGATCTCATCCACTTTCACGTCGATTACCTTCATTTTCCGTGGAGCCGCCGCCAGCCGGTTCCACATTTGACTACGCTTCACGGCCGGCTGGATATCCCTGATCTTGTGCCGCTCTACGGGGAATTCAGGGAAATGCCGGTTGTCTCGATCAGCGGCGCTCAGCGGCAGCCCCTGCCTTGGTTAAATTGGCAGGCGACGATCCACCATGGTTTACCACTCGATCTTTACCGCCTCCACGAGCAGCCGGGCGACTATCTGGCTTTTCTCGGGCGCATCTGTCCGGAAAAGCGAGTGGACCGGGCGATCGAAATCGCCAGGCGTTTAGGCATGAAACTCTTGGTCGCCGCCAAGGTTGACAAGGTCGACCGCGAGTATTTCAAGGATGTGATTAAGCCGCTGCTCGACCAGCCGTTTATCGAGTTCGTCGGAGAAATTGACGAGCACGAAAAAGACGATTTTCTCGGCGGCGCGTTGGCGGTGATCTCACCCATAGACTGGCCGGAGCCGTTCGGCCTGGTGATGATCGAGGCGATGGCCTGCGGCACTCCTGTGATTGCGTTTCGCCGGGGATCGGCCGCGGAAGTAGTGGACGAAGGCATCACCGGGTACGTCGTGGAGGACATCGACCACGCTGTCGAGGCCGTGGGGCTGGCTGCTAAGCTCGACCGCAGCCTGTGCCGGAAGGTTTTCGAGCGGCGGTTCAGCGTCGCGCGCATGGCACTGGACTACACACGCGTTTACGAACGGGTTTGCCAGCAGCGGGCGGCGGAGGCGGTCGGCGGGATTGTCGTCGATTGTGCGGTGACGGCGCCCCCGCCTCTCCGCGCCGAAGCGGCGATCTCCGACGCATCGCAGGACGCAGCCGGCGGTTTGGAAGATTTCAGCTAAGGACCGGTGGCATGGGGAGCAAGCGATTTTCCAGTGCAGCAGCGCCGCCTTTCTGAGTCCCGGCCCCGGGCGTACCGTCCGGGCGAAATCCCCCTAGAGCCGCGTCACAACGGGGGTACGCAGGAATCCGCTCGGGCGCCGTCTTTGTTTTAGAGGGGTGCCCCCGGGGGCATTCATCGTCATTCTGTTCGGCTTGGCCCGACTGCGTTGGGTATGCGATAATGCATTCGGTCCCGAGGGAGCGGGTAACGGTTGCTCGAGTAGCTCCACGCGGGTGCCGGAAACTGAAAGGAAATCGAGAGGCTCGCGATGCCACTTGGGAACCCTTCACAGGAAGTCATACACGTCGATGAGCAATGTTACATTCTGGCGACCTCGTCACTGGCCGACAGCCGTACACATGTCCTTAAGCATAACGATAGTTTCGCAGTTTTCGACCGGTACGGAGACATACAGCCTATCGGTCGGGGCGTTCAGGGGCTGTACCATCAGGAAACCCGCTACCTTTCGCGCCTCGTGCTCAAGCTGGACGGCGAACGTCCGGTTCTGCTGAGTTCGTCGGTCAAGCGAGACAACGCGCTGCTCACGGCACACCTCACCAACTGCGATATCGTCGATGACAACCGCGTGGTCGCCTCGCACGGCGATCTGCACGTCGACCGCGAAAAGTTTCTCTGGCAAGGTACTTGTTACGAGCGGATTACGATCACCAACTACAGCCGGTCCGACGTTTCGGCATTGATGTCGTTGGAGTTCGAAGCGGATTACGCTGACCTCTTCGAGGTGCGGGGAACGCCGCGCAAGGCCCGCGGTAGGATGCTCGAACCGCAGCTTGATGAAGCCGAAATGATCCTGGCCTATCAGGGCCTGGACAATCTCGTGCGGCGAACCCGCATTCGGTGCTCACCTCCGCCCGCCCACGTGCGGCCGGGCGAGTTGAGCTTTGATGTCGTCCTACAGCCGCGGAGCCGCGGCGTCTTCGTCGTCAGCGTCCGCTGCGAGAGCGGCCCGGACGGACAGAGGCCGGACTCAGTAGCCTTTACTACCGCTTTTACCAGGGCCGAAAACGCACTGAAGACCGCCCGGAGCAAGCAGTGCGAAATCTATACGTCCAACGAGCAGTTTAATGACTGGCTGCAGTGCGCTTCCGCAGACCTGCGCATGCTGGTCACCGATCTGCCGCAAGGTCCTTATCCTTATGCCGGGGTACCGTGGTTCAGCACGGTTTTCGGACGGGACGGCATCATCACGGCGTTCGAAATGCTGTGGCCGGAGCCTGCTCTGGCGCGTTCCGTGCTCGCCTATCTGGCGGCTACGCAGGCGGCCGAGTCCGATGCTGCGAGGGACGCCGAGCCTGGCAAAATCGTTCACGAAATTCGCAAGGGCGAAATGGCCGCTTTGGGCGAGGTGCCGTTTGCGCGATATTACGGCAGCGTGGACGCCACTCCGCTGTTCGTGATGCTGGCAGGAGCATATCTCGAGCGCACCGGAGATCGCTCGTTCATCGAGAGCATCTGGCCGAATATCGAATTGGCCGTGCGCTGGATGGATGAATATGGCGATCTCGACGGGGACGGGTTTGTAGAGTATCAGCGCCGGTCGGGCAAGGGATTGGAGCAACAGGGCTGGAAGGACTCACAGGATTCCGTGTTTCACGCGAACGGCGCTCTGGCGGAGCCGCCGATCGCCCTTTGTGAGGTGCAAGGATATGTCTACGCGGCTCGGCTGCGCGCGGCGGAAATCGCCGAGGCTTTGGGCCACCGCCAGCGTGCTGCGGGGTTGCGCGCGGCGGCAATCCGCCTGCGCGAAAATTTTGAGGCTGCATTCTGGTGCGAGGCCCTCTCCACATATGCACTCGCACTCGACGGGCGCAAGCAGGCCTGCCGCGTACGGAGTTCCAACGCGGGACAATGCCTGTTCACCGGGATCGCGAGTGCTGACCACGCCCGCCGCACCGCAGAGTCTCTGCTAAAGACCGACATGTTTAGCGGGTGGGGGATCAGGACGATCAGCTCGAATGAACTGCGCTACAATCCGATGTCTTATCACAACGGCTCGGTGTGGCCGCACGATAACGCGCTGATCGGCTGCGGCATGGCGCGCTATCGGCTGGGGGAATCTGCCGCGCGGGTCTTTACGGGGCAGTTCGATACGGTCCTCTCGATGGATCTCCACCATCTGCCCGAGCTGATTTGTGGGTTTAAACGGCGTCCCGGCGAGGGGCCCACGCTTTATCCCGTCGCGTGCCTGCCCCAGGCGTGGTCGGCTGCCTCTGTTTTCATGTTGCTGGGGGCTTGCCTGGGAATTTCCGTCACTGCCTCGCCGCCGCGCGTCTGTTTCACTCGTGCTTACCTGCCAGAATCAATAACGGAAGTTGAGATCAGGGACCTTAAGGTGGCACAGGGGTCAGTGGACCTCTTCGTGTCGAGGTCTGGAGATCAATTCAGCGCGAAGGTGTTGCGGCGCGAAGGTGACGTGGAAATTGTTACGTCCCACTAGGCCGCGATCTACAATTTCGCCTCCTGCAGTTACCGGATCTGCCGGTTTGCCTATCAGATCGAGTTATGACGCGAAGCTCATTGCGGCATAACGGGAACTTTGGAATGCGGCATCGTCTCAAGAACGCCTTTGTCGATCAGGAGGTGTTCGGCAGCCGGTTTTGGAGGCGTGTGCGTAAGCCACTGCGAAAGCGAAAGGTCCTGAAAATAGCTGCTTTTGAACATCTCCAGGAATACGAGATCTTCATTACCGGTGTTTTCAATATTGTACGGTAGCACCCGCTGCACATAGCCCACGTCACCAGCTTCAAAGTCCATGGTGCGGGCGTGGCCGCCGCTGGCGAAAAGCGTCATTCTGCCTTTGCCGCTCAGATAGTACTGCCACTCGTCTGCGTTGGGGTGCCAGTGCAGTTCGCGCAGGGCTCCGGGATGCACTGTAACCTCCGCAGACGCGACAGTCGAGACTTGAAGTATGACGTTTCTGTTGCCTGCGGGGAGCGCGTGCTTTTGCCGGCCGTACGGAATGCCGGAATGTCAGCCCTGATCATCGCTGACGGCTTCAGTTGTCGGGAGCAGATTCGGCAGTGTTCAGACGGCCACGCCTTGCACCTCGCACAGGTTCTGCAAATGGCCCTGCACCAGGAGGAGAATCCCATCCACAGAATCTACCCCGAAAGGGAAGTGGTCGAGGCTCGAGAGGCCACAGTCAACAAATCCACCTCTCGCGCCTCCGTGGCTGCAGCAGCCGCAGCGGGAGGTGCTGCGCTCGCATTCCTGCTTGCCAGGGCGCGGCAGCACGGCGCGGCGAACGGCGATTCGGCCGACGAAGAGATTGAGAGCACGTTGCACCTCGCTGTTTGCCGTATCCGCGGGAACCGTACACCGCTTTACTGAAAAGGAGCACGATCATGCCACAAGTCGAAAAACCTAGCCAGTACAAGTGCAGCCTGTGCAACGCGACCTTCGATTCCGAGCGCGACAGGCAGGAGCACATCAGGATATATCATGGTGCGAAAGCCGCTGGCGACACGGAACCGCGAAGCGACACCGCTCATTCCAAGCAGGAACTGTCATAATGTACCGCCCGCAATCAAGCGGGAACATAAGGAAACTTTCCGGCTGCTCGACGGCGGGGCTATCGTCTAGAAGGTCAGAAGTCCTTATGAGATCTGATCTCCAGAGAATAGCCGCCTGCCTGGTCGCGCAGGGCTTCCACTGACCACCGGCGAGTAAAATGGTACTGTAGCTGTACGGCGTCATCCTGGGACGTGCTGGTATCCAGCGAAATAGTGAATGAAAGCTTGCTGGTCACCCGCTGCTGTACGGCGATACGTGCTCCGCGGCCCGCGCCATGGCCACCCACCTGGGGATCAATGGAAAGCGATGTGATACCGGTAAGCTTCTCGACGCTACTGCTCACCTGACCCGCCACCCCCTGGGCCAGAATGGATTGAGCTCCCAAACCTGTTCCGGCAGCTTCCGAAGCCTGGCCCGTCATGAGGAGATGAATGATGTCAGCCTGGGACAGCGACGGATCAGAAGCGTAGGTAGTACGCATATGATCGAAAGGCCCCACAAAGGTGAGCGTTAGCCTGTACTGATTGACAGTCGTGAACACGCGGACGTTCACGACTGGTTCAGTGCTGACCGGATTGAGGAAATCAATGACGCCGCTTTCCACCTGATACCGCCGGTTGTTGAAGAAAAGTTCTCCGCCGCCGATCACCGTACGCCCAACGATGACTGGATCGGCCAGGGTGCCTTCCGCCCGGAGATCCACACTGCCCCTCATGTGGAGTTGGCGGCTGTTAAGCGAAAGTTCGCGGGCCGACCTCAGAGCGACATTCAGCTTGACGTCATGAGTAAATCCCGTTGTCGAACCCGACGGAACTGACATCACGTTGAACTGGTTTGCGAAGTTCACAAGGTCGAACGATGGGGTAAGAGATAGCTGGTCGATGGTGACTTCACCGGCGATGAGGGCGGATTCTGGCGAGCCGGTAAACCTCAGCTTGCTGTCGATCACTTCGCGAACCCCTTCGGGGTAGCGGATGCGCACGTGATCTGCGCTGAGCGCCAGGTTGAATGCTGCACCTTGCGTGTAGGCGACTGACCCCGAAGCCTCGATGGTCCCCTCGCCGGCCTTCGCGTTAAATTGGACAATTTCCGCCCGTCCGCCAGCCAGGCGGATGGTTGCGTTCAGATCATAAACACCGATGGGCGCGTTGGACGGCTCAATGGCTGCATTCACAAGCTGCACCTGGCCCTGCAGTGACGGATCGCTCCGGCTGCCGCTCGCATTAAGGTTGATGCGGAATTGGCCGGAGCTGCTCCAATCCGGTTGGATCATCTGAACCAGGTGAAGATCAACCGTTCCGTTCACCGAAGCCTGAATGGGCGCGTTGCCCATCAAGGGAATTCTGGCTTGCGCACGAAAATCAGACTGGTTCCCTCTGATCTCTGCGGGATTCAGAACGAGCACCCCATCGCGATAAGTTGCCGTGATCGTGGACGCGCTGGAAAGCTGCAGAGACTGATGGGCGATCCGGAGGTTGGGAATCTGTAACTGCGCCTCAATCCGTCTGGGCTCTTTGAGCGGACCTTTCAGCCAGCCCCTGAGCTGAGTGCTGAATTGTACGTCTCCAGGAGCACTCGGGAAATAGGACACGAGCAGCGGTCCAGCATTTATGGTTCCGGTGTCGAGCTTTGCGTTCATCTCGTAATTGTTCGCGAGGCGAACTGTGCCATCCAGATGGGCTGGAGTGCCTGCGAAGTTGCTACTGAAGCTGAACGTTGCGAGGTGATCTGCGACCGTCACCTGGGAAGAAACGCTTGTAATCTCTTGCCGGCCAATCACAAGGGTAGGAATAGAAAGGCGCGCCTGGCCCTGCGGCGCTTTCAGCGTGCCCTGTCCTCCGAGGGATGCGGACACCACGCCCCTTATGGGCACTTGGGCCTGTTTGAACGCTTGAAGCTCGCTCAGGTGGATTGCATCCAGTTTTGCCTCTCCCTTATACGCCTGGCGTTGGGGATTGTAAGTAAGCTGGGCGCGGGCATTGCCGGCGGGGGTTTGTAGGCTGAGGTCAGATTGCACCGTTGTCCCTGTGCCATTGAAGTGAATCGTGAGGCTTTGAAACGGCTGCTTCCAGGCTTCACCCTTGAGAATGTGGACTGTGCCTTTTCCCGCAGGATGCGACAAGGAACCAGCAACCGAAACGTCCGCCGAAAGGACTCCCTTTATGGGATAGGGCTTTTGGGCGAGGTGTGCCAGATCCGCCACAGACATGTTGTCCGCCGATAGTTGCAGAGAGGCCGGAGAGGACGGATTGTACGTCCAGTTTTTGAGACCCACCGCAGCCTGGAACCTGGCGCTTCCATGGGCGGCCTGGAGTTCGCCACTTGTCAGGGATAACCTCGAGGATGAAGCGTTAAGTTGGGTCTGAACGTGCGGGAAGAACGCCCCCTGAAAACTTAAACGATCCGCAGACAACCGGCCGCTCAACACCGGGCTTTGCGTACTGCCGCGAATGGTTCCCTGAAACAGGGCTGTCCCCCCCAAGCCGAAAGTACGCACCGACTTTGGGCTCGGGCTGATAATTTTCCGTACCTGAGCGATAAGCTGATCAGTTGCGTGAAGGTCCCCGCTGCGAGCGGTGATCGCGAGATCGCTGTGATCACTCAGCGTGCCATTCAGGTTGATCTCACTGTTCGGCGTGCGCAATAGGCTGTGCTCAATTGCCACACCCTTTACGGAGGCCTCGTAAGTCGCGTGCAGATCTGCCTGCAATGTGGTCGGTTGCGCGGACGGGTGCAGCGGCGCCAGGCTCGCCACGAGCTTCGCGTCGGAATGGGCACGTAACCCCGCTGCTGCCGGGCCATGCCACGCCGCGTTGATGGTCGCATTCAGATTCCCCTGCACAGGAAACTTTGCCCACTCGGTGGAAGGCAGCCCAGCCCGGAGTGCGGCCAGCGAGACGGACTGGATGGACGCCGTTGCGTTCCCCCACGCCGCTCCTGAAACGTTGCGGATCGTCAGGCCGGCTGTCACGCGGCCGCCAAATGCCTCGGCCTCCAGGCCTTTTGCGGTGAGGTTGCCATGCTCGAGGCGGTACCGGCCTCGAATGGCGGCAATCCGACCCTGGACTTCCCGAGACCGGAGTGAGAGAGCCGGACTGCTCAGGCGGCCCGCCACGGAGATAGAGTTGAGCAGGGAGCGCCCAGGAACGCTCTGATATTGAAAATGGGAGGTGGTGTCGATTCGGCCGGCAGGTTGTATTGGAACCTTGAGCACACGCGCTAATTCAGCAGTGGCTAGCGCCGCCGAGTACGAACCGGTCACGGCTGGATGGTTGTAATCCTCGACTGTCGCCTGAACGGCAATCCGCGAGTTTCCGCTTCGAACGATTAGCGGCTCCAGCCGCACCTTGGTGGGTTCAGCGCTGAAATGTAGGTCCAGGCTGTGGGCTAACGGCTCATAGTGACTCACCTGGATTTTGCCCGTCTGGTAGCTGAGCGATCCGCGATATTCCGCAGTGCTAGGTTCAAAAAGAGCTCGCATCTGCAAACCTCGCAAGTCTGCCTTTAGCGGTATCTGGCGATTGTTGACGTAAATCTCTCCCTGTTTTAATGCGAAACGGTCGACTGCGATGCGGAAAACTTCGGCTGGCCCGTTCGACTGTGCGGTATTCGAGCGAGGCGGGCTCGGGAGGTTGCTTCGGCCTTTCGCATCAACAACAAAGTGAACGACCGGATGATTGATCTCCAGATTGCTGAGCCCTACACGTCGGTCAAATAGCGAAATGATTTTGAGATTCGCTCCCACGTGGTTCATCCACAGCAAAGGAGGATTGGAAGCAGGCTCGCTGCCGCGGAGTGCGACGCGGTAGAGGTCGACTCGAAGGGTGAAAAGGTCAAAGGTCAGGTCGCCGATCTGAATGCTGCTTCCGGTGGCCTGTTCCGCGCCTGAGACGGCTTTGGCCAGGACGTAGCGCTGAAATGCCCTGCTATGCAGTACGATTAAGCCTGCGACGACAATCAGGACAATGAGGACAAGGGCTGACAAGACAACGCGTTTGAATAGCCGTTTTCTGGTCATTCTCCGTTTCCTCCGTATCGCGCCCGGCGTCGGCAGCAAAATCAGCCTGGGATCAAAACGCCTGCCCAAGCGTGACAAAAACCTGTGTGGCTTTCAGGCCCGGGGTCGGATTCAGATTTCTCCCGATGTCGACTCGAATCGGACCAACCGGTGTGTTGTAACGGAATCCCAATCCCAGCGTGTTGCTGTATTGACTGAAAAAACGACCGAAGCCGATGTGATCGAAAATGTTGCCGCCGTCATAAAAAATTACGCCAGAAAGATTCCGCATCAGGTGGATTGGGAACCGCCCCTCCGAATTAAGGATAAACAATTGGGGTCCTCCTGTCGGCAACAGAACCTTGGCTGTGCAAGTTGAAGGATCATCGGCTTGGGTGCACAGAACGCCGGTGGTTTGGGGGCCCGCGGCGTTGATAGCGAATCCACGCAAACTGTCGGCGCCGCCGGAAAAGAAGCGCTCGCTTAAGGGGACGTGACTGCCGGCAAAGGCGCCCACCACCCCGGTCTCCACCCGGTTGGCCCATACCAGCCACGGCCTCATCTGCCGGTAGAAAGAGACCTGCCCGAAAAGGCGCGCAAAGTTGTCGCTGGATCCCAGGAGCGTGGGCGTAAGTCCGAAATCCACAGTTTCGAACACCCCCCGGTGAGCATCCAGTGGATCGTCGCGGGTGTCGTGGATGAAGGACACCGAAAGTGTTGAGGTCTGGATCGACCGGTCTTCGGGTGGCACAAAACCCTGAATCAGCAGATTCGTGAGGCTTGTGCGCTCAAAAATGTAGCGGAACTGAAGCCGCGCGGTGCGCGATGAGTTCAGCGCGCGGTCGAATTGCAGCGACGCCTGACCTAACCTCGCCGAGAACAGCGGATTCTGGGTGGTGCGTTCCACGGAGAAGTTGAACAAGGAGGTCCAAAGGGGCCCGTGAAACTGCGGGACGGTGTGGGTAAAGGTGAGGCGCTGGTCGAGGCGGGATATGACAGTGGAAACCGACGCCGTTTCGTCCCGCCCGCGCAGGTTCTTACGGGTGTACGCAAACGAACCTTGAGGGCTGAAGACGCTCTTTTGGATAGGTTCGAACGAAGATGGCAGCCCGATGGCCGGCAGGCCGGGCAGTTGGACAATGCCGGTGGAGATTTGGCCGGTCCGCGGCGAAACCAGAAAACCAAATCCGTAAGCAATGGAGTTGAGACTGGACTCATGGACCTTTACCAGTACATCCATCGACTCGTGGTTTTGGTCTTGAGGAGTCGGGGCCGACTGCCCGCCGGCATGGGGCGGGTCCGCAACCGTCAGCGTTCCAGTCGGACCCTGCCCAACCGGGCGGGCTGGGGCAACAGTGGCCCAATCGAAAATGCCGAGACCGTAAAGCGCGCTGTCCGCCTGCAGCATTGCTTGTTGGCTCATAGGATCGCCAGCCTGAAGATCGGTATTGCTCAAGATAAACTCCGGCCTTGTCTGATGCGCTCCCAGGACGAGGACCCTTTGCATTTTCACCTCAGGCCCTTCGTGGACGGTGTAGGTCACATTCAGCTGATGCGGGTGCTTCGGGACCGGCGTTGAGGTGGCTTGCAAGCTGACCTGCGGGTATCCTAGGTTCAGGTAAGCAGCAACGATGCGGTTTCTGTCGCGTGCCACGGCCGCTGGTGAGTAGGGGCGCCCGGCCCGGAGTTCGAGACCGTTGGGAACCAGCTTGGCAATCGTTTGCGTCTTGAACCCGGTGAGTTTGAGGCTGTTCACCACGGTTCTTGGCCCTTCCGTAATGTGGAAAGTAATAGTAAGTTTCGAATCCACATCGGATACCTTGGCCTGGATGCCCACGCTCTCAAAACCGGCGTTGTAATAGAAGTTCTTCAAGTTATTGACGCTCTGGTCCATCAAAGCCTGGCTGTAGTTGCCGTGTGAAAAGAAGTGGGCAAGTTGAATCGCGACCTCCTCGTCCAACTTGTCTTCATCAAAACTCCGGTTCCCTGTATAGCGAATGGCCAGCACCTTGTGGCGAGGGCCACGCTGAACCTGATACGTGAGCAAAATCTCTGACGGATTCTGCAAGACCTTCGGCGTCACCTTAGCATCAAAATAACCCTTGGACTGGAAGTAGACGGCGAGGTCGCGGGCTCCTTCAGTGACCAGTTCCTGGTCAAATGACCGTTCCTCATAGATGGGAATGATCTTCTTCAGAGTCTTTCTGTGTACTTTCGCTCCGGTGATACGAATTTGAACCTTCGGCCCGAGCGTCACCTGGAAGTGAATCGGGACGCGATTGGTCTCCGGGTTGTATTGAGGCTCAGCAACCGCGACATGACTGGCGAGCCAGCCATGGTTCCCTAGATAACTTTGGATCTGCTCTGAAGCGCGCGATACGTGCTGGGGACTGAACGTCTTGCCCGGCCTGATGTACGCCCCTCGCAAGCGCGCGCGAACTGAATGGAGCGACGCCAACATGCGCCTCTGTTCTGCAGGGGGCGGCCCACTGATGCGTACCTGTCCGAATTTCGCATGTCTTCCGGGCACGATGTCATAGGTGATGTTGGCCAGCTTGTGTGCGGTATCGAATTCGGCATGTTCGTGAACCTGGGCAAGGAAGTAGCCCTCGTTGACGAACAGGCCCTTAAGACGGTTTGCGCCCTGCTGGACCTGGTCCGGCTCGTAAGGAGTTTCGTCGGGGTAATTAACCGCCTGGCGAAGCCGTGCATAGTCGAACCGGCTCACCGGGTTGGAAAACGAAATGAGTCCGAGATAGTAGACCGGTTGTAAGAGGAACGACACTCGAAGGCCATCGGCATCCGGTACAATCTGGACGTCGACTCGCTCAAAGGGTCCGGCAGACCGAAGTGCCGAAGCCGCAGCCCGGGCCTTCGCCTCGGAGTAGGGCTGGCCGGCTTGCAATTTTACGAGTGGCCGTAACCGCCGCAGATCTACCTGGGGTGCTGCGACAAGATGGATGGAAGCAACAGGTTGTCCTTCGTAGGAAATCTCCGGTCGCACCTGCTGGGCATGAGAGTTGTTCGCGCAAAGCGGGATGGCAAGAAGTAACGTTCTCGTGAATCCCAACATCACATAGCCGAAATTTCGGTCGTATTGCATTGGTCGAAATGAGGCGTTCGCCGCTCTGATCGTTAATCGCCTCGTTGTCTTCCTCGGCCCCGATGACTTCCTGGTCGTGCGCCGGCCCCGCGTCCCAGATGGACTATTCCTATTATTACTCCGATGCGATCACTGCCAGCCCTATGCGCAGCTTCCGAGGAGCGCCAGTCGCCCCCTTGTTGTGGAGGCGAGTGTCTGCGGCCGAGTTGATCGCGACGAAAAAGGGAGGTCGTAACCAGATCTTTTCAGAAGCAGTTGAGTTGCCGCCGCTGCTCTTCTTCCCTCCGCTGAGTCCTACCAGCACCAGACCAGCGATCACTAGGCAAGTAGCAGCAGACTTGGAAATAAGCTGCCATTGGTGAAAATCTTCCTTCAGCCACTGGGGCCTGAGCTTGGTCAGGAGCAGCGCCCCGAAGAAAATGACCACGTAGCGCACGCCAGAGATTGCATCGACGATGGCGGGATGGATCCGGCTGACGGCATAGTAGATCAGAAGTGATCCGACCCCGGACATAATCCGGTTCACAAAGTACCAGAACCGGCTGCGCGGATCGCTATCTCCGGATTCCCTGAAAATCTGCTTCCGCCAGGAAGGCGGAACCAGTAGTGACACGGAACCGATAAAGGTCCCAATGGTGAACCAAACGTACCCGCTGACGAAGTTCGAGTGGTTGTAGACAACCTTCTCCAGAACATTGACCAGACCCAGCATCCCAGCCGCAAGTACGACGGGCACCAACATCTTCTTCACCGGAGGTCTTTCAGAGACGAACATCATGAACCCACCACCGCTCATTAGAATGAATCCTAGGAGTTGCCAGCCTGTCATCTGGCTGCTTAGGAGCGCCAGGGCAATGAGGGCTGTTGCGACAGGCGAAAAGCCTCCCACGATGGCGAGCGTCTCGGAAGCCTCGCCACGCTTCAGCGCGACGTAGTAGAAGAACACCCCGACCAAGTGCAGAATTCCGGCGGTTAAGGCGATCCCAATAATCGCGAGCGACGGAGATTTGTATCCGAACGGGATCAGGGCAAGCCCGAAAACGCTCAATGATCCCAGCCAGAAGACGTAGCTGAAGACGTTCGTGGTGCCGCGTCTCTTCAGAAGCACTTTGTCCCACACTAACGAGACACCGATCAGACCGTGCGCGATAACGGCGATGAAGGCGCCGTTTTGGATTAAGTCCAGCAAGGAACTCTCTCACATCGCAATCAGCATGGCTCCAACTCATGGCCTGCTCGTTAAGTTATGCTCGGACGGGCACATTGCTTACTCGATACGCACGAAAACGTCAATTGCAAACCTGGTCGCGGCGTTTTTTTAGTGCTTGGCGTTTTTTATAACGCTTCTTCTTGCGGCGCCACACATAATACTTGCCCCAACAACGACTAGTGTAATGCCCCAGGACGCCTTTTCAAGGTATTCCAACGAGCTGTCAAACATGCTCGCGAACAGAAACCCCGACGTGGACATCGTAACAACCCACGTTGCTTGCCGCGCCGAGAACGTTGAAGAGGAGAAAGCTGTTCCGTTCCCGGCATGCCGGCCAGCGGACCTGCCAATATGTGCAAACCGAAAATGTACCGGGCCCAAAAGATCGGCCCCGCCGTGGCGTACCACTTGACTCTTTGCGATCCCCAGGTCTGCGTCGTCCAGATGAAACCGTTTCATCACCCAGGGCAACACGCCGGGTCCGAATTTCAGGCTCGCTGCCACCCGAGGAGGGCAGCAGGCAGGGAGATAGCGAGAGAAGGTTCTGATCAATGCGTGCTGTAGCCCGTCCGCCATTGCCGGGTTATCGCATGCGTTTTCTTCTGCCGGGTATCGATCACGCAAGACCCTGCAGAGCCACAGGAACTCCGCGTGCGATTGCCAGTGCGGCGTCGATCAGCCCGATGTGGGAAAACGCCTGAGCCGAGCCATACACCTTCTCCGCATTAAACCCCGGCAGTGGCGGATCGGGCAGGTGCCTGAGAATTCCGGTCTGGTAGAGTGTGATCACGCCCAGAGAAGCGATGCTGGCCAGACAAAATCCGATGCTCTTGGGCCGCCTGCTCAGAGCGGGTGTTGAATCCTCTCGCATTTCACGGCCCAGCTTGTCCGCCTGCATCGTATTCGTTCGAGCCAGATTCATCCATGTCTCCCCAATAGTACAATGCCCACCAGCGCGGCGATTCCCAATCCTGCGAGCCCAAACCAGGATCGGTGCGTGGTCGCCCAGTACTCGTAGCTGCAGGGCCTTTCGATCGCATTGAAGCTGCCGTGCGCGCCGTGGTCACCGGGCACGGGCACGAAAAGATTGCTGGGTCGGTCCGGATCGACTGGCTCGTCCGTCTGCTGCCCGGAGTAGGCGGTCTTTGCAAGGTAGTAATCTAGCAGACCGGCGGCCACCTTGTTGCCCTGAATGGCCTTTACTGTTGATCCTCCGACATAAAGCTCACGAGGCGGGTGGTGCGCCGCCCAGACGATCGCTCTGGCGGCCACTTCCGGCGCGAAAACAGGTGGTACAGGCTGAGGATGCCTTGGGAGGCGCGTCTTGCACCAGTTGAACTGGGGTGTATTCAAGCCCGGCATCTGCACCATCGTGATGTGAACATGGCTTCGGTCGTGCAGGAGCTCACAACGAAGGGAATCAGTAAATCCGCGAATCGCACTTTTCGCTCCGCAATATGGGGCCTGCAAAGGTATTGAACGATAAGCAAGCGCCGAGCCTACCTGTATGATGGTGCCGCGGTCTCGCGTCAGCATTCTCTTGAGAGCTGCCATGGTCCCATAGACTGCGCCAAGGTAAGTGACTTCCGTCGCACGCTTGTACTCCTCCGGGCTGATTTCCCTGAAAGGCGCGAAAATAGTGGTCATGGCATCATTCACCCAGACGTCGATGGGCCCCAGTCTTTCCTCCACAGCCTGCGCGGCCGCCTCGACTTGCTGGGAATCCGCAACATCAGTGGGAAGTATCAACGCTTTGCCGCCGGCCGACTCGACGTCGCGAGCAGCGCCTTCCAGTCCCTCGCGCCCCCGCGCAAGCAGACCGATGTGTGCGCCTGCCTTTGCAAACTCCTTCACAGTGGCGCGACCCACGCCCGCCGAAGCGCCCGTAACCACAACCACCTCCGGTCTTTGGTCCGTCTGGCTCGCTCCGCTCATTCGCGCCTCCTAAGTATGTCTGGAGAGGGACAGAACTGCCGACTCGATTTGCACACACGTCCGGACGCGGATCGTATCCATACCCGTGGTAAACATGTGTCTCTGAAACCGGTGCGAAATGGTCTTGGCTCCGGCAGCGGAATTTGAAG
>Ga0079221_10000132_pt1 | contig 16231 bp, 17 predicted proteins | sample GAAS200_FD_75069 | JGI IMG/M metagenome (GOLD analysis project Ga0079221, IMG submission 75069) | Agricultural soil microbial communities from Georgia to study Nitrogen management - GA AS200 | ecosystem: Environmental > Terrestrial > Soil > Agricultural land | place: USA: Georgia | collected... | reverse complement strand
TAACTGACATGCTCGAAAAACATCTTCCTTATCGCCAGGGATTCCTCGATCTGGGCGAACCGAAAACTCTTTACCTCTGGGATGCCGCCGCGCGCGCCGGATTGACCTACCGGAATTACGGCGAATTTGTCACCGTGATTTCTGCAAACGACGTCGAGGCCACAAAACAGAAGCACCACAAAGAGTATCCCGACATCTCCAAAGCCGTTCGCGACATTCCCAACAAGCCTTCGCTCGCAGACCATCACAGCCCTAGTTTCCGCAGCTTCGACGTCACCGCGCCGGATAGCATGACCGTGGATTGCTACAAGGACACGCTCGCTTCGCCGCAAACCGCCGATGCTGCCGTCACGGAAGACAATCCCAACGCCAACTGCCGGGGAAATTCCCGCCTTGGCGAATGGCTCGCCGAGTTCAAGCAATTCGTTGCGCAGCGTGAGGCCGGCGAACCGGATCCCATGCCCGCGCTCACGGTAATGCGTTTTCCCAACGATCACACCACTGGAATTAAAAAAGGCTTTCCCACCCCACAATTCATGGTCGCGGACAACGACTATGCCGTTGGCCGCCTTGTCGAAGCGATTTCCTCCAGCATCTATTGGAAGGACACTGCGGTTTTCGTTGTGGAAGACGACGCGCAGTCCGGCCCCGATCATGTGGATTCGCACCGTTCCGTTGGCTTGGCCATCAGCGCGTACAACAAGCCCGGCGCGCTCATCCACAAGTTTCACAGCACCGTCAGCATGATTCGGACCATCGAGCTGCTCCTCGGCATCGCCCCGATGAATCAGCTCGATGCTTCCGCCATTCCCATGGACATTTTTCAGGACAAGCCGGATTTGACTCCCTACAAAGCCGTGCTGCCGACCATCGCTGCGGACAACTTTATAGGCGGCAAACCAAAGGACAAAGCCACTGCCGAATGGATGAAAAAAACGCAGCAGCAGGATTTTGCGCACGCGGACATGGCCGACCCGCAAACTCTGAATGCCATCATCTGGTTCGCTTGCACGGGAAACAGTTCGACCATGCCGCAATCTGCCGCGCTGCCAGCGTACCAGGCTATGCGTCTCGGCATTTCGGAAACCGATGAAGCCTCCACCATCGGCAAGAAAAAACCCGACGACGACGATTGATGCAATGAGAATCCTGCCGCTGCGCTAGACCGCGGTGACGAAATTTCCGTCGAGCGCCACGTACCCATAAGCCATGCGCGGCGTATTGAACGCAAAGCCGGGATTGCCGCGGCGATCGAGAAGGATCAATCCGCCGTGGCCATGTGTGCGTTTCGCAAGCAAATGCACCGCTTCTCGCGCGGCAACATTTGCCGTCAAAGCGTCGGAAGAAGCTCCTGGCGGAGAATCCGCGCAAATGGGCGATTGCCGCAAAAGATCGACGGCGCTCTTTGCCATTACAATTTTCATGATGGCTTCTCCGTAACCCGTGCAGGAAACGCCGCCCGCCTCGGAATCCGCGTAGCACCCGCAGCCGATTAGCGGCGAATCTCCGACGCGGCCGGGAAGCTTGCAGCATGTGCCGCCGGTGGAAGTTGCAGCAAACAGATTGCCCTCTTTATCGAGCGCCACGGCGCCAACGGTGCCTTGCTCGTGTCCGCGATGGTGCTCGGCGGCGTGCTTATCGTTTCTGCACTTCAGCCAGGCTTCTTGCTCTGCCTCGCTAATCAGCTCATCCGGATCGCACAGCGCAATTCCATGCGCTACAGCGAAACGCTCCGCGCCTTCGCCGACCAGCATCATGTGCGGGCATTTCTCCAGGATGGCTCTCGCCACACGAATGGGATTCTTCACGCGCTGCAGCGTGGAGGCCGCGCCGGCGTGCAGCGTCGCACCGTTCATGACGATTGCGTCGCATTCCACGCGTCCGTCCATATTCAAGTGCGAGCCGTAGCCTGCGTCGAAGACGGGATCATCTTCCAGCACCATGATTGCAGTCTCGATGGCATCGAGCGCATGGCCGCCGCGCGACAAGATGGACCAACCGGCGGCCAGCGCGCGCACACATCCGGATTTGCAGGCGTCCACCGCTTCGTCTGGAACGTCCCACGCGCCACCGTGAACGATCAGAGCCGGTTTCATCGCAACGAGAATCGCAAAGCGGTTCCGATTTGTCCACCGCAGGCCACGAGCAAGGTTCTCTGCAGGTCTGCGTTAGATTCTTTTAGAGCGAGAATGAAGAAAATCTTCAGATGTAGAAATCGAGAAGAAACAGCAGCAAGCCAACAAAAAGCAAAAGCGCGCCGCTGTTAATGCGGTTGCGCGGCAATCGCCCAAGAGAATTCAGCACGTAGTGCGGGACTTCCTTGAAGCGCGCTGATTCAGAGCGCGGAATGTAAAAAGGACCTGCGGGCGTGAAGCGCGAAAAGCTGCGATGAAAAAACGAGATTTCATCCTGCACCCAGAGCAGGAAATTGCTCCGGTTGCGCCAAACCATGGCGGCGCCAAACAGAAAGAGCAAATACCCGCAGAAAGTCATTAGCCCGAGCGCCGGGCCGGCTCCCCAAAACATATGGCCCCCCAAATGGCTGGCACAACAAACCTTAAGACGCGGGGACGAAAAAGAAGGTTACTCGCCAAAACCTCAAAAATGAAGTTACTCGCCGTCGTGAATCGTCATTAGCTGCACGACTTCAAATTCCTTTTTGCCGGCGGGCGTGGCGACTTCAATCTCGTCGCCGACTTTGCGGTTGAGCAGGGCGCGGCCAATCGGCGAGTTTGTGGAGATGAGGCCCTTTTCCGCGTCGGCTTCCTCGCTGCTGACCAACTTGTATTCCACTTTGACGTCGCGCGTCACGTCCAGCACCACAATGCGCGAGCCGTACCCCGAGCGGTCCTTTGGAATGTTGTTGAGGTTGAGCATGCCCAGGTCGCCCATGCGCTTTTTGAGCTGCGCGATTTTGGCGTTGACGTAGGTCTGGCGCTCTTTGGCGAACTTGTACTCGGCGTTCTCGGAGAGGTCGCCGTGCGCGCGAGCGACGGCGATTTCCTTCGGAAGCTCGACGCTAAGCTCATGCGAGAGGTGGTCGATTTCGTCCTGAAGCTTCTTTTTAATTTTTGCCAGAGGATCGGACATGTTCGTGTTTTTGTGGCGCGCGGAAACTTTGCTGCGCCCCAGCCCTTTCCGGGTTCTTGAGCTTTTGGGGCGTCGTGCATCCTTGCGCACGGAATCCTTGCGTTGTGAATTCTTGCGTAGCGAAACTTTACCCCCTGAAAAATATGGCGGAGTCCGGCGAGCGCGGATGGCGCCTCGGACTCCGCGTAAAGAAACATTATAGGCGCGAGAGGAGGGAAGCCACAAGGGGAGCGGTGACGGGTGATTGGTGACACGTGGATGGCAAGGAAAGCGGAAAAGGGCACGGGTACAAAGAGCGGGCATCGGAAGGCCGCCTTGTCAACTCATAGAAAATAATAAGGTTACGTTGGGGCTCGCTCTAAGGGTGAGCGGGCTACGGCAGCAGGCCCTGCCCAGCCTCGGCAGGCCCTGACGTTTGGCGGTGGTGTGTCGTCTATTCCACAGGAGCCAGGAATGGGAACGATGGCACTTGCGCTGCCGTGGAAGGCTAGTGCCGTACCAACCAAGTGGAAGAAGGTGGAACCGCTCCATGGAGTCGCAGAGACTCAGCAAGCAGACTTGGTTGGTAACGAAAAAGGCTGGAACGGCACTAGAATCACTTCCCCGCCGCGCGAAGCTGCTGCGGCAGGCAAGTGGGGGACGCGAGTGGAAGGTTCCGAGCAAGTGAGCCGCAGCCCGATGCGGGCAGCCGTGGAAGCTGCGGGCGAAGACGCCGCCCTAGCGGCGTCGTGCCAAGCGGGAGACCTGCGCGCCTACGAGCGCCTGTACGCGCTGCACGGCGCGAAGATGAAAAATCTCGCGCGCAACGTGTTGGGCAATGCGGTGGACGCGGAAGACGCGGTGCAAGAAACGTTCCTGAAAGTGCAGCGAAGCATTGCGACGTTTCGCGGGCAATCGAGCTTTGTGACGTGGACGTACCGCATCCTGATCAACACGTGTTATGACGCGCGGCGCAGCCGGCTTCGGAAAAAAGAAGTGACGACGGACGATGATTCAGAAGACGCGCCGCGAATCGAGCCGCGCGCGCCGGGGGGGCATCCTTCGCTGCATATGGCACTGGAACGGGCGCTTGCGAAGCTAACGCGCCATCAGCGTGACGTGTTTCTGTTGTACGAAGTGGAAGGCTTCCGGCATGCGGAGATTGCCGCGATGCTGGAGATTACCGAAACGGCGTCGAAGAACACGCTGTTTCAGGCGAAAAAGAATTTGCGCGAGATGCTGGAGCCGCCGCGAAGCAGTTCGGTGGAAGCCCGGTAAACAGGGGCAGAAGGTTCGGTGAACAGGTTTGGTGAATGACATGAATGTGACCTGCAAAGATCGAGAACGGATTTTTGAAGACGGCACGGCGGCGGAATGGGCCGGGCTGGAAGCACACGCGGCGAGCTGCGCGGCGTGCGCGGAAGAAGTTCGCGCGTGGAAGTCGCTGAGCGTGGCGGCCAAAGAGCTGCAGGATTACTCGGCGAGCCCCGAGTTGTGGACGCGGATTGAGCGCGCGCTAATTGAAGAAGACTCACGGAAAGCGCACCGGGCGGAACGGAAGAGATGGTTTTCGTTCTTGCCGGCGATTTCTGTGGGATGGCAAACAGCTTTGGCGGGAGCATTTGTGCTGATCTTGACCGTCTCTGCGGCCTGGTTCCTACTCCATCGGCCTTTCGACGGAGGAAGCATTGAGGACAAGTCCCTGCTGAAGAGTACGGCGCTCAGGGAAGTAGAAAGCACGGAGCGCGCGTACGAAAAGGCCATCGACAAGCTGGCCGCGGAAGCCAAGCCGCAGCTCGAAGATCCTGCGACGCCGCTAATGGCGAATTACCACGAAAAGCTGCTGGTGCTGGACAGCGCGATTGACGATTTGCGCGCGCAGGCGGGGCTAAATCCCTCGAACGCGCAACTGCGGTTTCAGTTGCTGGCAATGTACCGGGAAAAGCAGAAAACGCTGGAAGAAGTTTTGGAGGCAAGAAAGTAATGAATCAGCCCAGTCTGAATTTCGGAAAAGGAGCAGTGTGCCGGGTCGCGATTGCGGGATTACTATTTGCCGCGATGTTTTTTGCGGCGGAGCAACGCGCGGCAGCGGCACACAGCGCGCAAGAAGAGGTGTCCAAGGGTTTTCAGAAGACTGTGACGCTGGGAGCCGGACAATCAGTCCGCGTGGAACATAAGTTCGGTGAAGTGAAAGTGCACGGAGAATCCGGGCGCGATGTGAAGATCTCCGCCACTATCCGGGTGCAAGCCAATTCACGCGACGAAGCACAATCTTTCGCGGACAAAATCCAAATCGAGGTGCAACAAACCAGCGCGGGAGTGGAAATCAAGACGATCTATCCGGATGAACACGGATGGCACATCCGTATCGGGAGGAGCCCGTCCTATTCCGTGAACTACGACATTGCTATGCCGTCCGACGCGCCGCTAAATGTGCGAAACAGCTTCGGCAGTACGGATGCTGCGGGCATCCACGCCGCTGCAGATATCGACAACAGCCACGGCACCATCTCGATGCGCGACGTGGGGGCCGCGCGCGTGAACAACTCTTTCGGAAGCATCGAGTTGACCGGGGCGGGCGGAAACGCGACGGTAACAGACACAAACGGCACGGTGCAGGTGACCGATGTGAAGGGAACTCTCGAGGTGCGCAACCGCTTCGGGAGCATCACCACGAAAAACATCCAAGGGGCCGTGACCATCAACGGAGGCAATGGCAGTATCACGCTTTCAGACGCTGCTTCGGGCAACGTCACGACTTCCTTCGCGAGCGTGGACGCCCGAAACATCAAGGGCGACCTGACCGTGCACGACAACAACGGGAACGTGGAAATCGCCACGATTGCTGGAGCGGCGGACATCACCGACAGTTTTGGCAATATCACCTTCTCCGATGTTCATGGGCTGGTGAACTGCAAAACGAACAACGGCCGAGTGAAAGGCAGCTCCGTGGCAGGCAGCTCGGTAACCATTCACGATTCCTTCGGCAACATCGAACTCGACAACATTGCCGGCAGCTTGGATGCGGAAACCTCCAATGGAAGAATCATGGTTCGCGACGCGCGCGGAGCCGTGACGCTACGGACTTCCTTTGGGTCCATTGACGCGGCGAACATTCCGAAGGGGATCCGGGCGACCAACGGGAACGGCGCGATTACGCTGGCGGACATCGGCGCGGACGCTTACGCGAAAACGAGTTTTGGCAGCGTTTTGGCCGAGCGGGTAAACGGCAACTTGACTGTCGAGAACAACAACGGTTCGGTGACCGCTCGGAGCGTGAAAGGGGACGCCAGCGTGCATACTTCCTTCTCCGGCGTCACGCTGGACGGAATTGGCGGGAAGATCAGCGTGGACAATCAGAATGGCGCCATATCTGTAACCGCCAGCCGCGCTGCAAGCGGCTGCCGCGACATTATCCTGAAAACTTCGTTTTCCTCCATCCGCTTGCAAATCCCTCAAGGGGGATACAACCTCAGCGCGCACACTTCACTTGGGAGGATTTCTTCGGAACTGCCGGTGACTTCGACGGGAAACATTAGCGGAGACACACTGAATGGGACGATCGGGTCGGGGGGCTGCCAACTGCAGTTGAACAATGGCAACGGGAACATTGAAATCGTCAAAGGGCCGTGACTTGGCGAGTTCTCATTTGCTGGCCCGGCGCGCGCGAGACATGGCGAAGGCTTTCTTCACTACGGACGTGGCCTTCTCCGTTAAATGAAACTTGCCCAGCTCCTCTTCCCGCGCAAAAGCCAGGTCCGTGACGTCGCTGCCCGCAAGCGCCTCTCCACCGACCAGTTCACAAAGATAGTCAGCGATGACGTAGTGGTAGCGGGGTTTCTTCTTTTCCTGCGATGAGGTCGTGCCATTTTCGAAGTAGATGCGGTCGAAGAGTTCAATCAGTTCGAGCACGCGCACTTCGAGCCCGGTTTCTTCCCGTAATTCGCGGCGGACTGCTTCTTCGATGGTCTCGCCAATTTCAATGGTGCCGCCAGGGATGGACCATTGGCCAAGCAGCGGCTCCGTGCCGCGGCGAATCAAGACCGTGTGGCCGCGATCCACGATCACGCCGCCGACGCCCATCACCGGGCGTTCGGGATATTCTCTGGACAAAGCCATTTGCCGAGCCTTTGGAAGCGCTTGCGGTAGCTTTGACGACAAGTACACGCGCAAGAGCTTGCATTTCCGCGCCTCGGTATATAATACGCTGCAAGGGTGGCGGGGTCCTCGTACCGCCACTTTCCGAAAAAAGCCCGGAGGCTGGAGCCGTGATCCGTTGCCCTGAATGTTCCGCGGAAATCGATGTGGATGAAGACGAAGTCGAGGAAGGCGAGATTTTAAGCTGCCCGGAGTGCGAATCGGAGCTTGAAGTGTCGCAGACGCACCCCGTCCATTTGAACGTGATTTCCGATGACTTAGACGAAGAAGAGGAAGAGGAAGAAGAGGAGAGCGAAATGGGCGAGGACGGCGATTATGCAGACGAAGAAGAGGAGGAATACGAAGAAGAAGACGACGAATGACCACCAAGTCCCCCTGGCATCTCCGCAGTACCCCTTGCCATCCAATTTAAGAGGAATTCCCCGATGAATCGCCCAAGAAGAATTCTATTTTTGGCAGCGGGTCTGCTGCTTTTGGCATGTGCGGCATCGCTTACGGCCGCGCAAGAAGCGTCGCCGGTGCCTCCCTCCGGTCCAGCGCAGGATTCTTCCTCGAAAGAGAAACCAGGCAAGAACAAATACAGCCATTTGAATGATTTTTTGATCCGGGGAACGGTGTTCAACGAAAAGGCGCTGTCGTTTCCCGACGTGGAGCTGCGGCTTCGCAAGGAGGGGGAAAAGAAATACAAGTGGGAAACGCGCACGAACTCGCGGGGAGAATTTGCAGTGCGCGTTCCACAAGGGCGGAACTATGAGATTCTGGTACATGTAAAAGGATTTTCGGACCAGACGCGGACGGTCGAGGCGAAGGGCGGCGGGAACGAAGAAACCTTGGTTTTCCGAATGCAACCGATTACGGGAGATGCAAAATGACCAACCTACGGCGGATCTGTTGCTTTGTGGCAACGATTGCGCTGCTGGCGACTGCAGCAGCCGCGCAAGACAAGAAGCATGAAGCACAGCTTCGCACGGTTCGCGGCGTGGTAACCGATAAGTCTGACAACCCTCTCAACGGGGGCGTGGTTTTTCTGAAGAACATGAGGACGAACTCCGTGCGCAGCAGTTATACGGATGATACGGGAAGTTACCGGTTCAGTGGCCTCGATCCGAACGCGGACTACGAACTTCATGCGGAAAAGGAAGGTGCGAAGTCCACGACGCGCACCGTGTCGAGTTTTGACTCTCGAAAGGACATCGTCCTGAACCTGAAAATCGACAAGAAAAAGAGCTGATCGCTCCCAGAACAACGCAATTCTCAGCAAAACCGGAAGAAACGCGCAAGCTCAAGAAGAAACCATTCGTGTGTTTGAGGAATCTGAGTGTGGAGCCTTGGAAATTCTGGAAACAGCCGAGTCATTACCAGCCCGAAGTCAAAGCCCTCGGGAGATAATTACTGGAAAGCTATGAAAAGACAAAAGAAGTTTCAAATAGGATTCGCGGCGGCAGTTTTGTTTGGATTGTGGGCCGCCGTTTCTCCGGCGCTGGCGCAACAACCGGACCCGCAGCAGCCTCCGCCTCCTGCGCCCAAAACCGATCCGCCACCGTCCAGCGAAAAAAACGACAAGGACAAAAAAGAGGGCGAACAGCCGGGCGCAACGGTGGGAAAAAGCAAGCTGGAGAAGGAAACGGGAACCGTTAACGACCGCATCTTTGAGGTCCTCCCCAACTACGGAACGGTGGAAAATGCGAACGCCCTCCCTCCCCTTAGCACAGGCAAAAAGTTCCGGATTGCGACTGCCAGTGCGCTCGATTGGGGCTCGTTTGCATTCAATGGCGGGCTTTCCGCGATAGCGCAAGCAAGGAATAATCCCAAAGAGTGGGGCCAGGGCTGGGATGCGTACGGAAAACGATTCGGCGCAAATTTCGCCGACAACAACATCGGCACATACATGACCGTGGCGGTTTTTCCCAGTCTGTTTCACGAAGATCCCCGGTACTACCAGATGGGCGGAGGTGGCTTCTGGCGGCGGTCCTATCATGCGGTGAACCGCTTGTTCGTGACGCGCAGCGATTCCGGCAAAACGCATTTCAACTATTCGGAGTCCATCGGCAATGCAGCAGCAGCGGCGCTCTCAAACATTTATCACGTGCCCTCCGATCGAACTGCATCGCGGAATGCGACCACGTTTGCATTTCTGATTGTTTACGACGGATTGGCTAACGGACTGAAGGAATTCTGGCCCGACATCCGGCGCAAAGTGTTCCGCAAAAATACACCTTGATTTGCCGTTAGCTCACAAACATCAAGATCCGTTGCCCGGAGCGAGAACCCGCACGGCATTGGGTACCACTTCGATTTGCACGGGCGCAGGCCCAAGAATTTCGCCATCGCCATGAAACAAGCATGGCCTGTCCGCCGAGATTCTGACGCTTCGCACACCCCAATGTCTAGCTCTCGAAGTGCGGAGTTCTCCGCTGCTCATCAAGCGGGGGAGCAATCTAAGAACGTTTAAGGCATTCAAATCTTCGAGTAAGACGACGTGAAGCAAGCCATCGTCGATTCGCGCATCGGGTGCGAGGCGCAACCCAGCTCCATATGTAGGCGTATTCAAAACGCAGGCAAGAAGAGAAGCTGCTTCCACGGGCTGGAGATCCGCGCCGGGAAATTCAAGACGAACTTTGAGTGGGAGATGCTCGGCCAGAGCTCGAAGAGCTGAGACAATGTAGCGCGATCGGCCAGGGAGACGACGATAAGGCCCGTTTGCGAAGAGCGCCGCCTCGGCGTCGAGCCCCATCCCTCCGCCGCCGGCATACAAACGCGTTTGTCCGTCTGCAGTGCGCGCGCGCACCAAGTCCACGGAGCGCGGTTTGCCTTTGAGAATGATTTTCGCGGCAGAGACAGGATCGCTGGGCAGCCCGAGTGCAGCCGCAAAATCATTTCCTCCGCCCGCCGGCAGAATGCCGACCATAATGTCGCTTCCGTACACACCGTTTACGAGGGCCTGAAACGTTCCATCACCACCCAGCGCCAGAAGTAAGCGATGCTCTTGATGCACTGCCTGGCGCGCGGCGGACTCCAATTCTGCAGCGCCGCTGGTTTCCACAAATTGGGCGGAGAAACCGACAGATTCAAACAACGCTCGCAAGGGAGGCAAATGGGAGTGCGATCGGCGGCGGCCGGCGGCACGATTTATGAACACGAGAACGGGAGTATCGCCTGGGAAAATGGGCGGGTCCGTGCGGGCGGGCATATTGTGAGAATAATCCGCGCCGGGACTAACAAGTAGGAATAAGAAAAAACTGGTGCCGGCGGGGGGAATCGAACCCACGGCCTAGGGATTATGAGACCCTCGCTCTGCCACTGAGCTACGCCGGCCGAAAAGTAATGGTAATACCTAATGCTATGGAGACTCTGGGAAGCGTGTCAAGGCGTTCCGCGAGCAAACCAATTGTTGGATGGAAGGCATCCAAGGCGTTCAAGCCCCTCAGAGAGGGGTAAGAAATTGGGGAAAATTCATTTGCGTTTGCGAAGAGCACGCTTCCAAGAAGTGAATTCGCTTCGCTACCTAGGAGGCGAGTACTAAATTTTTTGGTACCAGCGTACCGTTGCCCTTAGCAATCGCGAGAACTAAGCTGTGACACATCGGGCGCTAGCCCAAGCTCCATGATAGGCGAAAGCCTATCGAAAGCGTGGGGCCGGCTAGGATGTACCGATACAATACAGGCTCATTGCCTGGGCTGCTTGACATTGGTGTACAAAGAGTTAGCATGCTTCCGGGGTTGTTTTCTTACTCGGAGGCACAATGTCACGCAAACTCACGGTAGTTCTTCTGGTCATGCTGGTGTTGGCCGGAGCGATGAGCCTGAAGACGGTAGCTGTCACCCACGGTGACGGTTCCGTGATCATGGCAAACGGCGGAGCACCTCCACCGATCACGCCATGGAAAAACGGTGGAGCACCTCCTCCGATTACGCCATGGAAAAACGGCGGAGCTCCTCCACCGATCACGCCCTGGAAGTAGTCAGGCGCGACCGAAGTTAAGAAGCCACTTCGGCGTGACCAGGGCGCGAGTAAGAGGATAGCGTGCCTGGTCTGATTCATTCAATAATTTGGCTATTCTGCACTCTCCTCGAGGCGGGGGCGGTGGTGTGTGCCGTCCGTACGAATGCCTTCCGGCGGTACTTTTTTCTCAATCTTTACATGGGGATGTCGTTCGTGGCGAGCGTGGGCCGTTTCCAGGTCCTTAAGCATTGGGGAAACCCCTCGCTCGAATACGCGTATTTCTATTTCTATTCGGATGCTTTACTGACCATCGGCCTATACTTCGCTCTGCTCAATTTATACAGCCTGGTTTTTGACGAAATGAAGGTAGAGCGATACCTTCGCATCGGGGCCGTTTTGCTGTTGGGCGGCACGGCGTGGTTTTCATACGCGGTGATCAATCAATCCTCGCATCGAATCCTTTCGCACTTCGCGTTTGAACTTTCGCAAAACCTCTATTTCGTCGGCTTGGTGCTCACTTATGTTCTTTGGGGAGCGATACTGAAACTCCGCGAAACCCGCACCCGCCTGATTCAGCTAGTGCTGGCATTGGGGGCTTATTTCAGCGCCTTCGCAGCGGATTACGCTTTGCGAAATCTTTACCCGAATTATCAGGCGGTATGGCAATACTTGACGCCGGCACTGGGTTGTATTCTACCTGCAGCTTGGATGATTTCATTCTTCTGGGTGAATGAGGAGGCGCGTCTTGCCCCCTCTCGTCTTGCGGCGGTGCCGAGATGATGGCCGCTTTCATTTTCGTCGTGTCGGTGGTGATCTTCCTGCAATTCTTCGTGTTCTATTGCCGGTCGCTCATCGCCGTGTCAGCCAAGCAAGCGCTGTCCCCTGAAGTGCAGGAAGTCACCGGGATACAGAAAACCGCGTCCGGTGAGGATTTCAACCGAGTCATGCAATTGCTGCATCTTTGCCCAGAGCGGCCCGAAGATCGCAAAGGGATTCAAGCCATTGGTGCTTATTTCCGCATGCTGAATTTTGTTCGATCCACAGTGGCGCAATTGGCTCCTTCCATTAGAACATGGACGGATTCGGAGCGTGGCCACTGTACCTACTTTGCGGCCATCGCACTGGAGCGGCGCATCTCGTTCAGCCGCGACATGCTGGCGCAGCAAATCGACGCTTGATCCCTGTCCGTTTCACGCCTTCCCTTGCCTAATGCCTCTTTCGTGACAGTCGTTTTCGATTTCCAGCTTGACATGCCGACAGCCGTGTTATTCTAAACAGGCTCTCTCCTCACCGGAGTGGATGCGTCCGCAGCGCAAAACTTACGGTGACAAAAACATGTTCGCAGTGTGGCGCGGTGTTACCGGCAGGAACACGCGTCTGTCAGTTCTGTGATTCATCTTTTTCCGTGGGCTTCTCGGCGATCGTGGAGCCTTCGGACATTCCTCAAGTTGGAATCCCTTCAAGAAATGTGGAAACCGGGAGGGTACAAATCCAATCGCCCGAACTCCGGGCATCCTCATGCACGGAAGGACTCCCAAAAAGTTCGTGGCGCGGCGAGTTAGCCGAGCGCTTCATGGCAAACCGGAGCCGCAGGGGCAAACTCGCCGGAAGCGACAGTCAATCACACTTTTCTTTCGAGGACTCGCCCGTTGCGGGCGATGCCACGGCTTCCGTCGCCATTGAGGATGAGACTCCAAACAAAGAGGAGTTCTCGTTCACCATTGCCATAGGCAAATCAGCAAAGGCTACTCCCTGTGAAGAATTGCCGATGGAGATCGACGTCTCCCCACGCTCGACCCCAAATGGCCAAGTACAAACGCACCTGACGCCGATTGAACAGGACTGTCAGCTAGGCTTGTATCCAGTTGCTTCGTTCGATGACCGGCGGCTGGCGGGATTAATCGACTTTTTCTGCCTGGCGTTTGCGTACGGCGGCTTCCTGGGACTGTTTGGCTCGCTGGGAGGACACTTCACGCTGAGCAAACTGAGCGCGGCGGTCTGCGTAACGACGTTCGCCGTTGTCTACATGCAGTACTTCGCGCTTTTCACGATTTTTGGCGGAACGACGCCGGGGATGATGTTGCGCGGGTTGCAAGTGGTCAGTTTTTCTTGCGAGCCGCCTACGCCAAAGCAAATGATGCTGCGCAGTGTGGGTTACCTGCTCTCCGCCGGCACATTCTTTCTGGGATTTCTCTGGGCGATGTGGGATTCCGACGAGCTCACGTGGCACGACCACCTCTCGCGCACGTACTTGAGCGTGGAGCAAACGCTGCCTGAATTGGAACCCTCCGACGCAGCACGGGGCCGCTGAACCGTGCCTGCTTAAGTGGGAGAGGGAGCGGACTGGCATTCGCGTGCCAGGCGCACGATAGCTTCCAGACTCCGATCAACGTCAGATTCTGTCGTTGCCCAAGAAGATACACTGATGCGCATAGCCGTTTTTGCCTGCCACACGGTCCCTCCGCACCAGCAAGTGCCGTCTTCCTGAACGTGGCGGATTACTTCTCTTGTCACTTCTGGAGCGCCAAAAGAGACCAGCACTTGATTGATGACCACGTCGTTCAGCACTTCGAAACCAGCGCCCCGCAAACCCTTGGCAAATCGCTGCGTGTGGGCGCAGGTTCTTTCCACCAGTTCACGCAATCCCGTTCTCCCCAGAGACTTCAACGTAGCCCACAATTCCGCTCCGCGCGCTCTTCGCGATGAATCAGGCGTATGGTTCATCGGCTCGCGGCGCGCACCTGGCTCGAGATATGCCGCGTTGATCCCGAGCGCTTTTCGCAGTGCATCGCCATTTCTCAAAAGCACCACGCCGCAGTCATATCCCGCGTTTGGCCACTTGTGCGCATCCGTCGCCCAAGAATCAGCTTTCTCGAGACCCCGTGTTAGCTGAGCATACTTCGGCGAAACGCGCGCCCAAAGGCCGAACGCCCCATCTACGTGAACCCAGGCGCCTTGCTTTTTGGCTGCCGCGCAGATTTCTTCGGCGGGGTCGAAGGCTCCCGTGTTCACGTTGCCTGCCTGAATGCAGATAATGGTTCTTTCGGATATCTGCGGCAAACGGTCGGCACGCATTCTTCCCTGGCCGTCCGCGTCCACAATCGTCACGCGCTTTTTCCCGAATCCCGCCATGCTCAAAGCTTTCAAAAGGGATGCGTGAACCTCCGCGCCCACCACGACTTGGATTGGCGGCGCTCCAAACATTCCATCTTCGGTGACGTCCCAGCCAGCCTTTTTCAAAATGGCGTGTCGCGCCGCGAGAAGCGCGGTGAAGCTCGCCATAGTCGCGCACGTAACCAGCCCCCCATGGCAATCAAGCGGCAATCCAAGGGCTTCGCAAATCCATTGAAGAACCAAGTCTTCAAGCTCCACGGCAACGGGCGACATGACGCGAAACGAGGCGTTTTGGTTCCACGCGGCCGCCATCCAGCTTGCGGCGAGCGCCGCTGGAACCATTCCACCGTTCACGAAACCGAAGTAACGGCCTCCCGTTGAAGTCATCGTGGCTGGCGAGCCGGTGGCGTCCAATTGTTTGAGCACGTCGGCGGGGTTCGAGGGGTCAGAAGGAAACGGCTCTTGAAATCCAGCCAGACGGGCTAGATCCGAGGACGCGGGACTCACGCGGCGGTGGCCGGCATTATTGACGTAGCGAATTGCTTTTTCGGCAGCGAGATTCAGCAATTCCGCGGCCTGCGTTTTCGCGCGTTCTTTGGGCTGCATGGTATCCGTCCTGTTCGCGGGCAATCTTGCACAAAGCGGTTCGTCAAGATATGCGCCGACCCAAGAAACCTAGCAGCTAGTTTTGGAAGGGAAAGAGCCGAATTGTCCGGTTATTTCTTAACGGCTTCGTCGGAAGCGATCTTGCCGTCGCGAATGTGGATGATGCGGTGAGCGTGCTGAGCAATGTCGTGTTCATGGGTGACAAGAATGATGGTATTTCCCTGGCGGTAAAGGTTCTCGAACAGGGTCATGATTTCTTCGCCGGTTTTCGAGTCCAGGTTCCCCGTGGGCTCGTCCGCCAGGACGATGGAAGGGTTATTCACCAGTGCCCGCGCAACTGCGACGCGCTGCCGTTGACCGCCGGAAAGCTCGTTGGGTTTGTGGGTCATGCGATCGGTGAGGTCCACGCGCCCTAGCGCCTTTTTTGCCTTTTCTATTCGCTCTTCGGCAGGCGTGCCGTTGTAGATCAAAGGCAGTTCGACGTTGTGAAGAGCCGTTGCGCGCGGCAAAAGGTTAAAGGTCTGAAACACGAAGCCGATTTCTTTGTTCCGGATATAGGCGAGCTCATCATCGTCCAGGTCGCTGACGAGCCGGCCTGCCAGCCAATACTTGCCGGAAGATGGCGAGTCCAGGCAGCCAATGAGATTCATGAGCGTGGACTTGCCGGAACCGGAAGGTCCCATGATGGCCACGTATTCGCCCTTGCGAATCTCCAGACTCACGCCGCGCAGTGCGTGCACTTGCTCGGCGCCCATCTCATAAACTTTCGCGAGATCTTCGGTCTTGATGACTACGCCGGAGTTGACCAGGTCCTCGCGGTAAGAGTCGGCGGTCTGTGTCTCAACAGGCATGCAAATCTCCCTTGTTTTTCCGTGCGTCAGCTCTGCTGATCATCCTGCTTCTTCGGCGCGCTGTTGTCTACCTTGACCTGAGCTTCCGGCTTCAACGTGCGCAGAGCTTTGTAGCTGCCGATGACGATCTCATCGCCCGCTTGCAAACCTTTCGTAACCTCGATGTCCGTGATGCCCGAGATTCCCGTGTCCACCGGACGGAAGAAGGCTTTCTTACCGTTCACGACGAAAACACCCTGAATCTCATCCTTCTTCGGGTCGCCTGACGCAGCAGGCGGAGGCGCCGCGAGAGTCACACTCGAGCCTTGACCTTTAGCATTCTTGGCCGCTTCTTCCAATTCCTTACGAGTGCGCATGGCCAGCGCCTGGATGGGAATGGCCACAACATTTTTGCGCTCGGCCGTTTTGATTTTCGCGGTGGCGGAAAGGCCGGGACGCAGGTTGTCAGGCGGACTGTCCAGCGTTACCACGACCTTAAAATCCTTCGCTTC